>Ga0272442_10007010_pt1 | contig 14663 bp, 12 predicted proteins | sample SSMForm2O_FD_200262 | JGI IMG/M metagenome (GOLD analysis project Ga0272442, IMG submission 200262) | Marine sediment archaeal communities from Little Sippewissett salt marsh, Falmouth, MA, United States - SSM-Form-2O | ecosystem: Environmental > Aquatic > Marine > Wetlands > Sediment ...
AGAGCGGGCGCAGGGGTTGGTGCGCGGGGGGCGGCGCAGTCACTCCCCGTGCCAGGAATCACTGGGGATGTCATAGACGAGCGAGGCGTCGGCGGGACGGAGCTCGCCGTTGGAGCCGGTGCTGACGCCAACGTCGATGGACGTGGCGAAGATCTCGGTCTCGATGGGGCGCACGGTCAGGCGGCCGGTGCGGCGCAGCAGGTAGGCGATCAGCGGCACCTCGGGCGGGGCGAAGTCCGACGCCGGCCGATTGCGGAGCGCCGCGAGGTAGTGGCGAAAGTTCTCGGCGACGAAGGCCGCGCCCTGTTCCCGCGTCCGGGTCTCAATGACGACTGCGCGATCATTGACAATGCGCATGGAGGCGACGGCACGGACTTCCGCGACGAGGGGCGATAGCCCCCCTTCCATCGCGCGGCGGATCGCCTCGGCGTCGCCGATTTCGAGCGGGCCCTCGATCAGCACCGCCGCCACCCCGTCCAGTTCGGCGGTCGCAAACAGGTAACGCAACGGCTCGTGGTCCATCACGAGTTGCTGGGGGCTCAGTTCTTGCGCGACGGGCACGCCCAATCGGTGGGCGATCGCCGACAGCGGTTCCGCATCGTCCTCGGCGCTCGTCTCATGCCAGGGCAGCCGGCAGAGCAGCGTGTGCATGTCGCCGTTGCCCGCCAGGTGCGACCACGGCTCCAAGGCGTCGATGGCGCGAATCGGCTCGAGCTCGAGGACGTAGCCGAAATCGGCATCCGTGACCACGGCCCGCATCGGCGACAGCAGACCCGCCAGCCGACCCGCCGAGGGGCCCCGGGTGCCAGAGAGATCCCGCAGAAAAGCATTCGAGTTGGAGGGTTTCATGGCGATGCTCCTGCCGGTTCGGGGTTCACCTCGCTGCACGGAAGCAGGACATGAAGACAGTTGTAAAGACCCGTCATGGCCCTGATTATTTCGTTGGCGATCATCGTCGTGATCATCTGTCAATCCCCTGTTGTGTTCCGATCATGACTCGGTGAACGGTTTGGCATGACTGCCCATCAAGGCGTGCGGCCGAGCCGCGCGAATCTCCACGAAAAAAGCCCTGTCCTTCTCGGACAGGGCGTTCGGTGCAAAGGTGCGTGTACTTTCCTTCAGTCGCGCATCACTTCGGCGGCCCTGTCCGCAATTGCGGAAGAGTGCAATGCCTCATAAAGACTGCAACCGTAATGAGCGACGTCGTCATCATTGCCTGTCAAAAGTAAAACCCAAATCAGGGCGCGTCAATTCCGCCCGTCAAATAAACTTTCCCGATCGTCCGATAGGTTATTGCCGCGTCGGACGATCTCCGTCATGTAGTACGTCCGAACCGCTGGGTTTGTTGCGGCAAAAACGTTTCCGGGAAGGGGCGAGATTCCGGCGAGCGGTCGTTCGGTCGGGGGCGGATTCCAGATCGCCGCGTCCGGAGAGGCCGGAGCCCCGCCAGGCCTGCACCGTCGTGCTCAGAAGTCGATCACGACGAGCGCGTGAGCGGTCAGGTCGTTGTGCGGCACCCCGGGATCGGTCTGCGACTCGTACTCGTGCGCCACCCCCAGCTTCAGGCTGATGCCGTCCAACCGATCGATGTCAATAGTCCAATCCAGGTTTGAGACCAGGCGGAACTCGCTGGTCTCGTTGAAATCGGGGTAGAGCGTGGTGTCGGCGATCACGCGCTGGCGGGTCGAGAACCCGTAGGTGAAGCCCAGCCCGAGCAACCCTTCCGGCGACAACTCCTCGTTGTCCGAGCCGAATTCCTGCCGGACGCCTCCGCCGATGCGGCCGGTCAGGATAAACCGATCGAAGGGGTCGCCCCGCTCATCGCGGGCCGTGATGTTGAAGAACCGATAGCCAAGACCGGCGCCCGCGGTGAGGCGTCGATCCCAGGACTCGAATTCATCGGCGTCGAAGCGTCCCTGGGCGAAGGCGCTCCAGCGGGAGCCGGGCCAGGGCCACTCCGAAAACAGGCCCGCGGTGAAGCTGTTCTCCGTGCGATCGCCCCGGGACGACGCCAGTCGATAGGCCGCGTCCAACCGCGTGAGATTGGTTGGCGATTCCCGTTCGGATTGCAGCCCCAAGCGGAGATTCATGTCTTCAGTTGTCCCCTGCCGGGCGGTCAGGCCGAGCTCGAATTGGGAATCCCACTCGACCGGGGGCCGCTGGGGCGTTTCCGGGCCGGCACTCGGCAACGCCACCGCGACTTGCTCGGGCATGGTCTCAGCCGCCGCCTTATCCGCCCGCTTGAGACGGGCGGCGGTCTGCTTCTCCGCCGGCGCAATGGCGCGGCCGTCAATGGCCCGAACGGCCAGGATCGGAATCTCCAGCCGGCCGAGGAGCGGGTGATCAAGCACGATGAGCTCGGCGGTTCGCTCGGCGAGTCGTCCGTTGAGCCGCTCCCCGCTGGTCAGCTCGACCTCCTCAGCGGAGGCGATCGAGACGCCCGCGAGCACCACCGCCAGCGCGAGCAGGGTTCGCTTCATGGTCAGTCCTTCCTGCCTTGAAGGGAGGATCATTGTCGCATGGGGACCGGCCGGTCAACCCTCACGGTGGTGCCGAAGCCGCCCCCGGGTCTCCTCGGAGGCGACGACATCGGCCGACACCCTGGCCGCGTCGTCGAGTATCTCGTCGCTCAGGGGTTCATCCAACGCGTTCAGGAGGCGTTTCATTCGCCGGGTCGCAAGTGCTCCGCCCTTGACCAGCTCCATGGCCAGACGGTGCGTTGCCTCGCCAAGCTCCGCTATGGGGACAAGTTCCGTCACGAGGCCCATCTGCGCCGCGTCGCGTCCCGAGATCGTCCCGCCGCGCAGGAGCATGGCGCGGGCCCGCCCGGGTGAGACCTTGCGGAGCAGATACGGCGCCGTCACCGCCGGAGACAGCCCGGTCTCCGGCGGGGGATAGCCGATCTTCGCCTCCGGGTGCGTCACCGCGAAGTCCGCCACCATCATCAAGCCGAAGCCTCCGCCGATGGCCGCACCCTCCACGCGGGCGATCGACGGTATCGACAGCCTGTGGATTTTCCGCATGACGTGGGACAGGCGCATGAGCAGGCGGTGGATCGTCGTCCGATCGCCTCGCACTTCGTCCAGATCCGCGCCGGCGCAGAATGTTTCTCCGACGCCCGTAAGAACCGCCACGCGGACGGATTCATCGGCGGTCAACTCGCTGATGGCGTCCTCCAGGGCGTCGAGCATCACGCCGGACACCGAATTGCGCGTCTCGGGGCGATTGAGGCTCAGCGTGGCAACGCCCTGATCACTGCGGTCAAGGAGAACGAGCTTCGCCATGCGCCCACTGTAGCGGAAGAACGGGGCTTCAGGCGTCGGCGGGGGGCAGAGCACGATTCAATGGACCAACGCCCCGCACTCCGGGCAGCGATCGTTGAACTCGAGTCCGCGCATGTCGTAACCGCAGTTGGGGCAGCGGCCGCGGGCGATTCGTCCGGTCTTGATGTTCTCCCGGCGGACGCTCATCGCAATCGTGGCGAAGCGAATGACATGTAGTCCGGCCACGGATACAAAGGACAGCATCATCCACCACACCAGCGTCCCGCCGACGGACCCACGGTAATGTCGGCGCAGTTGGGGTGAGGGTTGTCCGCGCCACGCGCCGAGCATCGCCGTCTCGCCGTTCTCGCTCAGCGCGCGCTCGATGGTGACGCGCAGCGGCGCATCGGCGTCAAGCTCCGCGTTCCGCCTCACCGCCTGCTCGACATACACGTTCAAATCGAGGGTGGCCGGGCGGCGTTCCACGGCCGAGGTGAAGGGCCAACCGCAGTGGACATCCGCAACGGTCAGGTCGAACTCGCCGTAGGGCTCCCACCGGGAATGGGCGAACCGGGCGTCGGGCTGATCGAGGATCACCGTGAAGGGGCCGTTCGGCTTGCCGCTGATCGCCCCGGTTACCTGCTCGGCGGTCTGGGCGCGCCGGACGACCCGCTCGCCGAGGAGCATCGCGGGCACGGCCAGGAGGATGGAGGCGAGCAGGGCCCACTCGGCGGCGACGGTCCACGCCGTGCGATCGCGCGTGGCCGAGTAGTAGTGAATCAACCGAAGCTGGCGCCGGAGGTATCGGATCATCGGTTCATTGTGTTCTTCCGCAGCAAGGGCAGGGGCAGTTCCCGAGGTTCGGCCATGGCGTTGCCGCGCGGGCAGGCCGCCTCGAAGGCGCCGTCGGCCGGAGCGTTGTCCACCACGAGAACGTGCCGGCCGGGGAGCACGCCGTCGGCGTTTTCGCGTCGACGCATTGACAGCGCCTCCAGATTCGGACGCGCGCTCAGGCCCGGGATGACACCATCACAGATCACCAACCGGATAAGCCCGCGCCAACCTCAACGGAAACACGACAGCATGATAGGCCCGGAGGCACAGGCCCCGCGGATCTCAATGCGCAGGCGTCGCCCGTGCCTGTCGATCGCCGTCAATCGCCGGCGGCCGACATCCCCAGCAGTTGACGGAGGGCGTGCCCGGGGTCGCGCTGTTTCATGAGGTGTTCGCCCACGAGCGCGATGTGCACGCCGTGATAACGCAGCTTGGCAAGATCGGTCGGCGTGGTGATGCCCGATTCGCTCACCACCACGCTCCGGTCCTCGACCATGTCGATCATGCGGAACGTGTGGGACAGATCGGTCGTCATGGTGCGCAGATCGCGATTGTTGATCCCGAGCAACGAGTAACCGGCGTGGGGGAAGCCGATGTGCCGCTTCACTTTCAGCAGACTCTCGACGTCGTGCACCTCCACGAGGGCCGTCATCCGCAGCTTCTGGGCGAGGATCATCAGGTCCAGCAGCGCGCCCTCGGTGAGCACCTCGGCGATGAGGAGGACGGCATCGGCATGGGCGGCCCGGGACTCCCATATCTGATACTCGTCGACGATAAAATCCTTGCGGAGAACGGGGAGGCCGACGATCCGGCGGATCTGCCGGATGTACCCGAGATGACCGCCGAAGTGCGGCTCGTCAGTGAGGCAGGAGATCGCCGCGGCTCCGGCTTTCTCGTATTGTTTGGCAATGTCCACCGGATCGAACTGTTCACGGATCACGCCCGCCGAGGGGCTGCGGCGTTTGACCTCCGCGATGACGCGTGTTCTGGCGCGGTCGCGGGCGTCGACGAGGGCCGCGAAGAAATTGCGGGGACGGGGGAGGTTGGCCGCCCGCTCGTGCAGGACCGGCAGCGGCGTCGTCTGCTTGGCCTTGGCCACCTCCACCCGCTTGCGGGCGACGATCTCATCCAACACCCTGCTCATGCCGATCGGTGTGCTCCTGAGCGTTGCCGTGGTCGCGGAGGGAGTTATAGCGGCCCCCGGCGGGGGAGAACAAGCGGCTGGGAGGGGCGATTCGCAGCTCTTTATCGGCGTGGTGCTGCTGCTGGCCTTGATCGCGGCGGGGCTGATCATCCGGTTCGGGTGGTTTCGGCTGGGCGCGGCCCCGGCGAGGCCGAAGCTGCTGGCGCCGGAGGTCGCCCTGGCGCTGGCGCTGGCGATGTTCATCCTCGCGCCGATCGCGTGGCTGGCGGCGCGGGTGGTGTGGGGGATCGAGCTGCCCGGTGCAGTTGAAGGCGGCGCGGCCGACCCGCTTCCGCTGCACCTTCAGGCCAAGCAGGCGTTGGCCGCGTGCACGGGGCAGGCGGTGATCGCCCTGATCTACGCGGGGAGGCTCGCCTCCTCGCGCGCGGCGTCCCCCGATCGGCGGGCGTCGGGCGCCAAGGCCGGGCTCGTCGCGCTGGCCGCCTTCGCCTTGGTCTGGCCCGTCACCGTCTGCGTGGGCTGGCTTGTCTCATCGGTGGCCGAATGCTTCGGCTACCGTCCGCCCGGTGCGATCGCGCACGAGACGCTGCGCCTCCTGATGCACAGCCCTCGAGACGGCTGGTTCGTGGCCATGGTGCTCGTGGTGCTGCTGGCTGTCCCGATCCTCGAGGAACTGTTCTACCGGGGGCTGCTGCAGGAGGCGATGGTGCGGATCGGCGCGGGTCGATGGCCGGCGGTGGTGCTGAGCAGCATGGTCTTCGCGGCGATGCACTGGGCAAACACCGCCCCCCACGCCGTGGCCTCGCTCTTCGTGCTCTCCCTCGGTTTCGGGTGGGCCTACGAGAGGACGGGTCGGCTGACCGCGTCGATCGCGATGCATATGTTCTTCAACGTCGCGAATCTGGCCGTGGCGCTGGCGACGCAGTAGACGAACCGCCGGCGTCGGAAGCGGAGGCGGGAAGAGTCGGGCGTCGGGCCGGGGACCCCTGCCGCGGCGCGTGGCTCGTCGTGGCGACGCGCCGGCCAACCCGGTCGGCTGCTAAAGTACCCCCCCAATGATGTCCGAGCAGACCAGCATGACCCCATCCCGCATCCTCACGGGCGACACGCCCACCGGACCGCTTCACATCGGCCACTACGTGGGCTCGGTCCGCCGCCGCGTCGAGCTTCAGGACTCGCACCAGTGCTACATCCTTTTGGCGAACATGCATGCGTTCACGACGCGCGCCGAGCAGGCCGAGGCCATCCACCGCGACACGCTCGAGATCGTCCGCGACTACATCGCGATGGGTCTTGACCCGAAGAAGGTGGCGATGTTTATCCAGACGGAGGTCCCGGCGATCAGCGAGTTGACGTATCTGTTCGCCATGCTTCTGCCCTTCAACCGCGTGATGCGGAACCCCACGCTGAAGGACGAGATCAAGGTGAAAGGCCTCGGCGACTCCTACAGTTTCGGGTTCCCGCTCTATGCCGTCGGGCAGACCGCCGACATCCTGGCCTTCCGCGCGCACTCGGTTCCCGTCGGTGAGGACCAGGTGCCGCACATCGAGATGACCCGGGAGGTTGCGCGGCGGTTCAACCAGATCTACTGCGGCGTATCGGATCAGGCCGACGACGCGGAGCACGAGCGGCTCGGGGGGGTGTTCCCGATCCCGAAGGCGGACGTGGGGAGGTGCAGCCGGCTTCCCGGGACCGACGGGGTGAACAAGATGAGCAAGTCGCTCGGCAACGCGATTTTCGTCACGGACACGCCCAAGCAGATCAAGAAGAAGCTCGGCAAACTGTACACGGGCCGTCAGAACCCGACGGATCCCGGGGATATCAACAACGCGCTGTTCGAATACGTGCGCACGTTCATCACCGATCCGGCACGCGTCGAGAAGCTCGAACGGGCCTACTCGACGGGCGACAACATCGGCGACGGGCACATCAAGATGGAAGTCGCCGAAGCGATCATCGAGCTCCTCGAGCCGATGAAGGAGCGTCGCGCTCCGTATGAAGGTGATGACGGCACGATCATGGACATCCTGCGGGACGGGTGCGTGCGCGCCAATGCCGTCGCCGAGGAAACCCTCGCGCTGGCGAAGGAAGCGGCGCACCTGCGCTACTTCGGGCGGGGCTTGCAGTTGCTGTGAGCGCCTGTGGCAACCGAGACGCGGCTGGGGGCGAGGCTCTTCCGCGCCCGGGGGCGCAAGGCACGCCGGTTCGCGCCAAGGCGGTCGGGACGCGGGGGCAGCGGCGCGGCCGGCGGCGTGACGATAACATGGGGCGCTCATGCCCGATCCCGACCCGACGATCGTTGCCGAGACACCCGCAACGCCCCCGAGAGGCGCCGCGCGGCTCCTGCCGTGGCTGGTCCTCGTGCTGTCGATCCTGATCCTCTGGCACAGTGCCGGCAATCATCCGCTGTATTCGCCGGACGAAGGGCGCTACGGCACGGCGAGCATGCACATGGCCGACGGCGGAAGCTGGATCATCCCGTGGTACCGAGGCGAAGCGCATCTCACCAAGCCTCCGCTCACCTACTGGGTTCAGGCCCTTTCCCTTCGGATGCTCGGGCACGGCGAGCTGGGGCTGCGGGCGCCGTCCCTGCTGGCCGGTTCCCTCACGGTTCTCCTGCTGTTCCTGACGACACGGCGGCTGGCGGGTTCGGGCGCGGCGGCCCTGGCGACGGGCACGCTCGTGATGATGCCGCTCTACATGCTCGTGAATCGTCTCGCGACCACCGATGCCATGCTCACGTTCTTCTGGTTTGCCGCAATCGTCTGCGGCTGCTTCACCGTCACCACGGGGCGCGGGATCTGGCCGGTGTTGATGTGGGCGGCCATCGCCTGCGGCCTGCTCACCAAAGGGCCGCTGGCGCTGGTTCCCGTCGGCCTGCTGCTGATCTGGCTGCTGCTTGCGGAAAACGCGCGCGGAATCGGCCGCCTCCGGATCCTGATCGGCTTTGCGCTGTCGATTCTGCCGATCATCCTCTGGGTCCTCCTGGTGCTGCACGAGGATCGCGGCGCGTTGGAGACGTGGCGGCATGAGATGCTGGACCGGGTGACCGGCAACGGCGGGGCGCATCCCGAGGCGGTGTATTTCTACGTGCCCTACTTCCTCGTCGGTCTGTTCCCCGCGACGGGCATGCTCACCGTGCCGGGCTGGAATCTGACCTGGCGTGCGGCGTGGCAGAAGCTCCGGACGGGAGAGCCGGCGGCGTTGTTCGCCATCGCGGTGGTCGCGCCGCTGCTGATGTTCACCCTCTTTTCGGGCAAGCTCGTGACCTATCTCCTGCCCCTCTGCGCGCCGCTAGCGCTGCTGAACGGCGTGATGCTGAGCCGGTGGCTGACGGGGCAGGCCGACCGCCCGGCACCGCAGACGAGGCCGCCGGAGGTGGTCGCCACGCTGGCCATCTCCGCGATCCTGGGCATCGGGGCCATGATGGGCGTGGCGGCGTGGCTCAAACCGGAACTCCTGCGTTTCTCGCCGCCGTTGCTGCTGATGCCTCTGGCCTGTCTGTGGACGTGGAGGATCTGGAAGCGGCGGCCCCGGCGGCGCGCGATGGGCCTGCTGGTGGTGTACCTCACGTGGATGCTCGGCTGGTGCTGCACCTTCGCCATGGAAGACAAAGCCCACGAGCCGCACAGCGCCGCCGCGTGCGCGCGGCGTTTGCAGAGCATTACCGACGCCGCCCGGCCCGACATTTACCTGTTCGGATTTACCGACCCCACCTTGAGCTTCTACAACCGCAAGGAGGTCGAACGCATATACCGGATCTCCCAGGTCGAAGCCATCGCCCGCCGCGAGGATTCCAAGGGCGTGGCGCTGCTCATCGATCGAGACGCGGTCGAGGAATTCCGGGAGCGATTCCACAGAGCGGCGGCGCTGCAGGACGGGGATTCGGTCGGCGCATCCCGCGCAGGCGACGGGCAAGCCGCCGCGTTCACCTGCGTCGGCCGGTGGGACCGGTCGATCACCCACACGACGGCGATATTCATCCCCACCCGGCGCGCCCGAAAACTGGAAGCGGTTCCGTTCCAGGAGCGCTTCGATCCCGGCAACTGAGCGCGAAGCGCCGCGCCGTCGAGCCGCCGCACCGCCGGGCTTTTGCGCAAATAAAGCCCCGGGAGGAATCCCGGGGCTTTGTCTTGCCTGTCGTCACCAACGGGATGGTCGGCTAGGCCGGCACCCAACACAGATCGAGAATCGTATTCGTCGGGTCCTCGGTGTTGAATCGGGCTTTAACGGGCAGGCCGAATTCCGGCCGGCCCTCCCACAGGTAGCTCATGAGTTTGGTGCAGACGCCTTCGATCTCCACGCTGATGAGATGCACGGGTGCTTCAGCGCGGAAGAGCTCGCCGGGATAGGTGATTTCCGAGAACGTGTAAATCTTCCCTACGGTCGGCGCCTCCACCCATTCCATGCGCTGCCAGCAGTCGGGGCAATCGGCGCGCGGGGGAAGGAAGATGCGGTTCTCCGGGCACTGCCGGTTGCCGCAGCGGGTTCCCCAGAGTTTGCCCTGCTGGAGGCCCTGGAAGAAGCGGCTCCACCCGCCGTAGGTGTGCGTGTGATGCCAGTACTTCTGATTCTTCACGACCATGGGGTCGAAGCTCAGCAACTCCGCCTTCGTGCCATCGAGTTTTACGGCCATGGTTCACGCCCTCTCCATAATGGTGCAGGTCACGTGGCTGCCGGTGCCCGCATGCGATATCGCGCAGCCGCGTTTTGCGTCTTTGACTTGGAGGCTCGTCCAATCGGCGGGCTTGGTCTTGCCGTATCGGGACCACTGCTTCTCCGGCTCGTGGAACTGGTCGTACTTGCCCTGGAGTTGCCAGAGGACCTCCACCAACTGGAAGATGCCCGTCGCGCCGACGGCATGCATGGAGCCGATGAGTCCTCCCGAGGGGTTGGTGGGCAACCGACCGTCGATGTAGCAGTCGCCGGACTCGACGAAATCGCGGCCTTGGCCGTACGGACGCAAACCGATGTCCTCGTAGGTCTGAATGTCGCTGATGGTGAACGCGTCGTGCGTTTCCAGCACATCCAGGTCCTCCACGGGATCCTTGATCCCGGCCATGTTGTAGGCGAGATAGGCCGCCATGCGCGAGGCGAGGAAGGAGCTGAAGCCGGGCCAGTCTTCGCGTCTTCCGCCGAAGTAGTCCTTGTAGGTGTCCTCCGTCTCGTTGGGGAGGAGGAGGATCGGCATGTGGCGCCGGTCGGCGGTGCGGAGCGTGTGCGATCCGCCGCAGCACGCCGTGATCTGGACGGGAGTATCGGAGAGCTCGTACGCGGTTTTCTCGTCACAAAGGATCAGCACCGCCGCGCCCACGCTCATCACGCAACACTCCAGGAACGTCAGCGGACTGGAGACGATCTCATTGTTGAGCACATCCTCGACGGTGTACTTGCCCGGATTCTGCGAATACGGCGAGGAATAGGCGTACAAGCGGTTCTTGACGGCGATCTTGGCCAGGGTTTCATGGGGGACGTTGTTTTCGTACTGGTAACGCTGAGCCATGAGCGCGTAGTACGCCGCGTACATCCATCCCAGTTCCGACTCGAAGTCCTTGCACGCGGCCGAGGCGATGTAGCTGTTGCCGACGCGTGTGCTCACCTCGTCCATCCGCTCCCACCCGACGACGGGGACGCAGTCGGCGTAGCCGGAGGCCACGGCCTGGGCGGCGGCGAGGACGGAAGAACCGCCGGTCGCCCCGCCGGTTTTGACTTCGATGTTGCCCAGGGGGTCGAAGCCCAGGTAGTCGTGGATCTTGGCCGCCGCGAGAAGCTGGTCGCCGAAGTGATCGGCGAACTGCGCATAGACGCACCAGTTCACGCGCCGGCGGAGCTCTTCGGGCGAGACCTTCAGGTCGTTCTCCTCCGCCGCCATTCGCATCGCTTCCAGGCACAGCTCAGACGTGTTTTTTTCCGGATGCTTCTTGCGGAAATCCGTCAACCCGCCCGCGACGGCAAACACGGGCTTTTCAAAGTGCGGGATTCGCAAGTTCCCGGCGCCGAATTTGATCATTTGCACTTCTCCATTTGCCAACAGACGTTTGTTCGGGACAAACAACCCGGACATCGAGCAGCGTGCTCTCCACCCGCAGGCGGGGCACGTTGGCCGACGCTTCGCCACAACTCTGCAGCGACGGTGGAGCCGCAAGGGTAACAAGAAATGCGCCCCAACTGCGGCAACCGGCCCAACAGAACCGCCGCGGCATCGCTTCCATCTCACCGGCCGCCGGCCGCCCAGAATCCCCCGGCACGCCTTGGCACCCCGCGACGGACAGCCCAGGAACAGGCGGCGGAGCGGCGGAGCGGCTACGTAAAATACTGGGAATAAAAGGCTTACATGAATATCTGCCCGTGAGGTCCCCGCAACCGCATCGACCGCGAGCCCCGGGACCGGGGATGGAGTCGCTGGGAACGCCGGCCGGCACCGGGGCCGGGGCGGCCGCGTCGGAACACTCTGTCCTCTATACACTTGCGCCGATTTCAAACAGGCTTTCCCCGCGCCACAGCCGGTGCTATTGTTGTGCCGAGAGGCCGGCCGGCCGCCCGTGGAGAAGGCGCAGGGCCGGGACCAAGCGCCCAGGTGTCGGGGAAACGAAGGATCCGCCCATGCAAAACGGTCTGACAATCCAGCGACTGTTCATGAAGATGAAGGAAGTCGACGCCTCCGACCTTCATCTGAAGCCCGGATCACCTCCGGTGCTGCGTATCAACAAGTTGCTGCACCGCGTGGAGTTGCCCGCCCTTACCGCCGAGGACACGAAGAAGCTGCTCGATCCGATCATCCCCGATCACCTCCGGCCGGTGTTGGAGGAGCACGGCGGGATTGACTTCTCCCACCGTGAGGGCGAGGAGGAGCGGTTTCGCAGCGCGATCTTCCACGCCGGTGGCGCGTTGCACGCCGCCTTCCGTCGCGTGCAGCCGTACATTCCGAACTTCAAGGAACTGAATTTGCCGCCGGTCTACGAGGAGATGACGCGAAGCACCCACGAGGGGCTGGTGATCGTCTGCGGCGTCACCGGCTGCGGCAAGTCATCCACCCTCGCGGCGATGATTGACAACATCAATCACACCCGCCAATCCAACATCCTCACGGTGGAGGACCCGGTCGAGTTTCTGTTTCACCCGGATCAGTCGTACGTCAGCCAGCGAGAGATCGGCGTCGACGTGCCCGACTTCCCGACGGCGTTGCGCAACGCGGTTCGTCAGGACCCGGACGTGCTCATGATCGGGGAGATGCGCGATCGCGTGACGATGCTCGCGGGGATTCAGGCCGCGGAGACCGGCCACCTGGTGTTCGCGACGCTGCACACCGCCGACACGCAACAGTCGTTCTCGCGAATCCTGGAGTTCTTCGACACCAAGGATCACCCGTTCATTCGCTCCGGCTTGGCCGCGGGACTCCGTACCGTGATGGCTCAGCGACTGGTGCCCTGCGCGCGGGAAGACATCGGGCGCGTGCCCGCCACGGAAGTGCTGATCAACAACTCAACAATGTCGGAGAAGATCCGGGACGGCATGGACCAGGACATCCCCGCGGTCGTCCAGAGTTCGCAACATGAAGGCATGCACACCTTCACCTCCAGCTTCGTCCGCCTGGTCGAGGAAGAGTGGATCGATCTGAAGATCGCCGAGCAATACGCGCCCAACGCCGAGGCGTTGCGCAGCCAGGTGCGCGGCGTGAAGGTCAAGGCCGACCGGCTCATTCGGCGCGTCGGCGGGATCGGGACGTAAGCCGGAACACGGAACCCCAAAGGGACGGAGGCAGGGAGAAAGCAGACGGGGAGCGAGAGACGGAAAAAAAGCCCGGCGATCGAGTAATCGGTCGCCGGGCGATTCTTTTGCGGGCTGCACGCCGTGCAACCCCGTCGGGTGCACGGGATCTACCAGTGCAGCCCCTTGATACAGTCACATAAATAGGTCACTGGATCACCTCCTCTCTAGAAAGGCCCTTCCCAGCCGTCGCAGGCGTGACCACCTGCCGCCGGGTTCCTTTCCCCTTGGGCGTCCCCAAGGGCTCATCGCCCCCCGGCAAAAAAGCCGGCGTGCCCGAGCGTTCCGGGACGGAAGTTCCGGAGCCGGGGCTTCCGGGGAGCCGGGGGTCGTTGCGGTTCACTCACGCCGCGACGCAGGGGGTTTCCCCCTGGTTTGGCGATCGCCGGCCGCAATACGGTGATTATCGCGTGCGTTGCGGAGTCGGCAACAGAAAAATGCCGAAATGGCCGGCGATAGGTTGCCACGGGCATGCTCGGCAGAAGTCATCGCGGACGGTGCGCGGCGACGAGGGCATCGCGCCTCCGGCGGTGGGCGTTTTCCCCGGCCGCACGGCCCCGCTCAGCCCGGGGAGCAAGAGAAGAGCGGCTCACTGGCGAAGAGATCCTGGATCGGCCGACAACGCGCGGTATCGTGGGAAGGCAAGGGCCGAATGAGATCGCCAACCGGGCCACCCGGGCGCCGGACCACCACCGGTGACAAGGGCCACGGGCAGCCCCCACGGCTTCGCGTCGAGAAGGAGAAGATGCATGTTTGTTTATCGATGGATGATTGCCTTGCCGGTGGCCTGCGTCTGGAGTTTCGGCGCGGCAGCGGAAGCGGTTGCCGGTGAGTCGATCGGCGCGGGCGGCGCGGAGGTGGTTCATGTGCGCCCGATCGAGGGCGAGGTCGGCTGCGGCGGCGAGGATGCGGTGATCTCCAGCACCGTGACGGAAGATCAGGGGAGGGATGTCGATCGGGCCGTGCCGATGGCGGGCGGTGATGAGAGCGAGTACTTCTTCGCGGGGGGCGAGATCGTCTCGTCGCCGAAGTGCATTCATCTCGTGGGCGACGAGCGGCCGGGCATCGTTTTCGGCACGTCGAACGGGCAGATCTACGTTCTCGACGCCGACGGCAAGCCGGCCTCGGGTTGGCCCGTGTCAAGTGGAACGATGGCCGGCTACAGCAGTGCCGCGGTGGCCGACATTGACGGCGACGGCAGCGACGACATCGCCGTGCACGCCAACAACGCGCTGGAGGTGTACGCACAGGACGGGACCACGCTCCCCGGCTGGCCGCAGACGCTGGACAGCAGCGTCGGGGGCAATTCGGCGGTTTCCTCGCCGACGATCGCCGACATCGACAACGACGGCGACGTGGAGCTGCTGATCGGGCACTTCAAGAAGATGTACGCGTTTCATCACGACGGGACGATCGTGAAGGGCTGGCCGGAGAGTCAGGACAAGGACTTCGGCCCGCTGTACGCGACGCCCGCCGTGGGCGATCTGGACGGCGACGGGGATCTGGAGATCTGCTTCAAGATCTACGGGGGCAACGGCAAGCCCGCCGACATCCACCTCTTCCACCACGACAGCCAACCGCTGCCGGGCTGGCCGAAGCTCGGCCTCGACCGCTCGCACCTCTCCAGCCCGATCTTCGCGGACGTCGACGGCGAC
>Ga0272442_10007011_pt1 | contig 14663 bp, 15 predicted proteins | sample SSMForm2O_FD_200262 | JGI IMG/M metagenome (GOLD analysis project Ga0272442, IMG submission 200262) | Marine sediment archaeal communities from Little Sippewissett salt marsh, Falmouth, MA, United States - SSM-Form-2O | ecosystem: Environmental > Aquatic > Marine > Wetlands > Sediment ...
GTTTATGTGGCCCAGCCGCCTTTATACAGGGTGAAACGCGGGAAACGTTCGGAATATATGGGAACGGAACGAGAGATGGAGAGGATGTTAATCGATTTGGCCGTTCCTGAGGTCACGCTGAGCGTGCTCGACGGCCCAAATTTTACTAAAGAAACCCTTCGAGAAGTGATCGATCTTTTGAAGGAGCTTGAGAGACTACAGGGGACGGTCCAACGGAAAGGACTCCTCTTTAAGGACTACCTAAACGCGCGGGAGGAAGAGACAGGAACGTTGCCCTCGCTCCTTTTGGAACGCAGGATCACATCCATGAGGAGTTCCAGCTTTAGAAAGTTCCTCTATGGAGATGATGCGGCCCACCGTGCTGAGGAGCATGTCCGCCAGGACCAGGGAGAAGGCTGGCATGCCGTCCGTCTCCCGGAAGGGCGCCGTATCGACCAGATCGAGAGACGTTTTACAGAGCTAAACATTCCATTAATTTGGGATTCTGTGGACGGAAACGAACCTTTCATCCTTTCAGATGGAAAGGGCGGACAGAACCGATTGTCCACCACGCTTGACGTGCTTGAGGCCATCCGGGATTTGGGTAAGAAGGGGATTAGCGTTCAGAGGTACAAGGGACTGGGAGAAATGAATCCGGATCAGCTGTGGGAAACGACTATGAATCCCGAGACACGGACGCTTGTGAAGATTTCATTGGAAGACGCGGTGGAAGCGGATCGGATTTTTACCATACTCATGGGCGACGTCGTCGAACATCGGCGCGAGTTTATTGAGGAGCACGCGCTCGATGTAAAGAATCTCGACATCTAGACTGGTTGACTGAGAAGGGACTCGAACACCGTTAGAGGGAATATCTGTGGAAGCATCAACGGAAAACATTATCACGAAACGCATAGAAGAGGAGATGAAGGAGTCGTACCTCGATTACGCGATGAGCGTCATTGTGAGCAGAGCGATTCCTGACGTGAGGGATGGTCTGAAGCCAGTTCAGCGCAGAATTTTGATGGCCATGCACGATCTCAATTTGAGATCAAATAAGGGCTATCGGAAGTCGTCCAAAGTCACCGGAGATACTTTTGGGAACTACCATCCTCACGAAGGAGGTACCTACGAGAGTCTGGTGAGAATGGCTCAAAGCTTCTCTTTGCGTTATCCCCTTGTGGATGGACAAGGCAATTTCGGTTCGGTGGACGGCGATCCGCCGGCCGCTTCCCGGTACACCGAGGCGCGAATGGCTGCGTTCGCGGAAGAGCTGCTGAGAGACATAGACAAGGATACGGTGGACTTCGTTCCGAACTACGACAATACGCGTTTTGAGCCCTCTATTCTTCCTTCAAGAGCCCCCAACTTGCTTGTCAACGGTTCACCTGGAATCGCTGTGGGTATGGCGACTAATATCCCTCCGCAAAACCTACGGGAGGTGGTCGACGGCGTTTGTGCGGTGATTGACGATCCTGAGATTGAATCCTCGGATTTGTGTCAGATCGTACAAGGCCCAGATTTTCCAACTGGCGGACTGATTTTGGGACGCTCTGGAATTAGGCAGGCCTATACCACAGGAAGAGGTAAGGTGACGGTGAGAGCCCGTGTGGCCTTTGAAGAGGAAGCGGACGGACGCGACACCATTGTGATTACCGAGCTTCCCTATCAAGTCAATAAGGCCAAGCTGGTGCAGGATGTAGCAAAGCTGGTACAAGACAAGCGTATCGAGGGTGTAGGCATTCCTAGGGATGAGTCTGATAGACAAGGTATGCGCGTGGTGATTCCCGTGAAACGTGGACATGACAGGGACATTGCGCTCAACACGCTCTATAAGCATTCACAGCTGCAAACGAGCTTCGGAATCATCATGCTGGCCCTAGTTAACGGTCGTCCTAGGATCCTTTCTCTCCGAGAGATGCTGGATGCTTTCATCGCCCACCGTCTGGAAGTTACCCAGCGGGCCACGACCTACGACCTGAAAAAGGCCCAGGCGAGGGATCACATCGTTCAGGGCCTGTTGGTTGCTTTGGCACATCTCGATGAAGTGATCGAGTTGATCCGTTCCTCAGACTCGCCTGATGAAGCCAATCAAGAGCTCCAAAGACGGTACGATCTCTCACCGGAACAAGCCAAGGCCATTCTGGAAATGCAGCTGCAGCGACTAACAGGACTCGAACGGGATAAGCTGCAGAAGGAACACGAAGAACTACTGGCCGAAATCGAGCGTCTTCAGAACATCCTGGCCTCGAGAGAGAAGATGCTGGACATCATCAAGGGAGAGCTGAGGGAAATCGCCAAGAAGTATGGAGACGATAGGCGCACGGATATCGTGATGGACTCGGCGGAGTTGGATATCGAGGATTTGATCTCAGACGAGGAGATGCTCATTACCTTGACAAGCGCCGGTTACGTCAAGCGGATGCCTACAGATCTGTATAGGACGCAGGGCAGAGGCGGTAAAGGTATCCGCGCCATGGACACGAAGACAGATGATTTCGTGGAGCATATGTTCCTCGCTTCTACCCACGACTATCTGCTCTTTATTACGGACACGGGACGCGTTCATTGGCTGAAGGTTTATCAGATTCCGGCTGGGATGCGACAATCGAAAGGGAAGGCCATTGTGAATCTGCTTCAGCTCCAGTCGGGCGAACGGGTGGTTCAAAGCATTGCGGTTCGCGAATTTCTGGAGGACCGGTTCCTGGTCATGGCGACGGCGAAGGGGTTCGTTAAGAAGACGAGCATGGACGCCTACTCCAATCCAAGACGAGACGGAATTAACGGCATGGTGCTCAAGGGAGACGATAAAGTGGTGGGTGTTCTGGAAACGGACGGCACCGCCGAGTTGATGTTGGTCACCTCTGGCGGAAAGTGCATCCGTTTTCAAGAGAGCCAAGTGAGGCCTATGGGACGGGTCACCGCTGGGGTAAAGGGCATCAAATTGACTAAAGGGGCTGCCGTGGTTGGTATGGTTGAGGTGAACGAGGAGGCCTCCTTGCTCACTGTGTGTGAGCGAGGATACGGAAAGCGAACCCCTTTCTCAGCTTACAGGGCCCAGAATAGGGGAGGCAGTGGTGTCATAGACATCAGGACCACGGAGAGAAACGGCCAAGTGATGGGAATCGCCTCGGTTCTCGATGAGGACGAGCTCATGGTTCTCACCGCTCAAGGTAAACTGATCCGCCTAGCTGCAGACACTGTCTCCAAGATTGGAAGGAATACGAACGGCGTGAAGGTGATCGGGCTTTCAGACGGAGACCGCGCCACCACGTTGGGCCTTGTGCCCCAGACCGACACTGTGGCAGAATAATCGGTTGCTAGGTGCCCGTAGTTCAGTAGGATAGAACGGTGGACTCCGGATCCACTGACGCGAGTTCGAGTCTCGCCGGGCACATCAAGCATCTTGTAGAATCGTTGAACAGGCCACGTTGAGGATAGCTGGGTAGTCACGACCAAGGAGAGATCATGCTTGTGGATCCCAATCAGCAAGAAGAACCAGAAGTAGAAGAGCTGGAACTTCCCGAAGAGCCAGCAGCAAGCGGTGGCAACAAAGGATTGGTGGTGACCATCATCCTGGGAGTGCTTTTCGTAGCGGCTGCTGCCGGGGCGGGCTATCTCTTCACCGAGCTTGGCAAGACCAAGAAAACCCTCACTTCCACGAAGGCGTCGCTCTCATCGACCAAGAGGCAGGTGGAAGACCTGGAAGGAGAGAAGGCTGCCTTGATTGACGAGAAGAACGCGCTTACCCAGGAGCGTGACGGTTTGAAAAATCAGCTCTCGCAGAGCCAGCAGGAGCTCCAGACCGCCCAGGCCCAAAACGCCTCTCTTTCCCAGAAGCTGAAGGAGAAGGAGGACAAAGAGTCCAAACTGACCCAACAGATCGCCAAGCTGGATAAAGAGCTGAGGGCGATGGAGGAGAAGTTTAACAAGATACCTGTTGAGGCGAGCCCTGGACCGGATCAAGGGACGAAAGAGGCCCTCGCGCAGGCCGAGGGTACTATCGAGAAGCTGGACAGGCTTCTCAAAGAAGCTCAGGAGCAGGCTGCGTTAGCTAGAAAGATGCAGGGCGAGTTCGAAAAGATGCTGGGTAAGATCGACGCGCCTGACTTGATTCACGGGGAAGTGGCGGCTGTGGAAGCTTTGGAACGGCTGGTGGTCATCGATACAGGGGATCAGAAGGTTGGACTCGATGAACGGTTTGTGATCTCCAACAAAGAGCATGAATGGATGGCTACTGTCGTGGTGGAGCGGGTCGAGGGATCCCTCAACATCGCTCGAATAATACGTCCCATGGGCGAGGTGTCCGTGATGGTTGGCGACACAGCGATTCAGGTGCCTGCCAAACTGACGACCTTGGCTTCCGCGGAAGGAGAGGATGCACCTTAGTGTCAGAAGAGCCGCAGGTCCAACGCGAAATCCTTTGGGCACCGTGGCGGGAAGCATATATTTCGAGAGATTCTGAGCCAGAAGGCTGCGTATTTTGCTTCGATCCGGCCGAAGATGAACGTAGACTCGTTCTTTGGAGGAGTTCGGAGGCCTTCGTGCTCTTGAATTTTTTTCCGTATTCGAACGGACACCTCTTGGTGCTGCCTGTACGGCATGTGGCGGATCCCACGGAGTTGACATTACAGGAATGGAGCGAGATTCATAAAGGATTAACCCGAGGGATCAAGGCGCTCAGACAGGCTTTTGAGCCCCAAGGTTTCAACCTAGGCATGAATCTGGGCTCCTTTGCGGGAGCTGGCGTGGCGAATCATCTGCATGTCCACGTGGTGCCCCGTTGGAATGGAGACACCAATTTCATGACAGTCCTCGGTGGTACCCGTGTTCTTTGCCAGGATTTGGTCCGAACGTACGAGGTCCTGAAAGCTCAATTCGATGCCGTAGGCAGGGACTAAACCCATGAATGGGTTGAAGTTGAGGCGGATTAGATTGGTGTCTTGGGCGAAGGTGAACCTCGGTTTAAGGATCCTGGGTCACAGGCAGGACGGTTTTCATGAGATTGTTACGGTTCTTCAGAGCATCGGGATAGGCGATTTGATCGATATGCGACTCACAGAAGACGGCCGACGCGAAGTGACCTTTCTACCCTCCACAAGCCCTGAAGACTGGCAAAAGAGTATCTTACGATTGTTGAACGTGGCTATGGATGAACTGGACTGGTCCGAGAGAGGTATTGAGGTGACGGTTGAGAAGTGTATTCCTGTGAGTTCCGGTCTGGGGGGATCTAGCGCGGACTATGCCGGTGTCTTACGGGCGCTCGCCCTGCTATCGGGTGAAGCGTTGGCTTTGAGGAAAGTGGCTCCTCTTTTCGGCTCGGACGTTCCGGGGTTGTTTCGAGGAGGAACCGTTCTTTGTCGGGGAAGAGGAGAGATCGTGGAGGCAGTGTCGGGACAAGATAGGATGTGGTTTGGTATCCTTGTGCCTCCAGTCTTATGTGATACTGCTGAGATGTACAGGCAGGTGGAGCATGGAGATGTCCAGAAGCTTCGTTGCTTCTCGGACTGCTTGGGAAGGAATGATTTCCAGGAGTTGGCGCGGTCCAGATATCCGCAGGTAGACAAGGCGTTCGTGGCCTTGGAGCAAGCCGGGGCGGAGAAAGTCTTTCTTAGCGGGTCAGGTAGCGCTGTATGTACCCAATCGAGAGAGAGGGAGAAGGCATCTCAATGGCTTGAGAAATCCACTGCCCAGACAGGATACCAAGGAATCCTCTGTACCTCAGAGGAAAGTGGATATAAAGTATTGTGCAACAAGTGGGGTGTCGCCAAGTGGTAAGGCACGGGACTTTGGCTCCCGCACCGGAGGTTCGAGTCCTCCCACCCCAGGAATGTCATTTCGTTGAGGGTTCTCGTCGAGATGATCAGAAAGGAACGAGCGTTTCCAGGGCTTTTTGGCGATCGTAGCTGAGGGCCTCTTGGAAGCCATCAAAAAACAACGGTCCCTCATGACCGTTTCGGACGAGGGCCCCGAAGGAGAGGTGAAAGGAAGATGGTCACGCAGGCGAAGAGGGATATTTTGTCCTTGAACAAGAGAGAATCTTTTGGGAAGGGTGCTGCAGGAAGAATGCGAAAAGAGCATCGCATTCCCGGTTTGGTCTATGCCGGTGGCAACGATCCCTCACACGTAGAGGTGAATGAGAAGGAGTTAGTCCATACCATCAAGCGAGGAAGCCCTTTGGTCAATCTAACCATGCCTGATGGAAAGCAGATCATGGCTACGGTAAAAGAGGTCCATTTGGACCCTATCACGGATCTTCCCATACACGTGGATTTTCAGGAGGTGCATTCCGGGGAGGTGATCACGGTATCCGTGCCCCTTCATACTAGAGGGGAGTGTAGAGGGACCAAAGAGGGAGGCGTTCTAGATGTACAGGTTCGCGAGGTAGAGATTAGGTGCGTTCCCGACGCTCTCCCGGAGTACTTGGAGGTTGACGTAACGGACTTGGGCATCGGTGATTCTTTGACTTTGGCGGACGTTCCTCTTCCAGAGGGAGTGGAGCTGAATCAAGACGAAAATTATCACGTTCTTTCCGTGGTACCGCCCAGACTCCTGGTGGAGGAGGAGGAGGAAGAAGAGGAAGGCGAGGAAGCGCCTGAAGAGGGTGCTGCGGAAGAGGAGGGAGCTCCACCCGAAGAGGAGACAGAGTCATGAATTTCGAGTGGGTTGCCTTGGGTCTCGGCAACCCAAAAGACAGGTATGGCGGGACAAGACATAATGTAGGGAGCGAGGCCGTAGAATGGTTGGCTTCCGGTCTGGGCGGCGGATTTTGGTGGGTAAAGGGCAAACATTTCCAAGGCAAAGCATCTGGAACGACGCTCTATGCTGTACAACGCTGCTTTATGAACGAAAGCCTCTTAATCGTGGAGGAGTTACAGCAACTGGGCGTGAACGTTTCGCAATGGTGCGTGGTCCACGACGAGCTGGCTTTGCCAGTGGGACGCCTAAGGGTTTCTAGAGGCGGTGGGGCGGCGGGTCATCGAGGCGTGGAAGCATTGGCTTGGGGACTGAAAAGCGATGCCTTTGCCAGAGTTAGGATTGGCGTCGGGCCCTCTTCGGAGCTGGATCGAAGCAGAATGAAGGATTTTGTGTTGTCTCCTTTCACGGAGACAGAACGCCCGGTTGTAAAAAGAATGATTCAGGCGGCCGCTGCAGCCGCGCTGAGCGTTCTGCAAGAGGGCGTGGACAGGGCCATGGACCGGTTCAACGGATGGACGATTCAGACAGAGGAAGTGTCCTCATGAGAATTGGGATTCTGGGGCTTCCCAATGTGGGCAAATCGACTCTTTTCAACGCCGTGACGGGACAGGCCGTGGAAACGAGCGCATATCCCTTCTGTACCATCGATCCCAACCTGGCGGTTGTTCCGGTGAAGGAGGAGGGATTTAGAGCCCTCTCTTCGTTGGACTGGAAGGAGGAGCGTCCTTTAAAGGTCAGTTTTGTGGACGTGGCCGGTTTGGTTGAAGGCGCCAGTGAAGGTCAAGGATTGGGGAATCAGTTTTTGGCAAAGCTTAGGGAGATGGATTGTCTACTACAAGTACTGAGATGTTTTGAAGGCCTGCCTGGACTGGAAGGAGAGTGCCTAGATCCGGAGAGAGATTTCTCCGTAGTACAAAATGAAATACTGCTTTCGGATTTAGGTATCCTTGATAAGGCGCTAGCAGCTGCGGGAAAGCGTCCCTCAGAGAAAGACCGTCTCAAAGAATTGCAGAATCTCCGAGAGATCCTTCCCGGCATGGTAGGAGAGGATAAAGAAAAATGGAGGGAGAGTTGCCCTGAACTGCAGTTGTTGGTGCTGAAGCCGATGATCCTTTTGGGTAATGTGGACGAGCCCTGCGGTACAGAAAACGCTGCGGTTGGAGCGGTATCTCGTTTGGCAGAGTCCTTGGGTATTCCGTGGATGGAGATGGCCTGCAGACTGGAATGGGAATTAACGGAGTTGGATTCAACAGAGGCTGATGAAATGCGACAGGCCTATGGACTGTCAGATAACTGCCTGGATGAGGTATTGACCGCCTGTCTTAGAGCAGCCGATTGGATCTCGTTTTATACGGTAGAAAACGATATTCTTGGTTCTTGGCGTTTGAAGAGAGGTAAGACGGCCAAAGAGGCTGCAGGACGTGTCCACAGCGACATGGCAGCCGGCTTTCACGCAGTGGAAGTCATGCCTTGGTCTGAGTTGGTGGAGCTAGGAAGCTGGGAAAAGGCAAAGGAAAAAGGAAGGGTTCGAAGGGGAGGTAGGGAGTACACCGTGAAGGACGGTGAAGTATTGCGTTTCCTCTTCTCTGGTTGACCTGGTTATTTCGCTCTTGAGTCATATGGCCTAGAAGTGTTAAATTAACGGTTTGGAATATCCTTAGAGAATTGGGAGGTCCCCGGTTGAGACAGTATGAGAACATGTTGCTGTTGGACTCGACGTTAGAGGAGCAGGAGGAGAAGGATCTCCTGAGGCGTCTTTTGGCCATGGTGGAAAGAGCGGGCGGACGGATCATGGATACAGAGAGTTGGGGCAAGCGCAAGTGCGCTTACACCGTGAAAAAGCAGACGCACGCTTACTATGAGTTGATCTGGTTCGAGGGAGACAACACCATCGTGGACGAGCTGCGAAGGCAGTATAGGATCACAGACGGGATCATGAAGTATTTGATCGTCAAACCCACGAGACCTGTGGTCGGTTCTGGTAAGACAGAAGCTCAGGACGTCCCTTCGGGGCAGGCGCCGACCGAAGAACCCACGCCGGAAGCTGTACCAGAGGTCGCCCAGGAGGTGTCTCCAACCGCTCAGGAACCGGCTAGCGATGAGGAGGGAACCGGCGAACAGATGGATGAGCCAGTATCCAATGGAGAAGATGAGAATGGTTTCGCGGAATAGAAGGGGGAATAGAAGAGATGTCTGTTAGCGTGAACAGCGTTTTTCTGGGTGGAAATTTGACGCGAGATCCGGAACTGCGTTATACGCCCAATGGTGCGGCTGTATGCAACTTCGATCTAGCTGTGAATAGAAGGTATGCAGCCTCTGACGGTTCCCAAAAGGAGGATACCCTGTTCATCAGGATTTCTTCTTTTGGCCGTCAAGCTGAGACTTGCCACCAATACTTGAGCAAGGGAAGTCCCGTTTTGGTGGAAGGATGGTTGCATCAAGGGACCTGGGAAACAGAATCCGGAGAGAAGCGGAGTCGTATTGAGGCCCGTGCTAGGAGAGTCCAGTTCCTAGGACCTCCCGGAGGTGGCAGGAGCGAAGGACCTTCAGGCGAATCGGATGAGACCGAACTTCCAGCAGACGATGTGCCCTTCTAGCGAGACGAGGAGAAACTTATGGCATTGAAGAAAGGGTGGTATTCCAAAGGCCGTGGCAAGGACAAGAGAAGCGAGAAGAAGAAGCGCTGTAAGCTCTGTGCCAAGAAAGTAAAACTGATCGACTACAAAGATGTAGATCTGATCTCTAACTTCATGACTGATAGGGCAAAAATGGTACCACGCAGGACCTCGGGAAATTGTGCGAAGCATCAGAGGGCGTTGGCCAGAGCTATCAAGCGAGCTAGGACCGTCGCTTTGGTGCCTTATCAGATGGATTAGAAGGGAACTTCGATCATGAAGGTGATCCTCCGACAATCGGTACCTAGGCTGGGCTCGGTCGGCGAAGTGACCGATGTTGCGGACGGGTATGCGCGTAATTACCTAATTCCACGAGAATTGGCTTATGTGGCTACGGAAGGGAATATCAAGAAGGCCGAGATAGAAGCGGCGAAGGTGCGACAAGAAGAAGAGAAGCAGTTTGAAGAGGAAAAGAAGGTGGCTTCGCTTCTGGAGGACGCGTCCGTTACGGTCTCTGCCCATGCAGGGGAGGAAGGGAAGCTTTTCGGGTCCGTGAATGCACAGACAATAGTGGATGCCCTTCAAGAGCAGGGCTTCTCTGTGGACAAACATTGCATAGAACTGAACTCACCTTTGAAAGAACTGGGTGTCTTTCCCGTCACTATCCGTTTCTCCCACGATTTGGCGACGGAGATCAAGGTCTGGGTGGTGAAGGACTGAACCACTTGTGACAAAGAGGGGGGATAACGGTGTGCGGGGAGTTCCGTCTCCAGAGGAGGGACGTCTTTGGCCTTGGAAACTGATAGCGTGGGCATGGTACCCCCGCAGAACTTAGACGCTGAAATGGCCGTTTTGGGCGCTATTCTCATGGCCCCTGAAGCTCTGAGCCAGATCGTGACCTTTTTGAAGCCAGAGCATTTTTACCGGAAAGGTCACGGCAGGATTTATGAAGCTGCCATCTCGCTTTACGAACGGAACGAGCCCGTGGATCTGGTTACTGTGACGGAGGGGCTTCGAAAGGCCGGCGATCTCGAAGAGGTCGGAGGTGTGGAGCTTCTCAACGCGCTTATGGACAGTGTGGCTGGTCCTTCTAATGTGGACTACCACGCCAAGATCGTTCGTGACAAAGCGTTGTTGAGAAGTGTAATCGCTGCCAGCACGAAAATGATGAAGGAGTGTTACGAATCGGATGCGAGGGTTGAAGATATTTTGGACAGGACCCAGCAAATTCTTTTTGGTTTGACGGAAAGCCGAGAGGAACGGGGTGTGACTCCCCTTAAGAACCTGATGTTGGACGCCTACGAATTGGTGGATAAGGCGGCTGCCAATAAGGGAGGGGTTACGGGTGTCGCCTCAGGATTGGCGGATCTGGATGAGAGGACCACAGGGCTCCAGGCGGGACAACTCATCATTGTGGCGGGCCGTCCGAGCATGGGCAAGTCTTCCTTAGCCATCACAGTGGCTATGAACGTTTCGATCAATGAGAAACTGCCCGTACTTATCTTTAGCGTAGAGATGCCCAAGGAAATGGTAGTGCTGCGAATGTTGTGCTCTCAAGCCAAGGTACCCATGAGAAAAGTGCGCGCTGGACGCCTGTCCGATCAGGATTACGAGCGTATGTCTCGGATGGCTGGCATTTTGTCTCAAGTCCCCGTTTACGTGGATGATACTCCGGGACTCAGTCTGTTGGAGCTTCGGGCCAAGGCTCGCCGATTGAAGATAGAGCAACCGGATCTGGCTTTGATCGTGGTTGACTACCTTCAGCTTATGGAAGTGCGTCGTAGGATCGAGAGCAGACAGCAAGAGATTGCGGAGATTTCTAGAGGATTGAAAGGCGTGGCTCGAGAACTGCAGGTTCCCGTGATCGCGGTGTCCCAGTTGAGCCGGGCTGTAGAGCAAAGGCACGGTGAGCATCGGCCGCAACTTTCGGATTTGAGGGATTCCGGAGCCATCGAGCAGGATGGGGATCTCATCGTTTTTATTTATAGGAAGGAACATTACCAGGAAGGGGAAGACGAGGGGATCGCCGAACTGATCATTGGGAAGCAACGGAACGGACCCACGGGTAGCTTTAAAGTGAGCTTTTTGAAAGAGCATATGTTGTTCAAAGATTTAACTACCGAATATGTGGACGTGTCCCCCGAGAGTCCATTCTGAAAGGATGCTGAAACGAACCTATTGTGAAGGGGAGTATACCCATGAAAAGAACTTATCAACCATCCAGGAGAAAGCTAGCCAACAAGCACGGGTTCCGCAGGAGGATGAGAACGCGGGCCGGTCGGGCTGTTTTGAACAGAAGAAGAAGCAAGGGTCGGAAGAGGCTCACCGCTACGGCAAAGAGCTGAGGACGAGACTGAGAAGGGAACAACGTCTTCGAGATAGCGAGCGCATTAGAGAAGTTCTGAGGATAGGTTTTCGGCTGCAAAAGGCCCCATATATCGTTCAGTGGGCACCAAACGGCCTTTCCTACGCTCGTTTGGTCGTCATCGCGGGAAGGCGTTGTGGAGCTGCTCATCAGAGAAATCGATGGCGACGACAGGTTCGAGAAGCCTTCCGTAGAGCGTTCCAAGAAAGCAAAGCCGGTGTGGATATTGTCGTTCGGATCAAGACAAGGAACACTGGATCCTCTGGCGTGTCTTTGTATTGGAAGCTGATGGAATCGTTTCAGGAGATTAGTAGGCGGACGGAATATGAGTGAAGTGAAAAGGGGATCTTGGGAGACGTTGTCCAGAGTACCTCGTCTCGCGGCATGTTTTCTGTTGATTGTGTACAAGAAGGCCGTTTCCCCCTTCTTGATCCCTTGTTGTCGTTTTCAGCCCACATGCTCCGAGTATGCGTACGAGGCCGTGTATCGATACGGATTACTGCGAGGCGGGTGGCTGGCCTTGCGAAGACTGATGAGATGTCATCCGTTTCACGAGGGTGGATGGGATCCTGTTCCATAAGGAGGTGATGTCCAGCTCGTCTGGAATCCATTATGGGAGATTCTGAAAAACGCCTATTTTTGGCCTTAGGAATCAGCATGGCCATTTTTCTACTATGGTCGGTCCTGTTTCCTGTGAGCCCACCACCCAAAAAGGTTGATGTGCAACGAGAGCTACCTGTCGTCGTCCCGACGAGTATCTCTGAACCTACTCAGACGGCGAGTCCAACTCCCTCTTCAACTCCAAAAAGTTCCGTTTCTTCGGATGAGACCATCCTTCCGGAGGAGCTTTCTTCGGAGACGTCGGAGGAGGAAGAGACGGAACAGACAGGTCCCCCAGTGGTTCTCCGAAATGATCAGATGGTTGTGAAGTGTAGGTCGACGGACGGTCAGCTCGAGTCGTTAAAACTACTGGGATACGAGGAGGCCGTGGTCAACCCCAGGGACATCAGAAGGGCGTTGGCTAAGGCGCGAGGACCCGACAAGAGGAAATTGGAAGAGCTTCTGGATCTGTTGGTATCTCAGGAGAAGGAGAAGGCGCTTTTTTTGGAACGCATGGAGGAGGCGACAGAAGAGGAGCGAGAGAGATTGGAGAGGGAACTGGAGCTCCTAGGAGCCAAGGAACTCATGCCGACGCAGCTAGATGCTGAGCTTGGATATCCGTTGGGCATCCGGGAGATCAACGGCCCGTATTTGAGGAAAGGCACCGTTCGTGACGCGGATTCCCGCTCTTTGGAGATTGTTTATCCGTTGGATGACGGTTTGGTGTTGGAGGAAAGGTTAGAGTTGGGAAAGGATCATTTGGCGGAGCTGTATTTGTCCTGGAAGAATCCCACCGAGGAGGTACAGTCTTGGGCGCTTTCCAGCGGGTTTCAAGTGGAATGGGGAGGCAACGTTGGACTAGATAGCGGTTTGGATCGATACGGCAGTCGGTATAGTGGTCCTGCCTATCGTGTTGAATACGAGGTCGAGAAGAAGCCTTCCATGAAGGCTGTGAAGGAGATTCGAAAGAACGAATCGCTTCCCATCCGCGTGGTTGGCGACGTCCAATGGTTGGCCTTGAGAAGCAAGTACTTCATGGTAGCTTTTATGCCTGTGGATGCGGCAAACGGTATCTCGTATAGGGCCAATGAGAAAGGCCAGCTTGGGGTGGCTCTACATATGGATGGCGTCACGGTTCAACCTGGGGAGGAAGTGAAACGCAGAATCCAGCTGTACCTTGGACCTAAGGACTACTACATCGTTCAAGACCAGGCTCTTCACGACCCGTCCATTTTGCTGCAAAAGGCTGTCGACCTGTCCTACTGGTCCATCTTCGATGAATTGTCTCTCGTTATTCTTCGGGCCTTGGAGTGGTTTAAAGGATGGACTGGGGACTATGGTATCGCCATCATTTGTCTGACCGTGCTCTTGAAGGTTTTGATGTTTCCCTTGAGCCACAAAGGATACTTGTCCATGCGCAAGACGCAGGAACTGCAGCCTGTGATGCAGCAACTTAGGCAGCAGTACAAGAATAATCCGAAACTGTTGCAGCAAGAGATGTCGAAGCTGTACAAAAAACACGGCGTGAACCCGCTATCAGGGTGTCTTCCTATGTTTCTTCAAATGCCAGTGTTTATGACCTTGTTTGGAACCCTCAGTTCTTCCATACGGTTGAGGGGACAGCCATTCAAGGGGACCTGGATTCACGACCTGTCTCGCCCTGATACCGTGGGTTATCTCCCGAGTGAAATTCCAGTGATAGGGGGATCTCAGATTAACATCCTTCCCCTTTTCATGGTGATTGGGATGGTGGTACAGCAGAAGATTAGTACACCCACTGCTGCAACTACAGAACAGGCTCAGCAGCAGAAAATGATGATGTTCATGATGCCTGTGTTTTTCTTCTTTATCTGCTATAGCATGCCTTCGGGGTTGACCCTCTACTGGTTCTTACAAACTTTGATTTCTCTTTTTGAACACACTGTAGTCAGAAAACGGCACCGTTCTTCGAGCATCACTGAAGCCGCAAAGAATGGCGAGGGTAAGGACAGCAAGAAAGCCAAGAAGAAAAAAGGTAGCAACTCCTGAGAGGGGACGTAGGATGACACCCTCTAGTACAGCGTATGCTTTCGTGGGGCAAATCCTCCTCTTTCTTTCCTTTTCGGGAATGGGACACGCTTCGGGAAACCTTGACCAGGAAAAACGCGTTTACTCATTTCAACCCAAGGTGGGGGACATATCCGTCTACGGAATCCAGATTGAGTTGAAGAGCCAGAGGATAGATTCCGATGAGGCCACGCCTCACGTGGTGGCCTTAGAAGCATTGGCTGAACACCGAATTATGGATCCGTCCGAGGGGACCTTGGTTTCCGAGGCAAAGGTGACCAAGGGTTGGGTGAGTCGAGATGCCCAGAGACGAAAGCTTCCATTTAGGGGACACGTTTTTCTTCTCAAAATGTCTCCTC
>Ga0272442_10007014_pt1 | contig 14660 bp, 16 predicted proteins | sample SSMForm2O_FD_200262 | JGI IMG/M metagenome (GOLD analysis project Ga0272442, IMG submission 200262) | Marine sediment archaeal communities from Little Sippewissett salt marsh, Falmouth, MA, United States - SSM-Form-2O | ecosystem: Environmental > Aquatic > Marine > Wetlands > Sediment ...
GTATCGTCTAATTTTTCTGTAAAAAATCGTGTTTTTTAATTATCTGTATTTACGTTGCTGTTATAGCAAATTTATATAAAAAAGATAGTTATTTTGTTTATTAGAAAAATGGATGAAGACGAAATTAGCTATAGAGTTCTAAGAAAAATTCAGAAACAGGAACAAAATTCACCTAAATTATCGGAGTTAAAACATTTGTTTTACAAAGACGTATCAGAATATTTAAACTCATTAAAAGATAGATTAAAAGAGGAAACATCAACTCAGAAACAAAAAATTTTAGAAGAAGAAATAAAAAATACTAAAAAAATATTTTTAAGTATTTATGAACAAAGAGAAAAAAAAATCTTACTTGCAGCAATATCAAAGGCTAGAGGTGGAAAACCAAGCATTGAACATATGAAAGAATTAGAAAAAGAGTTATTTGAAAAAACACTAGAAACCATTAATAATTCAAGAACAAAAATATTAATGAAAGGTAATAAAAGTGAAAACAAAATAATAGAAGAAAAAAAAAATGATGATATAGAAAATAAAAAAAAAGAAGTTAGTAGCAACAAAACAAAGAACAAAAATCCAATAGTGAGAATCAAAAATGGTGTACCAGAGTTTATTGGAACTGACAAAAAAAAATATAGATTAAATAAAAACGATATAATTTCAATTTCACCAGATATATGTAAAATACTATGTAAAAGGGATATAAGTGAAAAAATTGAAATTTAGATAACATTATAATTTATATATCACCTCCATATTACGTTTCCACTCTAAGGATAAATACTTCAGGAGTTATATATGAAAAAACCAAGAAGAATCAAAAGATACTGTCCTATATGTAAAAAACACACTGTGCATGAGGTACATAAGGTTAAAAAGAAAAAAGCAAGTGAACTTAAACAAGGTCAAAGAAGATTTAGACGTGTTATGAGTGGTTACAGAGGATTTCCTAGGCCAAAACCTGAAGGGAGGGAAAAAACAAGTAGAAGAGCACCTTTAAAATATACATGTACTGAATGCAAAAAAAGCACTCAACCAGCAAGTATAAGAGCAAAAAAAGTAGAGGTAAGTGAAAGATGAAAAAAACAAAAAGTAAGTTTATAAAAGTTCGTTGTGAAGACTGTGAAAACGAACAAATATTATTCAACAAAGCAAGCACAGCGGTCTCCTGCCATATATGTGGAAGTAAACTAGCAGTTCCAGGTGGAGGACAAGCAAAAATAAAAGCTAAAATATTAGAAGTTGTAGAATAAATAAAGGTTTTTATTGTATGGCAGATAAAATAAAAAAAGAGTATCCTGTTGAGGGAGAACTGATTGTTGGTACAGTAAAAAATGTTCAGAATTTTGGTGCTTTTATCTCACTTGATGAATACACCGGAAAAGAGGGTTTTATACACATAGCTGAAATTGCAACTGGCTGGGTAAAAAGAATTAGGAACCATATAAAAGAGAAGCAAAAAGTAGTTTGCAAAGTTTTAAATGTTGACTCAACAAAAGACCATATTGATCTATCTTTAAAAAGAGTCAATGAACACCAAAAAAGAGACAAAATACAAGAATGGAAAAATTCTCAGAAATCACAAAAACTCTTGGAGATGGTTGCAAAAAAACTAGACATAACACTTGATCAAGCATACAAGAATTTCGGCAATAATTTAGCTAAAAAATATGGAAATTTGTATACTGCTTTTGAAGAAGCAGCATTTGATATTGGAATTCTTAAAAAAGATGGTTTTAAAGGACCATGGTTAGATTATTTTGAAGAGACCGCTAAGCAAAATATAACTATTCCATTTGTAGATATTAAAGGTTACGTCGACGTACAATTATTTGTTCCAGATGGTATAAGCCATATAAAAAAAGCTTTAATGCAGGGGGAAAAAAGCGAGTACGAAGATGTTGAAATAAATGTCAAATATGTAGGTGCCCCTCATTATATGATAACAGTCAAAGCACCTGATTACAAGATAGCAGAAGATGAACTTAAAAAAGCAGCCAAAAGAATAGAGGAAAACATTAAAAAACATGATGGAGTATTTAAATTTCACAGGAAACTAGAGGAGTAGATGAAAGATATTTTCTATTGTGAAAAATGTGATAAATATACTCTAGATAAGATATGTGTTAATTGTAAAAGAAAAACTATCTCAAAAAATCCTCCTCGATTTTCTCCTCAGGATCATTACGGTAAATATAGAAGAAAATTAAAAAAAACACAAAATAAGAGTGGATAAAATGGATTTTGTAACTGTAAGATATATAGGAAAAAAACCGAAACTAAACAAACCACTACTAATAGAAGGACTACCTGGAATTGGAAATGTTGGAAAGTTAGCTGTCGAACATTTAATTGATAGCGTTAAAGCAAAAAAATTTGCTGAGTTATACTGCAAAGATTTCCCACCCCAGGTTTTTATAAATCCAGACGGTACAACTAAACTTGTAAACAATGAGTTTTATTATTGGAAAGCAAAGAATAAAAAATATAGGGACATGATTTTGCTAACTGGAGATTATCAGGGTCTTTCTTCACAGGGTCAATATGAACTAGTAGAAACAATTCTTGATATATCTGAAGAATTTAAAGTAAATGAGATTTTCACACTTGGTGGATATGGCCTTGGACATGAGATACAGAAACCAAAGGTACTTGCTGCTACAACAGATAAAAAATTAGTAAAAATCATGAAAAAACACGGAGCAGTGTTTAAGAAAAACGAACCTGGCGGAGGTATCGTTGGTGCCAGTGGGTTACTACTCGGATTAGGGAAAATAAGAGGGATAAAAGGAACCTGTTTTATGGGTGAAACTCCTGGATATTTAGTTGATCCGAAAAGTGCAAAGGCAGTATTAAAGTTAATAATGAAAATTACAAATATTAAAGTTGATCTATCTGCTCTTGAGAAAAAAGCAAAGGAAATTGAGCACATAGCACATCAGTTAAAAGAAATGGAGAATTTATCAAAAGAAAAAACTGAAGAGTTAAAATATATTGGATAAAATAACTCTTTATTTACCTTTTATTTCTGCTACAACTAGTTCAACAATTATACTATTTTCACTAATATTTGTCAAAGTTCCTTTTACTAAATATCGTTGATTCTCAGTTAAATTATCACGTGTTTTATTGTCGATGTTTTCTAAATTTAACATGAGTAAATCTTCTGGGTTAGGATTCGCATTTGTCGGAGGTGTATCAGCTAAATAATCTTCCCCTTCTGAATAAAAAACCCCCTCCAATTTTATTTCTTTACCTATATAGCTTTGTTTGTTAAGATTTACCTCTCTTACAGATAATATATCTTCCGATTCTTCTGATCCTGAAAAAACAAAATATGCTATTGCAGCTATTACCAGAATTATTAATATAATATAGATTAGGTTCCTAGGTTTTATATCTAATTTTCTCTTTTTTTTCGCCATTATTTCTCTAACCACCAGCAAAACTAAAATAAAAAACATATTAATAATTCTATCCATCTAAACTAATATTATATGTTTTTTCAGGATTTACTTTGTGAATAATTTGGGTTTGATCAGTTGTTAGAATATTATTTTCAATTAAGTATTTGGTTCTCTTAGGAATAGTTTTTGGACCAAGAACCGCACCTGGTCTCTTTGGATCATCTATATAATCTGTTTCCATCATAAAGCGAGTTCCTTTTTTAGCAGCAATATCAATATTTTTCTTTGATGCTAAAACAGAAGGCATAAGCCCATAATTTTCGTTTTTATTGATTAATGGAGGTGAAAAATGTTTTACAATTTTATCTGAATGCAGACCTACTTTTTTACCCATTTCTACAAACTCTTTACAGTTATTAGAAGTAGTGCTCTCTGTATGTAGAATAACCGGCACATTTATTTCTTTAGCTCTTTTCATCCCATATAACAAAATATCATTGGAGTCATCAATAATCTTTGGATCCACTTTAAAATGTGGTCTTCCTATTTCACCTATTCCAATACATTTTTCATATTCGATACAAAAATCAGCGGCTTTATCGATTCCTTTTTTCATGATGTTGATAGCTTCTTTTCTATCGAATTTATCCAAGAGTTTCAAGTAATCAACAGGATAGGGACCTACTGTTACAAAAACTCCAATATCAATTTTATTTTCTATTTCTTTGGCCATTTTTAAGGTTATATTATAGCATTGTTCATAACCCTTTGTTTTTATAACTATATCAGCCATCGGATATTGACATAAAATAAAGTGAGTTCCACCAAATTTTTTAAATTCTTTTACTGCATCTAGATATCTACCATCTCTTCTTAGATGGAGATGATTATCAAATATCAACAATAAATAATACCCCATTTATTACTATAGATTGTGGGTTTATATTATCTATGATAAAACTAAAATCTGTATTTATTTTTTTTATATTTTTTTAGGTAATAAGAATAGCCCTTCGTTGAGATTTTATCTTCTTTTCCTGTAATCATTTCAATTATACCTTGGGCTAGCAACCATCCGAAATAGCCCATAAAAAAGGTAAAAAAACCTGTTATACTGTAACCCAATATCAGTTGAATATAATTCTGACCACCGGAGATAAATAAGACAAATATACCTATTATCATAAAAAGAAATATTAGTAAAAAAACCCATCTTAATGCATGAACCGTTAGTTTCACTGTTTTGCTAGGTATTTCCTCAAGTGATATTTTTTTATCGAAAATTTTTGAAATATTATTCTGTTTGATTTTCCTACTAGGCATATTTTCCTCCTAAATACTTAAAATACTGAAATATTAGAGCGATCCCGAATTCAGTAGCATAAAGTAATGTTTTAAGGATATAAAAAACTAGTTTGTAGCTAATTATGCACATACGGAGCAGCTGCATATGCAAATAAAATTAATTTTTTTCTTTCAAAAAATTTAATAATAAAACACCTGTTTTACCCTCTTAGAAGGAGAGTATATGCAGGATAGTGGTGAGGAAAACAAGAGTGATCTAAGTTTTACAAGGAGTAATCAATCAGATAAACTTAAAGACAACGTATTAGATGAAAACTTTAAAAAAGCTGTTTTTTCTATGAAAAATAATAAATCATCTAATCAAAAAAAAGGGAAAAAACCATTTTTTAAAATTGGTATAGTACTTTTTCTCGTGTCAATAATTTGTCTAGGAATTATACTAAAATTACCCTGGATGTATATAAAATACAATCCTTCGTCATCTAACTTAGATCAATATGAAAACTTTTACTATATAAATTTTTATGGCGGAGATCAAGTTAATAACACGGTTGTAACTTTTTTTGAATCAGGCGATAGCAAAACATATATTGGTATAGATAGTTATGATTTCAGTTTTGTTCCAAAATTAAGTATTTATATATTTGGGATAATTGCATTAATTGGTTTAGTATTTACAATCTTAATATTAATTGACCGGCGTAAGGATTTTATAAATTTTGAGAAATTATATATCATACATACTTTCTTTATGATTATTACAATTATTTTATCTACATTTTTGGTTTATCTGTCAATTAGATTCCTTGGTGCAATATTGTTATCTGTTATAAATAATAATTTACTAGAAGCATTTTTTCCAAATTTGATAGCAGTATATCCTGCTCCACTTTTTTTAATTTTTATTTCTGCAAGTTTAATGAAATTAAGTGCAACACTTATCAAATCAAATTTTGAAGAAATCATAAATATCAAAGAAGAAAGAGACAAAAATAAATTGAAAATAAAAAGGAGCTAGCAATAAATGAAAATTAACTTAGCAGATAGAATTAAATTTTTGTCTTTTCTTATATTAATGTTTAGTATAACCTCTGTTATGTTGATCTCATTTCTACCAACTTTAGAAATAGATAATTACAGTACCAAAGAACCAATTAGCCTAAATCAATTTTCGATGAAAGATAGCAACAATTCTGAAGTCCAGGATATCGAAAAAAATTTATCAATCATTAATTATCTTTTATGGGCATTAATCATATTTTGCCTTCTTTCAATATTTGGGATTATTATTAATCTATCTGATTTTTATGATAAGATTTCAAAGGTTTTATTGTTTTTTGGAATACCTGTTTTCTTTATCAGTTGTATTGCTATCCTTTTATATATCATAATATTAAAGGGAGTGATTGATCTAAGTACGTTATCATCACCTTATTTAATTGAGCCTATCAGATACTCATATATTTCTCTATTTATACTTTTATTTTTAGTATTATCATCGATATTTTATCTTGTAGCTTTAACAAAGTTTTTTATAACTGAAAATAAGATGAAAAACACGGTGAATATTAAAGAAAAAAAGAAAATACCAAAGAAAAAAACTTTGCCTAAAAAATTAGAAAAAAAGAGTGATACAAAGAAAAAAATTCTTTCTGAAGAAAAACAAAAAGATGAAACTATAAAAAATAAAAAAGAAATGATGGAAAACTGGTTGAAAGATGAAACAAAAAAACTTGAAAATGAAGAACCTGAAGAGAAAACTTTAAATAAAGAATTTAAAAAAGAAATTAAACATGAAACAAAAGAGCAATATGATAATTCAAAGGATACAACATTTGAGAAAGAAAAAGGTGTTATAACTGAAGAAGAGAATAACATTAAAGACCAAGAAAAAACAGATGAGAAAAAAGAAATAAAAGTTGATAATGAAGAAAAAACAGATGAAAAAGAATCATCTAAAAAAGATGTAGATATAGTAGATAAAAACATCCAATCTATTGATTTAACAGAAAAAAATAAAAAAATTGAAAGTAACCTAGAAAAAACAGATATAAAAGAGAATATTAAAAATGAAAAAACGCTAGATGAAGCATTAGATAATGCTATAAAAAAGCGTGGAGTAGAAAAAAAAGATCAAGAACAAGAAAAAAAGGAAACGGATAAAAAAGAGATTGAAAAATACAATATTAAATGCCCAAGCTGCAGTCATATTTTTGCAGTTGAAAAAAAGAAAGGAGAAAACAAAACCAAATGTCCCAAATGCGGTAAAGAAGGGATTATAAAGTTTTAGTTCAAGATTTTTTTATTTGTCAGATATGATTCTTATTACGTCTCCATCTTTTAGCTTATGATCCGCTCCAATTGTCCTATGGGTTTTTGCATCTACTGCTCTTATAAAGTTTTCACCTAAATCTGTATGTACTTTGTATGCCAAATCTTCAGCCGTAGTCCCTTTTTTCATAAAATGTGCATCAGGCAGAATTCTACCTTCTTTATCAGTCAGATGGGCCTCATCTTCAACGGGGTATACTACTATTAGATCAAGCATTTCAACAGCGTTTTCTATACATTTTTGTATCCCAGTTGAATCATATTTTTCAAGTACATTTTTTTTTATAAAATCTAGTCCTTGAATTTGTTTCTCATTTAGTTTTGATTTATCTATTATTGTGAAATCGTTGTCACCGGGTTTATATTTTATCAGATTTTTGTTTGCAGCATTGGTTAGAGCTAGTTCTGATTCGGCACTAGTTGGAACTACGATATATCCCCTTTTTTTGATTTCATTTATTTTTGTTTCAATATTTTCTTGTGCATTATCAATTTTATTTAATGCAATTAACATTGGTTTGCTTAATTTTCTTAATTCATCAGATAGCCCCAACAACTGATCTTCACTACATTTTGAAGGTTTCTCAATATCAAGATCCAATGTTCTTATTGTTTTATTAATATGGTTTTCTGTTATTCCTAAACCTGTTAATTGTTCAGCTAGTGCTCTATCTATTTTTTTGTTTTCAAGTTCACATTTTCTTGAGATATTATGCCAGTTCTTTTTTATAATTCCATCCAACCAATAGGTTATTTCCTTTTCTAGGAATATCACATCTTTTAATGGATCGTAATCTTTATTTTTACATATGTTTCCTTCTTCATCTGTACAACCTGAAGCATCAACAATGTGTATTAGAGCATCGGCTTGCCGTAGGTCATCTAAAAATTTGTTACCAAGTCCTTTTCCTTTGAATGCGTCTGGTACCAATCCTGCTACATCTATTGCTTCAATTGGGACAAAACGGGTGCCATCAATACATCTAGAGTTGTGTGGACTGCATTTTACTTTAAAATGTTTACATGGGCATGGTTTTCCAACATACATTACCCCACGGTTTGCTTCAATTGTTGTAAATGGATAGTTTGCAATTTCTGCGTGTGCACTTGTTACTGCATTAAAAAAAGTTGATTTTCCTACATTTGGTTTGCCTACTATGCCTATTTGCATACCCATTTTTATTCTACTCCAGCATGTCTTCTACTTCATCCACAACATCTGTATCGTTTTCAAATCGTTTAATTTTTTCATCAGGACTTGTTTTTTTATCTGTGGTAAAAGATATCCCGTCTTTTGCAAATAATTCTCCTTTTACATTTGCTTTTTTTGATATATATATTTTTTTGCCTTTTATAGTTCCTGCAATCTCTGATTTATCTTCTATTTTTATGTCACCATCAGATTCTATGTTACCTTCGATTCTTGTTTTTTTACCGCAGAAAACATCACCTGTTGATCTTATTGTTCCTGTAACCTCTGTATCATTATCAATAAATACATTTCCTTTTATGTCATAGTTACCAAGTATTTTGGATTTTTTACCTATTCGTATATTGAAATCAACTTTTGATTTTTGAACTCCGATAATTGAACTGTTTGGTATAAAAAGAAAGGTTTCCGAAATTGGTATAGTGTCTCCATTGTTTTCTTCTATTTCATCTAGTATTCTTTCTATTTCTTCACTATGCCCCATCTTCAAAAGCTGCATTAGATATATAAATACATATATTACCATGGGAATGGGGCTTCTAATATTTATCCATCCCTTTGCTTCAAAACCATCTTCAATCTCAACACTGTCACCAACGTCCAGATCGCCCTGCAATGAAAGTTTACCTTTTACTTTTGTCTTTTCTCCAAGATATACATTCCCGCCACTTTTTATATTTCCGCCGATACTTGAAAAAATGTCTGCTCTAATGTCTTTTGTTGCATCTAACTCACCATCTATTATAACATGCTCGCCAACAAAAATACGACCATCAGTTTTAATTCCGAATCTAATTAAGCATCTATCACCAACAACGACATCACCATTAGTAACAAGCATTTTTTCTTCGAATTTAGTGTTATCAGGTATAACCAGTGTTTTCCTATCAAAAACCATTGACTAAACCATATTAAATAACAAGTTATAAAACCAGCGGATTGGACAGTTTATAATTTTTTTATTTATTATTCACGAATTGATTTTTTACTCTGTCAACCAACCTTCATCAATACGGTTATAACTAGACAATTCTTCTTTAGAAAACCATAGACTTATTTCAAATTTAGCAGTATCTTCTCCATCAGAGCCGTGAACAATATTTCTTCCGATAAATTGTCCGTAGTCGCCACGTATTGTACCTGGTGATGCATCCTTTGGATCAGTTTTACCCATCATGTTTCTAACAAGTTGTATCGCATTATAGCCTTCAATAACCATTGCTACAACAGGAGAACTTATAATGTATTCGACTGTCGGTTTAAAAAAAGGTTTACCTTTGTGAATGCCGTAATGTTTTTCAGCAAGATCCTTATCAACAGAAACCATTTTCATAGCTACAATCTTTAGACCTTTTTTTTCAAAACGGTTGATAATCTCACCAATAAGACCACGTTGTACTGCATCTGGTTTAATCATAACAAAGGTTTTTTGTTTATCCATTAATATCCACCTAAATAATTGATATCAGCATATATCAAATGTATTTAGATTTAACGCATTAGGTAAAAGATTTTGCTAATAAAAATAAAACAAAACTTACAACATTAAAAATCACATGAGCAATGATAGATGAATAAAGATTTTTTGTTTTCAATACGATGTATCCAAAAATCAAACCGATTATTACAGGAAACAGCGCGGGATATAACTTACCATAAGTCATATGTGCAACTCCAAATAATACTGCAGTTGATACAATCGCAATATTTTTACCCGCAAAACTTTCAATTTTATCAAGTAAAAATCCTCTAAAGAATATCTCCTCAGCAATAGGCTGAATAGATATTAATAAAAATAACGTAAATGGTGAAAAAAACACTTGTAAATCTTGTATATTTCCTAATTCCTCAGGATTAAAACCAATAGCTATCAATATATATTCAATCACAAAAAACAAAACAAATATTAATATCAAAGACAAAATCGCCCATAAAAAAGCGATATCAATATTTTTTAAAGTAAGTTTCATCTGTTTTAAAGATTCTTTCAACGTCAATTTATTAACTAGTACGTACCATAAAATTGGTATTAAAATTAGCGTAATAATTACCAATACTAGTTGAACTATCAAGGTAAAAACTTCATAAAAAATATTCCAAGATTCCGAGATAATTTCAAGGTCCATAGTTTGAGTGGATGGAAAAACATTAAAAAAAGTTAGAATAGGTAGTAAAAAGATAGTAGATATGGTTACTAACAAAAGAAGTAAAGCAAATATATGAATTGGTTTTTTGATACTAAAGTCCATAAAACATTATATCTTTTCACATTTGATAAAAGTTTTTAAATATCTGTTTACAATTCCCCAAAGACAATAAGGGCCCGTGGGGTAGCTTGGCCCATCCTCGTGGCTTTGGGAGCCATGAACCCCGATTCAAATTCGGGCGGGCCCATCTTCATTATAATAGGAATCTTTTTTAATATGAATATCTATTTTGGATATGCAATTGCACGTGCAGGTAGGATGGGATGAAACAGAAAAAAATTGCTATTTTACTAATTTTGCTTTTACTCATAGCAAGTTTTAGCATTCCATACTATCTTAAAAATTGCAAGGCAGAAACATTACCAAGATTTTATGTTGATGACGATGCAGAATCCAGCTGGTATTTAGAAGACGAGCATTTTAGTAGTATTCAAACTGCAATCAATCAAGCAGATGCTTATGATAGAATATTAGTATATGCTGGGACGTATTCAGAAAATATTGTAATAAATAAGACAGGAATAAGTCTTTTTGGAGAGGATAAAAGTTTAGTTACAATAAGTGGAGGGGACACAGGTGACGTTATAAAAATTACAGAGCAAAATGTTGACATTAGTTCATTTACGATAACCAATAGCGGTTCAAATTCGATAGATGCATTAATAAAAATAAATGCCGGAAAATCAATTATAACAGACAATATTCTAACATCTGGATCAAATGGAATTTATATAAAGAATTGCAGTGAGACAACAATCTATTTTAATAATATTAGCGACTGTGGAAAAAATGGGGTATACATAGAAAATTCTATAGAAAATATAATTCAACAAGTTGAAATCTCTGATATTGATGAAAATGGAATATTTTTAAAAAACGTTTCAGAGGATACAACAATTACATATACAGATATCGAATCATGTGATTTAAATGGTATTTTTTCTTATAGATGTTCAAACGATACAATCTCATATTGCAATATAAAAAATAATGATAAACATGGAGTTCATTTTAATTATTCTTGTAATGAAAACACACTAACAAACAATAACATCTCGGGAAATGATAAAAATGGTATATACTTAAACGATCACAGCAGAAGAAATACTATAAATAATAATGATTTTTATCTAAATTGTCAGGATGCAACAGGATATTATACCTATGCTGGAATAAGAATAGAGAACTCAAGTAGTAATACACTTGGAAATAACAATATAAAAAATAACTATTTTTATGGGGCAATGATTGTTGGAGATAGCAATATTCTTCATAATAGTACAATAAACAATAACGATCAACATGGAGTTTTTTTGTTTGGTGATTATAACAACAAAATATATGATAATACAATAAACGCGAACACAAAAAGTGGTATTAGAGCATATAATTCAACTGAAGATGAAGTAACTAGGAATGAAATATCAAATAACAATAGAGGAATTTATCTAAATTATTATTCAACTGGAAATGAGATATGGAATAATTATTTTCATGATAATACAGTCAATGCATATGACATAAGTCCAGACAATAACATATGGAATAAAACAATTTATTCAGGATATAATATCGTCAATGGCAATGGTAAAAACGTTGCGGGTAACTATTGGGATGATTTTGATGAGACAAGTGAAGGAGCAGTAGAAAGTATTAACGATGGCATAACAGATGGTTCCAAATCAATTGAAATTCAAACATTTGATTATTTACCAATTTGTGATATACTATCACCAACTATACAAAACGTTGATGTATCACCTAGTTCTCAATCAGTAGGAGGATATACCTACATTTCAGCAGATATAACAGACAATACCGAGATAAAAGATGTTAGACTAATAATAACTAATCCAAGTGGCTCGACATCAAATTTTTCAATACTACAAAATAATACAGGTTCATCCTATTATTGTAACAAACAATTTTCAACTGTAGGCATATACAGCTATACAATCAAAGCAAAAGACCCCATGAACTGGGAAACTTCCACCTCAGATAATTTTGAAATAAAAGAGGGGACTGCTCCATCGATAACAGATAATTCACCAGGCACTGGAGAAGCTGGAACTGGCTTTGTATTTAATGCAACTGTTACAGATGACACAGACTCTGCAGATGAAATAACTGTAAAAGTTATTTGGTCACATGGCGATAATAGTGGGAACAGTACAATGGTTAAAACCCAAGGTAACTATTTTAGATATTCAGCACAATTAGACAATTCAGTTAGCTCGCTAAGCTACTATTTTTATACAAATGATAGCTGCGGAAATACTAGAACCACTTCATCAACAACTGTAGAAATTACAGACGAAACCCAGCCAACGATAACAATTAATGACTATGAGTATGAATCAGATGGATATATTCATACTTACGAAATAAGTACAACAATTACAGACAATGCAGAGGTTGTAAAGTCTTATATTGAATATTGGATAAATAATGGCACACACAACACTGCAGAGATGGATAAAAATGGAAATAAGTATGAAAAAACAATTTATCTAAAAAATGCTGATGATGTGGTTTACTGTATAATAAACGCCACAGATTCATCAGGTAATGTAATAGATACCAAAAACCCATATGCAGATGCTAAAGGAGCATATACCGGAGTTATTTCACATTCAGTTAATTTTGATGGTTCAGATAGTTTTGATTTAGACGGAAACATAATAATTTATAATTGGGATTTTGGAGATGGCTCAACTGGCACCGGAGAAACCATAGAACACACTTACTTAACAAACGGTATTTTTGATGTAACTTTAACTGTAACTGATAACGATGAGTTAACAGATACCGATACCACAACAGCAACAATCGTAAAAGCAGATAAAACAGAACCTAGTGCAACAACAATAAACAAAATAGAAGAAGATTACAATGTAGAACTATCAGAATTATTTTACTGTTATGATATTGACGGAGATGAAGAAGAGGATAGATTTTACGATCCAAACAATGTTCTAGAGACAGTTCACAGCGGCTCGATAAATATTGATGGTAATATTTGTTTTATTTTAAAACCAAAATCAGTAAGTAGTATATTTTTATGGGATGTAACAGAGGATGCAATAATATCGGTAAACTCTAATATCGTCATAAAAAGTTTAGAAGAAGATAGTACCAAAGAAAAAATTTTTGTTAATTTTTCTATTACCAAAACACAGGGATGGATCTATTTTGAAAGAGATGATAAATACCCTGACTCAGACTTGAAAGTATACGCTGATAATATAGAGATACCTACAGATAGATTTTGGCGTGAAAATAACAAAATCTATGTTTTAGACGACCCAGAAGTTAACTACTCTTTTGTTTACAATAAAACAGCTAGTTATGGTGTTTTAAAATGGATGACTTTTAATCCAACAAAAGACGATGCTAGTATCAACAACCCTATCAACATAAGTATAGAAAATCCAACGATAACAATTGAATATAACATAGCAATTACCATTAACGAAGCAAAGTTTTATGATTGGAGTCTAAAAAAAGAAACAGATATTGTAAACGATTTAGAAACAAGTGATAACAAGATCTACATCTTCACACCTAAAGATATAAGTCCAGGAATGTATGACATAGTAATAATTGCTGAAGATAGCGAAGGCAATATATGGACAAATGCTTCCTATTATCTTTTTTATTCACCAGCAGGTGATACAGAATCAAAGATTGATATTATCTCAATTTTACCATTTATAGGGTTAATAGCAGGGGGATTTGTTGCCTTATACTTATTTATGCGATATAAACACATTACACTAGAAAGCTTTATTTATTTTAAAAACAAAAAGATAATCCCATTCTTTAAACCTCTTGTATTTGGACCACTAAGAATTGATATAAAGGAAAAAAACATAAAAAAGGCTGAAATCTATGTAAATGGAAAACTCAAAGAAACCATAACTGAACCACCATACACCTGGGATTTTAATGAAAAAGGTTTTATTATGCCAAAAATAGAAACAAAGATATATGACAACAAAGGAAATAGTAATTCAACAGGAGAAATGACGTTCTTTATTTTAAATGGTCCAAAATTTTTTAGATAATACAATAAGTTTTATCTAAAACATGTTATTTTCAAAATATATGAAAATTAGATTTATACCAGGGATCGACTATGATTCGAATATATATTTCATAGATGGAAAAAAACCAACAATAATTGATTGTGGAACAGGA
>Ga0272442_10007015_pt1 | contig 14660 bp, 4 predicted proteins | sample SSMForm2O_FD_200262 | JGI IMG/M metagenome (GOLD analysis project Ga0272442, IMG submission 200262) | Marine sediment archaeal communities from Little Sippewissett salt marsh, Falmouth, MA, United States - SSM-Form-2O | ecosystem: Environmental > Aquatic > Marine > Wetlands > Sediment ...
GTGATGCAGGTCCTTCTCCCAATAACGATTGGGATTATTACGGCGAGAGCGATTTTCACTCGAGCACATACCAGTTGAGGCATATCGACCTCGTTCATAACCGCCATCTGGGCAACCGCCGCGAGGCCGTATGGGCGGAAAAACACCCCTCCTGTTACAATCAGTACCGCGTGTTCTACAAGTACTATAACGGAACCGCGGTCTGTTTGAACAACATCAGCCAACCCTCCTACAGCATCGAGAGCTGGCGACCCCGCATCGCCGTCACCACGGCAGGCAAGCTCTATGTGGTGTGGGCTGACTTCAACGTGAATACCGACGTGGTCAGCATCCGGATGAGGAGCAGGGAAGACGGACAGGATTGGGTTCCGCCCCTCGACCAGGCAGCGACCCTCCTGGCATCGGGGCTTCCAATCTATTCCCAGAATGCCCTCGATATCGCACTCGGACCCACCGGTGAACTCTACATCGTCTATGGTGACGATGCCGATACTGTGGGCCTCTATGACCTTTACTTCATGAAGTATGAATGGTGGGAAGGACCCACTCCGGGTTCGAGGATACCGGACCAGGTGGTCAGACCCGAAACGCCCGACCTTGCCGTGGACAGCTACGGCTCCGTTCACCTGGTGTACAGCACCAGCGGGCACGAGGTTCCCCTCCAGTACCAGGTGTTCGAAAACGGATCCTGGACTCCTCCCAGCCAGATCATGCAGGATGGAAACATTCCCTCCATCGATGTGGACGTGGAGGAAAACATCCACGTGGTATGTTGCATGGATGTCACGAATGATGGGTTTCTCCAGTATACCCGCAAGCGGGTTTGGAACAAGGAGGATGGCGGCGATGACCGCTGGTGGCCCGTATGGGTACCCGGCAGCTGGTCATTTAAACAGGGCGAAATAGAGTGGACGGAAAACGATTTCCCCGCCCATTTTCAGTATCAAAGCGCGATGAAGATCGATCAATCCACATCCGTGTATTGGTTCTGGAACTTTATGGACGGCGACAACTGGGGATGGGCCCGCACACGTTGCTTCGTCCCTTCTGACACAACACTGGTGTTCGAATCCTCCGCATCTGCACCTGGAAGCGGCAATGACAGGTTGGAGTTCGAACTCAGGCAATTCAACGATCCGGAGGCGGATCTGGGAAAACCGCTCGCCCGGTTCATACTCGGAAACCGCTATCCCTCCCCCTCCTGGGTAGGACTTCCGAGCGGCTCCGGTGAGGGGACGCCCCCCTTCGGGCTGGAATATCGCAATATCTCCGAGAACGGCCAGTTCATCGTTCCCCGGTTCAACCACCTCATTCAAAGCAGCCTGGGAGGAGACGACAACGTTCGGTTGAAGAAAGTATGGTGGCGGATTCAGGAGCAGGGTAACCTGGAACTCGAGGAAATTTCCATCACCAATGTCAGCGACAAGGAATTCCCCCAAAACGGTGGAGTGATCCCCGTCACCATCAATGGAACCGGCTTTTGTGAGGGCAATGTCATGGTCCAGGTTCACAGCAAGCTCCAGACTGTAGAATCGAGCACCTCAAACCAGATCTCGTTCCTCCTCGACACCGACGATCCGGACCTGATCGAGTACAATACCCTGCAGGTGATCAACGGAGAATCCGGGGTATTCACGGTCTGGGACGAATTGATCCACATCGATGACACCCTTCCTGAAAATGACGAATGTTATGGGGCCATGGATCTCAGCTGCGGCGGTTCGGACAACGGCGCTCTCACACAGACAGCCACCTATTCCGGCATCAGCGGCTGCGGGGACAACCTTCCGGATGTGTGGTATACCATAGAAGTTCCCGAGGCGGATACCCTGATCGAAGCCGTGTTCGCTCACGGAACCACGTCGGGATGGGTGAGTATCTTTACCGGTTCTGATTGCAACAACCTGGTCGAGGAAGACTGTGGATTAAGCATCAGTTATTCCATGCCCGCAAAGGCCTATTTCGTCACCACACAGGACAACCAGCGTCTCTGGATCAAGATCGCCTCCAACTATTACAATCCCCAGTCCATAACAGTTAACTGCATCATACCCTCGAACGACGATTGCATCGGGGCCAGGGAGATCGCCTGCGGCCAGACCATCGAGGGCAACCTGACACTCGACGCCACATACTCCGGAGTCGGGACATGCGGTCAGAGCATCCCGGATGTCTGGTATTATGCGATCGTGCCTCATGCCGATACCTTGATCAAGGCCACGTTCGTTCATGGGTATTCCTCCGGTTTTGTCAGCTTTCTCACCGGACCCGATTGTAACAACCTGACCCAGCAGACCTGTGGATTCACGATCAGTCCATACGAACCTGCAGAGACTGAGTGGTTCACAACGGAAGACAACCAGAAGGTATGGGTCAAGATTTCGTCCGGTTTCTGCGACCCGCAATCCCTTACCGTGGAATGCACCTATCCCCTGAATGACGAATGCGAGGGAGCCGAACAGCTCAGCTGCGGCGTTCCGGTCACCGGGATCCTGACTGAGGGCGCCACTCATTCCGGCGAGGGCAGCTGCGGTCCGGGTACTCCGGATGTATGGTATTACATCGATGTTCCGGATGCATATACCGACCTCGAGGCCAGCTTTGTCCATGGGGCCACTGCAGGTTTCGTCAGTTTCCACACCGGCCCGGATTGCGACAACCTGACGGAGCAGAGCTGTGGAATCTCTATCAGCTATAACACCCCGGCCGTCACCACCTGGCAGACCATGCAGCCGAACCAGCGGGTGTGGGTGAAGATCGCAGCAAGCTATTATATGGGGGATCAATCCATTGTGGTGGATTGCACTCCTCTTCCCAACACCTGCAACACGGCCAAACAGGTGAGTTGCGGGTTGCTGGAAAACGGAGACATGCTTCACATCACGGAAAACGGGGAATCCAGCTGCACCGAAACCTTCGAATTCATCGACCGATGGTTCAAGTTCAGCCCCCCGCAAGATTATCACGTGACCATCACGGTCAGCGCCAACAACTACATTTTTCATTCCACGGCCGTGTTCAAGGGAACCTGTGCAAGTCTCCAGCAGGTGGCATGCTACGATCCCATGGATGTCGAGATGAACCTCGAGTTCGATTCCGAGGGGTGCGAATACTTCATCATGCTCGAAACGGAACCGGGCAGCTCGGAGTTTGCGGAGTATAACATCGAGATCGAATGCGAGGAGCCGCCTCCGCCCCCGAATCCGAATACTTGCGAAACCGCCCAGCAAACCCAATGCGGCGCCCACGAAACGGGCAACATGCAGGGCATGACCGAAAACGGGGAATCGAGCTGTACCGAGACCTTCGAGTTCATCGACAAATGGTTCAAGTTCACCCCACCCTCGGAGAGATTTGTCACCATCACCATGGATTGCCCTTACAGCGTTTTTCACTCCCTGGCCGTGTTCAAGGGAACCTGCTCCAGCCTCCAGGAAGTGGATTGCTCCGGACCCGAGGATGTCACCATCACCGTGGAATTCGAATCCGAGGGATGCGAGTATTACATCATGGCGGAAACCGAGCCCGGAAGCTCGGAATACGCGGAATACGATATCCAGATCTATTGCGAAAAGTAGGATAATTCCATCATGATGCTACCTGTTCCCGGAGGGGCCTTTCCCTCCGGGACTTTTTTTATCCACAGGAGGGGGGGAGAATCTGGTTGACTTGAGAGAATATTCGGGCGAATAATTTCATCAGTTCGGGCGATTGATCAAAAAGGAGGATCGAGCCATTGTTCAGGAAAGGAATCTCCGGTTTTACACTGATCGAGCTCCTGATTGTAGTGGCGATCATCGCCATCCTGGCGGCCATTGCGGTGCCGAATTTCCTGGAGGCCCAGGTGCGCTCCAAGGTGAGCCGGGCCAGGGCGGATCTCCGCTCCATCACAACCGGCATCGAGGCCTATTTCACTACCTATAATGCCTATCCTCACAACCCGGAAACAAACCAGGGCTTTAACGTCACCCCCTGGCAACTCACCACACCGGTGGCCTACCTCACCTCGCGTCCGTTCGATCCCTTCAAAAAGGCCCGGGATGTGACAAAAAATGTCAATCCCATTCATTTCAACGAGAGATTCTATTACGATTACTTTTCGATTGTCAGTGCCTCGAAGTATATCCGGGACGGTCGCAATATCTTCATCCTTGTGGTGGACGATTCCGGGATGCTTCCAGGGGCCAACCCCGGCGCGTTTCAAAAATACGGCAAATGGCTCCAATGGTCCATCGGTCCCGACGGGAAATACTGGTTCGAGGACGACGATTTCTATCCCTCCCGGGTTTTGCTGAAAACTCCAACCTATGTCCCCTGGGGATACAGCTTCGACGTTCCCTATGATCCTACCAATGGCACAGTCAGCTTCGGCAACATCATACGATCCCAGATAAAATCGGATGGACTGGTTCCCTATATTCCTTGAATAAAGGGGCCGGCCACTCGTTGGAATACGTTTTCAAGTGGGATTTCCAAGATATTTAGGAGGATGATACATGATGCGAACGATTTCCTGTCCTGCCGGTCTCAGATCCGTTTATCCCATGTTCCTGATTGTCTTATGGCTGAATATGCTCTTGCTCCCCATGGCACTCGGAATAAGCGTTCCCATCCAGGATATGATCGACAGCGCCTCCGACGGGGAAATCATCGTGCTGGAACAGAAGACCTATTATGAAGTCATCGATTTCAAAGGAAAGAATATCATCATCTGTTCCACGAATCCAAGAGATTTGAATGTCGTTTCCAATACCGTGCTGGACGGTTCCGGTGAAAGCGGGCCTTTGGTGACGTTTTCCGGCTCGGAGGGCACGAGTTGCGTACTCGAGGGAATCACCATTCAAAGCGCGGTATCCTCCTCGGATGGAGGCGGGATACTCGGAAATGGAACCCTGGCAACAATTCAAAATAATATCATCACCATGAACAGTTCTACAGGCAACGGCGCCGGGATCTGCGATTGCGATGGAATGATCCGGAACAACATGATCGGATCCAACGACTGCAGGGGTTCCGGAGGCGGATTGTACGATTGCGATGGATTGATAGTAAACAACGTGATTTACAATAATTATGGCTTGCACGGCGGGGCAGGGGCATTCGGGTGTGAAGGATTCCTGCTAAACAATACATTTATCAACAATATCAGCAGCTCTTCCGGATCCGGCTTGAAAAACTGCCCCGCTGATATCGCCAACTGCATCTTCTGGTCCAATTATCCCCTCATAAACCAGCTGGATGAATCCAGCACTCCCTCCTACAGCTGTATACAAGGTTGGATTTTGAATGGACTGGGAAACATCACACTGGATCCCCAGCTGGTGGATCCTTTCAACATGGACTTCCACCTCGGGGATCTCTCTCCCTGCATCGATGCCGGCGATCCCCTTCCCGAAATGAACGACGGCTGCCTGCCGCCGGGAAAGGGAGGCACCCGGAACGACATGGGCGCCTATGGCGGGCCCCACAACTGCCAGTGGTGGCCCCCCACCCCAACGCCTACCCCCTCACCGACACCGGCCCATTATTATCAGGTTGTCGATCTCGGAACCCTGGATGGTTCCGTCAGCAATGCCTATGACATCAATGAAAAATCAGGCATTGTGGGAAAATCCGTTAATGCCGGGGGTTATATGCATGCCTTTCTGAGTACGGAAAATGCCATTTATGCCAGGACCATGAACGACCTGGGAACCCTGGGGGGAGAAAGGAGCGAGGCATGGGGGATCAACAATCACGGCCATGTGGTGGGACAGTCCGAGATCACCACCGGCTCACAATATGCTTTCCTGCATGACGGCGTGAGGATGAACAACCTGGGAACCCTCGGAGGGGAATACTCCCTTGCATATGCTGTAAACGATTCCGGTCAGGTGGTGGGGGAGTCTATGGATTTTTTCGAGCAAACCCACGCCTGCCTGTGGGAAAAAGGGAAAAGATACAACATCGGGGATCAAATTCCGGGATTCGGGAGCGGGGCCAGCGATATCAATAAACACGGATTTATCGTGGGATGGTCCCAGGAGGGGGAAGGGGTATATGCCTTTCTCTTCAAGGATGGCATAACCACCGATGTCGGTCACCTGGGAAGCGGTTTCAGCTGGGCAAACGCACTCAATGATTTGAACCAGGTCGTGGGTGTCTCCGAAAACAGTGAATTTCTCACTCGTGCCTTTCTTTACAGGGATGGTGTGATAAGGGACCTGGGAACCCTTGGAGACGATTACAGCCAGGCCTTTGATATCAATAATCACGGACAGGTTGTAGGGGAATCGCTTCTTGATGATAGTTACGATTACCATGCCTTTCTGTTCGAGAACGGCGCCATGTTCGATCTGAATCATTTGATCCCATATAATCCCGACTGGAATTTGCGATCGGCCCGGGGCATAAACGATCTGAATCAAATTGTGGGATACGGCCTTCATCTCGACCAGGAACGCGCTTTTCTGCTGGAACCGTTATCAGTCACTCCCACACCGACCCCGAGTCCATCACCAACCACCAGTCCTACTCCAAGTCCCACTCCAACCGCCAGTTTTACCCCAACACCCACTCCCACGGCAACGCCCCCCTATCATCCCCCCTGGATCACCGGGGCCGCTCTTGCCGATTCCAACGGGAACATGGAGGCCGATCCAGGCGAGACCATAACCCTTGTTTTCAACCAGGGGATTTTGGTCAATCCCGCGCTCCTTTCCTCCCGGAGTTTTTATCTTCCCGTAGAGGGGGACTCCCTGGGTATTGACGGTTTCCATATTCTTCCGGGCCCTCACAGCTCCCTGCACCTTCAGATCACCCTTGGAAGCGGGGCCAATCTGACAATATTAGGGGATTTCGCAAGTACGGATTCGGCCGCGGGCGCCTCATCCGGCATCGATCTGATGCCCTTCCTCCCGCCCGAGGCGATCCAGAGTTTTCTCGGAGTTCCAGCCATTGATCGCGGGATCCCCGGATTCAACGACGACGGGATGGACATAAAAATCGGGTTTCTATGTTCCTCCGGCATCATCGGGCCGGAGGGGGGCATCCTCGATTTACCGATCGATCCCAATGCCAGGTATACGAATCATAGCCTGTTCATTCCCGCAAATGCCTTGCCGGTCTCAAAATCTGATGGGATCCTTTTTACCATGTCGTCTCCCGAGTTTCCAGGGGCATCTGCCGGGTTTGTCCGCATCCAGTCCAACAGGGACGACCTGATTTCCTCGCCTCCCATGATGCTTACCCTCGAATACTTCGAGAGCGATATCGACCTGGATCTCGGATTTGCCGAACCGGGCATGCGTATTCATCAACTGGTGGAGGATCCACCCGGGGTATTTTCCTGGAAGCCGCTTTCCGGAAAACAGGTGGTAAACCTTGAAAATAATACGGTTACAGGGTGGCTGAACAGGCTCACCCCATACGATATCAAGCGTCGATCCCCAGTGCGGTCATCCCCGGGAGATGCCGGAATATTCGGCAATATCCCCGGTTCCACGATCGAGGAAAACAGCGTTTACATCAAACCCGGCGGGGGAGGAAACACCCTGGTGACCGCCGCCTCTCTCTCGCCGGGTTCGGGGGGATTCTATACCATTCATTACCTCGAATTCCCTGGTTATGAACTGACCACTGAAACCGATCCGGCCCGCATCAAGGTGACCATAAAACAGGCCATTCTCCTGGATCGTTTTGCCATGGGGACAGATGTGGGATTTCCCGCCTCGAGCAGCTCCGTTTTTGTGATCAAAACGGAAAACACGGGAGGCGGATTCCCCTTTACCGATTCTGTAAACATGCGGGTTCAGTTCATGGACGGCTCCCTGAACGATTTCAACGATTTGGTTGATTTCAACGATCAAACGGGCGATAAGGCGAACATGGCCCTGGTCAAGGATATCAAAGAGGGAGTGGGAGCGAATTTCATCCTCCTGGACGGGGTCGACCAAACCGTTAAATCCGCTCCCGGTGGGGGATACGTGGAAGCCGCCGGCGTTCCCGGTTTGACCGACTCCACCGGACAGGGGGTGTGGGGCGTGGTGGTCGGTCCCCCGAAACCAATCAAGTTATGGATGGTGTACTGATGGAAAACAAGGACACGAAAATTTGTCCCTGGTGCGGGGAAGAAATCAAAAAAAGGGCCATTATCTGCCGCTTCTGTTTTCACGAAGTCACAAGATCCGGCATGGAGGCAGCGGAAAAACTGGCCGCAGGGCAAAAACCCTCCCTCGAAGAACCGGAACCTGCCGGGAAAACTCCGGAAGCCGGATCCGTCAATCCCTCCCTCTCACGTCTCTCCAAGATCGTCCCCAAGTCCCTCATCGAGGAGATCCTCACCGGAGTCGAAACCCTGGATGAAAGCGAACGTCGCCCCATCGCCATCCTGTTTTCCGATTTGAGCGGCTTCACACCCCTGACCGAGGAACTCGGGGCCGAACGCATGAGCGACCTCCTCGATGAGATCTATTCCGTGATTCGGAATATCGTGGCACGGTATGGGGGAGTTGTCGAGAAATTCATCGGGGATGCTGTCATGGCTGTTTTCGGTGCTCCCATGGCCCATGGCGACGATCCGGAAAGGGCCATCCGAGCCGCTTACGACATCCGACGGGAGGTTCGAAAAATCGGACGTGAACAGGGGTATTCCCTCGATACTCACAGCGGCATCGCCTACGGCGAGGTGGTCATTAAAACCACGGCCGAGGGCGGTCACGTGGATTTCCGCTCCATCGGCGACGCCGTCAATCTCTCCTCTCGACTCCAGGGCAAGGCCCCCACCGGAGACACCCTGGTGGATCACAGGATCTACCTGCAAACCCGCACCTCCTTTGAATGGGAACAGTTGGAACCCGTCAGGGTCAAAGGGAAAAAGGATCCGATAAAGGTCCACAAGGTGACAGGAATCAAAAAGCAGTTTTCCAAGGTGGTCCTGGGGGAGAGGATCGACCTGGTTCCCCTGGTCGGACGAAAAAAGGAGCTCGAGATCCTGAAAAAAGCGTCGGACAAGGCATCGGAGGGAACCGGTCAAACCGTGCAGATCACGGGCGAGGCAGGTGTTGGGAAATCCCGGATCATCTATGAATTCTATCAACGACTCGATAAAAAGAAGTTTCTATGGAGCACGGGACGCTGCCTCTCCTTTGGGTTGAACATCCCGTTTCTTCCCTTTATCTCGCTGTTTAAATCCATCCTGGGATACCCCCGGGAAGGCGGCCCTCCGGTGACTCCGGAAGAATTGACCGAAAGAATCAACCGGATTTACGAGCCCGTTCTGAAAAGGATCCGTTCGAAAAAGTCCGGCGCAACACTCGAGAAGCAACAACGGGATCTGTATTATTCCTTGGCCGTTCTTTTTTCCGTGGATCTCGATACGAATCCCCTGATGGAACTATCTCCCAGGAAAAGGCGGGAACATATTTTCAACGCAGCATTGAACTTAATCCAAATCCTGGCACGGCAAAAACCCGTCATCCTCGTATTCGAGGACTTTCACTGGGCCGATGAGGATTCCCTCGAACTCATGGATCACATCATCATAAACAGCCGGAAACAACGCATCATGATCGTTATCATGAACCGGCCACAGTTCATACGTTCCTTTCCCGGGGGGGACTCCTTCACTCCCCTGAAAGTCAGGGAACTCTCCGATACGGACAGCCGGCAACTGCTCGAGGAAATCCTCGGAACATCACGGGTAAGGGGCGATCTCAAGAAGTTGATCCTGGAAAGAACGGAAGGCAATCCCTTTTACATGGAGGAGATCATCCTGAACCTCCAGGAACAGGGGTGCCTGGAACGAAAAGGCGAAGTCTTTCGCCTGGTGTGCCCGGTTTCTTCCCTGGCCATTCCCGATTCGGTGGAGGGCGTGGTTCTGGCCAGGCTGGACCGGTTGGAGAAAAAGATCAAACGCATCCTCCAGTGCGCCTCGGTCATCGGGCAGGAATTCCGTTATCAAACCCTGGCGCAGGTGGCGGATATGACCCTGGATCTTCAAAAGTACCTGGTTTCCCTGGTGGACGGCGATTATCTCCTCGAAAGGATGCTGCTTCCTGAGCTGGTTTATATTTTCCGCCACATCGTGCTTCGGGACGTTACCTACGGAACCCTCCTGGATAAGAGAAAGCGATACTTCCACGCCCGGGTGGCCCAGGCCCTCGAGATTCTTTACCGGGAACGGATCGATGAATACGTGGAGATCGTGGCCCATCATTACGAGATGGGGACAATCTATCATAAAGCAGTCATTTATCTCGAGCGGGCGGCCCTGAAATGCGAGGCCCTCTATTCCCAGAGGGCGGCCGCGGATTTCTGGGAACGCCTCCTCAAATGCCTGGAGAAAGCCGAACTCGAAAAGGAAAAAAAGACCCCCATTCGCCTCAAGGGAAATATCCATCTCGGCAAACTTTGCCGCCGCCTGGGAAAACCCGATCGGGGCATCGAAGCCTTTCAGCTCGCCCTCGAGGACGCGGAAACCCTCGATGATCGAAAGGCCAGGATCGATGCCCTTATGGGAATGGCCGAGGCCCTAAGGCTTTCCGGGAAAATCCAGCCCGCTGTAAAACGAATGAAAGAGGCCCTTGAACTCGCCCGTAAAACCAAGGATGAAGATCTCGTGGCATCCTGCCTGAATTTTATCAGCCATATGGAACGCATGAGGGGAAATTACGGAAAGGCCCTCGAGGCCGCCGGAAAAGTCCTCCTCTACTCTGAAAAATCCCGAAACAGGCAAAGGCGATACCAGGCCCTGAACCACATGGGGATCATCCTGATGTACTCGGGCCAACCGGAGAAAGCAGCCGAATCGTTCCAGTATGCCCTGGCTCTCGCCCGGGAAGTCGGAATGAAAAACGAACAGGTCCAGATCGAACTGAATATCGGGATCAATCATATCCGGGCCGGCGAATGCAAAAGGGCCGAAAAACACCTGAAACAGGCCCTTTCCCATGCGACCCGCCTCGAGTTCGAAAGGGGCGTACAACTGGCCCTCCTGGCCATCGTGGATCTTTACCTCAAAAAGGGGGAATTCAATCTGGCTTTAACAAATTGCCGACTCCTTTTTAAACGAATGAAAGAGGGAAAGTTCTCCGATATCATGGCCATGGCCCTAAGCAACCAGGCCCGCACCTTCCTCGGGCTCGGGAAAATGGAAAAGGCCTGGAAAAACGTCGAGGAAGCCTATGACGTCTCGCATTCCAACGGGCATTACGGAACCATGATCGATTCCCTGTTCGTGCTTGTGGATTATCACATGAAAAAAAGAGAGTATAAGGCGGCCCTGGAAAAGGTCGAAGAGGCCATGAAACTCATTCGTACCCACCGGGAAAAAGACTCCCTTCCGCGCGCCCTTTTATACCAGGCCGAGGCACTCCTGGGATTGAAGCGTCCTGATGAGGCATTCGTTTTTGCGGGAAAAGCCGTCCGGGCGGCCCGGAAAAACAGCATCCCGAGGGATGAAGCCTGGGCCCTTTTTACCCTCTCGAAATGCGAAAAAGCCACGGGAAAAAATGCCTCGAAAAAGCATAGGGGGGAAGCGGTAAACCTCGCCCAAAAGATCGAGGATCACGCCCTTCTGGATCGAATGAAAAAATAAGATCTCTCCTCCCAGCTTCGCACTCGCACTCGCAGCCGCAAATCGCACTCGCACTCGCACTCGCACTCGTACTCGCAAATCGCCCTCGTACTCGCAAATCGCCCTCGTACTCGCAAATCGCATTCTCGAAACCCCCTCTGCAATCGAAACCTGTCTTTATCAATCAGGACTCCATCGTATAATCGGGGGAATTTTCGAATTGCGAGTACGAGTACGAGTGCGAGTGGGATAACAGGAAAGAGAGATTTATTCGTACAACTCCCAGTTTTCGGCTGCGGCGAATTCGTCCAGGGCACGGAGAACATTCATCTTTCCGTATCCCCAGGTGTTATTCGGGACCGATCCTGTATCCAGATCCTCCCACGCACTCGCCAAAAGGGCGTTTTTCACATAGGAAGGTGTGGCATTTTTCCTCTTCTGGAGGCAAAGCGCAAGGGCCCCCGTCAGGTGGGGGGCGGACATACTCGTGCCCTGGTTGATGCGGTGACGGCCGTCATCCGCGATCTCGCTCGGGGAGGGGCTGTAATCCGTTGAAAGGGAGGAGGAGACAACGAATCCGGGAGCGGAAATCTCCGGCTTGAGATAACCGGGATCTGAAGGCGTGTCCCGGGAAGGCCCGGTACTGCTGAAATACGCGATTTCCCCGAGCACCAGGCCCGGAACTCCGTAGGTATTTCCGTTGCTGGCGATCCACTGAGATTTGGTGTTGTGTGCCCCCACTGTGACCGCTTCCCTCGCCGTGCCCGGGATGGCTATGTTTTCCTCCTCCGTCGCGTTTGTGGTGAATGTCACGATGCCCGCACTCGGAACGGCGATCCAGGCGTCAAAGGCGCCGTCGCCCCCCGTTCCCGAACGGGTCAGGGTGAACGACCACTCCCCGGGGGCGATGTTTCCTCCCCCGATCCCGCTGACTTCGATAAAGATCTCCCGGTCGCCCGCGGGATGGGATCCGGCATTGTAATTCTCCATGTAAACCGCCCCCTCGCCGGTAAGGGTCCAGCTTCCGTTTCCACCCGGACTCAAGGGGCCTGTACTTGCGGATCCTGGCGATGTGACCGTTACACTGTAGCTGTCCCCGGCATCCACCCAGATATCGATCCAGAGATCGGCCACGGAAGGTGTGGAAGGAACGGAAAAGGCGCAGTCAGCTGACCCGGCCGGTGGAATCACGGCCTCGGCGTGAACGGCCTTGCCCTGATTGTTTCCAGCGGCAACCACGACCAGTTTGCCCGGACCCGTCAGATCGTTCAGGGTGGTTTCGAAATCGGACGTGTTATCGTGGGGACCAAAGTTATGGCCCAGGCTGAGATTGACCACGGCCGGCCTTCCCAGAAACGCGGCCTTCTGAAAGACATAGTCCACACCGTCGATCACGCCGCTGTCCAGGAGGTTGGTTTTCACGATGATGAAATCCGCATCCGGCGCCACTCCGATATATTTCGGCGGGGGAGGGGATCCGTCCGAATCGGAACCGTCGCCCCCGGCGATCCCCGCCACATGGGTACCGTGACCGATCGTGTCCATGGTGCGGATCTTGCCGGACGTGATCCCCGCGAGCTCGTCGTTGATCCAGGATGCGGGATACTGCACCCCGTAATTGAATCCCTCGGCCGTTGGGGGGCTTTCCCCTGATACCGGGGTGAGGGTCTGATCCCAGAGGAACAGGATGCGGGACTGGTTGAGGTAGTCGGGATCAAAGATGAAGTCCCCATGATCCCAGTCGATGCCGGAATCAACGATCCCGACAATGACATTTTTCCCAGTGGCCCGGGACCATGCGGCCCTGGCGTTGCACCCCAGGCGGTGGAACTCGGTTCCGGTTTCATCAACACTCACATCCAGCATGGGATCGAGTTCGACGGCCAGTGTGATTCTTTCCACCTCGGGCTGCCCGGCGAGCAGCGCCAGGTCGTTGTAATGAATCCTGCCGGTGCAGATCTTTCCGATTTTCGATCCCAGCTCGACCCCGAACTCCTCCAATTCATTCCGGGAGAATCGGGAAGTGACAAAAACATGGAAATAGAGGTTATCCTGCTTGAGTTCGAGCCCGACGTATTTTTCCGGGAGTACGGCCAGATCCTTGATTTCCGATTCGGTAAAACGGAGAACCGACCTGAGAGGGGCGCTGTATTTCGCGGCGCTCTCCGTATTATCCTTGCCCGGGAATGCCGGGGAAACCGCGATCACGAGGCAAATGACAACAAACGCACAAAAAACCCTGTGCATGGAAAAAACTCCTTCACAAGTAACTTTACTCTCTCTCTTACACCAGTTATAAGTAAAGCCCGGAATATCCCCCGGTGTCAACCGTTTTCAATGCCCCGGGATCGATTGAACCGGAAATGGAAACAGGGAGAAATCGGAGGGGCGCCGGCAACGCAGACAAGAAATAAACCACGGGAGTCACGGGCGGATTCGGGGTCAAACGCCTCTTGTATTCTCCTCTTCGAAGGGGGTTTGACCCGAATGGCGCTGACTCAAGGAATATTTTCAGATTCGTCCGATCCGTCCGATCTGACAGATCCGTCCGATCCGCCCCCGCAAGATCTTTCAAAATAGACACTTTCGGAAAGGGACTGACCCCAATCACTTTCATTCTTATTTACCGCAGATGAACGCAGATGCACGCAGATTTTTCTGATATGAATCAAGCGGATTTGGGGTCAAACACTACCTGGATTCTTCTCTTCGAAGGGGTTTTGACCCCTGGAGCCGATATCTCGCACGAAGACACCGGTCTTCGTTACTCTTACATCGTAACTACGCCCCGGCAGGCAAAAGCCACAAAAAGAAGAAAGATCAGATTCCATGCCTTTCCCGCAACAGGCCACAAACAACAGACCACGCTTGTCGCGTCGTAGTTACGCTGTAAGCGTAACGAAGACGGAAAGCCCCTCTCATTCATAAAACGTCCAAGATTCGTCCGTCGATGTAATTTGTGGAGGAACGAACGCCATGGCGGAGACGTGGCCGCCGCATATGTAATCCTTTTCCGGAAGGTACTCGAGTGTGCCGTCCTGGTGCAAACGGACAACATAAAAGAAGGAGAAATTGTTGATCAATTCTCGGGTGATAACATACTTCC
>Ga0272442_10007016_pt1 | contig 14658 bp, 11 predicted proteins | sample SSMForm2O_FD_200262 | JGI IMG/M metagenome (GOLD analysis project Ga0272442, IMG submission 200262) | Marine sediment archaeal communities from Little Sippewissett salt marsh, Falmouth, MA, United States - SSM-Form-2O | ecosystem: Environmental > Aquatic > Marine > Wetlands > Sediment ...
GCCGGTGCCGGAGCGACCGGGCCCGGCCACGCGGGACGCCCAGGTCCGCCAGGCCTTCGCCAAGACCATGGCTAAGCTCCAGGCGCTCGATGCGACGGTCGATCTGCCGGCCGAGCCGGGCCAAGCCGCGGCGCCGACAAGCCGCCCGGTGGCCGCGATGCCCGCGCCGGCGCGTGGCCCCACGACGAAGCCGGCGCCGGCGCCGACGTCAGCGCCCGCCCAGGCCGCCAAGCCGACGTCCGCGCCGTCGGAGCCGCCGAAACCGACACCGGCACCCCGGCCAAAACCGACGCCCCGGCCGGTGGACGCCAGTCGCTTCCGCCTCAACGCTATCGTCCGCGGACCGGACGGAAACGCCGCCCTGATCAACGGGAACCTCCTGCACGAGGGCCAAACCGTTCTCGGGGCCACCATCGTGAAGATCGGCCGGTATCACGTCGAGCTCGATCTGTCGGGCCGACGCTTCACGATACGGATGTAGACGCTGTGTTCTTGCCCCGGCCGACCCGACCGGCCGGAGGAGAGTCCAGATGCCCTACCGCCGAAGCGGGTTCTCGCTGGTCGAGATCCTGATCGTCGTCGTCTTGCTGGGGATCCTCGCGGCGATCGTCGTGCCCCGCTTTGCCGACGCGTCCAACGACGCGACGGAATCCGCCCTGTGTACGGACACGGCCACCCTCCGCCGCCAGATCAACCTGTACCGGGCCCAGCATGCCGGGCGGGGGCCCCACCTGGACGAGACGGGCAGCCTGGACAAGGTGAACCTGTCCACTCGGCTGACCGCCCGGACCGACGCCCAGGGCAAGCTCGCGGCCGCCGGTGCGTTCGGCCCCTACCTGAAGCGATGGCCCACCAACGGGTTCTGCGAGGACAGTGTGGCCGGGAGCGTGACGTACGGCACGCAGACCAGCCCCCCCCGCGACGACACGAGCGGGTGGTACTACAACACCGACACGAGCTTGATCAGTCCGAACTCCGCCACGGGGGCAACCGCGATGGACCCGGCCACCTCGGTGAGCCCGGCCGTGCGCGAGCAGTAGCCGCCCGCGCGAGGCCCTCTCGCGGGCCGGGGGTGACTCAGGAGAATTCCTTGCGAACGGCCCGGTCCTTGCGGGCAACTCCCCGGGCCTGGTCCGCCTTGAACTTCCGGAGTTTCGCCGCCATCGCCCGGTCGCCAACGGCGAGGACTTGCGCGGCGAGGATGGCGGCGTTGGTGGCCCCGGCCGAGCCGATCGCCATGCACGCCACCGGCACGCCGGGGGGCATCTGGAGAATGCTCAGGGCGGCCTCGACGCCGACGAGCGGCCCAGCCATCATCGGCACGCCAATGACCGGCAACGTGGTGTTCGCCGCCAGCACGCCGCCCAAGGCGGCGCTCATGCCCGCCGCGGCGATCAAGACCTTCAGCCCGCGCCGAATCGCCGTCGCCGCGTACTCGTGCGCCGCCGCCGGCGTGCGATGGGCCGAGATCACACGCACCTCGTAGCGAATCCCGAACGCATCGAGCCTCTCCAGGCATCGCCGCATCGTCGGCAGGTCGCTGTCGCTACCCATCACGACGCCCACCACGGGCTTGGGGGCCTTCACGCCGCTGGTCCTGGCCATCTCGCTGCGTCTCCTTTTCTTGCACCCCGGCAGGGCCCCCGGCCGCTCACCGGAAGTCGAACGCCACCTTCACCGCCTCGTGACGCGCCTTGGTCATCCCCACCTCGAACGCTCGGCGGTACTCCGCCAGCCGAAACGTGTGCGTCAGCAAAGGGCCCACGGGCAGCTTGCCCGAGGTCATCAACTCGTGCACGAGCCGGTAGGTCCCGATCCGCCGCCCGTCGAATCGCTCGCGCTGCCGCCCGTACGCGCCGAGCACCGTCAACTCGGTGAACCAGACGGGCGTCAGGTCCACGCCTCGCCCGTGACCGGTCGCCAGGAGCACGACCTGCCCGCGGCTTCGCGTCCACTTGAGGCTCTCGCCGATGCTCTGCCGCGAGCCCACGCAGTCCAGAACGACGTCGTAGCCGCCGGAAAGCATGTAGTTGCCGAACCTCGCCCGCTGGACGCTGCCGCCGATCCGCTGCGCGACGGCCTCGAACCGCTCGCCCGACGCCCGCGGGAGCTGGACGTACTCGTCGGCCCCCATCGCCCGCGCGACGGGGCCGGTGTAGTCGTGCAGGTCCAGCGCGTCGATCGCCCCGGCATAGCCGACGGCCCGAAGCGACGCGATGGCCGAGAGCCCCAGCACGCCCGCGCCGTAGATGAGCACGCGCTCGGCACCGTCGAGGTTCAGCCGGAGCACCGCGTGCAGGCCGCAACCGACGGGGTCCGTCAGGATCGCTACCTCGTCGGGCAACTCGTCGGGCACGGGCACGAGTTGGCTCTCGTGCGCGACGAACCGCTCGGCGAACGCGCCGCCCGTTCGACGGTTGAAGCCGATGCTCGTCGCGGGGGGCAGCTTGGCCGAGCCGACGCCGTCGGTGGCGAAGTTCTCGCACGCGCCGTACTCGCCGGCTGCACAGCGGGCACACGGCGGGTCGATGCCACGGACCTCGCAGCAGAGGGTCGGCTCGACGCAGACGCGCCGCCCGATCCACGCCTCGTCGACGGCCGGGCCCACCGACTCGACCACGCCGAGGTTCTCGTGTCCGAGGACGGCCGGCAGCGAGCTGAACGCCTCCAGGATCGAGTTCGGCGGCTGCTTCTGCGCCAGCAGGGCCAAGTCCGTCCCGCAGATGCCGGCCATCCGTGTCCGAACGCGAACCCAGTCGTCTCCGGGCAGGTCCGGCACGGCCACGTCACGCAGGGCCAGCCCGTTGAGCCGCGAGATCAGGCAGCCTCGCCAGAAGAAGCGAAGCCACTTGCACGTGGCCCAGCCCACCGGATTTACGCCGTAAATAATCGCCCGCATGCCGATACAGAGTAACGTGAAAGCCTGCAATTGGAAGTCAGAATTCGCCCCGGCCCGGCGACGGGCGCGGCGGCGTATCTCGCTGGCCGTGGCCGCGGCACTGACGATCGTCGGCGCCTCGACCGGGTGCCGCAAGCCCGTCTTCTTCCCCACCGAGAGCCTCCCCGCGCCCGACGGGGCCCCCGCCGGGCGCGCCTACGACACCGACGGCGACGGGCGGGGAGACTACTTCACTTTCCGCGACGCCGCCGGGCGCGTCCGAACCATCGGCTACGACCGAACCGGCGACGGCACGTGCGACGAGCGTATCGACCTCGATGCCGTCAAGATCGCCCGCTGCCGGCACCTCGTGCTGATCCTCGACGGCGTCGGGTTCGACCTCGTCCGCGAGGCCTACGAGGCCGGGCACCTCCGGCTGTTCCATCCGCCCAGCCGCGTCGTCGCCCCGTACCCGTCGCTGACGGACCTGTGCTTCGAGGACTTCTTTGACTACGTCCCCTGCCGGGCCTTCGAGGCCGAGTACTACGACCACCGCCGCGGGCGACTGGCCGGCGGGTCGTGGGACTACCTCACCGGGCGAAACGCCCCCTACAACCGCCTGCTGGACTACCGGGCCGACCTGATCCTCGACGCCGTCAGCTACCTCCTGCCCTGGCGGGTGTTCGGCAAGGAGATCAACGACTCGAAGCGCCTCTTCGACCGGGGGCTGACGCGGGAGGTCCTCGCCTACTACGTCAGTTCGGCCGGCGTGGGCACGAAGCGCGGTTCGGCCGGGCATCGCGACTGCCTGCGAAAGGTCGAGCAACTCGCCAACCAGGTCGTCTGGGAGACCCGCGGACTGACGAAGGTGACCCTGCTGGCGGACCACGGCCATAGCTACACGCCCGCCCGGCGCATCGGCCTGGAGGACCACCTCAAGGCCAGGGGCTGGCGCCTGGTCGAGCGGCTGGGCGGCCCGCGGGACGCGGCCTACGTACGGTTCGGGCTGGAGACGTACGCGAGTTTCGCCACGCAGGACCCCGCGGCCCTTTCGGCGGACCTCGTGACGTGCGAGGGCGTCGAGCTGGCGAGCTTCACCGCCGGCGAGGACGTCGTCGTGCTCGCGCCCGGCGGCGCGCGGGCGGTCATCCGCCGGCGCGCGGGGCGATTCGCCTACGACGCGCGGTCTGGGGACCCGTTGCGGCTGCGGGGCGTGCTGGGCAAGCTCCGGGCCGACGGCGAGGGCTTCTACGCCGCCGACGACCTGCTGGCGGCGACGGCGGTGCACGAGTACCCGGCCCCGCTCCAGCGGCTCTGGCGGGCGCATTTCGGCTTGGTCGAGGACCCGCCGGACGTGATCGTCTCGCTGGCCGACGAGTTCTACTCCGGCTCGCAGGGCTTCGCGCGGTTCGCGAAGGTCGCCAGCACGCACGGCGGGTTGAACTATCGCAACTCGACGACGTTCATCCTGTCCACCGCGGGTCCGCTGCCGGCGGTCATGCGGTCGCGCGACGTGCCGAAGCACATGAGCAAGCTGCTCGGCCGAGACTGGCCGGGAGGCAAATGACGCGGGCGCCGGCAAAAAAAGCCCCGGCAGCCCCTGGACGCGCTCAGCGCGAAGAGTATAATCCTCCGCAGGTTACCCGCCCGGTCAGCCGGGCGGTGTGTGCACCCCCGCAGGTCTCAATTCAGGAGAACTCACATGGCCTCGAAGTTACCTGACTACGTCGCATCGGCCGAACCCGTACCGCAGGGCGCCCGCGCCCCGTGGTACAAGAACACGGCCCAAACGTACGCGGGCATCATGCTGTGGTTCGTGTTCTGGAGCCAGATTCCCGTCGGCGGGGGCCTGCCCGGCGGCACGTTGGCCCAGGGGCTGGGCGCGGCGTTCATCGGACTGATCGCCGCCGCGCTGATCTGCCACCTTCTGTTCTACGTCGTCCCCGGCATGCTGGGCATGAAGACGGGCCTGCCGCTGTACATCGTCGGCACGAGCACCTACGGCGTCCAGGGCGGCTTCCTCATGCCCGGCTTCCTGATGGGCGTCCTGCAATTCGGCTGGCTCGCCGTCAACGCCTGCTTCGCCAGCGTCCTGCTGTGCGCACCGTTCGGGTACGGGATCGGAACGGTTCCGCACGCGGTGGTGGCCGCGGTGTGGGCGATCCTCGGGGCCTTCATGGGGCTCAAGGGCATCCAGTACGTCGCGCGCGTGGCGACGTTCCTGCCGCTGATCCCCCTGGTGATCCTCATCATGCTCTTCGTCTCGACGGTCGGCGGGATCGGCGGCTTCGACGCCCAGGCGCTGATCGCCAAGACCGCGCCGGCCGCCACGACCGGCGAGGCCGCCGCCGGGCCCGCGGCCCTGACAACGTTCGGCGTGATCGCCCTGCTCATCACGTACGTCGTGGGCTTCTTCGCGACGGCCGGGGCCGCCGGCGCCGACTTCGGCATGAACAACCGCCACGGCAAGGACGTTCAACTCGGCGGGATCGTCGGCATCGTGCTGTCGACGGTGTTCGCCGGCGGGATGGCCCTGTTGATCGTCGCGGGCGCCCACGGTGGCGGCAAGGCCGGCGCCGGGGCCGTCCTGGACCCCACCGCCCTGATGGGCGGCATCCTCGGCGAGAAGATGGGCGCCGTGTGCATGTGGCTGCTGGCGATTGCGGCTTTCCCGCCGGCGTGCTTCTCCGCCTTCATCGCCGCCAACAGCTTCAAGACCACCCTGCCGAAGGTCAACCCGTTCATCTCCTGCGGGATCGGCACGGTCGTCGCCATCGTGCTGGCCGTGACCGGCTGGGCCGGCGACGCGATCGCCGTCTTCACGATCATCGGCGCGTCGTTCGGGCCCGTCTGCGGGGCCATGATGGCCGACTACCTCCTCGCCGGACGAAAGTGGGCCGGGCCGCGAGCCGGGTGGAATATCGCCGGGTGGCTGAGCTGGATCGTCGGCTTCGCCGTCGGGGCCGTCGAGTTCATCGCCCAGATCCCCGGGCTGGAAGGACTGGCCGGCAAGGTCCCCTGCCCGCCGGTGGCGGCCTTCATCGTCGGCTTCGTGCTCTACATCATCCTGGCGAAGATCGGCCTGGAAACCAAGGTGATCTCGACCGAAACCGCCGCAGAATAGAGACCCCCTGTACGCCTCGAGCCGCGATCGCAAGTCAGCGGGATCATCACGCTCCGGCACTCGACATGCCGAAGCGCCTTGATCCCGCTGGTTGGCGTTCGCGGCTCGTTCTTGCGCGGTTCGGCTACCCCACGCCGCGGAGGCGCCAGCGGATTTTCACCAGGCTGGCGAACATCTTGACGGGGTCGCGGATGGGATGGACGCGGCTGTCCGGATCGTTGCACCAGACGACGCCGACTTCCTTGATCCGGTAGCCCATCTTCTGGGCCAGCAGGAGCACCTCGCAGTCGAACGCGAAGCCCTCGTCGTGGAGCTCGGCGAAGATCCGCTTGCCCGCCTCGCGGCTGAAGAGCTTGAACCCGCACTGCGTGTCCCGGATGTCGCCGAGCATGACCCGCCGCCGCAGGCCACGAAGCGCCTGGCCCAGGATACGGCGGTACCACGGCTGGTGCTCGCTGATGTCGGACTCGTCCATGTCGCGCGAGCCGATCACCACGTCGTACCCCTCGTCAAAGAACCCCAGCGCCTTCTCGATCTCCCAGATGGGCGTCGACTGGTCGGCGTCGGTCATCAGAAGGATGCGCCCCCGGGCGCGCCGCATCCCGCGACGGACGCTATAGCCCTTGCCCCGGTTGATCCGGTTCCGCAGCAGTTGGACGGGGATCGCCCCGGCGTCGAATCCGTCGACGACCTCGGCGGTGGCGTCGGACGAGCCGTCGTCCACGACGATCAACTCGGCATCCACGGCCTTCCGCTCGACATACGCGCGGATCTGCCTCAACGCGGGGCCGAGCCGGCGGGCTTCGTTGAAGGCCGGTACGACAATCGACAAGAATGGCTGCGAGACGTCGTGCTTCGTCATAGTCCGTTCGGCGGCGCCTCGCAAGAAGGCGCCCGCAAGGCCCGGAACGATTGTAGCGTCCGGGCCCTCTGGGGTATACAACCCGTCGGGACCCAAGCGGCGTCGTGTGAAAAATGCCGGCGCGGCCAGCCCCACGACCCGTCGGATCGGTTCAATAGAAAGGTCTTAACCTGAGGAGAATGCAATGCGGAAGATGATGGCCTGTTTGGTTGTGATGCTGCTGGCCCTGAGTATGGGCCTTGCTGTCGCCAACGCCGCCGAGCCCGTCAAGAAGATCTGCGATGGCGCACCCGATGCCGAGAAGCTCGGCTGGCGCCTCGGCTGCCAAGCGTGGACGTTCAACCGGTTCACGTTCTTCGAGGCCGTCGACCGGAATGCCGCCCTGGGCCTGAAGGTCATCGAGGCCTTCCCCGGCCAGCGAATCAGCAAGGACATCAAGGAAGGCTTCGGCCCGGGCATGAAGCCGGCCACCGTCCAGGCTGTCAAGGCCAAGCTCAAATCCGCCGGCGTGACGCTCGTGAATATGGGCGTTACCGGCGTGCCCGGCGACGAGAAGGGCGCGAGAAAGTTCTTCGAGTGGGCCAAGATGATGGGCATCGAGACGATCGTCACGGAGTCCAATCACAAGTTCTACGACAAGCTCTGCGAAGAGTTTAAGATCAACATCGCCTTCCACAACCATCCGAACTCCTGGCCGCCGGAGAAGGTGCTCAAGGCCACCAAGGGCCGAAACAAGCGGATCGGTGCCTGCGCGGACACCGGCCATTGGATGCGACGGAACATCGCCCCGCTCGACGGCGTCAAGCAGCTCAAGGGGCGGATCATCAGCTTCCACTTCAAGGACCTGAACAAGATGGGTGGCCACGACGTGCCCTGGGGCACGGGCAAGGGCAACGTCAAGGCGGTCCTCCAGGAGATGCACAACCAGGGCTTCAAGGGCGTTTTCTCGATCGAGTACGAGCACCGCTACACGATGGAAGACCTCGCCCAGTGCGTCAAGCACTTCAACCAGTGCGCCAAGGAGATCGCGGCGGGCAAGTAGTCCCCGTTCCCCAACGCCCGGTCTTGAGTCCCCAAGGGACGAAAGGTCGGGATGCCAGCACAAAACCGGGCCCCGGGATCGACGATCCCGGGGCCCGTCGCATTCGCAGACCCATCTCCCGCCTTGTCGGCGAGGGGGTTACTTCTTCGCCGCCATCTTCATCTTCGGCTCGACCTTCGTGCCGCACTTGGGGCACTTGCCGTCGTTCTTGATGCGGTCGAACGGCTTCTTGCACTTGGCGCAGTAGGTGACGCTGGGCAGGCAGGCGTACTTGCCGCACCCCGGGCACCACGTGCCCTTGGTCTTACCGCACTTGGGGCATTTGGCGTCGTCGTTGACGTTGAAGCGGAACTTGTTGTGCTTGGGGCAGTAGGTGCCGGCCTTCTTCATCTTGCCGCACATCGTGCACTTGGAGGCGTCCTTCTCGGTGATGATCGCGTTGCACTTCGCGCAGTAGTCGCCTTCCTTGCCCTTTTTGCCGCAGACGGGGCACGCGGGCCCGCCGGCCTTCTTCGGCGCCTGGTTCAGGGGCGTGATCTTGATGTTGCGGTACGCCACCCACGCGCCGTGGTCCTGGAAGCCGATATGGCCTTCGCGCTTCATGGCCTTGTAGGCGGTCTTGAACTTGTTCTTCGAGCCGTCGGGGTTCTTGTGGGCCTCCGTCCACTTGTCCAGGTCCATGTCGACGACCTGCTCGCCGTTGACGGCCACGAGGATCTTGTTGTCGTTGCAGGTGATGGCCACCTTCTGCCACTCGTCGGCGCCGGAGAGGGCGTTCTTCGTGGGCGCGAGGCAATCGTAGACCGCGCCGAAGTCGTGCTTGCCGAGATTCTTCTTGCCGAACGAGTTCAGCACCTGAATCTCGATGCCCGTCTGCACGCAGTCGCGCGGCTTGTCCGTGCGGATGAAGATGCCGCTGTTGCCCTTGGTCTTGACCTCCAGGTCGAGGATGAAGTCGCCGAACCGCTCCTTCGACCAGATCGTCCCGCCGCCTTTATCGGCCCGGACCATCGCGCCGTCCTCGAGGACCCAGCCCTTGGTGGGTTGGGTCCAGCCGGCCCAACTCTTGCCGTCAAACACCACCCGCTGCGTGCCCTTGATGCCGGACGGCGTGCCGACGGCGGGCGTCTCGGCCGCACCGGCCTCGTCGAAGGGGCATATCGCACAGGCAACACCCAGCCCAGCCGCACCCGTGGCCGACTTGATCAGAAATTCCCGCCGGCTCAACGCCGACACCTTGTTGTCCAGTCGCTCTCGCTTCATGCTGCAATCCCTTTCTCGTGTCTTGGTTCTCTACCGATCCGCCCGACGGGCGGGCCGGGTTACTTCAACGGTTTCGGCGTGGCGTCCACGCCCTTCAGGTCGCCCAAGGCCCACTGGATGCCCGCCAGGTAGTGCTTGAGCACGACGGGGTTCGAGAAGATCTCGTTTCGGTGCCCGAGCGAGCAGTAGAACACGCGGCCCTGGCCGTGCATCTTGATCCAACTGACCGCGTAGTCGTGGTCCTTGCGCGAGCCCTTCTTCTTGAGCTTGCTCATGTCGAGGCTGAGCAGCACGCGCTGTTTCTCCCGCGAGTAGACGCCGCGGTTGAACATGTAGATCTCGTCGGTGACCTCGAAGGCCTTGCCCTCGAAGGCGGCGTTGACCGGGTTGGTCGGATCGTCGTTCTTGATCGGCACGAGCTGGTGCCACGGATGGCCCGCGAAGAACCCGCCCATCATCTCGCCGTACTCTTTCCACCGGTAGGAGCAGTCGGTGGCGGCGTGGCTGCCGATGACGCCCTTGCCGCTCTTGACCCAGTCCATGAGGTTCTTGCGAATCGCCTCGGAGCGGTCGGGCTGGGCCTTGAACTTCTTGAGTTCCTCCTCGTACTTGACCAGGTCCTTCTTGTACTTCGCCTCGGCCTGGGCAAGCTTGTCGGGGTCCTTGATCCGCCGGGCGTTGGGCTTGCGAGGTTTCCGCGGGCCTCTGCCCTTGAACAACTCGCCGGTCGTGTTGTTCAGGATGATCGCGTCGAATTCCTTGAGCTTGTCGGCCTCGAAGTTCGACAGGTCGTCGCTGACGACCACCTCGAACGCGCCCGTCTTGGCGCCCATGATCTCGAAGGCCTTGTTCGCGTAGGGAATCGAGCCGTGATAGAACCCGGAACACTTGCTGTAGACCAGAATCTTTCGTTTCTTGGCTGGTGTGGCCGGGGCCTTGTCCGGCATGGCGTCGGTGATCTTCTTGATCTCCTGCTCCTTGAGGACCTTCCCGCGGTTACTCGCTCGGGCAACCGTCGCCGCCACCAACACGACCACAACGCCAGTCAACACGATCAGAACATTGCGCCACATGCGTTTTCTCCTTCCAATGACATCCCATCATGCCGCTCGCGTCACACCGTAAGCGGCCCATTAACTCCAACCCCGCCAGGAGCGATCAAGCCCGGCCGACGGAGGCTTTTTCCGTCGCGGCGGAGGCCTAGTCCTTCAACTCCACCAGCCAGATGTTGCGGTACCGCACGGGGTTTCCGTGGTCCTGGAGCATGATCTGCCCCGTCGCGGCGTGCGCCCCGGGCTTGCCCGCCGTCGTGACCTTCTTGACCTCGACGTTCTCCTGGATCTTCACGCCGTTGTGCAGCACCTCGACGAACGTCGGCCAGACCTTCACCTTGCCCAGCAGGCCGATCTTCGGGCCCCGGAAAGTGATGTCGTACGTCTGCCACTGCTTCGGCGGCAGGGAGGCGTTCTTCGAGGTGATCCGCACCCCGTAGATGCTCCCGCAGTCGCCCATGCCCGATTTGAGCCCGAACGAGTCCAGCACCTGCACCTCGTACTTCGAGTGCATGTAGCAGCCGCTGTTGCCCCGGCCCTGGCCCCGGCGGCTCGGCTGGAACGGGCAGCGAAACTCGACGTGCAGCTTGAACGCCTTAAAGGACTTCTTCGTGAACGTGTTGCCCCCGCGCACCATCGCGCTGCCATCGGAGACGAGGACCCACTTCTGGTTCGTCCACTCGTCGAGGTTCGTGGGCTTGCCTTCCTCGAACGGCAGCAGGACAACCGCGCCGGCCGGCGGCTTGGCGCCCAACGTCGGGCTCTTGCGAACGGTGTACTTCAACTCGAACGCGCCGGGGTCGCCCTTGGCGGTCAGCTTGCCGTCGGCGATCTGCCCGGTCCAGCCTCCGCCGGCCAGCGCCACCTTCGCGCCGTCGGGCTTGCCGGTGAGCTTGACGGGCTTCTCGACGCCGTCGCTCGTCAGGGTGACGTCCCAGGTCTTGGCCTTGCTCTTGCTGACGTACGCGACGACCGTCGCGGCGGCCTTCGTCGAGCTGCCGCTGGCCGGGGCGAACGTGCCGGCGTACTCGCCCATGAACGCGTCGTCGCTCTCGGCGGGCGGGTCGACGGCGTCTTTCTTGAGCATCTTCGCCGCCTTGGCCTTCGCCACCTCGATGGCTTTCTTCTTCGCCTCATCCTTGGCCTTGCTCTTGAGGCTGTCGAGCAGCCCGGCGCGGGCCTGTCGCACAGCCGGCGCCGACAGAAACGCCGCCAAGGCCATCATTACCGCAAGTCGTCCGATCGTTCTCATGGCATCGTCCCTTCATAGCCCCCCGAACCAGCGTAGTCGGTCAAGTCAGTCCTTGATCTCCACGATCCAGGCGTTGCGGAAGCGGACCTGGCTCCCGTGGCTCTGGAGGCGGATGGGTCCGGTTTCGGCGTGGCCCCGGCTGCGGGCGTTGCCCGTCGCGTGCGGAACGTCCACGTTGTCGTGGACCGTCACGCCGTTATGCACCACGGTAACCTTCGGCAGCCGGACCACCTTGTCCCCGTCCAGCTTCGGCCCGCGAAACGTGATGTCGTACGTCTGCCACCGCCCCGCCGGAAGGCAGGCGTTGGCAGCCGGCGGAAACGTCTGGTACACGGCTGCACAGTTGCCCTTGTAGGGCTTGCGCCCGAACGAATCCAGAATCTGGACCTCGTAGCGGTCGAGGATGTACACCCCGCTGTTGCCCGAGCCCTTGCCCGTCGCCGGAATGCGAAACTCCAGGTGAAGCTTGAACCGGCTGACCTTGCGTTTCGAGTTGTTGTCGCCGCCGGTGACCATCATGCTGCCGTCGTCCAGCAGGGCCCATTTCTTGTTGGTCCACTCGGCCAGCGAGGTCGGCTTGCCCTGGACGTACGGCAGCAGGACCACCGCGCCGGCGGGCGGCTTGGCCAGTTCCGTCGGGCTCTTGCGGACCACCGCCGCCAGATCGAACGCCCCGCCCTTGCCCTTGGCTGAGAGCTTCCCGTCGCGGATCGTCGCGGTCCAGCCGCGACCGGCGAGCCGGACGGCCTTCTCCGCGGACGAGCCCGAAAGTTCCGTCCGCACCAGCACCTTCGCGCCGGGGCCGACCACCGTCTTCTGGACAAGCCCGGACTGCACGGCGATGAGCACGGCACGGTAGGACAGTCCGCCCCGTCCGGATCGGACGTAGACCTTGGCTACGGCGTCCGCCTTCTCGCCGGCGGGGGAAACGAACGTCCCGGCGTACTCGCCGACGAACTTGTCGTCGATCTCCTTGGGGGCGACGCCGGTCGCGCCCAACGCGCCGGCCATCAGAATCGTCCCGGTCACCATCGCTGCGAGAATAGACTTCATCTCCACGTTCCCTGGCCTCCTCAGCCTCGCTCGGAGCTCGGCCGGTCGGTCTTGTCTTCCTCAAGAATCGCGGGTCCCAATGCCCGCATGCGCCACTGGCCTTCGCTGTAACTGGCCACGATCAACGAGGCGCGTTGATGTTGTTGAGCATACCGCCGGGCCTCGGCGAATTCCATCACGCACAGGGCGGTCGTCAGCGCATCGGCGCGCGCGGCGGAGTCCGCGACCGCCCAGGCGGCCCGGCCCCCGGCGACAGCCCGGCCGGTCCGCGGGTCCGTGATGTGCTCGGCGTGGGCCGTCGACGAGCCGCTGAATGCCCGGTCCGCCAGTTGGACCCACCCGAGCGGCTCGGCATCGGCCTCGAACGGGTCCCGCAGCGCGACGCGCCACCCCTGGCCGGCCGCCGATCCCACCGCGAGCACGGTGCTCGATCCGCCGTGGAGCAGCGCGGTGGCGATGCCCCACTCCTTGAGCATCTCAGCCATCCGGTCCAGGGCCAGCCCCTTGCCGATTCCCCCGAGGTCCACGTGGACGCGGGCGTCGCGTTTTTGCACGGTGAAGGCCTCGGGGTCAATCTCGATATCCCGCATGGACACGTCGGCGCGGGCGTTTTCGGGGGTGCCCGCGGTCACGTCGAACGCGCCGTTCGTCTGGGACCACATCCGCCGAGCCAGCGCGAGGCATTCGAGGGTCTCGACGTCGACGAGAAGGCTCTCGCCCGCGCCGGCGGCATTGATCCGCGCGACGTCGCTGTAGGCATCGAACCGGCTGAGCAGCTTCTCCAGGCGGTCGAGCTCCTCGAAGGCCGCCTCCGCGGCGTCCCGCGCGCGATCCTCGCGGTCCGCGACAATCAGGATCTCGAAGATGCACCCCATCGCCCGGTGCGCGAAGCGGTGGCGCGACTCGCCGTCCGCCGACAGCGACGCCGGCCGATCGTCGGGTTCGCTCATGGCCCGCTCCTTTCCGGCCCGGGCGGCCTGCTGGATGCGATCGATGTACTTCTTCCAGAGCCCCTTCTCGATGCCCATGACGAGCACGACGGTCGGCCGAAGGCCCCGATGCTCGTACTGGTACTGCCCGCGCAGCTTCGGCTCGAGTTCGGGCCAAACCTCCGGCTTGAAGATGATGATCGGCGCGTCGGCGGCGTCGGGGACCGTTTGGAGGTACCCGACGTGGCGAAACCGCCGGAGATACCACGGCAGGGGCCAGTGATCGTAGGGGTCGGGGGCGTAGACCTTGATCGGCAGGTCGTGCCCCTGCGGATGCAGCGCCGCCAGCTCATCGGCCCGCTCGCCCAGCCGGACCACGCCGCGAGACGAATGCCCGTACACCCACGGGTTGTGGTTGCTGTAGCAGAACCTCGCGTCGAAATTGGCGCGGTAGCTCTGGTAGCCCACGTGGGCCGTGCCGGCGGCCAGCGCCAGCACGACGAGGGCCTTGACGGGCCAGGTCGGCACCCATCGGACGAGCGCCACGGCCCCGACGCCGGCCAGCAGGATCATTCCGCCCAGCGGGCCCAGGACACACCAGGGTGTCTTGTAGGGGATGGCGCTGTAGATGCCCAGCAGGACGAAGCTGTAGACGCCGAGGAAGCGGACGAGCCTCGCCTGGGCGGCCCCGAGCCCGCGACGGAAGAACCCCGCGCCCGTCCCCACCAGCGCCAGGGCGACGATCAGCCCTTCCGTCCAGATGGGCCCGCGCCCGAGATACCGCGTATACACCAGGCAGCGGAGGTAGTAGTGCCAGGGGTTGACGTGGAGGTCGCCGGCCTCGACGCCTCCCCCGCCGACGGCCCGGCGGGCCATGTAGGCGTAGGTGAGGATCGAGTCGAGCGGGCCGCGCGGGTTCGTGCCGAAGGAGCTGAGGAACAGCCCGGCCGTCACCACCCCGGCCCCCACCGCCAGCGCGACGCGCCACGAGAGCATCTTGCGGGGGAGCTCGCCCAGGAGCTTGCCCGGGCGGGGCACGGCTGCCAGGACACCGGCGGCCGCCGCGACGGGCACGAAGACCCACGTTTCCTTGGTGGCGTGCATGAGCCCGACGCCGACGCCGGCCAGGACGAACCAACCGGCCGAGCCCGTCCGAATCGCCCGCCAGACGCCCACCAGCGCGAGCAGGGTAAAGGCGACGAG
>Ga0272442_10007019_pt1 | contig 14654 bp, 15 predicted proteins | sample SSMForm2O_FD_200262 | JGI IMG/M metagenome (GOLD analysis project Ga0272442, IMG submission 200262) | Marine sediment archaeal communities from Little Sippewissett salt marsh, Falmouth, MA, United States - SSM-Form-2O | ecosystem: Environmental > Aquatic > Marine > Wetlands > Sediment ...
AGGCCAAGGGTTCTATTGGCAAAGATCTTTGGGGTGTTAAATTATATCCTGGTATGGCTAATATGGATCAGTTTATAGAGTTTGAGTCTTTGATTAATCTTAAAGAAGGTAATCCTGATGAGAGTATTAGAATACCAGAGATTAAACAAAAAATAATAAAAATAGTCGAAAAACTTATTAATTTTTAATAAATATATGAATCAAGAAATAATTCATTCAAAAAAGAAAATATTGGTTTGTTTTATAACAATACTAAGTATTTTTTTCATAATTTTATCAATATCTACTTTAGTAGATGTCTTTAATAAAATAAAACAAGGAAGATATATAGGTCAGGAGGTAGAGTTTAAGAACTCTATTTCTGTTTCTGAAACAGGAGAAGTTTATGCTAAGCCCGATTTAGCCATTATTTCTTTTTCAGTTATTAATGAGGCCAAAACAGTGGCTGAAGCAATGGCAGAAAATAGCGAAAAAATGAATAAAGTTATTAAAGCAATGAAACAACAAGGAATAGAGGAAAAGGATTTAAAAACAACTCATTTTAATGTTTACCCTCGTTATGAGTACGACGATAATTATAGGAATAGAACTTTAGTTGGTTATGAGGTCAATCAGCAACTTCAAGTAAAAATAAGAGATATGGAAAAGATAGGAGATATTATTGAAAAAGCCAGTTTAGCTGGGGCTAATGATATGGGTAATCTTCAGTTTACTATAGATAATGAAGAAGAATTAAAAGCTCAAGCTAGAAATCAAGCTATTGAAAAAGCTAAATCTAAAGCTCAAGAATTAGCTAATCAACTAGATGTTAAATTAGGAAAAATCATCAGCTTTAGTGAGAATTCTTATTATCCTTATTATGATGCAGTCAAGAGTTATGATATGGAGGAAGTAGGAATGGGAGGAGCAACTCCAGAGATTGAAACAGGAGAAAACAAAATATCAATTTCCGTAAGTATTCTTTACGAGATATATTAATTTAAAAGCCCCTGACAAGAGGGCTTTTCTAGTTGACAAGGTTTTATTATTTTAGTAAGATTATTTATTAATTGTTCCTTTATAATTGAAAGGGTAAAAAATGAAAACTCAAATTGTAATAGGAGGTGTTCGAGAGATACTAGAAAAAAAGAAACCCAAATTACTTGAATTACCTATAGACTTTAAAATGCTTGACATTAAATGTCCTAAAAAGGATTGTGCTTCACATGTATTCTGTATTAGCGCTATTTCGGAAGATAGTCATTTCTTTGGGCATTTTTGCTCAAATCTAGATTGTGACTTAGATGTTTTCCGAAAGGAGCAGAAAAGAGGTAGAAGACAATGTGTTTTCTGTGGCAGAGGATTAGGTGAATTTAAAAATGCCTAAAATTAAATGTAAAAGATGTGAAGCAAATGGTCAATGTTATTGTATGGTTGTGGATGATGAACAATTAGTAAATGAGTTTACTTTTGTATGCGATCGCGGACACATAATCAAGGAGTGTAGATATGCGGATGAAAGATGCCCGTTTTGTGGTTTGGAAGCTAAAGAGCACCAAGGAACCCCTGCTCCTCTTTGGAGCAAGAATTAATTAAACAGCCTGTGATTTAATATTGCAGGCTTTTTTTATTTATTTTAAAAATCTGTACAGATTTTTTATTTTCTGTATAATAAAAGAATGAAGAGGATTTTAACTAAAGAGACAATTAAGCAAATAAATAAGAAAGTTAAGCTTGCTGGCTGGGTTGATTCTATTAGATCACACGGCAAGATTATTTTTATTGATTTAAGAGATATTAGCGGAATAGTGCAAATGGTTTGTTCTGCTGAATTAGCTAAAGATATTCGTCCTGAATGGGTAATAGAAGTAGAAGGGAAGGTAACTAAAAGACCTTCTAAAATGGCTAATCCTAAAGTAGAAACAGGTGGCATAGAAATAGCTGTAGATACTTTAAAAGTATTATCTAAAGCAGATACTTTGCCTTTTGCTATTGATAATGATGGTTATGATATTTCAGAAGATAAAAGAATGAAATATCGTTATTTAGATTTAAGAAGGAAAAGATTGAAAAGAAACATAATAGAGAGGAATAGAGTTATTCAGTATATTAGGCAGTATTTAGGCAAACAAGGCTTTATAGAAATAGAAACTCCTATATTAACTAAGTCTACTCCAGAAGGAGCCAGAGATTTTATTGTTCCTTCTCGCTTACAACCAGGAAAGTTTTATGCTTTACCTCAGTCTCCGCAACAATACAAACAGTTATTACAAATAGCTGGTATGGAAAAGTATTTCCAAATAGCCCGTTGTTTAAGAGATGAAGATCCTCGGGCTGATAGGCAGGCAGAGCATACTCAACTAGATTTAGAAATGTCTTTTGTAGAACAAAAAGATGTAATGAAGCTAACAGAGGATTTATTTATTGATATTATTAAGACGCTTTATCCTGAAAAAAGGATCCAGCAAATTCCTTTTCCAGTGCTTACTTATGAAAAAGCCATGAAGCAGTATAAAACAGATAGACCCGATTTGAGAAAGAACAAAGATTTATTAGCTTTTTGTTGGGTAGTTGATTTTCCTTTTTTTGAAAAGGATGGAAAGAAATGGACTTTTACTCATAATCCTTTTTCTGCTCCTAAGCCAGAACATATGAAGGACTTATTAGCTAAAAAGAATATTAAAAATATACTCACTACTCAATATGATATTGTTCTTAATGGTTTAGAGGTAGGAGGAGGAAGTATTAGGAATCATCAGAAAGACGCCTTAGAAGCTGTTTTTGAAATAATTGGTTACAGTAAAAAAGAAATAAAGGAGAACTTTGGTCATATGCTAGAAGCTTTTAGATATGGTGTCCCTCCTCATGGAGGTATTGCTCCTGGTTTAGACAGGTTACTTTCTATTATCTTAAATGAGCCCAATATTAGAGAGGTTATTGCTTTTCCTAAAACAGGAGATAGCCGAGATTTAATGATGGGAGCTCCAGCAGAAGTTTCTCAAGCTCAACTTAAAGAATTAAAGATTAAGCTAAAATGAGATTAAAGATAGTTTTAATAGCTTTTTTAATAAGCCTACCTGTTTGGTGGGGTTTTGACATGTTTTCTCAATATTTGGGAGAGGCTTTTTATGATATTCAATTAGCTAAAGATCCTAGATTATTAGCAGCTAGTGTAAATAGTGTTATTCTAGATAAACAATTAGAGGAATTAAAACAAGATAATCAATTAAAAAGAGATCTAGAGTCATTAGATGTTAATGCTAAAGCAGTTATTTCAGTAAAGATTGATAATCAAGGAAATGAAAAAGTAATGCTTGCTAGGAATATAGATGAAGAATTGCCTATTGCTTCTTTAAGTAAACTAATGACGGCTTTAGTTGTTTTTGATTCTTATGATCTTTATCAAGCTATTAATATAAGTCAGAAATCAGTTAATCAAGAAGAATCATTCGGTTATTTAACAGCTGGAGAAAGTCTTTCTGTTAATAATTTACTTCATTCAGCTCTTATAGAATCTTCTAACGATGCTGCTTATGCCTTAAGCCAACCCCTAGGAGAAGATAAATTTATAGAATTAATGAATTCCTATGAATTAAATAATACTTATTTCTATAATCCTACTGGTTTAGATGATTCAGAAAAGATTAATTATTCTACTGCTAATGATTTAGTTAAATTAACTAGATATATATTAGAAGAACATCCAGAGATATTTGAGATTACTGCTAAGAATTCATATAAGATTGTTAGGCCTAGTGGATCTTTGCATCATTTTATTTCTGAAAGTACTAACAAATTATTAAAAGAATATCCTAAAATAACTGGGGGAAAAACAGGTTGGAGCCTTAGTGCTAATGGTTGTTTACTAATTATATTAGATGATCCTAATTCAGGGGATTATTATATTAATGTTGTTCTAGGAGCAGGAGATCGTTTTGGAGAAATGAGAAAAATAATTAATACTATTTTAGATAATGAATGAAATTACGATATGCAGGCTTCGTTCAACACACTTTGACTAAAATTCCTTTTAAGATTAATATAAAGATAGAAAATTAATATGGACCCCTAATAATTGAAAGGAATGACAATGGCTGTAATTTGTTCAATTTGCGGAAAAGTTCATTATCAAGGAGCTATTACTTGCGAGCAATCGGAAAAATTGCATCAGGAATTTCTCAGAGAAGTAGAGCATCACAAGATGCATTGCGAAGGTTGCCCAAACCCTGAAGCACACGTAAGAAACCTGAAAGCTAGCAAGAAAAGAACTCCTCCAATCTTCGGTGCCACAATCTAATGGCACCTTTTTTATTTTGATAAAAAATGATACAATGATTCAATGGACTTGACCATAAGCGTAATTAAGATATTTGCTCTGGGGGCCATTAGCTTTATTTTGGCTTTTTGGTTGGCTCCTATTTTAACTCATTTTTTGTTTAAGTATAAGTTATGGAGAAAGGAAATAAGGACTAAATCCATAGATAATAAAGAATTATTCTTTTTTAAGAAGTTTCATTCTGAAAAAGAAGTAAAAGTCCCTAGGTTTGGAGGATTATTAATCTGGGTCAGTGTATTAGCTCTGGCTTTTTTATTCTTCTTATTATCTAAAACAAATATCTGGTGGTTAGAAAAGATGAACTTCTTAAGCAGATCCCAAACCTGGTTGCCTTTATTTGCTTTAGTAGCTGCTTCTTTGCTCGGCTTATCAGATGATATATTACAAGTATATGGTAAGGGTAAGTATATTGCCGGAGGCATTAAGCTTAAATACAGATTATTAATAGTAGCTTTAATAGGTTTAATAGGAGGTTGGTGGTTTTACTATAAATTAGGTATTGATATTATTCATATTCCTGGTGATGGAGATATTTATTTAGGGCCTTGGTATTTATTATTCTTTGTTATTGTTATGCTGGCTACTTATAGTGGGGGAGTAATAGATGGTTTAGACGGATTAGCAGGAGGATCTTTTGCTACCATGTTTGCTGCTTTTGGAAGCATTGCTTTATTTCAAGGTCAGATAGATTTAGCTGGTTTTTGTATAGCTATAGTGGGAGCTATTTTAGCTTTCTTATGGTTTAATATACCACCAGCTAGGTTCTATTTAGGAGAAACAGGAACTTTAGGTTTATGTTGTGCTTTAACTGTAGTAGCTTTTCTAACTGATTCTGTTTTGGTTCTTCCGATAATAGGATTCTTGTTGGTTATTGAAGCTGGTTCTGTTTTTATCCAATTATTATCTAAAATGTTTAGAGGAAAGAAAGTATTTTTAGCTTCTCCTATTCATCATCATTTTGAAGCTAAAGGATGGCCTCATTACAAGATAACTATGAGATTCTGGGTTATAGGAGTAGTAATGGCAATAATTGGAGTAGCCATTAGGTTATTAGGATAATAAAAAAGAGGGATTATATTCTATCCCTCTATTTGTTCTTCTAATCTTTTTATTTTTCTAAGAAACCTATCATTATTTGGTTTCTTTCTTTTTTTTCTAACTAACAATTCTATTCTTGTTTTTAATTCGCAATACTCTGGAGTGTCCATAAAAGGTAGATCAAGCAGGGTCTGTAATTCTTTATCTTCTGGATCCATATATTGGAGAACATCTATTGCTTTATCTCTATATGGTTTAACATCCTTAAATACTTTAATTAATATCTTTTTGGCCTGCCGTCTTTTAATCTTACCTCTTTGGATTCTTTTGCATAATTCTTCCCAGGCCAATTCTTGCAATTTGCCGGGATCATATTTAATAGTTTCAAATAGATCATCAAGAGAAGTTGTTTCAACATATCTTTGCTGGACTTGTTTTTTTAATTCTTCATCAATTGCTAGTGATATTTCATAAAGCTCTTCAGGCGCAAGGTTTCTTTTAAGAACTCTTCTCCACTGGATTAATCGTTTTTCTTTTAGTTCAATGTTTTTAACAAATAATAAAAGGTCATCATCAACAATACCTTTTTTTAAGAATTCGTTTTTTAAATTACGTAGATCAATTCTCATCTTTTTTATTTTCTGTTCTTTTTTCATTATATATTCTCCTTTAAAAGGATTTTTTAAGGTTCTCTATAAAAGATTACTTTATTTTTAACACTTTGTCAAACTGCTATTTTTTGATATACTAAAATAAGAACCTCCGTTAAAACGGAGAACCTTGATTCGTTAATGTATAAAATATAATCTTAAATTAATGATTGGAGTTTTTGATTCTGGCGCAGGAGGATTCAGTGTAGTAAAAGAAATATTTAAGCATCTTCCTAAATACCAGATAATATATTTTGGTGATACGGCTCGGCTTCCTTATGGTACCAAGGGGGCTGATTTTGTTAAAGAATATTCTAGTAAAATAGTTCAGTGGCTTTTAGATAATGAAGCTCAGGTCATTATTATCGCTTGTCATACTTCTTCAGCTTGGGCTGGAGATTATTTAAAAGAGAAATTTGATGTTCCTGTTTTTGATATGATTAAACCAGCCTTAAAAGAAGTTCTTTATAAAACTAAGAATAAAAGAATAGGGATTATAGGGACTCCAGGGACTATTAGAAGTGGTTCCTGGAAAGAACATCTTTTAAGATTAGATCCCGGTTTACGTATATATTCTAATGGTTGTCCTTTACTAGTTCCTTTGGTAGAAGAGGGTTGGGTGAGTAAAAAAATAACCAGGGATATTGTTAGAGAATATTTAAAATATTTTAAAGATAAGAACATAGATACTTTGGTTCTGGCTTGTACTCATTATCCTATGTTAGAAAAAGCAATTAAAAAAGAAGTAAAAGTTAATATTATTAATCCCGCAGAAAGCTTAGCTAAAGAATTAAAGTTATTCTTTAATGACAATTCTCATATTGTTTCTAAAATTCAAAAGGGGAGTAATCATAAGTTCTTTTTTTCTGATGAGCCATATAATCTTAAGAAGATAAGTAAGCTTTGTCTGAAAAAAGAAATAAAAGCTAAGATAATAGATCCTTTTAAATAAAAAAGCGCTAATCTATTTTTAGAATTAGCGCCTGTGGGCTATTTAGGAAGGTGTCCAGGATGAAGGGGGATATGTTTAATTATTATTCCTATTTATACCCTCAATTTTTAAATAACTTTATAGCATAATTATAGCATAATGGATAATATTTGTCAATACCAAAGAGTAATTATTATGGGATTGGGTCTGCACGGTGGAGGTGTTGGTGCAGCTGATTTTTTTGTTAAACAAGGATGCGATGTTTTAGTTACTGATTTAAGAAGTAAAAAAGAATTAAAAGAATCTCTTTCTAGGCTTAAAAAGGTTAATCTTGTTTTAGGTAAACACAGGGAAGAGGATTTTATTAATGCTGATTTGATAATTAGAAATCCTGGAGTGCCTAGAGAATCAAAATATTTAAAAATAGCTGAAAAGCATAACATTCCTATTAAAACAGATATAGATATATTCTTTGATTTATATAAAGGAAAGATTATTGGTATTACTGGCACCAAAGGTAAATCAACTGTAGCTACATTAACTTATCAATTATTAAAGAAGAAATATAAGAATGTATATTTAGCTGGAAATATAGGTAAGTCTGTCTTCGATATTATTGATAAAAAGGGCATAGCTGTTTTAGAGCTTTCTAGTTTTGAGCTGGAGTATCTTAAAAAGAGCCCTCATATTGCTCTGATTACTAATTTATTTCCTGATCATTTAAATAGGTATAAAGATTTTAAAGAATATGTTGAGGCTAAAAAATCAATATTTAAATATCAAGACAAGGATGATATTTTAATACTTAATAAAGATATAAAGTTTAAAGGAAAAGGTAAGACCCATTATTTTGATGGTTCTAATATTTCTGCTGCTAAAACTATTGCTAAAATAATGAAAGTAAAGAATATTGATAAGGTTATTAAGAACTTTAAAGGTATTCCTCACAGGCAAGAGTTTATAGCTGAAAAGAGGGGAGTGAAGTATTATAATGATACGGCCGCTACTAATCCTGAGGCAGTTATCATGGCTTTAAAAAGATTTAATAATGTTGTGCTTATAGCTGGAGGAGAAGATAAGAATCTTAAATATGCTAAATTAGCTAAAGAGATAAAGAAGCTACCTTTTATTATTCTTTTTCCTGGCACAGCTTCTGATAAGATAAAAAAACATCTCAAGGACTTTAAGATATATAATGTTAAAACAATGAAGCAAGCAGTTAAGAAAGCTAATAGTTTAGCTAAAAAGGGAGATATAGTTCTTCTTTCTCCTGGAGCAGCTAGTTTTAATATGTTTAGCAATGAGTTTGATAGAGGAAATCAGTTTATAAAAGCAGTAAAAAATGGATAAGAAATTATTATATGCAGTAATTATTTTATTAGCTATTGGTATAGCTGTTTTAGCTAGTGTTTCTGCGGTTTTTTCTCAAGAAAATGTAGGTAGTCCTACTTATTATCTTTTTCATCAGCTTAGGAGTATTGGTCTGGGTTTAGTTTTAGGTTTTATTGCTTTTAAGATGAAGATTAAAACACTTAAAAAGCAGGCCTTAAAAATTGTTTTGTTAGCTTTTGGATTAATGATTATAGTTTTTATTCCTTTTGTTGGGGTGCAGTCAGGAGGAGCTTCTAGATGGATAAATATTTTTGGTCAAGCTACTTTTCAACCATCAGAGTTTTTAAAGTTGGCTTTTATTATTTATCTTTCTGCTTGGTTAGTAAGTGCTTCTAAAAAAACCAAGATATTTAAATTTTTTGGTAAGGTTTCAGAAATAATTCCCTTTTTACTAGTTTTAATTGCTATTACTGTATTATTGATTCTTCAATCAGATTTAAGCACTTTAATCTTAATTATTGCTGTAGCTATCTTACTTTATTTTGCTGCTGGTACGCCTCTTTGGCATACAGCTACCATGTTTATTATATTTGCCAGTTTAATTTTTGTAGCTATAAAATGGGCGCCCTATAGAATGAAAAGAGTTTTGGTTTATTTAGATCCTGATATGGATCCTATGGGTATTGGCTATCAGATTAAACAGATTCTTATTGCTATTGGTTCAGGGGGAATATTTGGTTTGGGAGCTGGTATGTCTAGCCAGAAGTTTGGTTTTATTCCTCAAACAATGGCTGATTCTATTTTTGCTATTTTTGCTGAAGAATTTGGTTTTATTGGATCTTTCATTTTACTACTTTTGTTTTTATATATAACTTGGCGAGGTTTTAGAATAGCTAAACATACTAATGATAAGTTCTCTCAACTTTTAGCCCTAGGTGTTAGTTCTTGGATTTGTATTCAGGCTTTTATTAATATAGCAGCTATGTTAAGGATTATTCCTTTAACTGGGATACCTCTACCTTTTATTAGTTATGGTGGTTCTCATATTATTATGGAATTAATAGGCGTTGGTTTTCTTTTGAATATTTCTAAAAAGTGATATATAATTAAATAATATGAAGATATTATTTGCTGGTGGGGGAACAGCTGGACATATTTTCCCCATAGTAGCTATTATTAGACAGATTAAAAAGAGTTATCCTCGGTCGGGTTTTGAATTCTTTTATTTAGGTCCTAGGGATAAGTTTACTAAAGATATTTCTATAAAAGAGGGGATAAAAGCTAATTTTATTACTGCTGGAAAGTATAGAAGATATTTTTCTTTATTAAACTTTATTGATTTCTTTAAAATCCCTATTGGTATTATCCAGGCCTTTTATTATGTTTTTGTGATTTCTCCAGATCTTATCTTTAGTAAAGGGGGTTATGGTTCCATTCCAACGATTATCGCTGCCAAGATATTAATGGTGCCTATATTTATTCATGAATCAGATGTGGTCCCAGGTGTGGCTAATAGATTTGCCAGTAAGTCTGCTTTAGAAGTATTTATCTCTTTTTCTATTAAAGAAACAGAGTTTTTTCCAGCTAAGAAAATGCTTTCTGTTGGTAATCCTATTAGAGAAAGCGTTATTAATGGTTCAAGAGATGAAGCTAGAAAAATGTTTAAGTTAGTAAAAGGAAAACCAGTTTTATTAGTTTTAGGTGGATCTCAAGGATCAGAAAAGATAAACGATACTTTCTTGGTTGTTTTGCCAGAACTATTAAAAGACTTTGAAATAATTCATCAAACAGGAGAAAAAAACTTTGATTCAGTTTCCAAAGAGTCAGCCGTGGTTATTTCTAAAGATCTTAGGCCTTATTATCATCCAGTAGCTTTTATGAATGATAAACAGTTAGCTAACGCTTATGCCATAGCTGATTTAGTTATTAGTAGATCAGGTTCAGGAAGTATATTTGAAATAGCAGCTAATGCTAAGCCAAGTATTTTAATTCCTTTGGCTAGTGCTGCTCAAAATCATCAAGTTAGAAATGCTTATACTTATGCTGAAAGGGGCACTGCTTTAGTCATTGAAGAGAATAACTTTAAACCTTATTTTATAATGTCTAGAATAAGACAACTTTTTTCTAATCAAGAGAAATTAAGAGAAATGTCTAGAAGAGCTAAAGACTTTGCTAGACCTAATGCCGCTAGTATTATATCAGAATATTTAGTTACTTATTTAACTCAATAAAAAAGCGCTAGGGTAGATTTATGCGTACCTAGCGCTTCGACGGTTTTTCCACGAGAGGGAAATCCGATGGAAAAATTCTATGATTTATAAAAAAGAACTATTTGATTATGTTTCCATTATAGCATAGGGCTATATATTTGTCAATAGATAGGGGATAAAACCCCTTGTTTTTGTATATGTATTATTTTAGAATAATATAATGGCTACAATAGATGAAATTAAAAGAGCTAGATTAAAAAAACTAAAAGGCATAGAAAGTGCTGGTCTTTTAGCTTATCCTGGAGAAAGTAAAAGAACTCATACTTGTCAGGAAGCTTTAGATCAATTTAGCAAGCTTAAGAGGGTAATCGTTTTAAATGGTAGGATTGTTTCTTTAAGACAGCATGGGGGATTAGTTTTTGCTAATATTCAAGATGGTTTTGGTTTAATTCAGATATTGTTTAAGAAAGATTCTTTAGGTGAGAGAGGATATAAGTTCTTTTTGGATCATTTTGATATTGGTGATTTTGTAGAAGTTAAAGGAACTCTTTTTAAGACTAAAAGAGGGGAAAAGACCTTAGAAGTAGCTGATTACAAGATGCTTTCTAAGTCTTTACTTCCTTTGCCGGAAAAATGGCATGGTTTAAAAGATATTGAAGAAAGATATAGAAAAAGGTATTTAGATTTACTTTTTAATAATGAAGTAAAAGAAAAGTTTATAATCCGTTCTAAGATTGTTAAGGAATTAAGAAATTTTTTAGAGGACAAAGGTTTCTTAGAAGTAGAAACTCCTATTTTACAACCAGTTTATGGTGGAGCTACTGCTAAGCCTTTTAAAACCAAGCTTAATGCCTTAAACCTAGATCTTTATTTAAGAATATCCCCAGAACTATATTTAAAAAGATTATTAGTAGGTGGTTTTGAAAAAGTGTATGAAATAGGCAGGTGTTTTAGAAATGAAGGTATTGATAAGGCTCATAATCCTGACTTTACTATGTTAGAATATTATTCTGCTTATGATAATTACAAAGATTTAATGAAAATGGATGAGGAAATGTTTTCTGTTTTGTTAAAGAATTTATTTAATAAAAAGGAAATAGAATACGAAGGAAAGAAATTAAGCTTTAAAACTCCTTTTAAGCGCATAGAATTTAAAGAATTATTTAGAAAATATACCAAGATTAATATAGATGATGCTCATAAAAATATTCTAGAGAAAAAAGCTAAACAATTAGGTATTAAGATTAAAGGAGGAAAGTTTGAAATAGCCGATGAGATATTTAAAAAAGTTATTCGTCCTAAAATAGAACAACCAACATTTGTTATTCATTATCCAGTAGAGGCTTTTCCTTTAGCCAAACCATTGGATAAAGATCCTTCAAAGTCAGCTAGTTATCAATTAATAATAATGGGAATGGAAATAATCAAAGCCTATAATGAGTTAAATAATCCTATTCTTCAAGAAGAGAACTTTTCATCTCAAGAAAAGATATTTAAGAAAGGATTTGAAGAAGCTCAAAGAATGGACAAGGATTTTATAGAAGCTTTGAAATATGGCATGCCTCCAGCTGCTGGTTGGGGAATGGGTATTGATAGATTAACTATTCTCTTAACTAATTCTCATAGCTTAAGAGAAGCCATATTATTTCCAACAATGAAACATGTTAGACATTAAATTTATTAGAGAAAATCCTAAAAAAGTAGAAGAGTCCTGTAAAAAAAGAGGAATCAAGTTTGATTTGAAAAAACTCTTAGCGATTGATGAAAAAAGAAGAAAGATTCAAACAGATTTAGAAAGAGTATCAGCAGAAAAGAATAAAGCTAGCAGAGAAATTCCTAAAGCTAAAGATAAAAAGAAGATTATTGCAGGAATGAAGAAGATTGATAAGAAAGGAGATAAATTAAAAGATTCTCTTAAAAAGATAGAAAAGGACTTTTATGATTTAATGTATCAAGTCCCTAATATTTTAGCTGATGATGTTCCTACGGGTAAAGATGAATCAGAAAATAAAGTTATTAGGAAATGGGGGAAAATACCTAAGTTTGATTTTAAAGTTAAAGACCATATAGAATTAGGAGAAGCTTTAGATATTATTGATGTTAAAAAAGCAGCAGAGGTTTCAGGAGCCAGATTTGCTTATTTGAAAAAAGAAGCTGCTTTATTAGAGTTTGCTCTAGTGAAATATACTTTTGACTTTTTAGTTAAAAAAGAATTTATTCCAGTTGTGCCTCCTATAATGATAAAACCAGATGTTTATACTAAGATGGCTAGATTAAGTGAAGAGGATAAAGATGAAAAATATTATCTTCCTAAAGATGATCTATATTTGATAGGTTCAGCAGAACATACCTTAGGTCCTTTACATATGAATGAGATTCTTAATGAAAAAGATTTACCTCTAAGATATGTAGGATTTTCTACTTCTTTAAGAAGAGAGGCTGGTTCTTATGGTAAAGATACCAGAGGAATACTAAGAGTTCATCAGTTTGATAAAATAGAGATAGAATCATTTACTGTTAAAGAAGAGGCTTTGAAAGAGCAAGAATTTATTGTCTCTTTGCAAGAGCAATTAATCCAATCTTTAAATATTCCTTATCAAGTAGTTATGATTTGTACTGGGGACATGGGTAAGCCTGATGCTAGACAGATTGATATGGAATGTTGGATACCAGGTCAAAATAAATACAGAGAGACTCATACCTCAGATTACATGGCTGATTATCAGGCCAGAAGATTAAATACTAGAGTTAAAAGAAAGAATATGGAGTTTGTTCATATGAACGATGCTACCGCTTTTGCTATAGGTAGAATTATTATTGCTATTTTAGAGAATTATCAACAAAAAGATGGAAGCATTAAAATACCAGAAGTATTGCAAAAATATACAGGATTTAAGATTATTAAATGATTACTGTTAAAGGTCTAAAAATTAATTATCTTGTTATGGGAGAGGGAAAACCTCTTCTAATTTTACATGGCTGGGGATCTAAAAGTGCTAATTGGAAAAAAGTAGCTGAAATGTTAATTGGTAGAGGGGTGAAGGTCATTATTCCTGACTTACCTGGCTTTGGAGAAAGTCAACCCCCTAAAACTGTTTGGGGTTTAGATGATTATGCTGATTTTGTCAGAAAGTTTTCTAAAAAAACAAATCTTAAAGATTTTTATTTATTAGGTCATTCATTCGGTGGGGCAGTAGCAGTTAAATATGCTATAAATTTTCCTCCTAAAAAACTTTTCTTAGTTAGTGCTGCTTGTTTTAGAAAAAGCTCTTTTAGAAAAAGAACTCTCAGATTATTAGCCAAGTTATTTAAAGTATTTTCTTTTATTCCTTATGCTAGAAAAGCTTTTTATAAGTTTATTGTTAAGAGAAGTGATTATCCTTATGCTCAAGGAGTAATGAAGCAGATTTACTTAGAAGCTATTAAGCAAGACATTGGGAATATTTTGGATTTGATTAAAGTTCCTACGGTTATTATCTGGGGTGATAAAGATAAAGTAACCCCTTTGGTTCAAGCTCATCTGATTAAAGATAAAATTAAGAACTCTAAGCTAAATATTATCCCTAATGCTGATCATGATCTTAATTATAGAAATAGTACTGAATTAGCAGATTTAATACTTAAGAATTTATGAAAATATTATTCATTATTATCTGGGCAATAGTTTTTATTAAATTATTTGTTTTTTGGGTTTGGTTATGGCAATTAAAGGAATATCACTGGGGAAGGTTTAAGGCTCATTTTGAAACCCAGGCTTATAGAAAGTTTCTTTTTAGCTTTCATGGTATCAGGTATCCTAAAATAACCTCTAAAGTTAGTGTTATTTTAGTTTGTGGAGCCATAATTGAGTTTTTTATTATAATCTATTCTTATCCCTTAGATTGGTCTAATTTCTTCTTCTTCTATATTCTAATTATTGCTTTAACTCCTGTAATAGCTAGCTTAATTGTTTGGTTTTTCCAAATTCCTACTGCTTTATTAATTAAAAGAAGTCTAAGATTAGCAGCTATTAAAAGGAACAAGATGAAGAACTTAATAGTTATTGGAGTGACTGGTTCTTATGGTAAAACATCAGTTAAAGAGTTTTTAGCTCTTTTTCTAGAAGAGAAATATAGAGTTTTAAAGACTAGAAAGCATATTAATTCTGAAGTAGGAATTGCTAATACTATTTTGAAAGA
>Ga0272442_10007020_pt1 | contig 14651 bp, 5 predicted proteins | sample SSMForm2O_FD_200262 | JGI IMG/M metagenome (GOLD analysis project Ga0272442, IMG submission 200262) | Marine sediment archaeal communities from Little Sippewissett salt marsh, Falmouth, MA, United States - SSM-Form-2O | ecosystem: Environmental > Aquatic > Marine > Wetlands > Sediment ...
TAGGATAGCTTGGTCCGACCCCAAACTCCGTATTCCTCATTGTAAAAAAGAAGTCTGGATGATAAATCAGGTGACACGAAAAAAGAAAAAGGATGAATAATGAAAAGCTTAATCTTGTATGATTCGATTGGAGGGAATACTGAAAAAGTCGCTCAACAGATTTACGATACGCTTAAAGAAACAAACAGTGACATTGATTTCATAAAATTCGCATCTGATGTCGACGTTGATTTTTTCGAGTACGATCTAATATTTTTAGGCTCCCCTGTCATCGTTTGGTTGCCTACGAAACGGATGATGGCTTTCATAAAAAAGAAGCTCCAATTTTACAGCGATCAAGGAAAAATAATACCATCATCGCCCTTAAAATCCGGAAAGTATGGTATATGCTTTTGTACTTATGCTGGGACACATATCGGTAAAAATGAGGCGCTTCCCATGACCATGTGGCTGCGCTCATTTTTAGAGCATCTCGGGTATACGGTTCTGGATCAATGGCATATCATTGGTCAATTCCACAAGGAAGCGGATACGAATACTCAAGGACGTATGGGTAATATTTTAGGACGCCCGAACGATAAGGATTTGCTTGATGTCGGAAACCGAACAAAAGGAGTTGTTAGCGCTCTGGCTGGGGTGATATCAGGAGATGACAACTTAATTTAAGCAAAAGCTCAAAATGGGGTCAAGTCTACTTTTGACCATTAGTTGCAATATGCTAAACAATTACTAATGGTTAGGGCTTGACCTAGGGACATATCTTTATCTATGACAGTTCATATTGCATGTTACAGATTGTAAAGAAGAGAAAATTTAACCTACAAATTTAAAAAAACCGCACCGATGATTTAAGAGTTGTAATTTTGGAGAAACAAAGATGGAAGAAAATCCATATTTGAAATCAACAATTTTGGAAGTTGTTGAAAATCAGCTTCAGGCGAATGATCCACCTATAGTTCGTCAAACTTTTGATCGTTTGGTAGCGGAAGGATATTCTGAAGTAGAGGCTAAGAAGCTTATTGGCTGCGTTATTTCTATAGAAATATTTGAGATTTTGAAAAAACAAGAACCGTATAATAATGAGAGATATACGAAAGCGCTCAACAGGCTTCCTAAACTTCCAAGACTATGAAATCATGTATAATAAAATATATTACAACCTCCATCTTCACTCTGACTTACGGGGTGTGCACCCTGCTCGCGCCTGATCAGCGTCATTCGGTAGCACCATGAATTGGAGTACAACGTGAAAGAGAACTGTCCGAGCGCAATGGTACTGCGAGTTGCAATTTACCGTGCCGCACACCAGCTCATGGATGACCTCACAATATTTCACGATCCCCTTGCTTGCTCTCCGCATTTTGGGTGTGGAGAATGTTTCAGCACCACGGTCAGATCCGCAGTGGTCGGAACAGACTCTCTCGTCAAACGGGCTTCAGCTCTTCCTGACAGCACGCAGTCGATACGCTGAAGATGAGCTCCACAGTGCCGTCAAACGGGGCGTTTGCCAATATGTATTACTCGGGGCAGGTCTCGACACCTTTGCATACCGTAACCCATATCCTGAGGATGTCCTCCACGTCTTCGAAGTTGATCATCTGGCCACCAAGCTCTGGAAGCGATCATGCCTCGAGGAAGCAGGCTTTCCATCCCCGAAACACTCACGTTCTCACCAGTGGACTTCGAAAGCCAGACCCATGAGGACGGTCTGCGGTGGGCGGGTTACGATACCGATAAATGCACTACCTTTTCGTGACTGGGGGTTACTCAGTATCTAACCAGCAGCGCGGTCACCACTACGCTACGATTTGTTGCATCAATGCCGGTCAGCAGCGGGATAGTCTTTGATTATACGATTTTGCCATCATTGTTGCGTCCGACTGCTCGCCTGGCGTTTGACAGACTGGCACTTCGGGTAATCTCAGCAGGCGAGCCTGTTCAGACTTTCTTCGATCCTTCCTTGCTCACGAGCAGTTTGAGGGGCATGGGCTTCGGACAGATCGAGGACTTAGATCCCGGGAAAATGAATGCACGATACTTCCAGGAACATTCGGACAAGCTTAAAGCCGGCGGCGTCACCCATGTAAAGAATGCACAGGTATAAGCACTATTCCCAACCAATGATATTCGCAGATCATGAAGGAAATTTATCGGAGGTTCTCCTGGAAGATGTATTGCACAATTGAACATATAAATATTCCTAACGTTATCAGGGTATTATGACGATGTGGGTGCTTGCTTCCACTGGAGCCCTCATGAACTGCCGTACGTTTTACCAGGTAAGCCTTGACTATTTGGAACATTATGTGCTTATATCCGCGCATATATTCACGTTATTGTCACAGTGAATTCCGTATTGACGAATCGTATTTGATGACCGATTCATATAATTTTGTATGCAGACAAATGATGATTACAGAATTATAGTCATCATTGTAAATTGATATTATCGCCGACATGCTCGCTGCACGGTAATTCGTTACAGGTAAACGGCTTCCATGTCTTATAACCGGTAATCAGGCATACAGCCTGTCGGATCTCATGTAAGTTTTTCCGAAGTGATTAAGCACTCTATCAACTCTATATAATAATAGCTCATTACAGACTTGCACCATGCTGTTATGTTATGGCAATTAAGCCGTATGCCATTATTGAAATGCGCATTCCGGAAACAGAAATTCCATTTCCACGGGAATTGTGAAAGCATGTAATTTTTTGATAAACTTGTTCCCGATCCTGTTGGGGAAAGAATATTACATCACAGGACTGTAAATTATGATTACCATTCCGGGCTATGAATTAACGGAGCAACTTTACGAGAGCAGCAGATCTCTTGTTTATCGCGGGTGTTGGACAGCATATAATCTTCCTGTCGTTCTCAAGATATTGAACGGAAATTATTCCGATCCAACGGAACTGACAAACTTCAGACGTGAATATGACATCACTGCCGGTCTGATGGGAGACGGGATCATCCGTTTGTGCAGTCTGGAAAAACATCAGAAACGGCTGGTAATGGTTCTGGAGGATATTGGTGCCATATCTCTGGACAGGCTGCTCTCATCACGCAGTTTGAATCTTTCCGAGTTCCTGACTATTGCCGTCCGGATAGTTGACATACTCGGGTCGATCCACAAACAGAACATTATCCATATGGATATCAACCCTTCCAATATCCTTTACAATCCTGAGACCGGCCAGATCAGGATCATTGATTTCGGACTTTCAACCAGATTGTCTAAAGAGAATACGGAAATCCGCGATCCTAATGTTCAGGAAGGGACATTGCCATACCTCTCGCCGGAGCAGACGGGACGGATGAACCGGGATGTGGACTACCGCACCGATCTATATTCCCTCGGTGTTACCCTCTATGAAATGCTGACGGGATCATTGCCTTTTTCGACAGATGATCCTGTGGAGCTTGTTCACTCCCACATTGCCAGACAGCCCGTGGCACCCCATATCGTAAATCCGTCAATACCGCACGCCCTCTCATTCATAATTTTGAAGTTAATGTCGAAAACAGCGGAAGACCGTTATCAAAGCACCATCGGACTCAGGATTGATCTTATAGAGTGCCTTGAACAATACAATTTGAAGGGAACGATCAAGTCCTTCGACATCGGACAGAGAGATTTTCCTGAGAGGTTTCAAATTCCCCGTAGGCTCTACGGTCGCGGTACCGAGATCGATAGACTAATCAGATCATTCGACACCGTATGTGAAGGCAAAGCGGGTCTGATTCTTGTTTCCGGCTATTCGGGAATTGGGAAGACCGAACTTGTCAATGAGATTCACAAGCCTATTATCGAAAAAAGGGGTTATTTCATTTCAGGCAAGTTCGATCAATATAGAAAAAATATACCTTACGTCCCGTTCACTCAGGCATTTGAAAAAATGGTGCAGCAAGTGTTGAGTGACAGTGAAAAGGAGATGGCAAAATGGAAAGCCCGTTTCCTGGATGTTTTTGGTGTAAACGGTCGGCTCATAACAGAACTGATTCCCACCCTGGAACTTATTATAGGCAAACAGCCTTCTGTACCGGTGCTTCCCCCTAAAGAAACCCAGAACCGCTTTAATCTGGTCTTTCAAAACTTCATCAGTGTTGTCGCCACGGAGGAGCATCCTTTGGTTATATTTCTCGATGATTTGCAATGGGCTGACTCTGCTACGCTGAGATTACTAAAAACGCTTACCGCGGATGTGAATATCCCTTATCTGCTCATCATAGGGGCTTTCCGGGACAATGAGGTCAACGAATTTCATCCCCTGATGGTAACAATAGACGAGATTGTAAAGACGGGCACAGCGGTCAACACTATCAAATTGACACCGCTGAATATAGATTATGTTCAGCAGCTTATCGTAGATGCATTTTACTGTGACACGGATGGTGCGCAGGAGCTTGCCTCGCTTGTTTACAGCAAGACAAACGGCAATCCCTTTTTCATAAAAGAATTCCTGAAAAAGCTCTATCGTGAAGATGCGTTACTATTGGATCCCTCTCAAGGGACTTGGAGTTGGGATACGGAAAGTATCCGGCAGATGGACATAACGGAGAATGTTGTTGAATTCATGACGGAAAAAATAGCCCTCCTTCCTGAGTGCGTTCAAAACACTCTTATGCTGGCTTCCTGTTTTGGAAGCCGTTTCAACCTATGTGACCTTGCCACGATAAACCGACGAAAATTATTGGAAACTATCGGTGATCTCCTGGTTGCCGTCAGAGAAGACTTGATCGTTCCCATCGGTGATAGATTTAATTATATGACATCATTCATGGTGACACACGATTATTACGAAGACTCTGAGAGGAATGTTGTGTTCGAGTTCCTTCATGACCGTGTGCGCCAGGCCATCCATTCTTTACTGTCCGAGCAACAGATGGAAAAGACCTATGTGCAAATCGGCCGGATACTGCTTGAAAATACAGGAGAGGAAGAACTGGAAGATACTCTATTCGAGGTTGTCAACCACCTCAACATAGGCAGGAACTTTGTGGAATCCGAATCGGAAAGAGAAAAGCTCGCAGGATTAAATCTCCGTGCGGGCAGGAAAGCAAAGGCATCTACTGCATATGAACCGGCTTTTAATTATTTGAACGTTGGGATAAGTCTGCTCGATGACAATTGCTGGGACAAGAACTATGATATGGCTTTAAATCTATACACGGAAGCAGCGGAGATGGCATTTCTTAGCGGGGATTTTGATGAGACGGAAAGGTTGGCTCTTGTTGTAAGCGGGAAAGTCCGAACGATTCTGGATAGGGTAAAGATATATGAAGTCAGGATACAATGTTACATTGCGCAGAACAGGCTGTCCGAGGCGGTAAAAACAGGATTGCACATTTTGTATCTGCTGGGCATGAAGCTTCCCGAAAAACCTCATAAACTGCATTTACTGAAAGAACTTGTAAGCGTTAAACTTAAACTGGCCGGAAAGAGGATCGAGGATTTGAGCACATTACCGGAGCTGACCGATCCGTCCAAGAAAGCCGTCATGCATATATTGGCAACCGGCGCCACAGCGGTTCATTTAGCGGTACCTACGTTGCGCACACTTATGGCACTGAAAGGTGTCGGTTTAATTGTCAAATATGGTAATAATGAAACATCTCCTTTTACCTATGCATCTTTTGGGGTTGTTTTGTCAGGTTATCTGGGTGAAATAGATTCAGGCTATCAATTCGGCAAACTTGCCCTGGACCTTTTGGCACATTTTAATGCGGAAGAACAAAAAGCCAAGGCGCCTTATTTAGTCCATTTCTATATCAGACATTGGAAGGATCTCGGAAGAGATCTTGTGCAGCCGTTGCTGGAAACATACCGGAAAGGAATGGAGACGGGGGATTGGGAGTTTGCGGCCTATGCCCTGAGCCGCTATTGTACCTATCCATATTTTCTCGGCAAGCCGCTGACGGAAATAAAAGGAGATATTGAAAAAAACAAAACGGCCTTAAGCCGGCTCAGACAAGGTATACCACTGAACTGGGTCAGAATACATGAGCAGGTGGTTTTGAACCTCCTGGGGCATTCCAAATATCCGCATATTTTAATCGGAAAAGCTTACAACGAGGAAAAAGCATTGCCCCTTCTTGTCCAGGCAAACGAAAGAAATGGCATTTTTCAATTTTATCTCAACAAAGTAATCCTCTGCTATTTATTTCACAAGTTTTCTGAGGCTTTGGAAAATTCTGAGGCGGCGGGAAGATATATGGATGGGGCGGTAGGGTGTCCTATGGTCCCTACCTTTTATTTATATGATTCATTGGTGAGACTTGCTCTTTATCATGACATGTCGAAGAGCGAACAAAGACGTGTCCGTCGCAAGGTCGCTCAGAACCAGAAAAAAATGAAAAAATGGGCGCATCATGCACCGATGAATTATTTACATAAATTCAACCTTGTGGAAGCGGAGCGATGTCGTCTTCATGAACGACATGACAAAGCGATGCAATTATACGAACGTGCCATTGCCCTGACCGGTGAATATAATTATGTTCATGAAGAAGCCCTTGCAAATGAACTTGCTGCACGGTATTTCTTCAACAGGGAAATGAAAAAGATAGGGGCATCGTATATGAAAGAAGCCCGTCATTGCTATCTCCAATGGGGGGCAACGGCCAAGGTGGTCCATCTCGATGAAAACTATCGGCAATTGTTTTTAGAAACGGAACAGACAGAAACCGAAACCGGTTTAGTAACTCTGGATCTGAGAACAATGATGAAGGCATCGCAAGCTATTTCGGGGGAGATTGTGTTAAGTAATCTTATCCAAAAGATGCTGAAAATAACGATAGAGAATGCAGGTGCGCAGCGAGGGGTATTAATTCTCAAAGGTGTTAATACGTTTACGGTCGAAGCCGAGGGAAACATAGATGAAGAGGTTTCAGTGTTACAGTCAATTCCCATGGAAAGCTATGCCGGTCTGCCGGGAAGTATTGCAAACTATGCCATCAGAAAAGCCAAACCTGTAATCCTGGATGATGCAACACGAGAACATCTATTTTCAAATGATCCGTATTTTTTGAAACGGCAAACAAGGTCGATTCTTTGCATTCCAATCGAATACCAGGGGAAACAGTTCGGCCTGCTCTATCTTGAAAACGATCTTGCCGCCGGCACTTTTACGCAGGATCGGGTGGAGTTGCTGAGTGTCCTTGCTTCGCAGGCGGCAATTTCCATTGAAAACGCAAGGCTATACCAGAACAGTCATAAATACAGTCACATTCTTGAAAAAGAGGTGAAGATAAGAACGGAAAAACTCAGAAAGGTTGTCAAGGAGGTTGAAGAGGCTAAAAGAATTGCAGAAGTGGCCAACAGCGCCAAGAGCGATTTTGTGGCCAATATGAGCCATGAGATAAGAACACCTTTGAACGGGATTATCGGCATGACTGAGCTGATGATGGAAGCCGATATGGATGATAATCAGAGGAACCTGCTTCATTCCATTAATGAGGAATCCAACACTCTGTTCAGTCTGATAAATGATATCCTCGATTTTTCCAAGATAGAAGCGGGGAAACTCGAGCTTGAAGATCTTGCATTTGACCTGAGGGTCCTGATGGCCGATTTGTCCGCCGGTATCGTCCTCAAGGCAGATCAGAAGAAAATATCGTTTATTCCTTATCTGTCTCCCGATGTTCCGTCTAGACTGATCGGTGATCCGGTCAGGTTACGACAGATATTGATAAACCTTACAGGCAATGCCCTGAAGTTTACCCACGATGGGGAGATATACGTCAGGGTGGAAATAGCCGAAGACCTTGTAAACAGTGTCAAGATACGATTTTTGGTGAAGGACACGGGTATTGGCATACCGGAAAACAAACAGGAAGCGATCTTTGAGAGTTTCACTCAGGTAGACGGTTCGACCACACGGAAATACGGAGGAACAGGGCTGGGTACTGCCATATCGAAACAATTGGTGGAACTTATGGGAGGAGAAATCGGTCTGCAAAGTGTCGAGGGTAAGGGGAGTACGTTCTGGTTTACAGCACTCTTTAGGAGACAGACAGGGGTGAAGGACGTTTTGACGGCAGGAGATGTCGATTTGAGCGGTTCAAGGGTGCTGGTAGTAGAAGACAATTTGACACACCGGTTTATCCTGACGGAATACCTCAAATCCTGGGGTTGCCTGCCCGTGGAGGTTTCGTCGGGGAAGGATGCCTTATCCCTTCTCGAATCGTCGGAAGACCTCTTTAACCTGCTTTTGGTTGATATCGATATGCCGACAATAAGCGGTTTTGAGCTGGCCGCTGAAATCAGAAGAAAGTCTCTGTTGAAGAGTGTGCCGATTATAATTTTTACGGCTGATGGAAACAAGGAAGAGGTCAAGATGTACAGCGATATGGGTATTAAGGGATGTCTGTCCAAACCGATCAGACAGGATGCTTTGTATAAGGCAATAATATCGGTTCCGGGTCTTTCCATTGAGGAAGAGGCTCCGACTGCTCCGACGCCGGTAGCCGGAAACGCTATTGCCGAGGAATCCGGAGGAGATTTTCATATCCTTTTGGCCGAGGACAATCCTACAAATCAGCAGGTGGTTCTAAGACATCTTGCGTCAGCAGGATATCAGGTCGATCTGGCGGAGGATGGCCGACAGGCGGTGGAGGCCTATAAGCGGAAGGATTATGATCTTATTCTCATGGACATACAGATGCCTGTTATGGATGGTTACGAGGCCACACGGGAGATTCGAAATTTGGAAAACGAAATCGGGAAACGGAAAATCGTGAACATACATCGTGCACCTGGTAAATCCGATGTGCGAGTTCCCATCATCGCCATGACTGCTCATGTCATGGGAGAAGTTAGAACAAAGTGCCTTGATGCCGGAATGGATGACTATGTTTCCAAACCCCTGAGGAAGAAAGAGCTCCTTCTCCTCTCGGACAAGTGGGGCAGACAGTCCTGAGAACTCGTTTTGTGTGTAAAGAATGATCTTGTATGCGATATGTATCAATAGATTGATGATGATAATTGTGGCAATTGAAACGTACAAGACATAGTTTACCAATCGTTTTGCTGTGACATGTCGCTCCTCCTTTGATGCACTGTTGAAATAATAATCCCTTAACAAAGAATATTTTACATCAAGGTGGGACCGTTCTCTCTTCGACGAGGAACTCGACAACTTTACACTTATTGTGCATTTGAAGGGAGTTGTTCTGCAAACCGAGCGCAGTGATGTCATCCATTCAAAGTTCGATCAAATATAAACACACCTCACCCTTATAAAAAACAGCTTGTGCTTTTTAACCCGGGCGGTATCCCTGTAATCTCTTCAAATATCGTCGGCAAGTGTTACATTATTGGAAATTCTTTCTGATTGGAAGCATACACGTCAAGTGTTATTCCGTATCCGTATGGTTATACGGATTATAAAAGCAGTCATTGACAGCATTGTTTCTCTTTGTTACTTGTGTGTATATGAAAACATTGTGGGCGGCATCTCTTCGCGGATGCTGACCGGCTTATGTGAATATGACATTGAATGAATCCGGTGGTCAGCATACAGAGTGGAGCCACGATAGCTTCGTATCCCGGCTTCTGAATTCTGAGGACAGCGTTACCGCTCAAGGAGGTATCTATGAAAGGTGAAAAGAATATCGATATCGATTTTTCGAAGATCGAAGAAGATACTGAGTATGACAGACCGAGGGGCCTGGATGAGCGGGTTCGCCGACGGCGCGTGAATTTTCCTTTTAAACCTGTCGTGAAAAAAATACTTTGGGCCGCCGGTGCTTTCATTGTCATAATTATCCTGTTCGCTCTCTTTTATGGAGGCGATTCCGAATCGAACAACACCGATCTTTCGAGTATTAAAGCGTCTCTGGAAAGCTTGACAACCAAAGTTGAAGAAAACAACGATTACATCCTTAAGGATCTTGGCATATTGAAAGATAAGATTGATCATCTGCAGCACCGGATTGATGCCCTTGCCGTGAAGGTTAGATCAACGGGTGCCGTTGTTAAGAAACCTGTTCGTCAATCGACGAAAAAGTATCATACGATCCGTCGCGGTGAGAATCTGTCCCTGATTGCAAGGAAGTATGGCCTTACGGTGAATGAATTGTGCTCCATAAATGGAATAACGCCTCGAAATCCAATTCATCCGGGTCAAAAGCTGCGGGTCAATCATTAAGTTGCACGTAGTCGCTGACGTTTCACTGAGCACCTTTGTCATCGTTTTTTCTTTTAGAGGAAGTAAAAAAAAGATAAATGTCGGATGGTATCGATGGTGAATCAGAATTATTACTTTAAATAAGTGTTAAAAAAAGGGGCATACCGTCATTACAGATTGCCGGCATATGACTTCCGAATGGATTCAGGAGAGGACAACATCATTTCACTGCTATACGATTCAAGCTTCCGTGGTGCTGTAGGCAAAACAGGTGGTTGTTTTTTAGAAGCAATCTTGCACAGCGAAATAGTAAATACAGTTATGATCAATGTTCCGATAACAATTGCATATATCATGTATGTATAATTTAGCAAAAAAAGTGCCACTTGATCAGATACGCCCTGTCATATGGCAGCGATTGGCGTAAGATTGAAGAAATAGAGGCATCCCGGTATTTCTTTGGTTGTGGGTTTTCGACAAACGGTGTTATCAGAGGTGTGGTCTTGTGTATGGTTTCGTCATACTTAGATAGAGGTAGTTGTATGAATAAACATGCACAAAGAGGTGCAAAAACATTATTGTCATGTTCTTAATCCTTGATTTTCCAAGGAAAGCCCGGCAGCTGAAAAGGTTATCGAGAAACAGCAACAGTGATGTCCGGATCTCAAATATTCCGTACCGGTTTTGTGGTCTTTCGGTATTAATGATAAAAACTAATGTTTGAGATGCGCGCGTGAACCTGTTAAAATATGCTTTTCAAACAATCTTTTGTGTCCATATTGAATTTTTGACTTTCCTTTGATGTTTGCGTTCCGCTGGTATACGTTTCCGCAAGAGAGATGGACCAGGGGCGCATGTTCTCAATTCACTTTTGTTTGAGTTCCCACGGTCGCGGTAAAGTTTACATGAGATTAAGGAGAGGAAAAGACTATCCGTGTTTGTCCTTGAAATTATCCTCAACCTGTCCCCCCCTATCGCTCTCCTGTATAGAAATATTTCATTATCCCCCGGCATGAAATACAAGATGTAATAAAAGAAAAAGTTGGTTGTTAATTAATCTATCAGTTTTTAATTTAAAACGCTTGCCATTCAATCAAAGATGTAAATTATTGTGAGGGTAATGCAAAGAAAAGGAGGATGCTATGTTTATGCTAAAGAGGAAAACATATTATCGGTGGCTTTGTGTAGTCATAGTAACTATGCTGGCGGTTCAGCTGTGTGCATGTGAAGGTGCCGTTATTATGGGAGTCGTAGGAGCCGGTGCGGGTGCGGGAACCGTGGCTTATGTAAAGGGAGAGCTGGAGACAACACTCAACCATTCTACAACAGTGACGTATCAGGCTACCCTCAAGGCGCTGAATGAATTAAAACTTCCTATTCTGGAACAACAGAATGATGCCTTTGTCGCAACTGTAAAATCACGGTTTGCCGACGAGAAGAATATCATTATTAAAATCAAGGCGGTGACTGAAACGACATGTGAAATTGGAATCCGTGTCGGTGAATTCGGAGACCAGACACGATCACAGAAAATCCTGGACACGATCAAGAAACATCTGAGAAGCGGGTAATAAAAAAGAAGAGCAGAAGGGCAAATCCTCTACTGACACAAGACTTGATAGTTTCGTAAAAAATGTGAATTCCTCTCGTTTTGTCATTCTCGACCTGATCGTTCGATTGAGCTCACGCCGATGTCGGGGATCTATAAACGCATGTAAATACGAGATTCCTACTTTCGTTGGAATGACAACTTGGCATTTTTTTGATTTTTTACGAGTACATCAAGGCTTGATATAATAATTTATCAAAGGTGATCCTCTCTCTTTTAAAATCATATGTTGCTTATTGAGTAGTTGCATTTTTTTCTACGGTAATACCGAGCCTTTTCATACGGTTGATAAGGGTCGTTCTTTTCAGTCCCAGAAGAACGGATGCCCCATTCTTGCCACCGATTTTCCCATTGGTTTTTTCGAGGGCTTTGAGGATTTGCATTTTTTCCATATCTTTCAGATCTAAGATCTCGTCGTCGGTTATGTCGGCAGTCTTTTTGCTTTTCAGTTCGACAAACCTGATTGCGGGACCCCCTAAAATAACGGCACGTTCCACCATATTGGAAAGTTCCCTGATATTTCCCGGCCAGGAATAGGTTATGAGCTTTTCCATCTCGGACTCGGGAATACCGGAATACCGTTTGTTGTACTGAGAGCAGAAAAGATTGAGAAAGTGAGTAGCAAGAAGAGGTATATCTTCTTTTCTTTCTCTGAGGGGTGCAACGCTTATGGGAAAGACATTCAACCGGTAGAACAGATCAGCTCTGAACTTCCCGCTTGCGACCTCTTTTCCCAGATCTTTGTTCGTTGCCGTAATAAGACGAAAATCGGAATGAAGGGTTGCTGTTCCTCCGACACGCTGAAATTCTTTTTCCTGGAGGATTCGTAAAAGTCTGCTTTGTGTCGATGGAGGGAGTTCCGATACTTCGTCCAGAAAAATGGTTCCCTCATGGGCCAGTTCGAACCGGCCTGCCTTGGTTTTGATCGCACCGGTGAATGCACCCTTTTCATGACCGAAAAGTTCACTGTCGATAAGTGTGTCAGGAAGTGCGGCGCAATTAACCCTGATAAAGGGGCCATTTTGCCTCGCACTCTCGCGATGGATTGCCCGTGCCACCAGTTCCTTTCCGACACCTGTATCACCGGAGATGAGAACGGTGGATTGGGTCGGAGCTACCTTATGTATAAGATGGTGGATGTCTGTAATGGCCTGACAGTTGCCGATAATTTCACCAAAAGGTCTGAATTCTTCCTTTTCTTCCATATAGTACAGCTTTTCCTGTATGAGTTTTCTGTTCAGTCGTGCTATTTCATCGTATGCCTGTGCCCGGTCGATTGATACGGCAATTTGAGATGCCAGAGCTGAAAGAAGATTAATCTTGCCGGGACTCGTGTCAAACGAAAAAAAACGGCTGTCCTGATAGAGGACACCGATCACATTTTCCAACAGCTTGAGAGGTGTGATTATAACATGACGAAAATTAACAGAATTAGGCCTTTTTACTTCGTATTGGACGATTGCACCGTCCTTATTATTGGCGGCGGCTTTTATAATATTGAACGTTTTATTGAAATCTTCGTCCTTGATGTGTTCTCTTACCACGTTTCTCGAGGCAACCAGTTTAAGATCGGAGGAGTTCTTGTCCCTGATAAAAAGTGCTGTTCGTTCTGCCCCGGTCAAACGTGATATTGACGATATAATATTTGTGAGAAGCCGTTCGATATTTTTCTGGTTTGTTAATGCTTCACCCATTTCGATGACAAGATCGAATAAGCGATCATCTGTTGTTACATCGTCACGGGGAATCAAGTGTTCAAGCTGTGCAGGATACACATCCTTAGCGATCGGGTTTAAAAATTCCCAGGCATTTCTCCCATAAATTTCCGCCTGTTGCCAATTATTTGTCTGTACAAAAAGTCTGGCAAGGTCAATCCTTATTTTTGCAAGCTCTAGCGTTGCCCCACTATCTTTGACCAATTTTTCGAGCTTTAACAGTTCCTCTATTTTTTGCCGGGGTGTTTTATCTTTTTCCAGTATGAGAATCTGGTGTCTGCGGATAATGCTGTACATGAAGGGATTGACGTCTTTTTCTTTTAATTGATATAAAAAATTGATAACCGGGCTGAGCTCAACGGGTGAGACACCCTTAATGTGCAGCATATATCCGGCTTCAAAAACATGGGAACTGTTGAGGGTATGGTACCAGCTCGACTTACGAAGTTTCCAGACAGCCCTGAAATGTTCGGATGCTACGTCGAAATTTTTCTCCAGACATTCAATATTGGCCATGCCGATACCGGACATAACTTCTGCCATAGGTATGTTTTCCCTTTTGGCAAGTTCAAGTGCCCGTTCGAAGTACGTTTTACTGTTTTTGAGTTGTCTTATTTCCAGGAAAATAACTCCTGTTGTTGCCATTGTCAGGGATACCAGCGGCCAATTTTCGTTTTTTTCTGCCTGTCGCTCGATAGCCTCGGTAATACCCAGCCCTCTTTGCGGCATTCCGACCTGTGTGTAACAGAGGGCCAGATGAAGTGCCGTCAAAAGAATAAAATCATCATCAGCAATGGAATCAAGTTCTCCCAATGATCCTTCGTAAGCCTGAATGGCCTCGCAAAATTTACCCTTAATCCAGTAGGATAATCCTTGAAGTTGTAATCCACGTTTAGATAAATGATCGTCTTTTATTGCATTGATCATATTCCATCCAACGTCAAAGTGTTGAATAGCCTTTTCATGCTGGAATGACATCCAGTAATTTTGTCCGATGAGAAGTTGCAAGGATGCCTGCGCTCGTCTATCGCCCAGATGGATTGCCGTATCAAGGGCCATGGCAAGAAATCGATTAACCTTCTTGAGGCTCGGATGAAACAGCGAGAGCGAAGCACGACGTTCGATTATTCTGATAAAGGTACACCATGTATCACTGGAAAGGTCAATGTCTTCCCTGACAATAAGACTTTCGATGA
>Ga0272442_10007021_pt1 | contig 14650 bp, 12 predicted proteins | sample SSMForm2O_FD_200262 | JGI IMG/M metagenome (GOLD analysis project Ga0272442, IMG submission 200262) | Marine sediment archaeal communities from Little Sippewissett salt marsh, Falmouth, MA, United States - SSM-Form-2O | ecosystem: Environmental > Aquatic > Marine > Wetlands > Sediment ...
ACTGGTACCCAAAGGACTGTAGCGGCCCCAGGTTACGACACTGACATTCTGCCACGCATTGCCGCTGAAAGTAACGTCGGTGATGGCGGCACCGTTGCAATCGGTAAGCGCCAGCCCATGCCCGCCGTTGTCCTGAGAAGTTATATTGTTAATTGTCAGATTGCTCGCACCAAGAACATCGATACCGCTGCGGTAAACACTCTTAGCGGTCACATCTTCAAGTGCACAGCCATCTACTTCACCAAATTTGATGCCGTATCGGGGCAGCGAGTTTGTAACCGTAGATTGCAAGGTAAATGACTTAAGCGTCACATTATCTGCATTCACATATATGCCTGCGTTATTAGTAGCCTTACCAGTTGAGTCAACGATAACCGTTGCCCGATCCGCACCGATGATCTTAAGCCAATCGGTCGTTATATTTAACGTCTCGGCATAGGTTGCCGCACCAACCTGGATCTCGTCACAGGGGTCGGCAGCATTAATCGCTGCTTGAATCGTGGCGTACCAGGTGTCCTGGGTAACATTGTGAACGGTGTCATCCGCCAGGACGGTTCCGCTACCAATAAGCAGTAAAACCAAAATCATCCATATTGTTATTCCTCTTTTCATTAGAATCCTCCAAAGCTAAAAAGTTGAGAACTATCCCGCTTGTGGACCATCCGCAATCGGGCTGATATGTATCTTTGTTAAATATAAAGGTACCCAGTTCAGTCTCACCCTAACTCTAGACTGAATATAAATTGTGGTAGTTGCTGTGAAAACTCCTTTGCCATCATAGATGATTTTGAACGTGCACTACATTACTATAGGCTTGCGACTTTAAGTTTAAGCATCCCTTAGCATGCAGTGAGAATTCTCTTTCTCCTTGAATGTACAAACCTTTCTCCTCGGCTCCATCCAAAATATTCCCTGCGAAGAACTGATACATTTCCTCGTCCTTTTGGTAAATTTATAGCAAATCTTCCTCTAGATTTGTGATTTGTCTATAAATATGAAATGTTATGGTAGCATAGATATGACAGCAAAGTCAAGTGTTTTTTGGCGAAAAGAGAGTCTTAGATCATTTTTCTCAGATAACACATAGCAAATAGATAATTATTGTTAACAAAAAGCCAATTTTCAACAGCCAACTTGTTAACTTGAGTTATTTCGCGTTTTGAGGAGTATTTGCTGGCAGTATTACAGGTTTGCCAACATTCGCCTTTTTACCCATTTTAAATGCAATCCAAGGACCGTCCAAATACCCAATCTAATCACATTATACATGTTGACAGGTTGTGGATAATATGAATTGATGTATATTTATATACAATAGGGCAGATTTAATATCTACCTTATATACGAACTATCAATATCATACTTAAGCCAGGCTTGAAAATCAGCGTAACTCCTTTGATTACAAACTATAATATCACAAATTAATCGCCCACAAAATCCTAGGATTATAGTCTGAATTTGATTGCGCTTGCAGGAAAAATGCATTTTTTTCACTCACGTACCGATTACCAAAAATATCAGCCACTTGTGGATAACTATATGAAATCAAATTAGCGTAAATAATTGATCCCAAAAAAATTGTTATAATCGGCATATTCGTTATAAACGGCATATTTGGTAATACCGTTATGTGTTAGTGTATCTAAATGACTTATACTTAGGTCATTGGTGAGTCCATATAATATTGACCGAATGAGCGATGATTTAGGAGAATAGCAGAAATTTGGAACTGGTGTATCCATTAATATTGGCCTCCACTTCACCCCGGCGTCAACAACTTCTGGAACAGCTCGGCTATAAGTTTACGATAATTCCCCCTCCTTTTTATGAGCCCGTTTTTTCCCCCTCCCCAGCAAAAACAGCCATAGCCTGGGCTCAGGCCCTGGCTTATTTCAAGGCCCGCGCTATAGCTCAAACTAACCCCGAAGCCATAGTGATCGGGGCCGACACCATTGTAACGCATAACGGTACTATCATAGGCAAGGCCCGGGACGAACAACATGCTCGCCAAATTCTTACAACAATGTTCGGCGGTAGAAATGATGTCATCACTGGTTTGGCGGTTCTCTGCCCGGCTCAAAATCAAAGGATTATAACTCATGAAGTTTCCACCCTGGTTATGCGTTCCATGACCCAACCGGAAGTGGATCAGTACCTGGCCAGCGGCGCCTGGCGGGGCAAAGCAGGCGCTTATGCCCTGCAGGAAGGTGGCGACAAATTCGTCCAGAGTATCGAAGGCAGTGAATCAAATATCGTAGGACTACCCCAGGAAAAACTCCGAGAGGTATTGTCTTTTTTTGAGAAATAGATTAAATCAAAAACAGTTTTTTATAAAACAGACATAATGGCTAACTTCAACCAAGTGATCCAGTGGTGACAATGTAGCATGGTAAACAGTTTGGTTAGACAACTACGGCAACCTTCAGTAATTTGTCTTCTGGTAATGTTGTGCCTAAGCTTTACCGTTGGTTCCTGCAAGAAGAAGTCCGACCAATCGCAAACTCCAAATAGCAACCATCTTCAAAGTACCCCCCTGCCTACCGAGACTATTACCCTGGCTGATCAAACATTCACCGTGGAACTGGCATACACCCGATCAAATCGGCGACAAGGTTTGATGTTTCGCAAGGAGTTATCCGCTGACCGAGGTATGCTCTTTATTTTCAACAAAGCCCGCCCCCGTAGTTTTTACATGAAAAATTGTCTGATAGACCTGGATATCATCTTTCTGGACGGACAGGGAAAAATTGTCAGCATGCACCACATGAAACGACCACTTCCCGATACTATATTAGCAACCTACCCCAGTGGAGAACCTGCTCAATATGCCTTGGAATTACCCGCCAAAACCATTGAAAAACTCGAGTTCTGGACCGGGCAAACCGTCCAATTACCCCCGCGAATCCACAATATTATTCCTGAACCGGATTAGTCGCTTTCCAGTTCCATCCCCACGATGGTCACATCATCACGTGGATGCTCAGCGTTTTCCTTGCGTTCAATAATGTCCACCAGGCCATCACATATGCTTTGGACATCGCTGCTTTTGAGGTTTTCATATCCCTTCGGAAAATGTATTGAACCCTCGGTTTCTTCGGTGATAAATGCCGACTCCGCTCCATCACTATAAAGTAGTAACTTGTCCCCATTTTTTAATTGAATGGTTTTGGTCTGGTATTTTTGGTCGGCCATGATACCCAAGAGAGACCCCCGCACATCTAATTCCTGCATGTCACCTTGTGGATTGATTCGGATTGGTAATGGATGGCCTGCATTGGCAATTCTCATTTGATGTGTCTTTATATTCAGCAGGGCATAACAACAGGTGACAAACTGGTATTCACTCAGTCCCTGAGCCAGTAAATCAATATTGAGCTGTTCTAAGACTTCGCCGGGTTCGATTATGGTATAATTGTTACCAATGATACGTTTGGTTACCATTGCTCTTTTGATAAACATAGTCAAAAGTGCCGCCGGCATTCCATGCCCCACTACATCCGCCACATAAAATCCCACGTGCTCCTCGTCCAGACGCATCACATCGTAGATATCGCCGCTGACCCAGGTAGCGGGTCGAAACACACAGGCAAAATGCAGCCCCTTAATTTGGTTTAGTTGTTTCGGCAGAAAGTCACGCTGCAATCGTGCCGCTAAACGCATCTCTTCATCCATCTGATGGAATTGACTATTCACGGGTTGATTGAAGCTACGGAACATTTCTACTTCACAGGTTAAATCACGCAGTCGGCTCTGTAATTCCAAAAGCGTAGCCAGGCGCCCTTTGAGCATCTCCCCTGATTCATTATGACATGCATGGAATATACCTTTGCCAATATAATCGCCGGGAGTATGACTGTCGGTTGATTCCCCTGAGACAACCAGCATATTGACGGATAGAGTTTGTATTTGCTCAGTTATTTCTTTTAGAGACTCATTTTCCAACTGCTGCAACCCCTGCAGGCTAAGAATTACCGCATCAGCAAGTTGTTTGTCTTTGAGTTCTGCTAAAGCATCCTGGGGCCGACATATTTTACTGTCAACTTCCAACTGCTTAACGGCCTGCTCGAGGCCTTCCGGCAAAAACTCATCTTCACTGATAATTAAAACCTGATTTTTATAGGACGTATTAGACATAATCAACCCAAAGCTAATATTATTAATCCGTTACTTTACACATACTTTCTGTACAAAATACACTCGTATTAGAGTTGTCGTCTGTTAGATTGACCGGCTTTAGAGGCTATTTAACTTTTGGTCATAACTCATTTTTATTGAAAGAATAACTATAAATTATTTATCGTTCCCGGGACGATCTTGGGTGATTGACAAACTCCTCATAACACATTCATATAAGTATTTACAAACAAACACATTAGGTTACATCACCCCCCACACCTGCTATCTCCCTAAAACTAACCGGATTTTTACATTAACATAGAGAATCTTCCGCTCTGTGCCTGTGAGTTAATAAAAATTTTTGCATGCAGGTTACTGTCTTATAACGATTAATAAAAATTGTAGAAAAAACTTAAAAAACCCGATTGACTATACTAGATGTGGTATTTATCATTAAAGTTGTTCAAGATATTGACGTTTTTGGGTGATGTCGTGGCCCGTATTTTTTATTGGCCGCGGGACTGTGTTTTTAGTTTTTAAGCAATTCTGCCATTTGGGCGGGCAGTAATTAAAACGCCCAACGGACTTTAAAACCTTCTTCCATCGGACGGATTTGGTGGATCCGGGTGGTGGGATTGTGCGCCTACAACCCCATCCAAGTATAAGTCCCGAAAAAATAGAAACTTACGTTTAATTTTACATATAATCTTATAGAGTATCATACCAACAAGGAGTTCAAAATGACGACCAGCGCCACAAATACTGGATTCGAGTCTCCTGCTGGTGACTGTCCGGAAGTCCCCTCATCGTTGAAAATCGAGCGCTATTTCAGTAGCGCTACTCAGCATCCCTTTGATGAATTGCAATGGGAAAACCGGACGGCCACGATTACGGATGAAAATGGTAATGTAGTCTTTGAGCAGGAAGACGTTGAGGTGCCGGTTAATTTTTCACAATTGGCTACCAAAGTTGTCGTCAGCAAATATTTTTATGGTGAACTCAACACCGAAGAGCGCGAAAAATCTTTTAAAGATATTGTACACCGAGTTACTCGCACCATAGCCGATTGGACTTATGAAGATGGTGTGTTCACTTCTGAGGAACAGGCAGATCTTTTCTATGATGAATTAACATGGCTTTGTGTTAATCAATACGCCGCTTTTAACTCGCCGGTCTGGTTCAATGTAGGGCTTTATCATGTCAATGGAGTTTCAGGCAGCAACCACAACTATCACTGGGACACTAAAACCGAAACTATCAAAGCATGTACAAATGCTTATGAGTATCCTCAAGCCTCCGCTTGTTTTATACAAAGTGTGGATGACACCATGGAGGGTATTATGGCACTGGCGGCCAGTGAGGCTATGCTGTTTAAACACGGTAGCGGAACCGGCTCGGATCTTTCCACCTTACGCTCCAGTCGCGAAAAACTCAGCGGTGGGGGCAAACCTTCCGGTCCCTTGAGCTTTATGCGGGTCTATGATCAGATTGCCGCCGTGGTCAAAAGTGGAGGAAAAACCCGCCGGGCCGCCAAGATGCAGTCATTGAAGATACACCATCCCGACATTAAAGAGTTTATTACCTGTAAAGCAGAAGAAGAGCGCAAGGCCTGGGCTCTTATTGAGCAGGGTTACGACGGCAGCTACAACGGCACAGCTTACGCTAGTATCATGTTCCAGAACTCGAATCTTTCCGTCCGGGTTACTGATGAGTTCATGCAGGCCGTAGAACAGGATGAGTCCTATACCACCCGTGCCGTCACCACTGAAGAACCGGTCGATAACTATAAAGCTCGTGAACTGATGCATTTCATTTCCGAGGGGACCCACATTTGTGGAGATCCCGGATTGCAATACGACACTACCATTAACCGCTGGCACACCTGCCCCAGAAGTGGACGCATCAACGCCAGCAATCCCTGTAGTGAATATATGTTCGTTGACGATTCGGCCTGTAACCTGGCCAGTTTGAACTTGATGAAGTTCCGTCAACCGGACGGCCGTTTCGATGTAGAATCTTTCCGCCGGGCCATTCGCATCATGATTATCGCCCAGGAAACCCTGGTTGACCACGGTAGTTATCCTACTGAAAAAATCACTCAAAACTCCCATGATTTCCGCCCCCTCGGTTTGGGTTATGCTAATCTTGGTTCTCTGGTAATGTCATTGGGTTTACCATATGACAGTGACCGCGCCCGTTCCCTTGCCGGTGCTGTTACGGCTATCATGACTGCTACCGCCTACAACGCCAGCGCCGAATTGGCTCAGACTCTCGGAACTTTCAAGCATTTTCCCCTCAACAGAGAGCCCATGCTGCGTGTGATCAACAGGCATCGTCAGGCTGTTGGTGATATCAACCGCCAGTGCTGCCCCGACTATCTCCACCAGGCTGCCTGCGATGCCTGGGACCGGGCCTACGAGATGGGTTCCCGTTATGGCTTCCGCAACGCCCAGGCTACAGTCCTTGCCCCCACGGGTACGATTGGTTTTATGATGGATTGTGATACTACCGGCGTTGAACCGGACATTGCCTTGGTCAAATACAAGCTTCTGGCCGGCGGCGGTATGCTGAAGATTGTAAACAACACCGTCACCATGGCCCTGGAAAAGTTAGGTTATAATAAAGACCTGATTAGAAGCATTATCAATCAAATTGAGCAGGACGACACCATCGAAACGTCATCGGACCTAAAGCCGGAACATTTAGCCATTTTTGATTGTGCCTTCAAGCCCGCCCAGGGTAAGCGGAGTATTCATTATCTGGCTCATATCAAAATGATGTCTGCCGTGCAGCCCTTTATCTCCGGTGCTATCAGCAAAACAGTCAACATGCCTAATGAGAGTACTATCAAGGAAATTGATTCCGCCTATAAGACCGGCTGGAAACTGGGGCTCAAGGCCTTGGCCATCTATCGTGACGGCTCCAAACGTTCCCAGCCGCTTACCACAAAAAAACAAAATCAAGCATCAGACAAAGAACAAAAAAACGAAAATTCCCTCGATTCCTCGGGAATCGTTCGCCGGCCTCAGCGTATCCGTCTTCCTCAGACCAGACGCAGCATCACCCATAAATTTGATGTCGCCGGCCATGAAGGGTACCTGACGGTGGGATTATACGAGGATGGATCCCCGGGTGAATTATTTATCACCATGGCCAAGGAGGGCAGCACCGTCGGGGGATTAATGGATGCTTATGGCACCTGTATTTCGATGGCTCTGCAATACGGCGTACCTTTGAGTACCCTGGTTGAAAAATTCAGTTACAATCGTTTCGAGCCTGCCGGGATGACCAGCAATCGTGATATACCTTTTGCCAAAAGCATTATTGACTATATTGCCCGTTGGCTGGGTATGACCTTCCTGCCCGGTTATCGCCAGGCCCACGCTCCTAAACATAACAATGGCGAAATACATACCGAATCAGCTCAGGCTCTCTGGCCCAAAAACGGAGGTAAAGAAACCCCTTCCGACAGCGAGCAGAAATCCGACAAACTAACTAATATCAGTCATCGTCTGGGCGAGCTGATAGATATCGTTCACCTATCCGGTCCTGAAACCGAATCCCAAAATCAGACCGAGCGTGCCAAGGAAATGCAGACTTTTAACCGCCAGTTTAACGACTTCCAGTCTGACGCCCCCATTTGCGACGTCTGTGGTTCTATCACTGTCCGCAACGGCAACTGCTATCGCTGCCACAACTGCGGCGCCTCCCACGGCTGCAGTTGATCATACCAAACCTAAAAAGGGCCAGGTACGGATGCCTGCTCCTGTTAATACTTATCATAAACCCCGGTGCTTCCGGGGTTTTTTATTGTTGGACTTAGCAAGGGGAATAATCTTATAATGGCTGCGGCATAGAAGGAAAACTTGCCTCAGATACAGCAGTAAATCAAATTAATTAACTTGGGCAATGGTAACGCCCGGACACAATCGAAAGGAGCGCATAAATGCGGGTAATCATTCAGAAGGATTATAAATTGGTAAGCGCCTGGGCAGCGGCCTACGTGGCCCGGCGGATACGTGATATGGCGCCGACCCCTCAAAAGCCCTTTGTACTGGGTCTTCCTACCGGCTCATCGCCGCTGGGGATGTATAAGGAACTTATTAGACTGAACAAGGAAGGTAAAATAGATTTTTCGAATGTGGTGACGTTCAACATGGACGAATACGTAAACCTACCCAAGGATCATCCTCAGAGCTATTATACGTTTATGTGGGAAAACTTTTTCGGCCATATCAATATTAAAAAGGAAAATGCAAATGTCCTCAACGGCAATGCCCCGGACCTGGAAAAGGAATGCCGGGACTACGAGAAGAAAATGCAGGACTATGGCGGAATAGACCTGTTTGTGGGAGGTATCGGCCCGGATGGGCACATCGCCTTTAATGAACCGGGCTCATCCCTGAAAAGTCGCACCCGGGTGAAGACGCTCAATTACGATACCATCATCGCCAATTCCCGGTTTTTTGATAATGATATTAATAAAGTTCCCAAGACAGCTCTGACGGTAGGCGTGGCTACAGTAACGGATTCGCGCGAAGTTCTCATCATCGTCAGCGGACACAGTAAGGCTCGCGCCCTGCAGCAATCCGTCGAAGGCGGAGTAAATCACATGTGGACGGTAACCTGTCTGCAGATGCACCCGCACGGCATAATCGTCTGCGATGAAGATGCCACCGAAGAACTAAAGGTAGGCACAGTTAAATATTTCCAGGGAATCGAAAAAGATAATCTGGACCCGAACAAGATATTTAGCTGACCACAAAAACTCCCTGTAGTAAATCCGAGAAGCGCTTAAGTAAATAGAGACTTTGATATCAATCCGGCAAAATGCCTGCCCGGCTGAATCTATTTCACCGGGTTGGTAAGTGTGCCTATTTTTTCGATCGTAACAGAGACGGTATCCCCGGAATGCAACGAGCACTTGGGTGTGCGCGCCCAACCTACCCCCTGAGGCGTACCCGTCAGAATTACCGTACCAGGTAGAAGTGTTGTATCTTGCGATAGAAAACTAATTAGGGTGGGAACATCGAAGATCATATTAGCGGTATTGTCCTGCTGGAGTATTTTGTCATTAAGACGCGTTTCAATACTTAACTTGTTCGGATCGGGTAATTCACCCGGAGTAACCAGTACCGGCCCCATGGGGGCGAATGTGTCAAAACTCTTGCCCCGGCACCATTGTGAACCACCTTTATCCATTTGCCAGATGCGAGCGGAAACATCGTTAGCGATGGTATAGCCCAGCACATAGTCCAGTGCCTCTTCCCTGGAAACATTGCGGCACACCTTGCCGATCACCACCACAAGTTCACCTTCATAATCGACCTCGTCCTCACAGACACGGGGCAGGCAAATAGGTTCATTATGTCCCACCGCAGCGGCGGGATTTTTCAGAAACAGCACCGGATAATCAGGTACCGAATGACCGCCTTCTTCCGCGTGTGCTTTATAATTAACACCTATGCAAAGTATCGTCCGGGGCTCCACAGGAGCCAGCCAGCGCTTGGGAACAATCTGTTCATCGGTCAACTCCGGTGTTTCTAACAGTGAAGCTGCCTTAATTCTCACCAGACGCCCCTCGCTCTGCCGGGCAACACAAATTCGACGATCATCCTTATCAACAACTTGCGCAAGCTGCATAGTTGAACCTTTCCAATTTGTAATTATGTATTTGATTCAGCGTATAATTCAAACATCTGAATTATAGAAAAAATTCATATTGACACAAGACAATCTTTAACGTACAAAAAATGGGTATTGTGGCACCAAAGGGTATTTTCGGCCATCTGAGCATCTATGAAATAAACGCAGAGAAAGTAAAACCAAACAAATGCTAGCCAGGATATACAGCGGAGCGATGGTGGGGATTGATGCAGTATTGTGTGAAGTGGAGGTCGATGTCGGCAAGGGAGGATTTGAAAAGACCACAATCGTGGGGCTGCCAGATGCTGCAGTAAAGGAAAGTATCGATCGCGTCCGCAGTGCCATTACCAACTGCGGGTACCCATTCCCCAAGGCAGCCAGCATCGTCAACCTGGCCCCGGCTGACATCAAAAAAGAAGGGCCCAGCTTCGATTTGCCGATTGCCGCCGGGATGCTGTTGGGGCAGGGCATTATTGCAAGTGATAAAGTCCACGAAACCGTTATCGTCGGAGAATTGGCTCTCGACGGCCGCATACGACCCATCAAGGGGATACTCTCCATCGCCCTTATGGCGCGGGAAATGGGATACAACACCCTTATCGTTCCCGCTGATAACGCCAAAGAAGCAGCTGTCGTACATCAAATCGACGTTATCCCGGTAAGTTCACTTTCGGAGACAGTTGGATATTTGAACGACCAGTTGCCCCTGGAGCCCGTCGCGCTCGACATGGACTCGGTCTTCGCCCAGGCTTCGCAATACGATATTGACTTTGCCGAAGTAAAGGGCCAGGAAAGTGTAAAGCGCGCTCTCACAGTCGCTGCGGCAGGCAATCATAATATTCTGATGATCGGCCCTCCCGGTTCCGGTAAAACCATGCTTACCAAAAGGCTTCCAACTATCATGCCGCAGTTATCGCTAGAAGAATCTCTCCAGACCACCCGGATTCACTCGGCCCTGGGGCTGCTGAAAAAGGATCAGGCCCTCTTGGCCACCAGGCCGATCCGCAATCCGCACCACTCTGCCAGCGGCCCGTCGCTGGTTGGAGGAGGTTCTCTGCCCAAACCGGGCGAACTCTCCTTGGCTCATAACGGCTTGTTATTTTTAGATGAATTTCCCGAATTCAAACGCAGTGTCCTGGAAACTATCCGCCAGCCGTTGGAGGACGGGTATGTGGTCATAGCTCGCGCCTCGGGGACTTTAACCTTCCCTGCCAACATTATGCTTGTTGCCGCCATGAATCCCTGTCCCTGCGGATATCTATCCGATCCCAAGCGCGCTTGTAAGTGCACCCCCAACCAGGTGGAACGCTATCTTTCCAGAATTTCCGGACCGCTGCTGGATAGAATTGATATTCATATAGAGGTACCTGCTGTACCGTTTCGGGATTTGGCCGACGAAAAAGAAGGTACCGGCTCAGCTATGATGCGCCAGGATGTCGTACAGGCCCGCGAACGACAAAATGAACGCTTAGAAAAAGAGCAGATATGGACCAACTCCCGGTTGAACAGCCGCCAAGTCAGACACTATTGCAAACTCGACGAAGCCGGCCTAACCCTTATCAAGCAGGCGGTTTATGAACTGGGGCTCAGCGCCCGGGCCCACGATAAGATTCTCAAAGTCGCCCGGACCATTGCTGACATACAGCAATGTGATAATATTCTCTCAGAGCACGTAGCCGAAGCAATTCATTACCGACGATTGGATCGGAACTTATAGACTTGTTAAATTGTTTTTGATAAACAAGTCAACCTGTTCCAGCAAGGCCTCGACCGCTTGCTCAGCCGCAACCGTTGCTACTCTTTCCCCAGCCCGGTAGATGACTGCCTTCTCCCTGCCCCCACACAGAGCCACATCGGCATCAGCCGCTTCACCCGGACCATTAACCACGCATCCCATGACCGCTACGGTGATGGGTGCTTTCACCGCCACCAGGGCCTTTTTAACCTGCTCCACCATCCCTATCAGATCAATTTCCGTCCGCCCACAGGTTGGACAGCTAACCAGTTCCGGCCTGGTGCGCTTGCGCAGCTTAAGCGAAGTCAGAATTTCCCAGCCCGCTTCAACCTCGGCTACCGGATCGCCTGTTAAGGATATCCGGATGGTATCACCGATTCCCTCTGATAACAAAATCCCCAACGCCACTGCCGAACGAACTGCCCCCGTTTGAGGCGGCCCGGAATGGGTAACACCCAAATGCAGAGGATAGTCGAATTTTTCGCTTACTGCCCGATTAACCGCTACGGTAGTGGGCGCATCATGACACTTGGCTGAAAGTATCAGGTTGTCAAAACGCATATCCCGGAATATTCCCACGTACTCAGATAATTTATCCACCATTAAAGCGACCAAATCCTGAGAATCTCCCGCTGCTTCGGTGCGTTCAGTCGGACCTTTTTTATCGCGTGGTCGGATACTGCCCTGGTTCACTCCTACCCGGATCGCCACCCCGTTTGCCTTACATGCGACAATCACTTCTTCAACTTCATGACGCTTTTGAATATTTCCCGGATTGAGTCTGATTTTGTGTACCCCCGCCTCAATGGCCTCCATAGCTCGTTGATAGTGAAAGTGCACGTCCGCCGCAATTGGCACTGATACCTGGCGCAGTATTTCTCTCAGGGCTGCGGTATCTTCTTGAGTGGGCACAGCCAGCCGAACTAATTCACAACCCGCTTGTACCAATTGCTGGATTTGCTCTACACAGCGATCGATATCCCGCGTATGCACATTGGTCATACTCTGGACCACTATTGGTGCAGAGCCGCCGATAGTCAGATCGCCGACTTTGACCGCCTGTCGCGGCCGCCGGGAAGCAAATATACTGGTGTCACTCATGAATTCACCATAAGTCCTTAATTACCAGCCGTCAAGTCACGATTTTTTTCTTGCCGTTAAGAGCCCTGGATTCTAAGCTGTTCCTTTCCTTTATTAATGAAATACACAAATGATTAGATGCTCAAGCCTAAAACCAGCTTTGTCATATCTCATTACCACCACGGTTTTTATATCATTTATTGCCTCCGGCGGCTGTCAGTCTGACCTGCCCGTTATAACCTTAAAGCCCATTGAGCAAACTCCCTTGGCAGCTAAATATGATCCTAATGCTATCCAGGTTGGACCTTTTAAAACTAATGCTTATGAATATCAATCCTATGGAGATTACGTTCAGGAATACCTTCGCCATGCCCTGACCGAAAAGGCTCAAGCGGATCAAACTAAACCTACATCTCAAACTGCCCCTCCCCAACCCACCATAATGCTTACTGGAGAAGTAAATATATCAAATACCCACCCCTCCCAAGCTACACTTACCAGTCGTATTGAGAATGGTGTTACTGCTGGAACAAAAAATCCTGTAAAGGTGGAAACTTCTTTCCATCTTACTCACAAGGAAAACGGCAGTTCTATTCAGACCGTTATTTTATCGAAAACCGCCGCCCAAAATTCCTCCACAACAATTCGAACTATATTGGTAAATGCCACAGAGATCTTCCTGTCCGAAATTTTTCCTTCTCGCCCCCCAATCACTGTCCGGATGGCTAAGGGGCGGACTAAATACGACCGACAGGGCAGAAATTTAGCAGCCAGCGGTGATTTAAACGGCGCTCTCAAGTTATTTCGCCAGGCCCTTGACAACCGCCCCAACAATCACGCTACCTTGTATAATGCTGGACTGACCTGCGAAGCCCTGGGCCGTTATGACCAGGCTCGACGCTATTACCTTCGAGCTCAAGGTTTGGCTGACGTACCGGAATATAAACAAGCCCTTGATCGCATAGCACAGAGAAATACTGACCAATGAAAATATATACCTCGTTAGACAATTTTCCTACTCCCCCTGACGGATGTGTGGCAACCGTCGGTAATTTTGACGGTGTGCATCTGGGCCATCAGGATATTTTTACCCGGGCCCGCAATTTGGCCCAGGAAAATTCATTGCCTTTGATCGGAATAACCTTCGACCCGTCCGCGGCAAAGGTATTGCGCCCCGACAATGCCCCCCGAATCCTTACCCCCCTGGAGATCAAGACCCAATTACTCGCTCAGCAGGGGCTGGATCAATTAATCGTGGTGAAAACCACTCGCAAGTTTCTAGATTTACCTCCGGCTCAGTTTGTTGAGGATATCCTGGTCAAGCGTCTGGCCCTGCGTCATATAGTCGAAGGTCCGACTTTTGGTTTCGGCAACCGTCGCCTGGGCACCACCTTTTCTTTGGAGGAGTTGGCCGACCGTTTTGGTTTTCAGGCCCATATGGTGCCAGCCTTTACACTTATACTAGATGACAGAAAACCACCCACCGCCCTTAGCAGTACTCTGCTCCGCCATCTGGTTCGGGACAGCCTTTTCCCCAAGGTCAAGCAGTGTCTCGGACGTGATTATGAACTGGCCGGCCGGGTGTGCACCGGCCTGGGCCGCGGCCGAGAATTGGGATTTCCCACCGCCAACCTGGAACCCTATAACCCCGATCAATTGGTACCAGCTGACGGAGTCTATGCCGGTTTCGCCCGGCTGGGTGAAAATTTCGAAGACGCCTGGAAGCAGGAGAAAAAATATCCTGCTGCTATCAGCATCGGCCGCGGCGAAACCTTCTCCGACGGTCTTTGGCAAATCGAAGCGCATCTGCTGGATTATGAAGCCGACTCACCTTCTCTCTTGCGTCATCATATTATCATTACTCTTATTGAGCGGCTCCGGCCCCAGAAAAAATTTAACTCGAACGGTGAGTTAATCCAGGCAATTGAAAATGACTGCCAAACCATCCAAAAACTATTAAAAATTTAGTTTTTATGTAACCGTTCACAGTAATTCAGGATAGCTGTTATTTGTCCAATGAGCAATCAGCGAATTATAGATAAACTCGAAGACATTTTGGTTTTGCTTCTTGCA
>Ga0272442_10007022_pt1 | contig 14649 bp, 17 predicted proteins | sample SSMForm2O_FD_200262 | JGI IMG/M metagenome (GOLD analysis project Ga0272442, IMG submission 200262) | Marine sediment archaeal communities from Little Sippewissett salt marsh, Falmouth, MA, United States - SSM-Form-2O | ecosystem: Environmental > Aquatic > Marine > Wetlands > Sediment ...
TTCATCCTCAGCCCTTTCATTTCTTTGTTCGGCCCCGAACATATCAGCCAGTAATTTCTGTTTTTTATTGTCTAACAGAAGTTTAATTTAGGTCTTCCTGTTTTTAATTTTCTCCTTGTGTCTTTTCATTGTTTTGTTCGGCCCCGAACATATCTGCCAGTAATTTTTGTTTTTTATTTTCTAACAGAAGTTTAATTTAGGTCTTCCTGTTTTTAATCTTCTCCTTGTGTCTTTTCATTGCTTTGCTAGGCCCCGAACATATCAGCCAGTAATTTTTGAATTTTATTTTCTTCGTCCAGTTGCGCTCGCTCCAGAATTTCCTGCAGTTCTCCCTTGTCAAACCACAGGCCGTCGCCTCTCGAGCATTTGTCGAGCAAAAGTGCCGGCTCGGAGGTCCCAACGACTATTTTTTGCATTTTTTTCAGACAAATTGGGCATTTTCTTGGCTTTTCCGTGCTTTTTTCGTCGATTGTGAACGATTTTAGCAGTTTTTTAGACTGTTTTTCGTCACCGAGAAGCAGTTCCAGCTCCCCAGAATCCAGCCAAATACCACTGCAATCCGTGCAATAGTCGATTTCTACTTCCGCTAACTCCAGAGTAATCATCGCATTTTTACAAACCGGACAGTCCATAAAATGCCTCCACTGATAATTATATGGTTTGGTATATTACATTCGAGACAGTTGTAAGTCAAGAAATACATTATGTTTATTGAATTTTTCATATTGATAAACTCAATGCTGAAACATCCGGAAATAAGCTCGGAAAGCTAAAAAATCTGATTGCCTCAGATTTTGATAAACGACTTCTTACGATACATCCAGAAAAGTATCAGCCATACAACAGCGAACGCCGCTGCTTGTTGCACAAAACCATTCCATCCTCCCAACCGCTCTTCCAGGCCTCCTACGAATATATTGCCAATCTTGCGAAAATCAAACAACATCGTCGCCATATATGCCGCAATAGCATTCATCCCGATAACAACAAAGCCGAACGCCCATTTTTTGAATCCATATACATCAATAATCAAATAAAACAACGCCAATAGCAGGTAGCTTATACCGGCTGTTAAAAGCACAAATGAACTTGTCCACAAATTCTTTATAATTGGAAACCAGATGCTCCACACAAGGCCAACTATCAAACATCCAATCCCTGCTGTGAAAAGGCAAAAAACTTTGGTTTTCTGCTTTTTTTCCGAACGAAGAAGCTGTCCACCGAGGACACCCAGCATCACAGTACAGCCAAATGTGATTGTGCTCAAAAACAAGGTATGATTAACATCTTCGAACCGGCCCAATATGAACTTATCGATGTAAACAGCCAAATTGGCATCTTTTGTCAATACTCCCGCACCATGTGTTGGTACCGGCACCAGCGTCATCAGGCCCCAGTAAAACAATAATAGTGCCGCTGTTGTTATTATTTGCCACGTTAAATTCATATTTAATATTATTATCGATGCGACAAGATAACCGGCGCCTATCGTCATAAGGGTATTGCAGTGAAAACGAAAAGTCGATAGGTTGTAATCCAGCAAATGCCCCTGTGCCATGAGGCCCAGAACAAACAGAATCAAAACCCTTTTGAGTATGTGCGAATATAATTTTTTTCTGCCGTTCTCTATCTTTAGCCGTTTACTGAATGAAAACGGCATTGCTGCCCCTGCCATAAAAAGAAACAATGGCATAATCAAATCCCACGCGAGAAATCCCTCCCATTTTGCATGGGTGAATTGTGTTAATAAAACCTTCGAATAATCGTTCTCAGGCCATAGCCTTATTAGTTCCTTGAGTACGCTGCCGCCCCCGATAATCCAGAACATGTCAAAGCCTCTGAGCGCATCAAGCGAAAGCAGCCTGCCTGTGCTTTTGCCTTCCTGAATTTGCAGACTCATCCTGAAATCTCCGTTTACCTTCAAACAGAATCTGAAAAACTGGAGGCATATTACGTCGGCTGGTGCCTTTGGTCAAGGAAAGGTTTATACAGGTTTTGTGAAATTATAGAGAAATAATTGTTCTTGACGATGATATAAATAGCGGATAGGGTATAAATCTTAAAAGCTAAGAGATAAGGGCGTCAGGATATGATAGTTGATTGCCACACACATATAAATGATACGGCGGACAGTGTTATTTTATCCGAACATTTAGCAGCGGCAGAGCCTGTAGAAGCCTGCATAGTATTGGCTACGGTGGCCGATTCAAGTGAAGAGGTAAATAACAAATTATCTGAATACGTCAGCAAACATGAAGAAAAGATGATAGGTTTCGCTCTTGTTGACCCTACAAGAGATAAAACAGGCGTAAAAAAACTGGCTTCAATACCTGAGAAACTAAATCTGGCGGGTGTGGTTGTCTATTGTTCAAGCTGTGGTTTTCATCCTGCTCACAGCAGGGCGATGCGATTTTATGAATCGGCACAGGAACTTAAGCTGCCTGTTTTCTTTCATAACGGCGGACCTTTAGAATACCAGGCGGTTTTGGACTATGCCCAGCCGTATCTTTTGGATGAAGTAGCAAGGACTTTTGAGGAGTTGAAAATTGTTATTGGCAATATGGGCATGCCTTTTGTCGAGCAGACGCTGTCGATGGTGGAAAAACACAAGAATGTCTACGCCGACCTGACTCTAAAAGCAGGCAATATTTGGCAGGTTTATAATATCGTAATGGCGGCATATGAGCGAGGCGTAATGGATAAGCTGTTATTTGGCAGTGGTTTTCCATCAGGTAAGGCGGGGGAATGCATAGAGACGCTCCTTGGTTTTAATAAGCTTTTAGGTGATACGAATTTGCCCACGGTGCCGCGAGGTAACATAAGAGGTATCATTGAGCGAGATACATTGCAATTGCTTGGAATAGAGCGATAATCAGGGATGGCCAAATTACTCGAAGAACAAAGGGAAAACTGGGGCTCACGCGGGGGTTTTGTTTTGGCTGCGGTAGGCTCGGCGGTTGGCCTGGGTAATATATGGAGGTTTCCCTATGAGGCGTACACCAACGGCGGGGGGGCATTTCTCATTCCTTATATCATAGCGATGGTTGTTGTTGGGGTGCCTTTATTGATTATGGAGTTTTCTTTAGGGCATTTTACACAACTGGCTGCCCCGGGGGCGTTCAGGGAAATATCGAAGAAGACCGAGTTTGTCGGCTGGTGGCCGATATTGCTCAGTTCCGTAATCGTTTGCTATTATTCGGTGATTTTGGCGTGGTGTTTGAATTATTTAATCTATAGTTTTCAGAGCGTTGTTCCCTGGACAGAAAACGCAAAGGAATTCTTTTTTGACCAGTACCTGCAGTACAATGAAACCCATAAGATGGGGCAGGTACGACTGCCGATAGTTATATCACTGTTAGCGATTTGGATAGGAATGTATTTTAGCATCTTCAGGGGGGTTAAATGGATTGGAAAAATTGTTCTCTGGGCGGTTCCGCTGCCTTTGCTTATGCTGTTTATTTTGGTAATAAGGGGACTTACTCTTGAAGGTGCCATGCAGGGCCTGGAATACTATCTGGAGCCGGATTGGTCGGCATTAAAAAATGTCGTGGTTTGGCGTCGTGCCTTTGGACAGGTATTTTTTTCAATGACGGTGGCATTTGGTGTTATGATAACCTATGCAAGTTTCCTGCACCGAAAAAGTGATATCAATAACAATGCTTTGGTGGTTGGCATTGCCGATTTAGCAACCAGCTTTATAGCTGGTATTGCAGTTTTTACGACTATGGGTGCTCTCGCCCTTCAGGAAAATCTTCCGGTCCAGGAAGTCCTCAGCAGAAGTGAAGGTATCGGCCTGGCATTTGTGGCTTTTCCGGAGGCCCTTTCGCATCTGCCGGCAACACAGTTTTTTAGCGTTGTTTTTTTCACGGCTTTGGTTTTATTAGGTATAAATTCCGCTTTTTCGATAACAGAATCGGCTCTTGCGAGCATTTGTGATAAAAGCGGCTGGGCAAGGCAGATGGTATTGCCCGCGATGAGTGTGGTGGGTTTTGGTCTTGGAATCTTTTTTACGACTGAGGGTGGGTTAAAATGGCTGGGAACGGTCGATAGTTTTGTTAATGGAACGTGGGGTATAGTGCTTGTGGGATTGGTTGAGTGCGTGGTGGTCGGTTGGTTGTACGATGTGCATGTTCTCAGGCGACATGCAAACGCCCGAAGTGACTGGAAAATTGGTGCCTGGTGGGAAAAGCTCATTAAATTTGTCATTCCGCTGATTTTAGGGACTTTGTTTGTCTGGAGCCTTTATGATGATTTTTCGTCAAAGGAAGGCTTTTTGGTTAACAGAGAAGGTGAAATAATATGGCCTAACATAGTCGGTCTTGGTCTTATGGCATTTGTTTTTCTTGCTGCTGTTATATTAAGTAAGGTTGGCAGAGTAGATTACAGTATCAGCGGCGAACAGACCGAGGTATGAAGATATGATGGAGTTTTTAGAAAACAAACGAATATTTCCAGGCATACTTGGCAATATAGAATATGACGGCCAGCTATCGGTTACGGCATACATTATACTTGCAGTGGTTCTATTAGGCATAATAGCCGGGCTGGGATGGTGCTTTTATCGCGCAGTCATGGAAAATGGAAAACCCGTAGAACCACAAATTCACGACGAAGTCGGGGATTAAAACCTGGCGTATAACGGTTTTACGCTAAGAGTTGTAAACTGTTATTTGTTTACTATTTTGGTTTTAATCCCGTGACGTTGTCGCCGGTGTATTTTTCACACGCCTTTTCTAAGTCGATATTGTTTATATTTGCCAGCGTGCACAGCCAGGCGAATACATCGGCAAATTCTTCTACCTTGTTCTCTTGGTCATCTGAAACAAGAGACGTAGAAAGTTCTCCGACCTCTTCAATAAACCACATAAATGTAGCCGGAGTACCTCTTTCGCGGTCACGTTTTTCATATTTTCCCGCGATTAGCCGTTGAAATTCGCTAATATGCATTTTTTATGTTCAGCGGAAAAAAACTCAACATTTAACAGACACGCCAAACAATGATGGTTATGCACCTTGTTCTATGGCTTTAATAAATCTGCAAGCTTTGCTTTTGCAAAAACAGCCTTGGCCTGAGAAATAGCTTTTTCATATGCTTGTTCGGAGCGGGCGCTGAATTTCTCCCTGGGAGCCTGCTCTTTCAGGTTCAACTGGCTGACCATCGGTCCGTCTACAGCTTCGACAATCTGTAGCATTGTGATTTTTTTGGGTGGCTTGGCAAGGTTAAAACCGCCGCGTGGACCTCTTTTGCTTCGCAAAACATTTGCTCTGACCAACTGCTGTAGGATTTTGAGCAGGTATTCCAGGGGTATCTTATATTCTTTAGCTATACGTTGTGATAAGACAATACCCTGCTCTTTTTGATTTTTGGCAATATAACCTACAGCCAGCAGTGCATATCCGGTGGATCTACTAATTCTCATTTCAATCTCCTTCTAAATGGTACAATAGTTTTTATATGCGTTTTTCGTATCCACTCTACCTTTTACGTGGAAAACGTTTTACACTAAAGTTTTATAGCTTTGTTTTAATCACCCGTTGAATATTGTCATAATAACTAAAACATCAGTAACTGGAAAAATCAGTTTTATTTACTTGTGTTTGTGCACTTAGAATATTAACGCATTACAGGATATGTCAAGATTAAAATTTACAAAAATTTCTAATTCCTTTATTACTTTTCACACCATATTATATGGTTAGGCTTTTGCCTTGCAAGAGTTTTTTAGCCTAAAAAAATGTAAAAATTGAAAATTTATAAGAATATTTCTGGCTACACGAGTTTTTTATCCTGAAAATACTGAAATCTGCAACATTAGCGTAACTGACAAAACTTGCAAATTGCAAGAGTTTTTTCTAAAAATGGCAAAAAACTTGACATCCCGGGCGTTGTTACATAAGATTTTATCGTAAACTGGGCTTTGTCACATAATTTTAAGGTTTCTTAGGTAGATAGTCATGGCTGAGATTAGACCGAGAATAAGTGTAGATTACGACGAACATGCGACGATAGTTACTTTTACAGATGAAAAAATCCTCGAGGAAAATGACATCGTGGCGCTTCAGGAATCTGTTATGTCTGTCGTAGAGCAGGCCGAGAGGATAAACCTTATATTGGATTTTTGTAATGTTAGGTTTTTATCATCTGCTGTATTAGGCCTTCTAATTAGAGTTAGTAAAAAGACTTATGAGCAGGATGGGCAATTGAAGCTTTGTAATGTAAGCCCAAATATTTATGAAGTTTTCAAAATAACCCGACTAACCAAAATTTTCGATATATGCGAAGATGTCAAAAGTGCTGTCGAAGATTTGGCTAAAAATGATTAGACGGTTTTTTTTTATTCTGTCCCGAAAGGCGAACATTGGCCGATAATATCGTATATAGGCGACAGTATAGTGATGAGATGTAATTTCGCCTTTGCAGCATCATTGTAAGGCTTTTTTGAAATGGTATAAGTTTATAATGTCGGAAACATCGTTTAGCAGCTCAGTGGTTGTAAAAAGCACCCCATCCGCTATTTTTGAAGTTTGGAAATGGATTCAATCCGGACTCGAAACAAACAATTTTAGCCAGAATGATATTTTTGCCGTTCATCTGGCCTTGGAAGAGGCATTTACCAATGCTGTAAAGCACGGCAACAGGAAAGACTCTGCAAAAAAGGTCAAAATCGACTATTTGGTGGATTTAGATAAAATAGAAGTTACTATGATTGATGAGGGGGAAGGATTTGACCCGGAAGATGTTCCTGACCCGCGATATGGCGAGAATCTTTATAAGACCGAAGGCAGAGGACTGCTGCTTATGCGTTCATATATGGACGTTGTTGAGTTCAATGAGCGGGGTAATCGTGTATCTATGGTAAAGTATAAGGAAGAAAGGCATAGGAACACAAAAGTAAGAGCGAAAAATGCCAACCAGCCAATACAAGGAAATTGTTGAAATGCTGAGAAAAGTTTTCGTTTTTGGGGGTATTGTGTTTATTTTGAGCGGTTGTATATACAAAGATGAGCCGATGCCTGAGATTGAAAAGATTCTGAGAGCCCAGCCCAAAACGGTTTCTCCGGTGGTAAAACAAACGGTAACAAGCACGCCCAAGGTTTATCAGAAAATTCCGAGAGATTGGCTGCCCCCTCGACAAATAGAAAAGAAATGGACGGCAATAGTAATTCATCATTCCGGTACGAAGAACGGCAATGCTGCTATATTTGATATAGCGCACAGGGAAGGAAGGCATTGGGAGGGGGTGGGATATGATTTTGTTATAGGTAACGGCACCGATAGCCGTGATGGCCAGGTTGAAGTTACATTTCGCTGGCGCGAGCAAAAGGTAGGTGCTCATTGTGGGGGTACACCGGGCAATTGGGCCAATAAAGACGCCGTTGGAATTTGTCTTGTCGGCGATTTCAGCCGGGATATACCTACTGCCGCACAAATGAGGTCTTTGATGAAATTGGTTCGTTTTTTGCAGAGGCGCTATAGTATTCCCAAAAGCCGTATCTACGGGCATAAAGATACACCAGGAGCGAGGGTAACTGCTTGTCCCGGCAGAAGGTTTCCGATGGCTAAACTAAAGTCGGCGCTTCGTTATTAATATCCTGTCAGATTTATGTGGTGGGCGGGCAGGTCCTATAAACTATTTTGACATCCCAGATGGTTTGACCTTTTGGTACGATTAAAACTCAATATCGGCTTATATTGGTCGTATTTTTTTCCATATTGGGTGTTTTGCTTCACGTTGCAAGCCTTAAAAACCGCTTGATGTTAATTTACCAAAGTTGATGTTTGATTGTACCGAAAGCTTTGATAGTGAACTTCGAACAGGGTTGAAACCGTTTTCTAAGTTGATAAAAGGAGCAGGTTTAATGGATATGTTTGACTCGCTTTTTTCTACGAGTTGTGGGCTAAATGAACAGATAGCCCGGCAAATTTTTGACATTATACCTGAGCGAGGCCCTGTTATACTAATCATGGACAAAGAGAGCCACTGCTGGCCCAGTGATTCCGAGAGGTTTGCCAAATTAGACATCAGTGAGTCGTTTTTGAAGGAAATTTGTGCTAAAATCGATGATGGTACAGAACCGGTTATGACTCAAATAAATGATTGTAGTATTGTCGCTGCCCAGTTGGTTACAGAAAGGACGAATTGCGGCTATATGATTATCGCTCTGCCTAAATATAGTCCTGAATCGACCTTGATAAATATTGACCTGATTGAGATATTGCTTAATCAAATTAGTTTGATAGCAAAACTTGTTGAAAAAAACAACCTCCTTTATGAGCTTCAAATGAAAAATTGCCCCGGCTCGCCGGAGTACGTCCAGGGGGATGTCGCCTTAAATTAGCATATCCGGCATTTCATTTTTTGTGTCTTATACCTCATATTACGCCGTCCGCCATCTGTATTGTGCCGTTTTTTAACAATACGTTCGATGTCTAACAAAATATAATTGCATCTGGACGTATGGCTGATATAATCACCGTAAGTATGTATTGCATATTTTTGTAATACGTTGCAGATATTATATATAAGAAACTGAGGGCAAAAGTGAAATTCCAGGTTTTTAAAAACGGCAGAATTGTTAACAAATTCACATTATGTGCCTCTTATCTCTTTGGCACCGACGGGATTTCAATTCGTCGGGCTCAGATTGATTTTCAGGATGGTTTTATCAACTGCAAAAAAAGCAATTTGGAAACAGCAGGGCTTGCTTTGCTGTGGCCTGTTGAGAATTTTGGCAAGGTCCTTTTATCGACTACATGCCTTCCTGAAAGGGACCGCCCTTATAATTTGAACGTGGAAATAGCCCGTGCTAAGCTAATGCAAATCATTAACAAGCGGGAGGACTGGTCTTTCTTCAACAGCATTGAAGGATTGGGAGATATTTCAAAAGAGGCGCAGAATTTGTTTATTCGGGCTGTGCAAAATATCTCTGATGCGCCTCTGGCTGCTAAATTGGCGGATGAATCACTTAAAAAAGCTATAGTCTTTTCAGAAAAGCTGGCAATAAAACAGGCAAAATCTATTTTTGATGCAAGGTGCAGAAATCGTGGTTTTGGGAGAGGCTGTCTTGGGTGCAGGGTCAATGTTGGTCAGATAGCTAATCCCCGATATGTAGAGAAACTGCTCGAATTGTTTGGTGCTGTAACCATACCCGTAAACTGGGCACGGATGGAACCTGAAAAAGGTATTTACGATTTCTCAACGATTGATGCTTGTGTTAAAGTCCTTGAGAAAAAGAAATTGGCAATCAGTGCTGGGCCTTTACTTTGTTTTCGCGAAGAGTATCTGCCCGAATGGCTGGTCGCCAGTGGCGCGGGATTTGAGAAGATTCTCGAAACTGCATATCAATTCATTTCAAATGTGGTTGGAAAATATTCAGACATTATTCGCTCATGGACTGTTATAAGCGGACTTAACGCATTTAATTATTTTGGTTTTAGCTTTGAGCACGCTCTTGAAATAACCCGCGCGGCTAATATGGCCGTAAAGGCAGCCAGCGACAAGGCCGTTAAGATAATAGAAATCAATAATCCCTGGGGGGAGTATTATGCGGCAACGCCAAACAGCATCCCACCATTAGTGTATGTCGATATGATAGTGCAAAGTGGCATTAACTTTGATGCGTTTGGGCTTCCGTTAAAGTTCGGTAAAAATCAGATAGGTATGCATATCAGAGATATGATGGAAATATCTGCGATTTTGGATTATTTTGGCCCGGTTGCAAAACCCTTGTATATAACCGGTGTTGAAGTCCCTAGCAAAAATGGAAAGGATTTGTATGCTTCCCAGGTTGCCGGCGTCTGGCATGAAGAATGGGACGAATTAAGGCAGGAACAGTGGATTGAGCAGTTTTACAAGATAGCGTTCAGCAAGCCGTTTATCGATACTGTAACGTATTCCAACCTTACTGATACAAACTACAATGCCATAGTCAACAGCGGCTTGTTGACCCAGAGACTCGAAGCTAAAAAATCATGCCGCGCTTTGAAAAAACTGCAGGATAGTATTTTTAACCGATAACAAATTGGGCCCCGGTTTACAGTTGCAGCAAAAGAACGATTTAAAAAAGATTCATTCATTTGCCCGGAAACAATTTTGCGATAAGTTGCAAAATGACAGGGCTTTTGTTATAGCCGTTTTATTTGGTGTTTTGCTTTCTGTAGGATTTGCAGCTTCGACTTTTTCGAAGTTCAGGCAGGCATGTGAAATTGAATTGGAAAGCCGAATAAACCCCAACAACGCACCTATAGCCAGTTTGGTAAGGTTGCCCGGTATAGGTATTGGTCGAGCCGGGGCGGTAGTGGCTTATCGTGAAAAGTTCAGGAGCCGCAAGCCAAACAGCCAGCCCTTTCAAAATGCCGATGACTTGCAGCAGGTCAAAGGAATAGGTCCCAAAACGGTGCAAAATATAAGCAAATGGCTCAAATTCAAATAGTATATTGACTGGACAGGTAAAGACCGGATGGAAGAATGGCTAATTGAAAAGTCGCTGGGACACTGTTGCGGCACCGGAAGGGAAATTGAATACGGCGAAGAATATTTCGCAGCGCTGGTAGAGACAGAAGAAGGATTGCAGCGGCGGGATTTTTGTGCTGATTATTGGAATGAAAAGCAGCCGCAGGTGTACTGTTACTGGAAAACAAAACGTCCGCATCCCGACCAGAAGAAACATATCTTTGTTGATGATGAAATGCTGATGGCTTTTTTTGAACGCCTGGAAAAGGAAACTGAGCAGGAAAAGATAAATTTCAGGTTCGTTCTGGCGCTGGTTTTGATGAGAAAAAGGCGTCTGAAATATGACTCCTCAAGAGCCGACAACGGTAAGGAAATCTGGAAATTGAGAATAACCGGTGAAAAAGAATTCGTCGAAGTTGACAATCCCCATCTCGACGAAGAACAAATTGAGCAGCTCTCGTCGCAGTTAGGGCAGATATTACAGACTGATTTATAAATAGCGTCGATGCCGGATTCAAAAAGACTGGGTAATCCGATACAATCAAAGAAATTGGGGTTTTTATGAGCATAGCAGGCAAATTAATTTTTTTATTGCTCATGCCGGTTTTAATTTTTGGCGGCTGCGGGGGAGAACTAAAAGTGCCCCAGCGAGTCTGTGAAGGTAAAAAAAATGTGGCTGAGTCAGTATACTCATTGGAACTGCATAGCTTGTCGTCGTTTAGAGCTAATGGCCAGTGTCATTTACGGTATGATACCAAAGGAAAGACCCATAATGAAAACTTTCCGGTAAGAATCTTTGTCAATCCTCCCGACCAAATTTACCTGCAGGGGGATGTAGCTTTCGACCCTAAGGGGATTATTCTTGGCTCGAATGAAGATGAGTTTTGGCTGGCAATAAAACCGAAAGAAATCAGCTCTTACTGGTGGGGCAGATGGGCTGAGCAGACCGGTTTCAATAAGCTTGTAATTAGCCCTAAAACTTTACTTGAGGCCTTTGGTGTGGTAGAAATCGCAGAACAGGAAAACTGGTCTTTGGTAAGAGAGGGCATCTTTGATATACTTACCAAACGAAATAAGCAGGGCGGTGTAGTAAAAAAAATATATATTTATAACTGTGATTACAGAGTTAGGAAAATCGAGTATCTAAATAAAACCGGTGAAAATGTAATTGTTACCGAAATGGGTGATTATAAAGAAGTAAACGATGGTTTTTGTATGCCCCAGGTTATAAAAATTACCACCGCAGGTCGGGACAATAAGCGAAATTCCGTCAAAATTACTCTCGGTTCGATAAAAGAAACAAAGTTTATTGAAGAAAAGCACAGCTTTATTTTTAACCGTCCCGAAAAAGTGCAGGGCTATAAAAATGTTTATAGAATTATTGGCGACAATTTAATTCGACAGCAAAATTAAATATTTTATAGACAGGGGACCCCTATGAGCAGAACAAATCTGAAGCAAAGAATAAAAGAAGGCCTGTTTTTGCTGGACGGGGCCATGGGCACCCAACTCATTGCCCGCGGAATTGAAGTTGGTACGTGCAATGATTATCTGAATATCGACTCGCCCAATACCATTTTTGATATTCACCTTTCTTATATAAAGGCCGGAAGCGATGCCGTTATCACCAACACCTTTGGTGCCAATGAGTATGTTTTAACCAGGCATAGTCTTGATGAAGAGGCTGTCGAAATAAATACGGCGGCCGCTCAGATAGCCCGCCGGGCAGCCGGGCCGGAAAAATACGTTCTCGGCAATATCGGCCCCAGCGGTGATTTTTTACAGCCCTTAGGGACGTTAACCGTCCCGGAATTAAAAAAAGCCTTTGCTGCGCAGGCAAAAGCCCTCTTAGCAGGGAGCGTGGACGGCTTTATAATTGAAACGATGACGGCTCTAGATGAAATCACCGTCGCAATCGAAGCGGTCAAATCGGTTTCTGATTTACCGGTCTTTGCCTCCATGGCCTTTGACCGGGCCGGAGATGATTACCGAACGATGATGGGAGTCGATGTCAAAACGGCTGTTTCAAAGATAATTTCACTGGAAGTTGATGCCGTTGGTTTCAACTGCGGGACGACCTCGCTCGATGAATATGTTCAGCTTGCTGGCAGGTATGTTTCAGCGGTCAGGACCACCGGAAAAGAAACTGTAGTTTACGCCGAGCCTAACGCCGGAAAGCCCGAACTCGTTGATGGCAGGGCGGTCTATAAGGTTTTGCCCGAGGAATTTGCAGCGGCCGCGGAAAAGATATATTCCGCCGGCATAAACATCATCGGCGGCTGTTGTGGAACAGCACCCGCACATATTGAGGCTTTAGCCAAAAGACTTAAAGACCGCCGCTCAGCTTAGAATCTTTTTGATTTGTTCGATGGTTTTAGCCGTTGCCCCCTGGTTTTTTCTGATTACCTCTCGGCCGTTGCGGGCGATTTGACGGGCAAAATCCGGCTCGCACAGACATTTTTGCATCGTCTCCAGAAGCTCTTGCTCGTCTTTTACCATAATGGCCCCCTCCTCGGCCAAAAGGGCGTCAACAGTTTGTTTGAAGTTGAACGCATGTGGCCCGAAGATAGTGCATTTACCAAGGGCTGCCGCCTCCGCCATATCCGACCCCCCCATAGGCACAAGGGAACGGCCGACGAATATTAGCGTCGCAAGCGAATAAAACTTTCGCAAATCGCCCATTGTATCGCCGAGAATGACAGCCGCCTTCCCCCGCTCAGGGGCGTTTCCCTCTTTAACTAAACTGTAGCGGATAAAATCGAAACCCGCCTCGTTGATTAGCCTGGCTGCTTCATCGAATCTTTCAGGCTTTCTCGGAACTATCACCAGCCGCAGGTCGCCCAGTTGCTTTGATTCCTTTAACCTGCTGAATACATCGAGGATGATTTTTTCTTCTCCCGGCCCGGTAGCCCCCGCAACCAATAGTCTTTCATCATCGATACCAAGTTTAGCCGCAAGTGCATAAGCCCCTTTGATTTTATCTGTTATTTGGGCGGTGTCGTATTTTAACGAGCCGGTAACGATTACTTTATCTGCTTCAGCGCCTATTTCCACGAATCTCTCAGCGTATTGCTCGCTTTGGGCAAGAATAACGGTCAGTTTTCGGAAAATATTTCTGGCTATTGGCCTTATCATTTTATATCTGCCGAAGCTTTTATCGCTTATCCGCCCGTTAACCACAACAACGGGTACATTCAGCCTCTTTGCAGTTTCAACAAAATTAGGCCACACCTCCAACTCCATCAGCAGGCAAATCACCGGTTGTATATACCCAAAGGCGCGCCGCATTATTAAAGACAGGTCGAATGGAAAATATACAACGGTATGTTTGTCCCCGAACAAAGCCGTTGCCCGACCGAAGCCCGTGTCTGTAGTAGTGCTTATCACCACTTCAAAATCGGGGAATTTGTCCTCGAATTCTTTAATCACTGTCTTGCTCGCATTGACCTCCCCGACGCTCACGGCGTGAAGCCACATGCATTTTTGCCCGGGTTTTTTCCGCGTGATTTTACCGAATCGCTCCCCCCACCCCGATAAGTAGCGCTTATGCCTGACCATTCGATATACGACAACCGGGCTGATAATTACCCCCGTCAGCAAATATAATAAATCTGCAATAAATCTCATTCTGCCTTCCTGCAAAACCACAAACGGTTCGGGAAGGTAAATGATATTTGCAAAACCCTTTTATGTCAAACAAAAGCCTCGTTCCAGAACTGCAATCGCTCCATTTATCAATTCTAAAGCGGCGCCGTTTCAAGCCAGTATTCGGCTAACACGGCGAAATCAAGCAAATTAATTATACCGTCCGGGCTTGAAAGCGGAGCAATATCACATTTCGGGTTCCACTCGCCCGAAGCCGGCGTTGCAAGCCACGCCTTCACGAAAGCTGCAAGGTCTAAAGAATCGACTATCCCGTCACCGCTTGGCGGCCCGAAGTCCGCTATCATCCGCTCCCCCAGAGGCTCAAGTTCGATTCGCGGGTCGTCCTGCAGGAACAGCCCTCCCCCGCGAAGCACGAAATTAAAGTCCACAAAGAGATTCATACCGATTATACCGTCGAGAGTTCCGCCCTCCGGCGAGGAGATATCAAGCAGAATAACCGGCACATTGGTAAAGCTGAACCACTCCCCCAGCGCCGGTATTTGAAGTAAATCAACGTAAAAACCCGGCTTCATTTCGCTCTGTCCGGTAA
>Ga0272442_10007024_pt1 | contig 14648 bp, 10 predicted proteins | sample SSMForm2O_FD_200262 | JGI IMG/M metagenome (GOLD analysis project Ga0272442, IMG submission 200262) | Marine sediment archaeal communities from Little Sippewissett salt marsh, Falmouth, MA, United States - SSM-Form-2O | ecosystem: Environmental > Aquatic > Marine > Wetlands > Sediment ...
GTTTTAACCAGGTTCTTACCAATATCATGGACATCGCCGTAAACAGTTGCCAACACCAGCTTGCCTTTGCTGACCCCTTCCTTTTTCTCAAGGAAATTTTCCAGGTAGCTGACGGCGATTTTCATCACTTCCGCACTCTGCAGCACAAAAGGCAGGATTAATTCACCTGCACCAAATTTATCCCCAACATCCTTCATGGCGGGTAAGAGCACATTGTTCAGGAGATCAACCGCTTTTACTGACTTCTCAAGACCAGGATCACGGTTCAGGATCTCGTCAATATCCCCTTCGACGTCAGATTTATGTCGATGGAGAATCCGCCAATGCAATCTGTCTTCGGGCGTCATAGATTCTAATTTATCCGCAGCTTGATCTTCCCCATCAGATCGGTCTTCGACTGTTTCAAAATACGCGATCAATTCTGAAAGCGCTTCTGGATTTTGATTATAGATCAGGTTCTCAGCTAAAATCCTCTCGTTTTCGGGGATCTCTGCATAAGGTTTAATGTGGATTGGGTTAACAATCGCCATATCCAAACCCGCAGCAACCGCATGATACAGCATCACACTGTTTAGCACAGCCCTGGCTGGTTTAGAAAGCCCAAAAGATACATTACTGACGCCCAACGAGGTTAGCACACCAGGTAGCGCTTCTTTGATCAGCTTGATTCCTTCCAATGTCTGTACTGCAGAATCAGCCAGTTCCCGATCGCCAGTAGCCAGGGTAAAGGTCAACGCATCATATACCAGATCTCCGGGTTCCAAACCGAATTCACCAACCGCCAGGTTATAAATGCGTTTTGCCACGGATAATTTATGATCAGCCGTCTTAGCCATCCCCTCTTCGTCTATGGTCAGGACAATCACTGCCGCGTTAAACTGCCTGGCAAGCGCAAAGACCTGCCCTGCTTTTTCTTCACCAGATTCCAGATGTGTTGAATTGATCAAACTGCGACCAGGGTTTGTTTTCAGAGCAATCTCGATCACATCCAGCTCCGTGGAATCGATGACCAGCGGGACGGGAACAGCATTCGCCAATTTTTTAACCACTTTGCGCATCAAATCTTTTTCATCTGCACGCTCTGTTAATGCCACGCACAGATCCAGACCATGCGCACCGCCTTCCACCTGCCCCCGAGCGATTTCAACAATGCCGTCATAGTCTTCAGCCAGAACCAGGCGTTTAAATTTGCGTGATCCCTGGGTATTAAGCCGCTCACCAATCAGGAACGGTGCTGGCTCCTGGTGCATGCTGACAGCCTGAACAGGCGAAGCCAGCATCGGTTCAGGTTCCGGTTTAGCTGGCAGAGGTTGGTTTCGTTCCAACCTTTCATTCATCAATTGAATATGATCTTCACGTGTCCCGCAGCATCCGCCAATCACCCTGACCCCATACTCATTTACAAACTCTAACATCAGGTCTGCAAAGGGTTCTGGCTTCATGGGATATACAGCTTCACCATCCACATTAAGGGGAAGCCCAGCGTTTGGAATACATGAAACAGGTATTTGTGAGTTTTCAGTCAGGTGGCGGATCGGCTCGCGCATGTAATCCGGTCCAGTCGAACAATTTAAGCCGATAACATCAATATCCAATCCCTCTAGAATTGTTCTTGCAGCGGCGATATCAGTGCCTAACAGCATCCGACCGGTGGTATCCAACGTAACCTGTGCCTGAATTGGCAAGAATTGCTTTGTTTCTCTGAAGGCAAGCTTAATACCTTGGATCACAGCCTTTACCTCCAGAATGTCTTGTGAGGTTTCGATCAACAGGAGATCCACACCGCCCTTTATCAAAGCTGCTGCTTGTTCACGAAACAGTTCTACAAGGTCGTCATAACTGATATCCGACATCTGCGGGTCTTCAACAGAGATAAGTTTACCGCTGGGGCCGATTGATCCTGCTACAAAACGGGGTTTTTCTGGTGTGGAATATTCATCGGCCAATTGTCTGGCAAGTTTTGCAGCGGCTTGATTGATCTCCAAAACTCGGTCACCTAATCCAAACTCTGAAAGCGTCAACCGATTTGCCCGAAAGGTATCTGTTTCAATGACATCTGCCCCCACTTCCAAAAATGATCGATGAACAATTTCAACAGCTTTCGGATAAGTGATCACCAGGTAATCATTGCAGCCAGACGTCACCTGACCGCCAAAATGCTCTGCCGTCAGGTTCTGGCGATCCAGGTTGGTCCCCATCGCACCGTCAAACAAAAGCACACGCTCTTCTATCGCATCCAGATATCCTCGGTTAGTAAATTTTTTCAAGCTTGAAACCATCCATTGTCCTTCCACACAACCACGAGGGTGAATTAACCCTCTAAAAAAAATGCCTCTCGTTGTTTGAGAGGCGTTAGATACCATTTGGTAACTTCACCTCATCTTCCAGAACACCCTCTTTTGGGGTCTGCCGGAATTAGCACCTGCGACTTCTTATCGTGGTTGCCGAGGTTTCTCCGGGCCGTTCCCTCCACCTCTCTTGATGAGTTTTCCAATTAGACAAAGTCTATCACATTCATTGGGCAAAGTCAATTTTATGATGTGAAGCTTCCAGGAGATAGAATGCAGTCAGGTATTCAAGAACATTCCAGGTTCATCTTGTTGTTGAGCAAACGACAATTATCGACTGAGGAGATAAACAAAGTGAATTCCAGACACCCTATTGATCCTAAACAACAAAAATCTATTTGCGTGCTAATACACCAAAAGCCCGGGGTTGAGATGTGACCGAAAAACCACACTTTCTCAGCCGCTCTACCACGCCGCGCCCGATGGTTGCTCCCATGCGGCTATCCGGATTGCCAATGTAATGAAACAATCGTCCTTTGGGTTTAAGAATACGAAAAAAGGACTCGTAGAGTGATAGGCTGTAAAGGTGACCTGCCAGGTTGAACATTGGTGGGTCGTGGATGATTCCACTGAACGTGGAATCGCCAAACATCGGTGCCAGGTCACCGCTGTCTCCAATCAACTGGTGGATCCTGTTATTGTTAAATAAGCCCTCAGACCAGGGATTCATCCGGCAGATCTTAAGCACCACAGGATCAAACTCAATTGTGATCACTTGGTCAGCAGTTTTAGCCGCCTGGACTGCTGTGTAACCCAAACCCGTCGCCGTATCAAGAATTTTACCAAAAGGCTTTCCTAAGGCTTTGATTTTCTGGTTTGTATCCGCATCAGGGGTGGTGTCTTTGATGCGATGCATCGGAATACCTGAAATGAGCATGGTTGGGGCTTTTGGGGTTGGCATTAAGCTGTAATAACGATTTGTAAGTGACGAAAATCCCTCTGCTTTTTGTAATTCGCCATTGATTAGTAAAAAGCAACTGTTTTGTTCATTGTTGATCTTCTCTATCTGTGTAAAGGAAAGGTGTTCTCCATTTGGAAACTGCCAACCCCTGGTCGTCCTAATTACCTGGCTCTCCGAACGTCCCAGATCGCTGGAGCATGACATCATCGTTTTTGTCTCATTTACTGCCAAAAGTCGGGTTTGGTAATGTGAGAAGATCATTGGGAATGACAACCTCAATTGATAACCTATAAATTTAAAATCTCTTCAGGGAAAACAATTTCCCCTGAGGTAGGTTGGAATGAAGCGATGAGAATTTGGATTTTAGCAATATCTAAATTTCTAATCCCCAAAAAAGAGCTCTTGCCAGATTTGCCAATTTTGGACATCCTCTACAATAATCGCCTGAGGCGTAACATCCGGAACGATGGGCTCAGATGGTGGTAAAAGAATGATAGGAATATCTCCCTCCTGAACCATACTGCCTTCCTCCCGCGCCCACTCCTCAACCGCTTCGTCAGAAGCAGAATGAGCCAGTTCTGCCTCCAGCGAACTACGTGTGGCCTCTAACTGGCTGTATTTTTGCTCCAGTTGTTTCTCTTGTTTTCGAAGATTAGAGAGAAGTACCATGCGTTGATTAAAGTCAATTAATAAAAAGACCAGGATGATGACTATGATGATGACAATCAGGCGTTTATCTGCAAGTAACTTTTTCATGACTTTCTTATCAATATGATTTATTTGAGATGGTTACAATTATTGTACCATTTATCACGAAGAATAAAAAAACCCCCCATAAACCTGGAGGGTAGTGCCGAAGGAGGGATTTGAACCCTCATGAGCCCAAAGCTCACTACGCCCTGAACGTAGCGCGTCTGCCAGTTCCGCCACTTCGGCATCGGTCTTTATTGTATCCAATTACATTGAATTGTCAACCGTGGGGGAATTATATTTTTTGATTTGGTTGAAAAACTGAGGTTTTTTTAATGGGGTGTCGCCCTTCGTTTGTATTGATCACTGACAAAGCAGGGTGAATTTTTATGTTTGTTCAACTAATCGAAATTATCCCATCCCATAGGATAATTAACAGAGGAAAATATTCTTAATTCTCAAAAATATGAAAAGGTTTCTAATCGAAAACTAAGCGAGGGATTTTTCCCATTACTATTTCCCTCTTGTCTAATTATTGGTAAAATTCAAAAAATGAGTTCAATATAAGTTAAGGGAGTAAGTTTTGAAAAACAAAGCTTTGACAACGATTTGGATTATTATGTACGTCTTGATGGTTTTCTTGCCATTAGGTCTGTTATTCCTCTTCCCTCGACCAGAAGGTAGAGAGTTTCTTAGAGAGGTGTCGGTTGCTTTGGGATTCTTAGGCATGGCATTGCTTGGACTTCAAACGATCCCGACCTCTCGATTAAAGTTCATCACAAGAACATTTCCAATGGATACCCTCTATCGTCTGCATCACCAACTTTCTGTGTTTACATTTATTCTTGTGCTTTCACACCCAATTCTGCTATTTATAAATAACCCAAATACGTTGCGATTGCTGAACTTAATAACTGCGCCATGGCGAGCACGAGCCGCTGTAATTTCCTTGATTGGCATGCTGCTGCTGGTTGTTACATCTGTATGGCGTGAGCTTCTAAAAGTTAAATATGATATTTGGCGATGGATCCATGATGGATTGTCATTTTTGGCGATTGGTTTAGCCCTTTACCATATGTTCAAAGTCAACCATTATATGGCGTTAACCTACCAGAGAGTCCTCTGGTTGGTGATGACAGGGATCTGGTTGGCAATCATCCTCTATATCAGGGTCGTTCGCCCAATCATTATGATTAAACGACCGTATAAAGTTGCTGAAATTATCGAAGAGCGCGGTCAGAGCTGGTCATTATGTCTTCAACCGGATGGTCATCCAGGGTTAGAATTTGAAGCAGGGCAGTTTGCATGGATCACGCTTGAAAACCCCTTCATTTTCAGAGAAAATCCCTTTTCCTTTTCGAACAGCTCAGAACACGAAGACAATATAATCTCTTTTACCATTAAGGAATTAGGTGATTTCACCAGTACATTGAGCGAGTTGAAAGTGGGGCAAACAGTCTATGTGGATGGACCATACGGCAACTTCAGCATGGATGAACATGAATGTCAGACCCTGGTTTTTATCGCTGGAGGGATTGGATCTGCGCCTGTGATGAGCATGCTGCGGACGATGAGGGATCGGAAAAGTGAGAAAAAATCTTATTTCTTTTATGGCAATCCGACCTGGGATTCGATAATTTATCGTGAAGAATTGGAAGAGATCAAAAAGGAATTGGATGTTGAGATTGTTCATGTGATCGAAAAACCGCCCGAGGATTGGACGGGTGAAGCAGGGTTTATCACGGCAGATATCATGCGAAAGCATTTACCTGATGAATATCGGTCATTCACGTATTTTCTATGCGGCCCACTACCGATGATTAATGCGGTCGAAAGTGCTTTGACAAAAATGCATGTCCCCAAGGGGCATATATTTTCAGAACAATATGAGATGGCTTAGGCAAGGAGAGTTTTGTGGATATTCAACACTTCATCCAACGTGTGTTATTGATTGGCACGATAGTATTATGCATCGTATTGGCATTGCTGTTTGGAGCATTTCAAAGTGGATTGATCTAACGGTCTGCAGGCTTGTGCCTAAAAAAGCGTGACGTAAATTTTCTCAGGCTTCTTTGATCATTTATTAATTCAATTTAACAAGAAAGGCACCCGAACAGGTGCCTTTCAACATTTAATGGTCTATGAGCTGGTATTTATTCTGGTCGAATGAGACCTTCCATATCAATTTCCACCACTGATGATAAATCTTCCAGTGTGTCATACATTAATTGGATCAGGTATTTTGCATTATGCATAAAACCGCCTGGATCCTCCAATACAAAATGATAATTGTAAGTGGCTTTCACCAAACGCGGCGTCCAAGTCGGGTAGCCATTAGCAAAACTGATTTCTCCTTCATCTATTTCACCATTCCCATTTGGATCAACAAACCAGTAGGGAAAATCAAATGCATACAGGATTGGCTGTTCTAATATCTCTGCAGCATATAATTGAATTGCTTCGTAAAGCAGATCGTGCATGGTGGTGATTTCTCCATACACACCTTCTATGGTATCACCATCACCATCATAGTCCGGGGTGTCCTCGGCACGAACGTCACGAAAGTCCCCATAATTGCTGACAGCCGAATGGCAAGCTGCGCATTCGTCAGGCGTTATCAGCAGTGAGTGAGGATCATGACAGTCGACGCACAATTGGAAATCATCGGTATGCTCGTAAAAACCAACATAAGTCTTGCCAGGGAATTCGTAACCACTTTTCACTTCACTACCATATCGTACCGCTGCGGCGATCTTGTAATGCACATTAATAAAGCCCAGATCTTCATTAATCTCATCTTCCGGAAGATCTATGATTGCTTCAGATACTGTGACACCAGACCTGGTCCCTTGATGACATTCGGCACAATTCGCACTTGATTCCAGGTTCGTAATGGTCTCACCGGAGGGGAAATGTGCAACTTCTTTGATGTGCGCCGAATCGTTATGGCAAACCAGACAACTCACGACGGAACCCGTCTGAGCAGGTCCATCAACTGCTGTTCCCGAATTTGCTTCAGTATCATCTTCACCGAGGTAATCAAGGTAACCATAAGCACTGTGACATTTCGCACATCTGGCAGGTATTTGAGCTGGTTCATCTTCATCCCAATGAATGAATGCTTCAGCGTCCATATCCGCATGGCCAGAACCTGACCATTTTTCGCTGATAGCTTCTACACTTTCGGCTCTCGGTTCCGGCGGAAGCACAAACAATCCAACCAGAACCACGGTTAAACCACCCAGAAAGAAGAAGATCACAATCAACGGCCAAACTAATTTCTTCACTATTCATTCTCCCTTTCCCTTGATAGGATAATTTTAGTGTTGTATATAATTTTACATGAAAATTAGAAAATTCACCAACTATCTGGAAGGAATAAGTTTCGGTATAATCAAGCTATTATTTAACTAAAGTACTGAGACCTATGAAGCTTAAGTTTTTATTGATTTTGATTGTCTTATTAATGGTGTCCGCATGTACGGAGTCCATTACTTTACCTGCTGAAAGAACAACACCAACGGTTACTGAGTCACTTGCTCAGCCTTCCAACGTTGTGGGGCAGCATTCATTAGAAGCATCGACGCCTGTTAATACCCAGGTATCAACAAGCACTTCAACACCAACATTCACCCCAGAACCACCAACGACAACCCCTACACCGGGGAACCTCGAAACATTTTCTTACAATGGTTTATACCCTGGGGTTTTACCTGTTCAATATATTGAAGATCCATGTATTTATCTTGAAAATCGCTGGGGGGAGGGAAAAAGCGCTCCTGGCACGATTGTTGTACCCATTATGTTCCATTCGGTTGCCAAACCAGGCCGAGATATTACAGATTCGACGACCATCAGTATGGCATATTTTGAGTATTTTATGAACTTTGCGGAAGAGATGGGATTTTCAACAATAACGGTGAATGAATTGATCGGATTCTTGAAGAACAATGAAGAAATTCCTGAGCATTCAATGCTTCTGATCCTTGACGATCGGCGTCCGGGTGTGACTGAGTTGTTCATACCTTATCTTGAAGCGAATGACTGGACATTAACCCTGGGGTGGCCAACCACTGATGGTACTAATGATTCGTTGTGGGCGCGCATGGAAGGATTAGCAGACTCTGGGCGGTTAGATGTGCAATCGCATGGGCATAATCACATCTATATCCAGGATTATACGCCGTTGGAGGCGATTGAAGAAGAAATTTACCGACCAATAGAGATCATTCAAGAGCACTTTGGGACCCCGCCTGAAGCTATCATTTGGCCTGGTGGCAATTTTACGCAGCAGTCGGTTGAAATTGCGCGGGAGGCTGGGTTTGAAGTTGGATTCACGGTTTACTCACGCGGACCACTGTTATTTAACTGGATCCCATTAGGCGAACAGGAGACGGCGGTCGGAGATCCTTTGATGGTTCTACCACGTTTCTGGTCAACCGCTGCCGATAATGCGTTACGGGATGCGCTGGAAATTAGCGAAGCAGCCAGGGAGGCAGCATTGGCTGTCAGATCAGATGAATTAGCTTATTATGAAACATATTGTCAGCCGGTGGGAAATGATTAAGGATTACCGCCAAATGGGGTTAATCATCACGATGATTATCATCAGCACAATTCTTTCAGGCTGCATTAAACCGGATACTGGAACGGTATTCTTCAAGGTCTCCGGACCAGCTATTGCCGATGAAGCAGCTATTCAATTAGAAGACGAAGAGTCAGACTCGGCTCAGGCTTTAGCAATCCCTTCAACACCACCTACGCCAACGCCGAATACCCCTATTCTCTTACCAACCCAACGTTTTGAAACGCTCACATATACTGTTGTGAGTGGTGATACCCTGCGAAAAATTGCTCAAAAATACCAGGTTTCAATTAGTGAGCTTGCGAAAGTTAATGATATCTCAAACCCAAACCTCATTGAGGTTGGACAGGAATTACTCATACCACCTCCGACGTATGATAAGGTTTCACCCGCATTTAAGATCATTCCGGATTCAGAGCTGGTCAACAGCCCTTCAAATGCAGGATTTGCAGTTGCTGAATTTATCAATAATTCAGGAGGATATCTCAAGAATTTTTCTGAGGATATCGATGGTATTCCCTATTCAGGCGCTGCGATCATAGAAAGGGTAGCAGTTGAGTATTCTGTTAATCCTCGCCTGCTTTTGGCTTTACTGGAATACCAAAGCCAATGGGTGACCCAAGCCGCTCCGGATAAAGAAACACTTTCGTACCCACTGCGGAATTTTGATACCTGGCGGGAAGGCTTATACAAGCAGTTGGGATGGGCTGCGGATCTATTGAATGAGGGTTATTATCTTTGGAAGATCAATGCCATTTCTGTGTGGTTCCTTTCAGATAACAGTGTTGTGCAGGTGAACCCGACGATTAATCCAGGAACAGCAGGGGTATTAAATTTCCTGCGGTACTTTCAAACAACAAATGACTGGGATTTTGCCGTATCCGAACAGGGTTTTTATGCAACGTATACAGATTTCTTTGGTTATCCTTTTTCTTCTTCTGTCGAGCCGATGATCGCAGAGGACATTGAGCAGCCCTTAATGCAGCTGCCATTTGAGAAGGGTGTAAGCTGGTCTTTTACTGGTGGTCCTCATGGAGGCTGGGATAGCGGTTCTGGGTGGGCAGCACTTGATTTTGCACCTCCCGGCGATGATTTTGGGTGTTATACCAGTGATGCCTGGGTGACGGCTTCAGCACCCGGGTTGATTGTCTATTCAGATCATGGGGCAGTAATTCAAGATCTTGATGGGGATGGGATCTGGCAGACCGGCTGGTCGATCCTTTATATGCACATTGATGGTTTGGACCGGGTTGAGGTTGACACAGTTCTGAAAGCCGGTGATCGTATCGGTCATCCTTCATGTGAGGGTGGCTTTTCGTCAGGCACCCATTTACATATTGCCAGACGTTATAATGGAGAGTGGGTTTCAGCGGATGACAATCTACCCATGATATTAGATGGCTGGGTTTCATCTGGAACCGGGGTTGAATATGATGGTTATTTAACCAAAGATGGTATTGTGTTGGAGGCTTGGGATGGGCGTTCGCCGCTCAATGCGATTAAGCGCTAGAGAGCGTTATTATAAAAGGCGATTGAAACGGCTGGTCTTGCTTTTTACAACCGCGCTGGTGATAGCGGCTTTCGTGTGTGGGAACCTGGTTTATACTGTTTTTGCACCTGGTATGAATTCTGGTGTGAGCCAAGCTGTGCCCACCTTGGGAAGCCCTACCAAAACGAAAGTCGTGGTGGAAACTTTAACGCCAGAACCCCTTCTTACAGAGGGCACCACAGAACCTGCCAGCACTCAAGAATCACCAACAGTGACACCTTCAACCATACCATTTCCAACGGAAGGCCAAATTATTCCAGCCAGTGATGATTCGCATTTACTGTACTACACGATTGCAGGTGACAGCCTATCGGTGGTCAGCTTGCATTTTGGTGTGGATATGGATTCGATCACATCGCCTTCTCCTTTGGATCGAGAGGGTTTGCTGCCGCCTGGTCAACTCCTAATCATTCCCAATACGCTTGAAGAGACAACTTCGACGAGTAAATTACTGCCGGATAGTGAAGTAACTTTCTCACCCTCTACCAAAGAGTTTGATATTGAAGCATTTGTCAATGAGGCGGGGGGATATCTATCCACATATTCCCAGGACCTGGCTTCTACGGGTATTACTTCAGGTGCAGACATCATTGCCAGGGTGGCAATTGAGTATTCGGTTAACCCCCGATTATTGCTGGCATTTCTTGAGTTCAATTCTGGATGGGTCTACGGTACGCCACAGACAGTACGGGAAATTGATTACCCAATGGGTTATGAGAACGTGGTGAAAAAAGGCTTATATTGGCAAACAGCCTGGTTTGCCAGCACGGTGATGGAAGGATATTATGGCTGGCGAGAAGGGCGCCGTTTGGTGATCACTTTTCCTGATGAGCAGGTGATCCGGATTGCCCCCGATTTGAATGCCGGCACAGTCGGATTAATGAACGTTTTTGCTTACCTTTATGACTATCCTACCTGGGTTAACTTGCTTTATGGAGATAACAGTTTCTTTTCTTTTCACGAAGAAATGTTTGGTAATGCCTGGATCAGAGCGCAGGATGTGGAGCCTTTAATTCCTGCAGATACGGTTCAGCCGGAAATGATCCTCCCATTTGAAGTTGGGGCATTGTGGGCTTTCACGGGTGGCCCTCATGCAGCCTGGAGTGCTGCAGATGTATGGGCTGCGATTGATTTTGCACCTGCCAGCGCGGAAACAGGCTGTCACGAATCCAATGCCTGGGTATTGGCAACCATCCCCGGGTTAATTGTTCGCTCTGGAAATGGTGTTGTTGTGATTGATATGGATGGCGATGGTCACGAACAGACCGGGTGGACAATGCTGTACTTACATATTGCAACAAAAGACCGGGTTCCGTTAGGCACTTGGGTTGAGGTCGGCGACCGGATTGGTCATGCCTCCTGTGAGGGCGGACGCTCCACCGGAACGCATGTGCACCTGGCACGGCGCTTCAATGGCGAATGGGTTCCCGCTGATGGTCCATTACCATTTACACTGGATGGTTGGGTTGCCAAAGCCGGCACTGAAGCATATAAGGGATGGTTGCTCAGGGGTGACGAGACCATTTATGCCAATACAGCGGCCACTCAAGAGTCTCAAATCAGGCGTGAAAATTAAGAAGGATAAGACTCGATCAAAACTGAATTTAATTTCATGGGGGTGAAATAAATGTATTTGCTTTCTCCACAAGGAAGCGGTTTCCAATAAATACTGGGACGCGCTGATGGATGTTGTCGGGTTGGATCTCCAGCAGTGATTGTGTTCCATTCGATCCAAAACCGCCTGCCTGATCTGCAATAAAGGCCAGCGGAGCTGCTTCGTAAAGTAATCGGATCTTGCCGTCCGGTTTTGTTTCAGCAGCAGGGTAACCAAACACACCCCCATGAATCAGGTTTCGATGAAAATCTGCTACCATTGAACCTACATAGCGATGAGTCAATACAGGCTTTCTTAACTGTCTGAGCCAATCTATGTATGCTTTTAGCGAATCGGGCAATCGATCTGTTAAGGCGTGATTGAAGCTGTAATACATTGGTGGATCTGGAAACTGTATGTTCTCGTGGGATAAAATAAACTCTCCCCAGGATGGATCCAGGGTGAACCCGTGAACGCCCTGACCCACGCTGTACACCAGCATGGTGCTTGTGCCATATAAGATATATCCAGCAGCAACCAGATTCTTACCAGGCTGAAGGCAATCTTCAAGATTCACCTGATTACCCTCACTCAATTTTCGATAGATCCCAAAAATGGTTCCAATACTGATATTTGTGTCAATATTTGAAGAGCCATCTAAGGGATCAAAAACCAGGATGTATGATCCTCTTGGATAAGCAGACGGGATTGGGATCACATTTTCGTGTTCTTCTGAAACCAGTGCACACAACCGACCTGTACATTGCGTACTGCGGATAATGATATCATCTGCATAAACGTCAAGTTTTCTTTGTTCCTCACCTTGAATATTGATATTGTCAGCAAACCCGATAATATCCAGCAGACCTGCCCGACGGGTTTGAGCCGAAATGATCTTAGCGGCTAAGGCCAGGTCATATAAAAGGGCTGTCAGATCGCCGTGAGCATAGTCTGGTTGAGATTCCAGGAGGAAGCGTTCAATGGTGATTATCTTATTATTGGTCATAATATTAATTGTTGCGCCTCCGTTTTTTCAAACAATGCTTTTATGTCTTGATAAGATCCTACCGCTGTTCCATTCAAGCTGGCTGCAGCTGCACCGCAGGCTACACCCCAACGGAGAGCATCTACGAGCTGGAAATCCTTTTCGAACGCCCAAACCATCCCCCCAACCAGTGAATCCCCTGCACCAGTAGGATTAACTTCCTTGATCGGGGGACTTTTTACCAACCAGGCTTCTTTTGCTGAAAGAAGTACGGCACCCAAATCGCCTAAGGAGATAACGATCAGCTTGACGCCCTGATCTCGCAAGACTTTTGATGCACTAACAATCTGTGTCATACTATCAACTGGCATCTCACTGAGATCACGCAATTCGAAATTATTAGGTTTAATCATGAAGGGATGTGCTCTGTAGCCTTCAGCAAGGGCTTTTCCGCTTGAATCAAGGATTACTTTTGCGCCTTTACCCTTAATAATCGTGATCATCCGGGCGTAATAATTCATAGACACACCCGGCGGTATACTCCCGGCTAAGATCCACCAATCTCCAGGAGAGCTAAGGCTGGTAATTTTCTCAATCAGGAGTTTCTGTTCGATTTCAGTGATGGTCGGTCCTGGTTCATTGACTTTAATATAGTGATTTTCGGCAGTTGATTTGATGCTGACGTTGGTGCGGGTTTCCCCTTCTATCCAGACAAAATCCGTCTCGATTCCCAGCGAATGTAAGCCTTCGGTAAGAAGTTCTCCGCTTCTTCCACCCACAAATCCGATGGCAATACTCGACGTTCCAAGGGATTTAAGCATGCGCGAAACATTAAAACCTTTCCCGCCAAAATCTATGCTTTGAGCCCTGGAGCGAAGTACCTGATCGTAGGCAATGACCGGTACAGAAAACTCTCGATCAATAGCTGGATTAAGGGTGACTGTAAAAATCTTGTTCATGTTTTCAATTTTTTCTCAAGTTGCACAGTATCTTTTGTAGTTTTACTTATATTGCTGAATTTAATTTTATCAGCAATATGGAGGAGATTTCTTAAAATAGCTTGAGTATCTAATTATCAACTTTAAATTATAAGAAAAACGGCCGAACCTATCTGAATCCTTTATATAAAATTGGGGATAAAATATTATCTTGGATTAGAAATGGAAGCTCAAGGAGAGATTTATTTGCCTTACAACCATCCTTAACCGTACCAAATCAGGATATGCTTTGAGCTAAGCGGTTCTTGTGGAACACTTTGATGACTGGACAATAATTTTTTTTCGAAGTATGGTTTATTGTGTTAATTAATGGCAAAAATAATATGATATCGATTAAACAAAGATTGCAAGAAATGATTCGCAAGATAGTATTTCCTATTATTATGCTGGCGTTATTGGTCACCGCATGCTCTCCAAGTACCCAGCCTACAATGATGCTGCTTCCTCAAGCCGAAGTCAATAAAACCGCGGAAAGGGCTGATATCACCCCTTACCCGACGCGACCAGCTTATGAACCAGGCGAATTGGTGGATTATGTTGCTCAAACCGGCGATACACTTCCCACTTTAGCTGTTAGATTCAATACAACGGTTGAAGAAATTCGCATGGCAAATACATTCATCCCGGAAGACGCCACAACCATGCCATCTGGGATGCCAATGCAAATTCCGATTTATTACCGACCTTTATGGGGAAACCCCTACCAGATATTGCCGGATGCGGTATTTGTCAACGGACCGGATGCTGCGCAATTTAATACAGTGCTTTTTATCAATGAACAAGAGGGTTGGCTCAAGAATTACTCCGCCTGGTCTTTTAATGACAACCACTCTGCGGCTGAAATTATCAATTATGTCGCTGTGCAGTACTCAATCAACCCCAAAGTATTAATTGCACTGCTTGAATATCAGGGGGAGGGGTGTTCAAACCCATTTTTGGATGAGGCTTCAGAGGTTAATATCCTCGGTTTGGAATCTGATTATTGGACAGGGGTCTAT
>Ga0272442_10007025_pt1 | contig 14648 bp, 10 predicted proteins | sample SSMForm2O_FD_200262 | JGI IMG/M metagenome (GOLD analysis project Ga0272442, IMG submission 200262) | Marine sediment archaeal communities from Little Sippewissett salt marsh, Falmouth, MA, United States - SSM-Form-2O | ecosystem: Environmental > Aquatic > Marine > Wetlands > Sediment ...
TGCAGCCGCGGATTCTGGTAAAGACGGGACGCTGGACGACATTTTTGCGCTATTGTGCGGCGGATTTTGAGCAGGCCTTCGCCCGGATCGGCTGTGAGACGAGATTTATGATGGAGGAGAATGATGTGCAGTCGCTGATGCAGGCGCTGCACTGGCAGCAATTGGAAGAATTTAAGCCGGATGCGGTGTTTATGGTTACGCATGCGCGGCCGTCGGCGCCGAATTTGCCCAAGGAACTGCCCTTTATCTGCTATGTACAGGATAAATGCGGGCCGATTCTGGAACTTGCGGATTTTACCGGAGAGATTACGAAGCAGGATCTATTCGTTTGTGTGGTGCATGAACTGGAAGGGTATCTGAGAGCTAAGAAAGTACCGGAAAATCAAATTATGATAATGCCCATACCAGCGGATGAAAAAATGTTCTGTCCGCTGGGAGAAAAGAATCCGCTGCGAAGGAAATATCAGGGCAAAGTAAGTTATGTCAAGCATGGGAATGCGGATACCGAGGCGGCGCTGGCGGAATGGGTCCAAAAGACAAAATTGGCAATGCCGGGGGACGAGGGGCGCGAGATGGCACTGGAGTTTTTCCAGAGTCTCTATCAACAGTTTTTGCAGGAGCCGCAGAGACGATGGTACGAAGAGGATATGCAGGTGGGGGCTGCGGAAAAACTGAAAAAAGTAATTTTGCCGGAAAGCTGGGAGAAGGTGGAACGGCTGGTTACGACGTTTTCGGTGGCAGTTTATCCGGCATGTCGGCGCAGGTATTATCTGGAAGGATTGGCGCAGGCGGAAATACCGTTTGGGCTATATGGAAATGATTGGGATAAGGATCCGCAGTTTGGCAGGTTTGCACGCGGAGCGGCAGGGCGAGGGGAAGAGCTGAATGCAGTGTATAATTTCAGTGAGATAAATCTGCATTTGCATCCTTATGCGACCATGCATCAGCGTTTGAGTGAATGTGGGTTGGCGGGGGGCTTTATGATGGTGGCGGATCATCAGCCGGAAAAGGATTGGGAGCAGGCCAGGCAGTATTTCAAGGAAGATAAAGAAGTGGTGTTTTTCGAGAGCAGGGAGGAACTGGTGGAAAAATGCCGTTATTATCTGGAGCATCAAAAGGAAAGGCTCGCTATTGCAGAGAATATGCACAAGCGGGCGGTTAAAGAGAGGACCTGTAAGGCCGGTGCGAAGGTTATTTTGGATAAATTCAGACAACTATTAAGTGATAAATAGTGCAGAAGAAACCTAATATATTTTTCATAATTATTGACGCGATGCGTTATGATGTATTTCCGTTTTACGGGTACCGGCGGATGACGACACCGTTTTTGAAAGAGCTGGCCCGGACGGGGGTGTTTTTTGAGAATGCATTTTCGACGGCGACCTGGACGCTGCCGGCGCATGTTAGCTATCTGACGGGGCTGAGCACGTATCAGCATGGGGTGGACTATAATATGCACCGGTCGGTGCCTTATCCGAATTCATTTGTTTTTTTGCCGGCGTTATTGAAGGAAGCGGGCTACATTACAAGTTTGACCAGCGAGCAACTCTTTTTGACCCCCAAATTGCATGATGCGGATGATCCGGATAAGTGTGTGTTTCCCGGGTTTCTGCCGCAGTGTGGCTGCGGGTTTGATTATCTGGATTCGATTTATGATTACGTGACCAAAAGCGCTATGCGAGTTCGGCAGGGAGATGTGACTATCAGTGAACCTTTAAAAGGGGTGGGAGGTAAGAAGACGCGGGAGGACCTGAATACACGAAACTGGGAGAAGTTTGTGAAACTGGTGGGGGCCGTCGATAGAGAGCGAGAGGTATGGCCTAGTCTGGAAGGGATTTATCGGGAGAGTACGTATTTCACGCAGCGATATGATATGCTGCGGGAAATATTTCAGGAGCAAAAGAAAAACGAACAAGACAATCCCATCTTTGCAATGATAAACCTGCATACCGGACAGATGAATTTCGAGCCGGAACTTCGCAAAAGATGGTTTCAGGAATACTTCCGCAGGAATCTGCAGGTGGAGGTGGCGAGAGAAGAACTGGACTTCTTCGATGTTTTTGATGTGGATTGGATGGGAGATAACTATCACTGGGATGTGTGGGAACTTTTGTATGCGTATGATTTGAACTTTATGGATTGTTCGATCCGATTGCTGTATGAGTTTTTCACCAGGGAAGGATTTCTGACAGAGGAAGATTATTTTCTCTGGGTGACGGACCACGGCCTGGGCAAAGGAGAGACAAAACTTTCATTTCGGAACTGTCATCACGGAGCGTTTCCCTTTGAGTGGTTGATTCATTCTCCGCTATTTGCGCGGGGGCCGGCGTTTGATAGTTACAAGGGCAGGATTGTACAGGAACAAGTTTCGACGTTGGACATATATCCGACAATCGCAAAGGCGGCGCAGGTGGAAGTGCCGGAGGTATATCAAAAGTTTCTGAAAGGCAAGCCACTTCAGCAACGGTTAGACGGAGTGGATTTTGAGAAGAATATCCTGGTGGAATGTATGGTATATGTGAGTGAGGACGGAGTGTGCCTGATGCCGCGGGGGACCACGATGAAAGAAAACTGGTACGGGCATGAAATCGGATACTGTCTGATCAACCAGGAGAAGCGGCTGGTATGTATTTCGACGAAACGAATAGTACAGTTGTTTGATATACGAAAAGATCCCTTGTGGGAGCATCCGGTTGAAAAACCGGGGCTGGTGGCGCCGGTGATAAAGCAGTTGCAGAATATTCTGGAAAAGCAACAGCCGCTAAACCTGATAGCTCCCGGGGTGCAGATTGCCGAAGGTTGGACCGATCCGCTGGCAATGCCAACTATGTCAACCTGGGACAGCGGAGAAATGGATGAAAAGGTAGTCGCATCATTGAAGGCGCTGGGCTACTACTAAGATAGTGTTAAGTACAACACGAAACTGATATACGGAATTGTATATGGGAAAACAACAGGCAAGTATAGAAGAACCAGCACGGTCGGGATGGAAGCTGTGGCAGGAGACGTTTGAACAGACGTTTGCACATTATCTGGAGAATCCGTATGTTTTAGGACCGCAGGGGTCAATGACGCAGCAGCGGGATCCGAAACATAATCTATTCACTTTGGCGCGATATAAATTCTGCGCCAAGATACTGCAGGGTAAAAAAAGGCTGTTGGAGATAGGTTGCGGGGACGGATTGGGCCTGGAAATTGTTTTGCACGAAGTTGGCCCCGAGATGGTTACGTGTGTAGATTTTGACGATCTGGTTATCCAGGATAATCAAAGGCGCTTGGGGCAGTATGAAAATGTGGAGTTTTTAACACGTGATATTACCCAGGAAAAATTAACGGGTGAGTATGACGGGGGTTGGTGCATAGATGTGATCGAACACATCTATCCCGAAGTGGAGGAAGCCTTTTGGAATAATGTTGTAAGTAGCCTATCGGATCAGGGGGTTTTTATAGTGGGGACACCTAATGTGACGGCGGATAGTTATGCGTCCCAGGCGAGCAGGGCTTCACACGTAAACCTCAAAGATGCGCAGTCGCTGCGGGAGCTGATGGCAGAGAGATTTCACAATGTGTTTCTTTTTTCGATGAACGATGAGGTTATACATACAGGTTTTGCAGCGATGGCGCATTATCTGTTTGTGATAGGGGTTGGAGTTATCAAAGGCCAGTTAGACTAATAGTGGTTAGACTGTGAACAGCGAGAAAAAAATAAAAAATGTAGTAGTGACAGGCGGGGCGGGATATGTGGGGGCGGTATTGGTGCCTAAACTGCTGCGAAAAGGATATCAGGTCAAGGTAATCGATTTGTATATTCATGGAGAGGGGGTTTTGGACGGGGTCAAGGAGCATGAAAATTTAATTCAGATTCGAGGAGATATTCGAGATCAAAATCTGATTGAAAGGGAATTAGCAGGTTGCGAGGCAATAATCCATCTGGCGTGTATATCCAATGATCCCAGTTTCGAACTGGACCCGAAACTGGGCAAGAGCATTAATTACGATGCGTTTGTCGATCTGGTACAGGCGGCAAAGAGAAAGCAGGTGCAGCGATTCATCTATGCGTCCAGTTCCAGTGTATATGGCGTGAAAAAGGAAAAAGAGGTGACGGAAGATTTGCCACGGGAGCCCCTGACTGATTATTCAAAATATAAAGCATTGTGCGAAGATGTCTTACAGGAAGAGCAGGATGCTGGTTTTGTGACCTTAATCCTGAGGCCGGCGACGGTATGCGGCTATTCGCCCAGGCAGAGGCTGGATCTGACGGTCAACATCTTAACCAACCATGCGGTTAATAATCGTAAGATTACCGTGTTTGGGGGGAGCCAGATGCGGCCCAATATTCATATCGAGGATATGACGGATTTGTATGTCAAATCACTGGAATGGGCGGAGGGGGAAATTGACGGTAAAATTTACAATGCGGGGTACGAGAACTATCGGGTGGCAGAGTTGGCCGAAAAGGTACGGGAGATCGTGGGGCCGGAAGTGGAGATAGTTACTACGGAAACAGATGATCTGCGTTCCTATCATATCAATTCGCAAAAGATTCAGAGGGAGTTGGGATTTGTACCAAGGCATACCATTGATGAGGCTGTGCGGGATATTGTGCGGGCGTTCGGAGAAGGAAGACTGCCGAATCCTATGACGGATGTACGTTATTATAATATCAAGGCGCTGCAGGCGACGAATCTAAACTAATGAGAAATATAAATGAGGAATGAGGAGTTACAGAACAAAGCCAGGCAGCTCAGGCAGACGATATTTAAGGTGATCTGTGAAGGGCAGGGGGGGCATATTGCCGGATGCATGTCGGTGGTGGAGATTTTAACCGTGCTTTATCACAGGATTTTGCGGGTGGACCCAACGAAACCGGAAGATCCGGACCGGGACCGATTTATCCTGAGCAAAGGGCATGCAAGTGTGGCCTGGTATGCAATTTTGGCGCAAAAGGGATTTATCGATGAGGAAGAGCTGGCTACTTACGGCCAAGGCGGGACGAGATTAGGGGGGCATCCAGATAAGTTGAAGTTGCCGGGGGTGGAGGCGAGCACGGGGGCGCTGGGGCATGGTTTGGCGTTCGGGATGGGGATGGCGGTGGCGGGAAAGATGGATGGTAAAGATTATCATACCTATGTCCTTGTAGGTGACGGAGAGTGCCAGGAAGGATCGGTGTGGGAGGCGGCGATGTTTGCGCCGCAGCATAAGCTGGATAACCTGACAGTGATTATAGATTATAACAAGCTACAGGCGCTGGATCGGCTGGATAAGATTGTGGGATTGGAGCCACTTGTAGAAAAGTGGGAATCGTTCGGCTGGGAAGTACATGAAGTTAACGGACATGATGTTGCAGAGCTGGCAGAGACTTTGTCGGAAATCCCATATGTTGTGAATAAGCCCAGTTTGATCGTGGCCCATACGATAAAGGGAAAGGGGATTTCGTTTATGGAGAATGTGCCGATCTGGCATTATCGGTTGCCGAACGATGAAGAAATGAAGGTTGCCTGTGAGCAGTTGCAAATAGAGTTTAAGTAAAAAGCGGTCAAGACGGCCGCGAGACTATTTTATGATAAAAAGATTATGAGAAACGCATTTGTAGAAGCTTTGTATGATATTGCCGGCAAGGATCAGCGGGTGGTTACGCTGGTGGGGGACAACGGGGCGATTGTTTTCGACAGGTATCGAGAGTCTTATCCCGAGCGTTTTATAAATTGCGGGATCGCCGAGGCAAACATGATAGGCGTAGCGGCGGGGATGGCTGCCTGTGGGAAGATACCTTTCACTTATACCATAGCCAATTTTCTGACGCAGCGGGCGTTCGAACAGATACGCAATGATATATGTTTGCAGAAGATGAACGTAAAACTGGTAGGAATTGGGGTGGGTTTTGTCTATAGCGATCTGGGGCCGACGCATCACGGGACGGAAGACATAGCCCTGATGCGAGCGCTACCGGGAATGACAATCATCTCACCGGCAGATCCTGTCGAAGCGCAGAAAGCAACCTGGACGGCGGCAGAACTGGAAGGGCCGGTATATCTACGTCTGGCCACAAGCAGGACGCCTAGGATTTATGACGATGATTATGAATTCGAATTCGGCAGGGGAGTTGTTCTAAGAGAGGGGGGAGATGTTACTATAATATCAACGGGGAATATTCTGCATGAGGTGATCAAAGCGGCGGAGCAACTGAAAAGGGAAGGAATTTCGATAAGGTTGGTCAATATTCATACGATAAAGCCGCTCGATGAAGAGATAATTCTGGAATCGGCGCAGAAGACACGAGCGGTTTTGACTGTGGAAGAGCATACGATTGCAGGAGGATTGGGCAGCGCGGTGGCGGAAGTGATATTGGAAGGGCAAAATGAAGCGATACAGTTTCAGCGTATGGGACTACCAGGGGCGTTTGCCCAGGGGTATGGATCGTACGACGAGATGAAGGAGATGAACGGTTTGGGCTGGCAGGATATCTGTAGTCAGGCGAAAAGACTTTATGAAAAAAAGCTTCAATTAGTTTAAATAAAATACAGAAGATACTAGGTTGCGGATTTGTCTGTGGCACGACAGGCGTAAGGACAGTTGTCAGGGATAGAAGATATGTTAAAAAGCGTATTAAAACAGGAAAAGCAGAACCAATCGAAAAGTAATTTGGCGGCCCTGGACGAACATGAAAGATACTATGAACAGAGCAGGGGGGGGCATACGGTCAAGCTGGAGAATTTTCCGAAGTATGTTTCGCGGGAGGCGATTACCCGGTTTCTGGCGCGGCAGGAAATATTTTTAAAACAGTTGAAGGTGTGTGGCTCGATAGTGGAGCTGGGAGTGGGGCGAGGGGGCAGTCTGATGAGCTGGGCTCAGTTTAGTTCGATCTATGAACCAACGAACTATACCCGTAAAATCATCGGCTTTGATACCTTTGGTGGTTTTCCACAGATAGATAAAATGGATAGGGCGGGGATAAACGTAAATGAAGAGTTACGGCCGGGGGGGCTGGCGGTAGAAGAGGGGATGAAGGAAGATATTGAAAAGGCGGTGCAGCTCTGGGATATGACAAGATACCTGAATCATATTCCCAAGGTAACACTGGTAAAGGGTGATATTCTGAAAACGTTGCCGACGTATGTGGAAGAAAATCCGCATCTGGTGGTTTCACTATTGCATCTGGATGCAGACTTGTATGAACCGACAAAGTTGGGGCTGGAGCTTCTACTACCCAGGATGCCCAAAGGAGCAGTGTTACTATTCGATGAATTGAATATGGAGATATTTCCCGGTGAGACGACGGCGGTGCTGGAAGCGGTGGGGATCAGTAATTTAAAGATTGAACGGATGACATATGCTCCGAATATATCGTATGCAGTAATTGAATGATAAAAAGACTTAAACCGCGCAGCAGAAATGCCAGCAAGTCGGAATGGATTAAGGGGATGTAAGTGATATGGATTTGGGGATTGCAGGAAAAAGAGTATTAATAACGGGGGCGAGCCAGGGAATAGGGTATGCCATAGCAAAAGATTTTGCCCGGGAAGGATGCCGGGTAGCGGTGATAGCGCGGCGGGAAGAAAAATTACAGGCATTAGTTGAACAAATCGGAGGCAGGGAAAAAGGACATGCATATTACGCGGGGGATTTGATGCAGGAAGGAATACCCGAAAGGGCAGTGGAAGAATTGCAGGCAGATGGGGAGGACTTCGATATTGTGGTACATAACATTGGGGGGACACTAGAGGTAAGGGATCCGCTGGCACCATGGCAGGAGTGGTTTCGGGTTTGGCGGTTTAACGCAGGAGTAGCTATCGAGATAAACCGGCTCTTGATTCCTGCCATGCAGGAAAAGGGCTGGGGACGTGTCATACATATATCGTCGTTGGCAGGGGAGCAGCTCAGAGGGTGCGGTCCATATGGGGCAGCCAAGGCGTATCTGAATGCTTATACTAAAGTGTTAGGTCGAGCGGTAGCGCCTAGCGGTGTGGTCGTATCGGCAATTATGCCGGGATCAATATTGGCCGAGGGGGGGCATTGGGATGAAGTGCAAAAAAATGATCCAGCCAAGCTGGCGGATTATCTGAGGCACCATCAGGCGACGGGGAGATTGGGGACTCCGGAAGAGATTTCCTGTTTCGCCTTATTTCTGGCCTCAAAATATGCGACCTTCGCTCAGGGAGCAGTAGTGCCGGTGGATGGGGGGACCATGTGAAGAAAAATGAAGTAGTAAGATATTTAAAATGAGGAGATGATGTCGATCAAATATCCCATAAAATTCAAGGCTGCGATATTGGAGAAAAATCACAAGCCGTTGGTTGTCGATGAAGTGGAGTTTGCCGGACCTCTGGAGGCGGGGCAGGTACTGGTGCGAATTCGTTATAGCGGAATTTGCGGTAAGCAGATGGAGGAGATTGACGCCAGCGCGGGGCCTGATAAGTTTTTGCCGCACATGTTGGGACATGAGGGCAGCGGGGAAGTGGTTGACGTTGGGCCGGGGGTAAAAACCGTGCAGGCAGGTGATGCAGTGGTATTGCATTGGTTGAAAGGGATGGGAATCGATGCTGATACTCCTTACTATACCCGCAGAGGTGAACGGGTTAACGCCGGCTGGATTACTACATTTAATGAATATGGGGTGATTTCTGAGAATCGGCTGACAGTAATTAAAAAAGATGCCAACATGAAGGTTGCGGCGCTTCTGGGCTGCGCGGTAACGACGGGGGTGGGGGTAGTGATCCAGGAAGCTAATCTGCGCCCGGCAGAGTCGATCGCTGTCTTTGGCTGTGGAGGGGTGGGGCTAAGTGCAGTGCTGGGGGCGCGTTTGGTAAATGGTTATCCGATTATAGCGGTGGATAGAAATAAGGAGAGTTTAGAGCTGGCGCAAAAGCTGGGTGCACATTATATTATCCAAGCAGAGGGTGGTAATGAGATAGATGAAATAAAAAAAATAACGGATGGTAAGGGGGCGGATGTGGTGATTGTGGCGTCGGCGAACCCGGAGGCACTGGAGACGGCACCGCAGGCAAGTGGAACGCCGGGTAAGGTGTTTTTTACAGCGGTGCCACCAGGGAATTGCAAGATATCTATGGACGCATTGGCACTTCATCGGCAGCGAAAACTGGACGGTTCCTTCGGAGGAGGGACGATCCCGGAGCGTGATATCCCCAGGTATCTGGATTTATACGAAAGGGGAGTACTGGATTTGGAGGGATTGATTACCTGTTCGGTGAGTTTGGATAAAATAAATGAGGGGGTTGAGCAGGTAAAAGCGGGAAAAGTCGGAAGATGTATAATTGAGTTGTGAGTTGTAAGCTGTGAGTGTTGAGAGTTACTGTTGTTTGGAGCCGGGGGATATTAAAAGAGAAAGTACCCGGATACTGCTGGTGTACCCCAAAGTAGGCTCTGAGGCGAAAGGGGTGAGTATATATCCACCTTTGTCGGTTTTGTATCCGGCTGGTTTGTTAAAGGATTACTCGGTAGCTATTTTCGATCAACGGGTAGATGAACCGGAGCGTTTTGAACGGTTGCTGGAGGAAGGACCGGCATGCGTGGGATTTTCGATTATGACCGGGGTACAGATTAAGTACGCGCTGGAGTTGGCGGCAAAGGTAAAGGAAAAATATATACCTACAGTATTCGGGGGGGTTCATGCGACCATTCTGCCGGAAGAGACGTTGCGGGATGAGAGGGTTGATTATGTAGTGGCCGGTGAAGGGGAGGGGGCAATGCGTGAGCTGGTGGAGGCGCTGGGGAACAGGGGCAATATTCCTGGTGTAATGCGGGATGGTACGATGGACTTAAACAGCATCCCGGAACTGCCTTATGAATTGGTTGATGTAGAGAAGTATGTTGGTAATGCGGCGCTAGCGGGCAGGACGTTGCCATTTTTATTCAGCCGGGGATGTCCCTTTGCCTGTACGTTCTGCTGTAATCCGGTTATTACGCAGAGACGCTGGCGGTCGATGAGCGTTGATAAGGCGGTCAAACAGCTTGATAAAATGGTGGATAAATTCAATCTGGATGGAATTTTGTTTTGGGATGAGAATATATCGGTGAATCCCAAATTATTGAAGAAGTTGGCGGAAAAGATTAACGGTCGATTCAATTGGCTGGCTCAGACAAGGGCTAATACCCTGCTGCAATATGATTTGAGCTATTTGTCCGAGATGGGGGCGAGGCGGTTTGCGTGCGGGTTGGAAAGCGGATCACCATCGGTACTGGAACAGATACAAAAAGAAGAAACGGTAGAGGAATATATCGAAGTCAATCGACGGTTGGCACAGACGAATATTTCTGTTTGGTACAGTTATATAATCGGCTATCCTTTTGAAAGTCTGGAGGATTTGAAATTAACCATAAAGTTAGCATTACAGATGCTGCAGGAGAATCCCCGGGCCCAGAACAATACTTTTTATCTGGTAACACCCTATCCGGGAACCCAAATCGGACAGAGGTATTACCAGGAAAAGATGCCTAAAAACCTGGCGGGCTGGGCGGAGTTCGGAAGGCATAATTTTGAGATAAACTGGTATCCTGAGGAAAGAAAAATCCTCTATAGCAGGATTTGCTTCTCGTCTAAATTTGTGGGCCGAAAGATAGAGGGACTTTTTCCGGAGGATCAGGAGCTAAAACAATTAGTGAAAGTAATGACTGACAAGTGGAGACGTTTTGATTTCGATGGGGATGTGGAATGGGATAGTCTGCAGGCGACGGCGTGGAAAGTTCTAAAGCGATTGTTTGGAGAAAATGCCTATTAAATTGCGCTTGCATTCTTTAGGTGCTGAACGTATCTTGAGACGATTATGATAGACATAAAAGACCTACGAGAGAATCCGGATAAGTATAAAAAAGCCTGTCAGCAGAAGGGATATAATATCGATGTGGACCGTCTGCTGGAGCTTGACGATCAAGATCGAAGAATAAAAACCGAACTTCAGGAGATGGCTACTGAAAAGAATCAGGCAGGTAAATCCATCGCTAAAATTACAGATCCTACTGAGCGACAGCAGGCCATCGACAGGATGAGCCAACTAAAGGAGCGGGAAAAGCAGCTCGAGGGTGAGCGAGAGGGGTTGGTTCCGCAGATTAATGAGATGTTATTGAATATGCCTCTGCCGGTCCATCCTGAAGCGCCGGTAGGAGAAGATGAATCAGGGAATGTGGAGGTGCGGCGCTGGGGCGAGGTGCGCCAATTTGACTTTGAACCTAAAGATCATATCCAATTGGGTACAGATCTGGGAATAATCGATGTGGAACGAGGGGTAAAGCTAAGCGGATCGCGGAATTATATACTCCGGGGGGCCGGGGCCCTGTTACATCAGGCGGTTTTAAAGCTGGCCCATGATATGATGGTCCAAAAGGGGTTCGAGCCGCTGACAGTGCCGGTCCTGACGCGGGAAGAAACCTTTATGGGGACGGGATGGTTTCCGGAAGGTAAGCCCCAGGTGTATCAGATACCTGAAGATGAACTTTTCCTGGTAGGTACGGCGGAGGTGCCGGTGACAAGTTTGTATATGAATGAGATATTCGAAGAGCAGGAACTGCCCAAGCGTATGGTGGCCCAATCACTCTGTTTCCGCCGGGAGGCGGGAGCGGCGGGTAAGGATACTTACGGGTTGTATCGCATTCATCAATTCGAGAAGGTGGAACAGGTTATTATTTGCCGAGCCGACCTGGAAGAAGTGGAAAAGTGGCATCAGCATATCCTGGCTAATGCCGAGGAAATGTTACAGAAGTTGGAGCTACCCCATCGGGTGATTGAAATATGCACGGGCGATATGGGCATGGGTAAATACCGCATGTACGACATCGAGACCTATATGCCCAGCCGAAACGGATACTGCGAAACACATTCGGCCAGTAATTTACTGGACTTCCAGGCTCGCCGGCTGAGCCTGCGCTACCGGGACCAAAATCGTAAAGTGCATTTTTGTTATACGATGAACAATACGGTGATTGCCTCACCGCGCATTTTGATCCCACTGCTGGAGTTGAATCAGAATGCTGACGGGAGTGTGAATATTCCCTCGGTATTGCGGCCCTACATGCAAAATCAGGAACGTATTCCTTTCGGTTGAAGTAATCGGGAACAGTAACAACCAAGTTATATAAAGGGGCTAAATGAGACCGATCAGGGCAAATCGGTTCAAGTATCCTCATCCGCCGATACCATTGTTGGGGGCGGCCGTTTCGGTTATCATAGGAATTTTGCTGGCTCGTTATCAGTTCATTCCCTTGGCGGTTTTTCTGGGATGTATGTTGATATGTCTTTTGGGGGTGGGTGTCTGTTTATTATATCGCAAATATGTAAAAGACCGTCCCCTTCTGAACCAACTGATACCGGTACTACTATATCTGGGCTTTGCTTGTGTGGGGGCGGTGCGTTATCAACTTGTTTACAGCTTTTATCCTCAAAATCATATTCTTACCTTTTGTGCTGCTGATCGTCCGAGACTGGCCACGCTGCGCGGCCGTATTGTTACGGAGCCCTATATAGCGAAATCCCGCGGGGCGTTCGCTGATTACGATTTTTTACACGAGCCCCGAACCATCTTTGTGTTGGAATGTGATTCAGTTTTAACCCATAAGGGTTGGCGGGAAACAACCGGCCTTAGTCAAATTACGATTAAGCAGCCTGCGCTTCATCTACGTCTGGGACAGAGGGTACAATTGGACTGTTGGTTGGGCTTACGCCGGGGGCCGGATAATCCCGGTCAGTTCGACCGGACTGATTATAATCATGCCGCGCGAAACCTGGTATCTGCCAGCGTCAGCGCAGCGGACGGTATAACAATATTGAGCGATGCACCTAAGGAAACAGGTGTTATTTCCGGATTACGTCGTAAGATTCAAAGTATAGCTCGATCTGCTTTGTTGGAAGATATTCATCTATGGTCCCAAGATAGTTCTACCCAGACAGATGAGGAAGGTTTTTTAAGTGCTTTGTTATTGGGGCAGCGTTACCAGCTTTCCAGATATACTTACGAAGCTTTTATGAAAACTGGTACCCTGCATTTTCTTAGTGTTTCCGGATTGCATGTGGGGATAGTAGCAGGGTTTGTTTGGTGGCTGGGATGGATTTTTCGGTTAAGGAGAGGAGTACATGGTCTGCTTATACTGGCGGTTATTACAGCTTACCTTCTCTTAATACCGTCCCGTCCACCTGTACTCCGCGCCGGCATTATCAGTATAATCTTTTGTATTGCTTTTATGAGCCGCCGAACGGTTAGTCCTATTAATATTTTGGCTTTTGCGGCTCTGGTGATCCTGTTGTGGCAGCCTATCGATTTGTTTAATGCGGGGTTCCAACTATCCTTTGTAGTGGTGTTGGGACTGCTATTGTTTGCGCCGTCCGTGTATCACCGGCAGATCTCGACAGATGTCTTTTCCACTACGGGGATTCCCCTTATTAATATTCCCACCCCCCAGCTTGCATGGTGGCAATATCTGCTTCGGAATATCTTTCGTTATCTATGGGGATTATTTGTGGTGGCGCTGGTGGCTTGGGTGGTAGGGTTACCTTTGGCGGCCTATCACTTCCACCGTATCGCCCCCTGGGGGGTATTGGCATCGGTACTGCTGTTTCCTCTAATTGGGCTTACTATGCTGGTGGGGATTGCCAAGTTGTTATTGACTATGTTGCTGCCGATGTTATCAGGTATTTTAATGGTGCCTTTAGCTGTTCTGGTGCAGGGTGTACTTGGCCTGATCGATCTGTTGGGCCAATTACCTTACTGTAGTATAAATACAGCTTCTCCTGCTCTGTGGTTTATCTTTCTGTTTTACCTTGTACTTATAGGAGCAGGATGGAGCACATGGCGTCACCGGATGATCCCTCGTTCTGTCGTATATGCTCTATTAATCTGGGGTTTGGCTTGGGTATGGATGATTCCTTTTAAGCCGGAAACACAAAAGGAATGTACGACTACCTTGAGTGTACTTGACGTAGGGCATGGAGTAGCGGCTGTGGTCGAGCTGCCGGACGGTAAGACTATATTGTATGACATGGGTAGTATATCCAACTTCGATCTGGCCACCCAGGTCGTGGTCCCTTTTTTGCGTTATCGAGGAATCCAAAGAGTCGATGCCGTCTTTCTTTCACACCCCAACCTTGATCATTTTGATGGAGTTATCGATCTCTGTCAGAGTTTTAACGTGACTGATATATATGTGAGTGACTATTTTTTCAATGAGTCCAGCTATACGACCGGGTTATTACTTAAGCGACTTGAAGAGATTAACCACCCTCTGAGCGAACCTTATCTCCATCGGGGATATAAGATATTAGGTGGTGATCCAAATCAGCCTCTTTATACCCTTGAGGTGCTTTGGCCTCCTGTTCCCAGTGAAGCTTGTCAACTGAGCCAAAACGACAGCTCTCTTATTCTGCATATCCAGGAGAAAAACGGCTCGATACTTTTTTGTGGAGATGCAGGTGTTATCCCTCAACAGTTTTTGTTAGAGGAGAAAACTCCTGAACAATTGAAATCCGATGTGTGCCTGTTGCCTCACCACGGGTCACCAAAATCAATGTTGCCCTGCTTCGTTGACGCGGTGGATCCGGAGATTTGCCTGAATAGCTCCGGTTCACTTCCCAATACAACCCTTGAAAAACTGGATAAGTTATTGTCGGATCATAAGGTTATTCATACTTGTCAAAGAGGCTGTAT
>Ga0272442_10007027_pt1 | contig 14645 bp, 12 predicted proteins | sample SSMForm2O_FD_200262 | JGI IMG/M metagenome (GOLD analysis project Ga0272442, IMG submission 200262) | Marine sediment archaeal communities from Little Sippewissett salt marsh, Falmouth, MA, United States - SSM-Form-2O | ecosystem: Environmental > Aquatic > Marine > Wetlands > Sediment ...
CATCAAGACTCAGGCGCCGACGTATCTGGAGACCGAAGACGCGTTGGTTGTCGCTTTTGGAGGAGACGGCACCGTCCTGCGTGCCGCCTCGATCTTCGCGGATTCCGCTGTCCCCATTCTGGGCGCTAATCTGGGAAGCCTCGGCTTTTTGACCCAGGTACAGGCCACTGTTCTCACCCGCGCACTGGAAGAGGTACTCCGAGATCGATGTACAATAGAGGAGAGGATGCGGCTTTCATTCACAACCACAAACGGCCGTGGAACAGTCCTCAATGATGTCGTCATTGCCGGAGGAACCGAGCGCCGCTTTTGCGAACTGGAATTGCTCTGGAGCGACGGGCAGGCGGCGACCTACCCCGGAGACGGGCTCATCCTGTCAACGGCCACCGGGTCCACCGCCTACAATCTCTCGGCCGGCGGACCGGTCATCGTGCCGCCGGCGGCCTGCATTCTCGCAAGCCCCTTAGCGGCGCACAAACTCGGGTTGCGACCGGTCATCTTCCCGGCGGAAGAGATCCTCCAGGTCCGGTGCCGCTCCGCCGCCGGTCTCGTTGCTGACGGTGATCACATCGCAGATCTGCCGCCAGGAGCGCAGGTGACAATTGAAAAGGCTGAATTACCGACCCGACTCGTTCGCATGCACGACGCCCCACCGTTTTTCCAGGTGCTGGAAGAGAAACTCAATTGGGGAGACACCCTGACGCGGGAGAGAACGCGATAAAGCTGTAGCGGGCCGAAGGATCAAGGTTGCTTCCGAATGTACGCACACCGAGTAAAAAACACGGCAGACTTTCGGATCCCGATCCGGCTGATTCGTGGACAGACTGACGGGACGTGCTCGCCACGCCGGCCGATCCGGTTCGGTGTTCGGGCCCGGACCCTCGACAAGCGGAACGTCTGTAGTGTTTAGACGCGTTTGATGTGTCGGTATAATGCCTTTGCCATAGCAAGGCAGAAAAAGGGAGGTAGGGTCATGAAGAGACTAGCCATCAACGGTTTTGGCCGAATCGGTCGCGCGTTTTTCCGCCTGGCGTTCGGCAAGCCGGATATCGAGATCGTAGCCATTAACGACCCGTTCATTGCGCTCGACGAAGCGCGATACTTGCTCAGCCGAGATTCGGTGTACGGGCGCTTCGACCGCACCGTGTCCACCGACGATAAGGGACTCACCGTCAATGGATCCCCCGTTCCGCTGATCGGTGAGAAGGATCCAACGAAGCTTCCGTGGGGTGATTTCAAAATCGATGTGGTCATAGAATCCACGGGTGTCTTCCGGGCCTACGACGGGCCGAAAGGGGCCGCGCAACACCTGGTGTCCGGAGCCAAGCGCGTCCTGCTCTCCGTACCGCCAAAGGGCGAGGGGGCGGAGAAGATCCCCCAGATCGTCTACGGAGTGAATCACAAGGACGTGGAATCGAGCGCGCCGCCGATCGTTTCGGCCGCCTCGTGTACCACAAATTCACTCGTACCCGTTGCCTACGTCTTGGAGAAGGAATTCGGCATCGCGCGAGGTTTCCTGAGCACGATCCACGGATACACCGCCGATCAGCGATTGGTGGACGCCTCGCACAAGGATTACGCTCGCGGTCGTGCGGCTGCAATCAACATTGTTCCGACGACGACCGGGGCGGCAAAGGCAACGGCGAAAGTCATTGCCTCTCTCGCCGGCAAGATGGACGGAATGGCATTCCGCGTCCCCGTGGTCACCGGATCGGCGAGCGACTTCACTGCGGAGATGGCACGCGAGGTCACCGTCGATGAGATCAACGCAACGCTCAAACGCTACGCAGACGGCGAGTTCGCCGGCGTCCTCGGTGTAAGCGAGGATCCAATGGTGTCCACCGACATCATCGGCGATCCTCGGGCCAGTGTAGTCGACCTTTCGTCCACCCGTGTAGTTGCTCAGCGACTCCTCAAAGTTGTAACCTTCTACGACAATGAATGGGGGTACACGAACCAGCTTCTCCGAGTGGCAACCCTCCTATAGTGGAGCGTGGTTGCGGTGGCTTGGAGAGGGACTCCTTTCCCTCCTGTTTCCGCCCCGCTGCCTGCAATGCCTGGCGCCGACGACAAGGCTGAGGGTCCTGTGTCATTCGTGTGAGGAAAACCTTCCAACGCTTCAAGGGGCTCGTTGCCGGCAATGCCAAGATCTCCTGGAGGACCCTCGCGTCGATTTGTGTCGCGCCTGCGGCACGCGGGTTCGAGGGTTTGACCTCGCGCGTTGCCTGGGACCGTACGAAGGGGGGCTAAAGCGGGTGTTACACGCCCTCAAATTCGGCCACGAACGGGCTGTGGCCCGCTTTCTCTCCCAGCGACTTGCGGCTTACTTCAACACCGTTGAACCGTTCGGGGATGTCGAAACCATCACATACGTCCCGATGAGTCGGAGAGATCGCCGCAAGCGTGGCTTCAACCAGGCGCAATTGCTGGCCAACGGCCTCGGCCGGCAGGTCGGAATCCCCATCTGCAAAACACTTGCCAAGGTGAGGGCTACATCCCCCCAGGCCGCCCTGAGCGCACGGGAACGCCGAAGCAACTTGCGCGGCGCCTTTCAACTGATAAGATCAGGAACGGAAAAGGTTCTCCTCGTGGATGACATTTACACCACCGGGTCGACGGTGCAGGAATGTGCCCGGACACTCAAATCGGGGGGTTACAAGGCAGTCTACGTCCTGACTGTCGCGCGGGCTTAAAAGGGGGGGTGCAATGCAGATCGAATCCGTCTGCTTGGGAGCCCTTGCCACCAACTGTTATCTGGTAAGCGCCAATGGAACCACCATCATCATCGACCCGGCTGAGGCGTCCGCGCCGCTTCTCGCGCTTGTCGGAAGCAAAACGATCGATTTGGTGGTGAACACGCACGGCCACTTCGACCACGTAGGCGGAGACTGGGCGTTGCAAGAACAGGGAGCGAAAATACGCCTCCATCAAGCCGATCTTCCCTATGTCGATCACGACTATCCCGATCATCCGCCGATCGATATGTCCCTGAAGGAGGGAGAGGAGATCGCCGGAACACTCCGGGTTCTCCACGTCCCCGGCCACTCTCCGGGAAGTATCGCACTCGTGGGAGACGGGGTCGCTTTTTCGGGTGACCTCTTGTTCGCCGGCTCCATCGGGAGGACGGATCTACCCGGAGGTTCGATGAAGGACATGAGAGAATCCCTCAAGCGCTTTCTCGCCCTGCCCGGCAATACCCGCGTTTACCCGGGCCACGGCGAGGCCACCACCATCGAGAAAGAGCGACGCACCAATCCGTTCTTGCGCTGTCTCTAGAGGTAATCAATGAAAGACGATCGGGCCGACATACAGGCAATCAAGGACAGAATCGACATCGTCGCCGTAATTTCCCGTTACCTCTCCCTGACGAAATCAGGAGAGAACTTCAAGGGGCGTTGCCCGTTTCACAAGGACGACACGCCCTCCTTCGTGGTCAGCCCGCAAAAGGGCCTGTGGCACTGCTTCGGCTGTGGCGAGGGTGGCGATCTATTCGGCTTTCTGATGAAGATCGAACGGATCACCTTCCCCGAAGCGGCAAAACGGCTTGCCGCTGAGGCCGGTCTCTCTCTGAACCAGCAGGTCGATGGACAGCAAGAGAAACTTCGGAGCATCAATGCCGAGGCAGCCGCGTATTTCTGTCACAATCTCACCGACCGCGCTGCCGGAAAGAGAGCACGGGAGTACCTGCTAAACCGCGGCTATCAGGAAGAGAGTTGGAGCCAGTTCGGGTTGGGCTACGCGGTTCCCGGTTGGGACCATCTCAAGGCCGAGTTTGCCGAACGTTTCGGGATCAAATCTCTGATCGATCTCGGCCTACTGGTTCGAGGAAAAGAGGGCACCTACGATCGATTCCGCGACCGGGTGATCTTTCCCATTCACGATCTGTCCGGCCGGCCGATCGCCTTTGGGGGACGCGCCTTGAACGGAGAACCAAAGTACCTCAATTCGCCCAAGACGGCCCTGTTCGACAAAGGCCGGCAACTCTACGGATTGTTCTGGGCTCGTGAAGCACTGGCGACCGAGCGCTGCGCGATCCTCGTTGAAGGCTACACCGACGTCCTCACGTTGCGGCATGCCGGGATTCCTAACGTTGTCGGCAGCATGGGCACCGCTCTGACGCAGAGTCAGGCCGGCGTTCTGCGCCGATTCGTGGAGGAGGTCGTCATCGCGTACGACTGCGATGCCGCCGGTGGAGCGGCCTCCTTGCGCGGAATGGGTATTCTCCACAACAGCGGCCTGTTTGTACGGGTGGCCCGTCTTCCGGAGGGTGACGACCCCGATGGTCTGGTCCGCCGCGATGGGGCACAAAGGATGATCGAGCTGACTGAAGCCGCCCTTCCGTTCCACTCCTTTTACGTTGAAGCGCTGGCGGCTAAGCACGACGTAACGACGCTGAGAGGCAAGCAACAAGCGTTGGAAGAGGCGCGCAGCGTCTACTCGCAGCTGTCCAGCATACCGCTAAAAGATGCCCTTGTCGTGTCGCTGGCCGAAACGCTCAAAATGGGAGAAGGCGACGTGAAGCGTTTCCTTCGCGCCAGGCAGCCGCATCATCTGGCAGCGGACGAAGGATCTACTCTGGAGCTGGGGACACCAGAAGACGTTGTGATCGCCTTGCTGCTACAGGGCAAGGCCACCTGGAAGCAGGTGGCCAAACTTGCTTTACCAGAGGACTTCTCCTCTGTCTACCATCCAATCGTCGAGACACTAGCAAAAGAGAGCGGGCCGTGCGATCTGTCCGAATTGCTGCAGCACCTCGATGAGGAGTCGGCTCGACTGGCGAGCTACCTCACATTGGCCCCGGTCACGTTCAGCGACGCGGAGAAGGCCCTGCGCGATGCGCTGACCAAGCTCGTCAAGCTACCGACAATAGAAAGGAAACTAGCACAGATGCGCAAGGAAATCGTCGACGCCGAAGAATCAAAAGATCGAAGCAGGGTCGATGCACTCCAGCGAGCCTACAGCGCACTGGTTTCGGAGAAGCTGTCGAGGGGAGGAACAGATGACACAAGATAAGAAAAAGAAGGCCAAGGCCGAACCGAGCGCCCCCACGGAGGAACAACGGCCCGACCAAGCGCCTGTCGAAGAATCCGGCACGCTCTCGACCACCAATTCAACCGATGCGGTCGCCGCCGACACAGAGCAGGAAAATAAAGACAGCATCCCGGCAGAAGAAGACGACCTCTCCGATCCCGAGGCTCTCCTGGAAGACGGGGAACCCGCCGACGATGAACAGGGCGTGACCACCGCAGTGGAGACCCCCCACGATGCGAACGTTCCCACCGGGCGCGGCCGCAAAAAAACGAAGAGCCGGAAACGAGACAAGCAGCCCCCTTCTTCCCGCCGCGAGGACCCGGTCAAGACGTACCTGCGAGAAATCGGGAAGGTTCAGCTCCTCACCAAAGAGGAAGAGGTGGAACTGGCAATGGCGATGGAAGCCGGACTGGAGGCCGCCGAGCGGCTCGACCACGCTCGCCTGTCCGAGGAGCACGGTATCGATGTTCTGTCGGAAGAGGACAGGCTGGAACTGGAGAAGCTAGTAAAAACGGGGGAGGCGGCACGGGAGCGGTTGACCGTCTCCAATCTGCGCCTTGTCGTCTCCATCGCCAAGCGGTACATGAATCGCGGCCTCTCCTTCCTCGATTTGATTCAGGAAGGAAACATGGGGTTGATGAAGGCGGTGGAGAAGTTCGACTACAGCCGCGGATACAAGTTCTCTACCTACGCCACGTGGTGGATTCGGCAGGCGATCACCCGCGCCATAGCCGATCAGTCACGGACCATCCGCGTACCCGTTCACATGATTGAGACCGTGCGCGAGTTGAATCGGGTCAAGCGCGAGTACATCCAAGCGCACGGCGCGGCCCCCACTCTCGAGGATCTCTCCATCCTCACCGGCATGTCGATCGACAAGATCAAGAAGGTGGAAAACGTCTCCCAGTTCACCGCCTCCCTGGAGCGGCCGATCGGCGAGGAAGACGAGGATACCCTCGGTGATTTCATTGAAGACCCCTCCTCTCCATCGCCGACGAAGGAGACGTTTCGCATGTTCCTAAAAGAGCAGCTCAACCACGCGCTCGGCCAGCTCGACGAGCGTGAACGCGAGATCCTGAAGCTGCGCTACGGACTCGACGACGATCACCCCCGCACGTTGAAAGACGTCTCGTTGAAGTTCAACATCACCCGCGAGCGCGTCCGCCAAATAGAAATCAAGGCAATCGAAAAGTTGAAACACCCCTCCCGTCGAGCCGAACTCAAGCGGTTCCGCGAGCTCCTGATGGGAGAGGATTAGCCCCGGTGGACGGCGCCCGACCGAAGGAATCCCCGACCCCGTCGGTGGTGGTGATCCTCGGCCCGACCGCCACCGGTAAAAGCGCAGTGGCCATTGAAGTTGCCCTTCAGCTAGGCGGCGAAGTGATCTCGGCCGATTCGCGTGCCTTTTTCCGCGGACTCGACATCGCCACGGACAAGCCGTCGTGCTCCGCCCGCTGCGGCGTAGCCCACCACCTCTTCGACGTCGTCGCCATTGACGGCAACTACGATGCGATGGCCTTTCGTCGGGATGCAGACCGCGCCATACGGGAGATCGGAGAGCGCGAGCACGTGCCGATCGTCGTCGGAGGGGGGACCCTCTATCTCGGCGCTCTCCTGCGAGGACTCTTTCCCGGACCGTCCGCCGATACCGCCCTGCGCAACGAGCTGGCAGAGCGCCCGTCGAGCGAACTGTACGAGAGGCTGTGCGCCGTTGACCCCGAAAGCGCAGCGAAAATCCATCCCCACGACCGGCTACGAATCGTGCGCGCACTGGAGGTGCACGAGCTCACCGGACAGCCGATCAGCACGCTGCAAAAAGGATCAAGACCCCTTCCCTGTCGGTTCTCCTGCTTCGGACTGCGCCGAGCCAAATCGGACCATCGAGCCGCAATCGCCGCCCGTGTGGACAGAATGTTGGAGCGCGGACTGGTGGCCGAAGTGACGCGGCTGCGACAAGAGGGACTGCGTCGCGATCACCAAGCATACCGGACAATCGGCGTTCGCGAGGTCTTTGACTACCTCGACGGCAAGCTCACCCTCGCCCGGCTGCGAGAGATCCTTATCAACCACACGTGGACCCTGGTCCGCCGACAGAAAGCGTGGTTCCAAAACGAGAAAGACGTCCTCTGGATCGACGTGACGGGTCGAACACCCAATGCAATCGCCGACGAGATCCTCGCCGGATTGTCGGATGGCCTAAAACAGGGTTAACATACAAACGTTGCAATGAGTGACAACCACGAAGAGACGCTGGTGTTGACAAGCGCCGACCAACGCGTGGTCGATGAGCGCGCCGTCGCTGCCGGAGTGCCGTCGGCCGTGTTGATGGAAAGCGCCGGTCGCAGCGCGGCAGAACACATTTACCGATCGTGCCGTTGGACAAAGGTTGTGGCCGTGGCCGGCCGCGGCGGAAACGGCGGTGACGCGTTGGTGGTGGCGAGGCACCTTCACCAGGCAGGGATGGACGTATCGGTCTTCGCCGTGTGCGCCCCGGAGCAGTTCACGGACACCACAGCCACGATGGCCCGGCGTCTCGAACAGGTCGCTCCGGGCGGGCTCCGGTTCCTGACCGACGATCTTGCTCCACTCGACGAGGCCCTCGGGCAAGCGGACGGGGTGGTCGACGGTCTTTTGGGAAGCGGACTCGACCGGCCGCTCTCCGGTCGCTTCTCGGACGTCGTCGCGATCATCAACACCGCGCAAACGCAAACGGTCTCGCTCGACCTTCCCTCCGGGTTGCCGTCGGATCGCGGATCCCCATTCGATCAGGCCGTGCAGGCCGACCTCACCATCGCGATGGAATTCCTGAAGCCGGCCCATCTCCTGTACCCCGCGCGGTCGCACTGCGGGGACATCCTTCTCGCCCGAGTTGCCTATCCCGACGAGATCCTCGCCGATGTCGTCCCGCTGGCCCGGGTGATCGAGCGAGCCGGCGCACGGATCCGTCTTCCCGCAAGGCCGCCGAACGGCCACAAAGGGACGTTTGGGCGGGTGCTCGTCGTTGCAGGGTCCACAGGGATGAGCGGAGCCGCGATCCTGTGTGCCAAAGGAGCCTTGAGAGCAGGCGCAGGACTGGTCACCGTCGCCTGTCCGTCCGCCATCAACTCCGTCATCGAGACCGCGCTGACCGAAGCGATCTCCCTCCCCCTGCCCGACAAGGAAGGGCTCCTGACACCCGATGCGATCGGACCCCTGATGTCGGCCCTTGACCGCGCCGATGTCGTGGCAATCGGCCCCGGATTGTCCCGTCAGTCGTCGGTCGGTGAACTCGTCCTGGCGCTTCTTGAAAAGATCCGGGTACCAATTGTCATTGACGCAGACGGCCTCTTTCACCTTGCGGATCACTTAGATCGCTTAAAGGCGTTCTCCGGCCGCGTCGTTCTCACCCCACATCCGGGCGAGCTGTCCCACTTGATCGACCAACCGGCTGACCGGATCGATGCAAACCGGATTGAGGCGACACGGCGGTTCGCAACCGAACACGGTGTGGTGCTGCTTCTCAAGGGCCGACCGACCGCAATCGGAACCCCGGACGGAGATCTCTTTCTGAATTCCACAGGGAACACCGGCCTGGCCACCGGCGGAAGCGGGGACGCGCTAACCGGCCTGATCGCAGGCCTGTTAGCCGGTGGGGCCTCTCCGGCAGACGCGGCGATCCTCGGCGCCTACCTGCACGGGGCCACAGCGGACCGTCTCGCCCGCGACATCGCCGAACGGACCATTCTTCCCAGCGATCTGATCGCCGGTCTTCCCTCGGTGATCGCCGAGGTCGAAGCCGGCAGCGGGGGCGAACAGACGCCACTCGCCGATAGCGATCGAAAGAAAGAGGGCTAGATGACGGCCACCTTCCGGCTGATCGACACGCACGCCCATCTGGACGCCTCGGAGTTCCGCAACGACCGTGCCGCGGTCATCACCCGTGCGTTCTCCGGATCCATCGGCGTGATCACCGTCGGGGTCGACCGCCGCTCGAGCGAAGCGGCCTGTCAGCTCGCGCGTCGTCATCACCTGATCTGGGCCGCCGTCGGTGTCCACCCCCACGACGCCAAGACGATGGATCGGACGCTTCTATCCGACTTGGAGGACCTCGCCGAGCAAAAACGCGTTTGTGCCATCGGCGAAATCGGACTCGACTACTACCGCGATCTCTCGCCGCGAAACGTGCAGCGCCGTGTCTTCGCAGAGCAGATTGCGCTTGCGCAGAAATGCGATCTCCCGATCATCGTTCACAACAGGGATTCCACCGACGATCTTCTTGCGATCTTCAGAAAGCTTTCCCCTCCCCACCGCGGGGTGATTCACTCGTTTCTCGGCGACACGGCACAGGCCGATGCGTTCCTCGGCCTTGGATTTCATCTGGGAATCGGTGGACCGATCACGTTCGCCAAGAATGCGCCCCTCAAAGAAGCGCTGCGTCAGATCCCCTTAGATCGCATCCTGCTTGAGACCGACTGTCCTTACCTGACGCCGGTTCCCCATCGCGGAAAGCGCAACGAGCCCGCCTACGTCCGCTATGTCGCGCAGACAGTGGCCGAGATCAAGGGCATATCTCTCGAACAGGTTAAACAGACCACATCGGACAACGCAAAACGGCTGTTCCGCCTGCAATGACGCCCGAGGCATTCAGCAGGCCAGGCCGGACGTGAAGCGACCCGCTCGACAACCGAGCGGAAGCGCTTACCCGCCCGCCTGTGAATTCCTGGTTGTTGTCTGCTAACATTCGGTGCCCGTGTCGGGAGCAAGACGTTTTCCCACACGGAGCCAACGAACAAAGGTCGAGGTAACGATGACATTTGAGCAACGCCTGCGTACCCTGCTCGAGCGGCCGGCTGTTACAAGTAATCCCAGTAGAGAATCGTTGATCGAAGATGCGGTCACGAACAAAGAAGCCGTCGTGAGCGCCTGCGGAGCACTCGCCACGTGGACCCCACCTGAGTCGACCGGCAGAAGCCCCAAAGACACGCTCACCGTCCGGAGAAAACAGAGCGAAGGCGACATCGATTGGGACTCTCCCAACAACATCGGAATCGATGAAGCCACGTTCGAGATGGTCGTTGAAGACACGTTTGCCACCCTACAAACGAAGAAAAAACTGTACGTAACCGATCGTATCCTCAGTGCCGATCCCTCCTACGCACTCCCGGTGCGCACCGTGACGGATCAGGCCCTGACCGCCCTGTTCACCGACAACATGTTCCGGCCGTTCCCCGCCGATATCACGACCAGCGTATTCGCCGATCGGCCGTTTACTCTGCTGGTTCTTCCCTACGACAAGCTGGATCCGAAACGATACGAAACCCGCCTGCGTCTCGACCCGCGGCTCGGCGGCACCTCGACCATGGTCATCGGAATGGATTTCGATCGCCGCATCGGGGTGGTCTACGGATCGGCCTACGGCGGATCGGTGAAAAAACTGATGTTTACGGTGATGAACTACCTCCTCCCAGCGGAAGGGATCCTGCCGCTACACTGCTCGGCCAACGAGGGCCCCAACGGTGATATTGCGCTTTTGCTCGGACTCTCCGGCACAGGGAAAACCACCCTCTCCGCCGATCCACGCCGCGCGCTGCTCGGGGATGACGAACACGGCTGGAACGAGAACGGCGTCGCTAATTTCGAGAACGGATGCTACGCCAAGCTGATCGATCTCAACCCGGAAAAAGAACCGGAGATCCACAACGCCGTCATGCACGAGGACGACTACCGCCGTCACGGCGCGATCATCGAGAATGCCATGATCTATCCCAACGGCACGTTCGACCTCTGCGACGACCGGTTCACCCCCAACTCGCGCGCCTCCTATCCCTTGACCTACCTCTCCAACATCAAGACCTCATCCAAAGGGGGACACCCGAAGACGATCCTCTTTCTGACCGCCGACGCAAACGGCGTGCTTCCGCCCATCGCCAAGCTCACCAAGGAACAGGCCATGCTGTGGTTCCTGATGGGATACACGAGCAAACTCGCCGGAACGGAAACAGGGATCATCGAACCGAAGACAACCTTCTCCCGTTTCTTCGGCGAGCCGTTCATGCCGCGCAATCCCGACGTATACGCACGGATGCTCGGAGAACGCCTCGACCGGCACGGGACCCAGGTCTTCCTGGTGAACACCGGCTGGAGCGGCGGGCCCTACGGCGAGTCCGACCGAATGGACATCACCCTCACCCGAGAGATGGTCCACGCGGCCCTGTCCGGCGCGCTCGCGGATGTCGAATACGCCGAGGACGCGACGTTTCACGTGCTCGTTCCGCAAACCTGTCCCGGTGTGCCAAGCGAGATCCTCAACCCGCGCAACACGTGGAAAGACAAGGACGCCTACGATAAGCGGGCCATCAAGCTGGCCGCCGAATTCAGCGCGCACTTCGACAAGGCGTACGCCGATAAGGGGATCGACCCGGCAGTCGCCGCCCAGTGTCCGGGCAAATAACGCCGCAACAGAAAACCGGGGAAGGGGAAGCGGGACCACAGGTGCCAAAAGGATCACAGCCACTTCACCCCAACCTGGGAGATCCCGGTGAGGGCGCGCCGGGCGTCATACGAATCGGGTAATACTCTCAAGCGGGTGCCGAGGACCCGCGTCAGGCTGCTTTACCGGATGGCCAATCGGAATGAGCGCCATCAGTGACTCCTCCTGTTTGGCCCCGAGCACGGCCTCGATTGCGGCATCGCGCGTCCTTCCCATCCAACAGGCACCGAGGCCGAGGGCGTGCACGGCAAGCAGGATATTCTCAATCGCCGCACCGACACCCTGCGCGTCCTTCAGGGTGTCGTAGCCGGCACTGCCATCCAACAGCACAGCGAGCGTCACCGGTGCGGCAGCGATCATCCCCGCCTGTGGGGCAAGCGCCGCCAGCTCCTCTCGCTTGTCACAGCTCTCCACCACCACAAATCGCCACGGTTGGGTGTTCTTTCCGGACGGAGCCCATCGCCCCGCTTCAAGGATGGCCTCGACCTGTTCGTGCGTGACCGGCTCGCTCGTAAACCGCCGTACACTTCTCCTTGCATAAATTGCCTTCAGCACATCGTTCATAGTCCCTCCTCGCCAACGAGTATACTGCGAACACCGGTATTCGGGGCACTTGTGAGGATCATTGGGAGCGATACTGCGGCTGTTCTCACTACTGCAGTTGCGAGGAGGTGACCAATGTCCACTTGACAGGTGACAGCGGCCGCTCTATAATGGTTACACATAGATTGTAATCCTGAAAAAGGCAAACCTACTGGAAGGTAGGGGCGCAAAACAACGGACCTGAACACAGGTAGCCGGGTTGCCAGGACAGGGGGTATCCCTGGCAATTCGGCTTTTTTGAGTGTGCAGAGAAAGCAAAGGAGTGGGGGAATGCAAGCGACGATCTACTACAGCGACGAAGACAACTATCTGATCAAACAAGTGGATATGAAAGGGCAGCGCGAGCGCAAGAGTCGCAGTGCGGTGATCCTCTCCATTTTGGAAGAGTATTTCGAAAGCGAAAAGCGCCTGGGCGAAATCCTGATCGACCTCGGCGCCGTCTCTCACACCGACGTATCGAAGGCGCTCGAATTGCAAAAGAGCAGATTCACCGAGAAGCTTCTGGGCGAGATCCTCCTCGAAGAGGAGTTCATCGAGCAAGGCGCACTCGAGCGCGCGCTGATGATCCAAGGAAGGCAAAAGAACCCATAGTCGACACGGCGCTTCCAAAAATGCGCCGAAAATTAAATCCTTCGTTATAATACAAGTTTCGCCGGGCTGATAAAGGCAAACTACCCGCGAGGGTAGGGCGCAAAGCCGCAGACCTCCCGAAGGCCGCTGGGCTGCCAGCCTCAAAAAAGAGGAAGGCAGGATGGATAAGAGAATTCTCAACGCGGCCAAGCGCAGCACCGCCATCGTTTCACGCATCGCTTGCCTCACGCTGTACCTGCTTTCTTTCCAAAGACACGGGAATCCGTTCCCTGAAGTACCCAATTTCATGAAATTCCACAGGAGGGACAAGATGAACAGGAGAATTGCAGCGTGTATTTCGATAGCTGTAGTGATCGGAACTCTGGGGGTTCTAGCATCTGCACAGGAGTCGCAGGTGTTCAGAGTGCAAATCGTAGACGGTCACTGGGGCTTATTAGCCTGGTTCGAGGAGATCTCGATCTACCCCGTCGACCCCGTGGAACAAACGCTCGGCCCTCTGGCGGCAACGTTCCGCTACGCTAAGGGTCCAATAGAAGTATTCCTAACCCCAGGAGAGTACGAGCTGATGGTCCGCATTCCCTACCTTGAGGAAAGCGCGTCGTACGGTCGCTTCGTCGTGGAAGAACACGACGAGAACATCGTCGATCTTCGCACCTACGAGTTCCCCGAGGCGCTGTTGACCGACTGATGAAACTCAACACGTGCACACGTGGAGGTGAGCAATGAACGCGACACAGCGGAAAATGACTTTTGGATTGAGAAAGCACGAACGTCAGTTCGACCGCTCGGCGAAGCGCAAATCCCAACGCGGAAGCCGAGGAATCGCCCTCGGCCTGCTCGTCGCGCTTTTGCTGACCCTCGCGCTGTCTCCGATGGCGTTCGCCCAATTCACTCTGAGTTCCGTGGGAGGGACCTTCACCGGCACCACGGGCGGCAGCAACATCAATTACTACACCAATTGCACCACCAACGATGAGGTGCGTTGGGGTACGACCTCGGGTGAGCAGAGCGGCTACGAATTCGATGGGTGCGAAGCAGATACCGGACCGATCAGCAGCTGCACGCAGTTCAAACTCGGCGATTTCTATCACTACAACTGGCCGATCGGCCACTTGACGGGAATCACAGGCGCCTCTCTGGATGTCACCTTGACCTTCTCCGCGCCCATTCTGACTAAGACGTTCAGTTTCACGCTGGATCATTACGAAACCCCAAACGTAGCCGGTTCGTGCCCGGGACACGACAACCCTCCCTGCGACGACGAAGTGACATTCACTCAGCTCACGGCAGGGCAGAAATTCACGTACAACGGCGTGCAGTGGACCCTTCACATCGTCGGCTTCCTCCAAGGAGGTAGCCCTGTTACTCTCTGGTACACCGTAGAAGGACAGTCGAACCAATGCGAGCTCATCGGGGAAATTGTCCCCGCATGTACACCCGGCATTGAATTGGCCAAGACGGTCTACCGCGGCCACGACGGCGGTGCCGGAGCACCGTGGGGCGTCGAGCTGGTGTACGGTGAGAGCGGCGACGATATCACCTACGTCTTCACCGTAACCAACACCGGTGACTCGTATCTCGACAACATCACAATCAACGACCCCGCCCTGGGAATCACCGTTTTAGACCTGACGCTACTAAGCGGCGCGTCCCCCCTGGCACCACTGGCACAGGCCGTCTACTACTACGAGACAACGATTTCAGCCGATCTCATCAACATCGCCACCGCCAGCGGCAATCCGACAGATTCTCTACGCAACGACCTGTGCGGATTGCCCAACCCCACCGATTCCGACGACGCGCAGGTGGTCGTGATCCATCCGGCGATCGAGCTGATCAAGACCGGCAGCTTGAACGACGATGACGGGACACCGGGAGTCAGTGAAGGCGACACGATCGCCTACACGTTCAAGGTCACCAACACCGGCAACGTGACCCTCACCGATGTGAC
>Ga0272442_10007029_pt1 | contig 14645 bp, 14 predicted proteins | sample SSMForm2O_FD_200262 | JGI IMG/M metagenome (GOLD analysis project Ga0272442, IMG submission 200262) | Marine sediment archaeal communities from Little Sippewissett salt marsh, Falmouth, MA, United States - SSM-Form-2O | ecosystem: Environmental > Aquatic > Marine > Wetlands > Sediment ...
GGGCCACCGCATAAACTGATACCCACCATGAAAGCAAAGTCGCACTTTCTCAAGGCATCGACAAACCGCTGCGACGTATTTTCAAGTGCTTGCCCGGTTGGCATGAAGATTGCTTATATGAATCACGGAGATGGAGCAATGTTCATGAAGCTCATACCACTGGCCGACGTCGCCGCAGCCGAATCTTCCGCTGCCACCTACGGGTGGGAGTCGGTGGGGCTGGCCCTGTTGTTGGCGCTGGGTCTGGTGGGGGGACTGATCCTGACTCAGGTCCTCTACCGGTGGCTGACCAGGCACATGACCCGTTCAGGATCCGAGGCCGAGAGATCTAACGGGCCTCTAGAGTGCTGATGATTTCCTTGTGCTGGCCCTTGGCCGCAGCCACCAGCACGCGATCGATCTTCGCCCCCTCCAGGTAGCTGGACATCTCCACCGGCCTTCCCGACAGGTCGCGGATGGAGCCCCCGGCAGCCTGCAGAATGACCTGCCCGGCGGCCACGTCCCAGACATGCACGTTGCCCAACACCGCCCCGCAGGCCGCTCCCCGGGCAACGTAGGCGATGTGGGCCACGGTAGAGCCCAGCGAGCGCACCTTCCCGGGGAAATGGGTTATGAAATCGGAATGGAAGCGGCTGTAGGTAAGCAACAGAGACTCGTTGTCCACCGACTCGTCGCGGACCGCAACCTCCCGGTCGTTCAGCATGGCCGGCGCCCCCGACACCGCCGAGTAGAGTTCGCCGGTTACCGGCAAATGGAACACCCCCAGCACCGGGCGGGTGCCGTCGAACAGGCTGATGGACACGCCCCAAATGGGCATCCCGGCGGAAAACGCCGCCGATCCGTCCACCGGGTCAACCACCCACAAAGGCTCCTGAATTTCCCGGCCCTCGGGCATGGATTTGCCCTCTTCGCCAAGGAACTTGTGGTCTGGGTAGTTGGCCTTGACCTCGCGGCGGATATATTCCTGGACGGCCAAATCAGCCTCGGTGATCAGGTTGTAGTCGTACTTCAACATGGGATTGGCCTTGCCGTAATACGACAACGCCAGGGCCCCGCTGGCCCGCGCTAGACCCTTGCTGAAGGTGAGCATCTCACCCAGCTCCTTGCGTGACAGGCTGGAACGGTAAGGTTTCCCCGCGGATGACTTCTTTTTACCCCTGAGACCGGGTTTCCTGGCTTTCTTTCTGGCCATGAATTTCCTCTCCTCCTTCCCTCAAGCTGCAACCTGCCGATACTATGCGGAAATCCAGATGACAGTCAACAGAAGGCTTTTTCACTTGACCATTTACGAACAATCTGCTCTCTTCCGTCAGAGAAAGGATAAAAGCTAGGAATTACTATTGCTTCTTTAACCTTGGAGGGAATGTCATGAAGAGAATCGCACTTTTCGCCATCGTGTCCGTAGCGGCCTTTTCCCTGATTTTCGGCTGCTCCAAGTCCTCGGGTGACCCCGGTGAGGCCATGATCAAGCACATGACCGCCATGATCAAGATCATCAAGGACAACAAGGACGACTGCGACAAGATCGTCTCGGAGCTCGAAGCTTACCAGGCCAAGAACAAGGAAGAGATCAAGAAGATCGTCGCGGCCGGCAAGGAAATGGAAGCCAAAATGTCCGACAAGGACAAGGAAGAGTACGCCGCCAAGATGATGAAGAAAATGGAGCCCATCATCAAGGACAGCATGAGCGTGATGATGGAAGTCAGCCAGAAGTGCCCGGAGCACTCGGCCAAGATCAGCGCGGCGATGGGAGATTTCAAATAAGCCTCACCGACGTAACTGGTTGAAAACAGTACTCCGGGAGCGCAATGCTCCCGGAGTATTTTTTTGGAGGCGATCTTGAGACGCGAGCAGCGGCGTGCGCACCTGCTTCAATGCGCCTTGGAGATATTCGCCGAGAAGGGTTACCACCGGGCCAGCATCTCCGACATCATCAAGCGGGCGGGAGTGGCCCGGGGCACCTTTTATCTGTACTTCGAAAGCAAGCGCTCGGTGTTCGACCAGTTGCTGGACGACCTGTTCGAGCTGCTCAACAGCAGGGTCAAGCGTATCGATCCCAGCCGGGGCCCGGCCGGAGTAGTGGCTCAGATGGAGTCCAACGTAGACGAGGTTCTCGACCTTATGTTCTCCAACCGGGACATGCTGCGCATCCTCCTGGCCGAGGCGGTGGGCCTGGATTCCGAGTTCGACGAGAAGCTCTCCGAGTTCTACCGGAAGCTGGCCCGGATGATCGAGGAATCCTTGAAGTTGGGCACCGAGATGCAGGTGGTCAGGAAGGTGAACAACCAGGTGGCCAGCCTGTGCGTGCTGGGATCCATCAAGGAAGTGCTGTACCAGGTGGCCATGGGGCAGAAGCTGCCCGGACGCGAGATCCTGGTGAGAGAGATCCTGGGGTACAACATCCGGGGGTTGTTCGCAGGCAAGGTGGCCGAAAAAGTCGAACCGGTGACCCAGGGGGACTAGAAATGAAAATCCGCGGTTTGCTGCTGGTTTTCTTGCTGGTCGCCGGCGGCTGCAAGTGCGAAGGTCCCGGCGTCCGCAAGGCCCTGGACAAGTTCATGGGCTTCGCCAAGGGGGAAGATCAAGCCAAGGAGTTGGCTGAAAAACCGTCGGCCTATTATGTTCGTTCGCGGAAGGAGGAAGCCCACCTGTCCCGCTCGCGGGTCACCGCCCACGTTGAAGTCGCTCCGGACATCGACCATGCCGCCCTGAAAGAAATTCTCCGGGATGCCTGCCATGACGAGTCCATCGCCCGGGGCGCCTCGGTGCTCAAGGTGATCGCCTGGCCGGGAAAGCTGCAACGGCTGGTTAATCCGCTGGGCACGGCGATATTCGCCCGCGACGGCAAGGGCTGGGAGGGAACCGGCGTCGGCTTCGAGGAAATCGACGTGACCATGCCCGACAGCGGCATTGCCCCGCTTTCCCAGAAGGAATACCTGCGGGTCATGACCGTCGACAGCATGCTGGGACGCGGCAAGACCGCCGACGAAGCCGTGAAGACCACTGCCAGCTATCACGACTCCTCGGTCAACGACGTGCGCGACGCCATCCGCAAAGCTCAAATACTATTCGGAAAACCTTCTGAATAAACGTGAACGTGAACGGAAACTCCCCCTAGAACCCCTCGTCGTCCTCCTCCTCCCAATCGCCGCCCTCTTCCTCTTCTTTTTCTTCTTCCTCTTTCTTCTCTTCCTTCTCGACCGCCTTCTTCTTGGGCTTCTCCGTCCCGAAGATCCGCCCGGCGGTGATCAACTCGGCGAAGTCCACCTCGGCGATGTAGGCATCGTCGTTTTTCTCCCCCAGAAGCACCGAGGTAATCTTCAACTCCACGCTCAGCACGCCCTTCTTGTTCAGCTTGAAGTAGCGCATGACCGGCTTGTTGGAAAAGCTCATGTCCACCCGGTCGCCGTACATTCCCAGCCCCAGGTCGGCCTCGAAGTCCACCTCGGACTCGGTGTCATAGCGGTCGGATGAAGTCTCCACGGTGACTTCCGCCCGGTGGACCCGGTTGTTGTCCCGCCACTCCCGGCGGCCCTCGTAGTTGCCGTGCAGCATGCCGATCAGGCCGATGTTGACCGGCTCGGAGAACTCGAAAGTGACAGTTTCATCCACGCCGGTCCCTTCGGCGCCTTCCGCCCAGGAAGTCTTCAGGTTGCGATCGAAAATGTTTTCAGCGCTTACACCGTCCTTTTTCAGCGTGGAAGACGCGGATATCTTGACGTTGGAAAACGGGTTGCCTTTATCACCGCGGAACTCGAAGTCTTTGCCCAGGACAAAGCTCTTGGTCACCGTCTTGTCCGCCTGCATGGTGGTCTGGACCAGTTCGAAGGTCAGCGTGGAGCCGGCTATGGTGACTTTCTTCGGGTATACGGTTTCGAACATCGCGTGCCAGGCCACCGCGTAGCTCCCGAAATCCTTGGTAAGCACCAGCACGCCGCCCTGCTGGTTCACCGCGTCGCCCGGCTCCCGGTAGCAGATCAACACTTCGTTACTGCCGTCCGAGTTGATGTCACCCTCGGCAACATGAGTGACTTTGTGATGAAAAGTGACCCCGCGGTAGAACTGGCTTCTCTTGAAACCGCTGTCCTGCGCCCAGGCGGCCGCACCTGTCCCAGCCACCAGAATGCTAATCAACCCGAGTCGAACCAGCCTGGCCACGACAAAATTCTCCCACTTCAACCTACACGGGAGCTACAGCCCCCACGAAAATACCATGAAAATGCTATTTCACATACCCGGCTTCTGTCAACTTTCTTTTTTAGGAAAAATGACTTACGGGACTTGGGATTACATCCCCAGCAACTTCTTGACGCAGTTGATCACCTGGGGAGCCTGGATGGGCTTGGTGATATAGGCATTGGCGCCCAGGGTCATAGCCCGCTGGCGGTCCTCGGCAGCCCCCTCGGTGGTGATGATCACGATGGGAATATCCTTGTGGGTCTCATCCTTGCGGACCAGGCTCACCAGCTTCAGCCCGTCCATGACCGGCATGTTTATATCGGTAATCAGGATGTCGAACTTCTGCTCGGACAACTTCTTCAATCCATCGACGCCGTCGTCCGCCTCCTCGACTTCCAGGCCCTTGATCCTGCGCAGGGCAAAGCTTATCAGCTGCCGCATGGTTGGAGAATCTTCAACTACGAGTGCATGCAGGGGGCCGTCCGACATTTTCTTTCCCTCAACCTCAGCTGTTTAAAAACTTCAAGTAACTCGATGCATCATGGATGACCTTGCTGTCAGTAACCATGCTCAGCCGGGCGGCGAATATGGCCATGGCCGCATGGCCACCCAGCAACTTGAACAACTCGCGGTCCAGTTCGGTGATGCAGGTTTTTTGCACCAGGAAGCTGAACACCACGAACATGCCCAGCATGGTGTCCCCGACGATCAGGGGCACACACACCTTGGGCTCGTCTACGGAGGCCTTGGTCAAGTCGTCGCCGGACACGTACAGCACCCGATCCTGGGCCGCTCGTCCGGCGGAGCCCTTACCCATGGTAATCAAGGACAAAGACGCCAACGGTCGCCCTTCCGCGCATACCGGAACCAGCTTTGAGCCGTCGGCTATATACAGGGCGAAATCCATCGACCCGACCAGATTTATTATTATCTCGAAAGCAATCCGCACTACTTCCTTCAAATCCAGTGTCGAGTTCAGCTGATAGCTCGCGATGTACAGGTTGGCCAGCCGGTTGTTCTCATCCTCGATCTCGCGGTAGCGGGACTTGAAATCCTGGGTTTCTTCCTCAACCGACTTGAAGCGCTCCAGGAGCGTCGAGCGCTCTTCCTCCAGGGCCTTCATCTGCTCGAGCAGATCTTCGTAAGCCTCGGAAACCATTGTCTGCTGGGCCAGGGTGCGGTTCTCCTCCTCTAGCCGGACTACCCGGTAGCGCAGCCGCTCGTTCTCTGCCAGCAGTTCCTCGGTGAACTGAACGCCGCGCTTGAAAACCTGAAGGAAATCCTCGGCTTTGGGTGGCTCGACCGGCTTGCCGCCGGATTCCTTCTTCTTGGGTTTTTCGTCCTTGGCCATTTCTATACCCGCTCGCGGCCGGAATCTACCACGAAGCCACGGGCCTTTCAATCTTCTTCGGGTTGGCCGGCTTCCTCGGCGAATCGTACCACCTCGCCGGCAATCTCATCAAGACGTAATACCGTATCCACTCCCCCCGAGTCGATGGCCTCCTTGGGCATGCCGAAAATGACCGCGGTTTCCTCCGACTCGGCCACGGTCTTGCCTCCGGCCTGCTTGATGGCCCGGATGCCTTCCCGGCCGTCCGAGCCCATGCCGGTAAGCAAAATCCCCATGGCCTTGGGTCCCATGGCCTCCGCCGTGGAGCGGAACATGGCGTCGATGGAGGGGACGTATTTGGCACCCGGTTCGACCTCCTCCACCTCGGTCTTGAGCACCTGGCCTTTTCTCACCAACAGCAGGTTCTTGCCTCCCGGCGCCACAAACACCCGGCCGGGCTCCACTATTTCACCGCCGCGGGCCTCGCTGACCTCCAGACCGGTGTAGCGATTCAGCCGGTCTGAAAACGCCCGGGTGAAGTTCTCCGGCATATGTTGAGCCACCAGGTAGGCGACCGGAAGGTGCCGGGGGAGCGTCTGCAGGAAAGTCTGCAGGGCCGGCGGACCGCCGGTGGATGCCCCCACCGCCACCAACACCATGCCGGGGACGTCTACGACTTCGCCGCTTTCTTCAACGGCATCCCGGGGGGCCGCCTGGCGTTCAACCACCCGGACCTGAAGGTTGGACGCCCGCAGGTGCCGGACCATTACTACCTTCTCGACCAGTTCGTCGCAGATCTTGTGTAGTTCGGGCGAAAGGTAACGCGTCGGCTTGGCGATAAAATCCAGTGCCCCGAGTTCCAGGGCCTTGAACACGTTCTGCTTGCGGCTGTATGAGCTGATAACGACAACCGGAGTGGGCTGGCGGTTCATGAGAATCCGCAGGAATGTGAAGCCGTCCATCTTGGGCATTTCCAGGTCCAGCGTGATCACATCCGGCTTTAGGGACAGCGCTTCCCTGAGACCCTCCTCGCCGTTGGCCGCCCGGCCCACGACTTCGATGCCTTCGTCGGATTCAAGCATTTCCACAATGGCTTGCCGGTTGTATGCCGAGTCATCGACTACCAGAACCCGGATCCGGTCTTTTGACCGGTTTCTGGATGACCTTGCGCTCATTGGTCAAGCCTTCCTTCCCCCGCCGCACTCGGTTTGCGGTACACCAGATCGTTCTTCAAGTGTACCAACTCGAAATCCGTGCTCACGTTCATCAAGGACTCCGAATGCCCCAGCAGGAGATAGCCACGCTGGTTCAACTTGTCATAGAATGTACTCAGCACCCGAAGCCTTGCAGGTCTATCGAAATAGATCAAGACATTCCGGCAGAAGATCACGTCGACCTTGCCGATCAACTGCAACATTTCGTCATCGAGGAGATTAAGCTGACCGAAGCTGACCAGCGAGCGCAGTTCGTCGGTGACAACATACTGCTCTCCCTGAGGACGAAAATACTTGGCATGAAAGGCATCGCCGATTGACCGGAACGAAGAACGGCCGTAAACACCCTTGCGGGCCCGTTGAATCACCTTGCGGGAGATATCGTTGGCAAAAATCTCCACGTCCCAGTCGTACAATTCGGGCGTCTCGCGCAGTAAAATGGCGATGGTATAGGCTTCTTCACCGGTGGAGCATCCCGCCGACCAGATGCGCAGACGCTTGGAACCCTTGTTCTGCTTGACTATCTCGGGAAGAATCTCTTCGCTGAACGCCTTGAGCTGGTATTCCTCCCGGAAGAAATAGGTCTCGTTGGTCGTAAGCAGCTCAACGATTTCTTCGAGCTCCCGGCTGCGGCTGGGACTGTAGCGAAGATAGCGATAGTACTCATTGAAGGACTTGAGAGTATGCTCCCGCAACCTGGCGTTGAGCCGGCGCTCCAGCAGATACTTGACTTCGTCCTGAAAGAATATGCCGCAATATTCGTAGACCAGATCCCTGAGGAGACGAAACTCCTCTCTGTTCATTCCAATTCTGGTCCACGACTCAGACATGATCTCATTCAGCCGTCGGTCTCTCCCCGCTCACCCATTTGCAGAACCTGCTCCATGGCTTCCTTGACCAGATCGTCCGACTCCAGATTCAACCGTTCATAGACCGCCTGCATGGCCACCGGATCCTTCATGGCGCCGATCTTCCTGACGGCGGCTACTCGGACGTCCCAATGGGGATCGCTGAGGGCACTGATTATTACCGGACGCACGTCATCGACGGGCCAACGTTCGCAACCGGCCAGCACTTCCTTGACCACCTCGGGATCGGGATGCCGGCTGGCCTCGACCACACGGTTAATATCCCCGCACCACCCCAGGCGGTTGAGCGCCCGTACCGCCTCCAGGGCCACCGCCCCGTTGGAATGGTTGATAAACGCGAGGATCGAATCCACAACCTCCGGGTTTGCGGCTCCTCCCTGGCCCAGCGCAACCAGCGACTCCCTCACCACCCAGAAATCCCCGTCACGCAGCGCGATCTTCAAGGCCTTCCTGGCTTCGGGAGTTTCCCGGTTGCCCAGCGCCCGGGCCGCCTCTCCCCGGACTTTGGGCGATTCGTCGGTCAGGGCCACCCGCAGTTTCTCCACCGCCTCGTCTCCTCCGACCCTTCCCAGCGACCGGACCGCAGCCACCCGCACCTCGGGGTCTTCGTCCCCGGTCAAGCGATTGACTTCATCCAAATCCGTCTTGCGGGCGATGCCGCACATGACCTCGGCCGCCGTTATCCTCAATCCGGGGCTGCCTTCGTCCATCAGCGGCTTTACCGCCGCTACAACCTGATCGTGGTACTTGGCACCCAACAAGACCAAAGAGGCCACCGCCCCCTTGGGAGGAGAATGGGATTCGCGGCAGATCAACTCGGTAAGTGTCGATATTACCGAGGGATTGCCGATCTTGCCCAGGGAGCGCTGCGCGGCCTCGGCCACTTCCACCTCGCTGGACAAACACAGATCGATGATCCTGGATAAACTGGCGGGCTGCCCGAAGTGTCCCAGAACATCCAGAGCCAGGACCTTCTCGCTGCGGCCCAGTTCATCCAGCATTTCGGCGAGTGATTCCGTTGACTTGGGACCAATGGACAGAATGGCTTCCCGCACCGGTTCCCGGAGGTTTTCGTCGCTCGCCGCGCGAATCAGATCCGCTACCACGTCCGGCCGCCCGGTCCACCCCAGAACCGCAACCGCCCCTTTCCGCTCATCCGCTACCGAGCTGTTGAGCAGCGCCCTGAGGTTCTCGATTACCTGGTCGGACGCCGCCCGGGCGACGGCCACGCGGATTTCCACCCGTATGCGCTTGTCCGCCATGCGGTACTGCCGCACCAGCGCCAGGGCAGCTGCGGCCCTCTCCCCGCGGCCCCGCGCCTGAAGGCCCTCCAGAAGCCTGGGAATGACGCTTTTGTCCCTGAGGTTTCCCATCAGGCGGTAGAGATGCGGACGCAGTGGCCCGACTCCCATGAAGGAAGACAGGATCGTTGTGGGCACCTCGGCATTCAGCCGGTCGAGCGCATCCAGGCAAGACAACTGCACCACCAGACCGTCGTCGCGAAGGGTCTCTACCAGACGTTCGATGACGCTGGCATCTCCCAACATACCCAGTGACTCGGCTGCGGCGGCTCTGACGTTCTCATCCGGATCCTTCAGGGTGGCAAGGAGCGGGTCCAGAGCGCGCGGATCCTTTACGTCGCCCAGGATGTCGGCGGCAATCTTCCGTTCGTCCTTGTCCCCGTCCTTGAGGACTTTGAACAGATCCGGCACCGCCGGTGCTCCGATCTTTATCAAGACCTCGGTAGCCGAATTGCGCAAGCCGGCGTTGTCCTCTTCACCCAAGGCCTTGATCAACGCCTGGATCAACTCGGGGCCTGCATCCTCCGAAGTAAAAACCTCCGAGGCGCACTTGCGCACCCTCCAACTCTCATCGCCCAGGGCTCGCATCAGTTGTTGTATGGGTAACCTGTCGAAAGCTTCTGCCAAACGCCGGACGGCCTGGTAGCGGATCTCCTCGACGGTACTCTCCAGGGCCGCTACGATCCGCTGCCTTTCCTCCTCCTTCATTATTCCTGCTCCCCTTCTTTTTCAAAGGTCTCCAGGTAGCGGGAAAACTCGCCGGCCTGGCGGCCTATCCTGTCGGTAATCTCCTCGAGATCGGCAATCTGGGCCCTTTCCTGCTCGATGGTGTCGCGGACCTCCTCGGCAACCTTGGCCACGTGATTCACGCCGTTGGACTGCTCCGACATGGCCTTGCTGACAAAGGACACCATTTCGGAGATCCGCTCCATGTTCTTGGTGACGCCGGTGGCCGCCTGCACCTGTTCGTTGGCCGAGCGAAACACGAATCGGGCGTCATCCCGCATCTGCTCCGACACGCGGTTGACCCGGCTTCCGCTGGTAGACTGCTCGGTAACCGCCCGCTTGATCTGCCTTACCATGGACGAGATGTTGGTCATCGATTTCGTGATGTTGCGGGTGATGGTTGAGTGTTCCGCGGTGGTCTTGGCTATGTCCTTGGCCATCTCGGTGACTTGATGGACCGAAGAGAGAATCTGCTGCAGCGCCTCACCGGCATGATTGGCCAGTTCGACGCCCCGGCGCACGCTGCCGGACCCCCGCTGCATGGCGTCGATGGCCCGCCGGGATTCCGTCTGCACGGAACGGATCAAGCCGGCAATCTCCTTGGTGGACGTCGAGGTCCGGTCGGCCAGATCCTTGATCTCGTCGGCGACCACCGCGAAGCCCTTGCCGTGCTCACCGGCCGCGGCGGCGATGATGGCCGCGTTGAGAGCCAGCAGGTTGGTCTGCTCGGCCACGTCGCCGATCACCGTCAGGATTCTTCCCACCGCTTCCATCTGGGTGCCCAGGCGGTTGATCACTTCCCGGGCTTCGTCGGTTATCTCCTGGATCTCGTTGATCCCGGCGATGGTCTCGCGCACCGATGAGGCTCCACGGCTGGCGAACTCGGACACCTCTTCGGACAAGCGCTGGGTCTGGTTGGTGTTTTCTTCCACCTGCTTGATCGAGCCGTCGATGACCGCGATAGACGTAACCGTATTCTCCGCGGCTCCGGCCAACTCGTCCACGTTGCCGGCAACCTCGTCCATGGAAGCGGTCATCTCCGCCAGCGCCGAAGCGGTATCATCTACCAGGCCCTGGAAATTCTCGCTGGAGGCCGCAACCTCCCTGACGCTCTGGTCTATCTCGAACATGGCGGAGGAACAATCCGAGGATGCTTCCTTGAGCGACTCCATCTGTTCCGATATGGACTGGATTGCCGACCGCATCTCAACCACCGAAGTCGCGGTTTGCTCGGCGATGTCGCCCCGGCGTTCGGCCGCCTCCCGGAATCTATCCACCTGCTCCACCAGCTTCCCGTGCTCCTTGCTGAGGTTGTCGGTGGTATCGAAGGCGCTGGAAAGAATCCGGCCCATCGAGTCGGCCCATTCCTCCACCGCCCTCACCAGATCGGCCAGTTCTCCACCACCACCCAACACCGTGAGGGTCTTGCGCTCCCCGCTGGCCATCGCGCGAAGCTGTCTGGCCGCGCGCCGATAGGGTCTCGAGGAGGACCATGCCACCAATCCGGCCAGAAGCAAGCCCATGACCGCAATCATCAGCACGCCGGCAACGCCCGTCCACATGAAGGGATCGATATCTTCGTAAATCAGGGAGATGGGCGCCACCCAGAAAAGGTAGCGACCCTCGGCAACCTTCCTCTTGACGTAAAGAAATGGCGCACGGCGTTCGTTCCAGTCGGGGGCTTCGGCCTTCAAGATGCGCGTGAACCAGGCCGGATCGGAGTCCATCAGGGGCGTGCCCACCAGCACCTTACCCTGTCCATCCACAACGACCAGGTTGTTCTTCAACGAAGGCGGGGGATCTGCCTCCCGCAGGGCATCCCGTGGGCCGATTTTCGGGCTATTCAGAAACGACTTCTCCAGCTTGGAGGCCGCCTGCCGGAATGAAGCCTCGCGCCCGGCCAGGATCATCCGGGCCTTCTGTTCACGGACCCTGCTGATCCACAACAACGAAGCCAGTCCCAGGGCCACTATCAGGATGACGGTAAATGAAACCGTCAGCCTGCGGGAAACCGTTCCGGGCGCCGTCCGCGGGCGCATATCTGCGCCAACCAGATCTTCCACGCTTTTGCGAATAGCCCGTAGGCCGACATAGTTGGCGTAGTTGCCGAAAAGCGCCTTCACCAGGCCTCCGGCCAGCACCAACATGCAGCCGACGAAGATTTGCCAGGGGGTCATGCCCTGGAAGAACTGCAGGGCCACCACCAGGGCGGCACCGGCGATGATCCACATCACAATCGATATGAGCACCTCTCTGAACGGGAACATCTCGATTACTTCCACCGCCCGCTGCACCATACCGGTGGGAGGAGTTGCGCCTTCCGGGCGCCGGAGCAACAGACGCACTGGTTCAAGCATCCAGGCGCACAGCAATTGGTGGACAAGGAAGAACGGCACCACCAGAATCACCGCGCCTATGATGATGGCCACGAGATGCTCGCTGAAACCACCGACGAACGCCATGCATATCACCACGAACGCCAACGACAGCACCGTGGTTATCAAATGGGCCTGTTTCAATTCTCGGGTGCTGGTTTCAATATTTTCCTTCACGGCAGTTCCTCACGCAGAAGATGAGGGTTAACCCTTCTGTCTACCGGATTTCTCGCCTTCGAACGGACTAAGAAATGCCGGATCGAGTACCTTTTTCAAATCCACCAGCAGCAGCAAGCGCCCCTGATGTTCGCACACTCCCAGGAAAATGCCCGGCTCGCGCCCCTGGGATATTTCCGGAGACGGCTTGATCATGTCCCGGGGTATGCGCACCACCTCCAGCACCTCGTCGACGACAATGCCGACGATCCGGCCGGATACGGCCACGATGATGTATTTGGGTTGCTTGGCCCAACCCTCCTCGGGTACCCGGAAACGTTTGCGCAGATCGACAATCGGGATAATCACTCCTCTGAGATTAATCATGCCCTCGATCAGTTCAGAGGAGCTGGGAACCGGGGTGATTTTCAGCGGATTGATGATCTCCTTGATGCGCATGATGTCGATGACGTATTCCTCGTTCCCCACGCGAAAGGACGCCATCTGAACAATCCGTTCCTCCATCTGCCCTGTCATGCCGTTGCTCATTCCGTCTCGCTCCGCCGCTATTTTGCTTTGAGGTACCGGTCGATCTGGATCACCGAGTCCAGATCCAGCAGTGTGTACATCTCGCCTTCCTGCCTTCCGACACCCACTATGTGCTCCGCCTCCACGCGATCGAAAACGCCCGGCGGCGGCTCGATGTCCTCGTCTTTCAGGCGGATCACGTGCCGCACCTCGTCCACCAGCAGGCCCACCAGTTCGTCCCGCAACTGGACGATCAAAATCCTGGATTTGCGGGTTTGTTCGGCGGCCTCCAGACCCAGGCGGCGACGCAGATCCACGACTGCCGCGATCATCCCCCGCAGGTTCAAAACGCCCAGGACAACCTTCTCGGTACGGGGGACTTCCGTGATCATCGGCGGCTTTATGATCTCCTTGATATGGAAAATGTTCACCGCGTAGGACTCATCGGCCAGAACGAAGCTCAGGTACTCCTGGACGCCTTCGGCCCTGAGACGGGTATCCATCTCGTCCCGGTACAAATCAAGGGACATGGCGCCGGCCGCATCCATCTCGTCGGGGGACACGAAGAACTCCTGCAGCGCCCGGACGTGGTCATCCCTGGGCTCCTCGACCTCCGGCTCTCCGAAGGCCGGCGGGATGTATTCGGCCTCGGGGCTCTCTTCCTCGAACTCCGGGGGCGGAGGCGCGGCTTTCTTGGCTTTCTTTTTCTTCGGCCGCGTTTTCTTGGCGCCCTTGGAGGTGCCCTTGGATGCCGGCTTCCTGGTTTTCTTCGCAGCTGACACGATCGTCATGTTCCTCGGCTACTCACGCGAAAGGGCTTCCTCGATCAGAGCCCCGACATCCAGAACCAGAATGGTCTGCTGACTGGCCAGATTGGTTGCGCCGGCGATCCCCGAGACCTTGGACAGGGACTTCCCCAGTGACTTGATTACTATATCCTGCTGGCCGATCACACCGTCCACTACTATTCCCAGCCGGTTCTGGGCCAGGCCCACCACCACCACGTACAGGATCCCTCCCTCCCCGGCCAGGGATTCTCCCAGCTCGAACCAGTCGGACAAGCGGAGCAGGGGCAAGGTAGCCCCACGTAACTCGATCACCTCGCGGCGCTCGATAGTGCGAACCCGGTTTGTGTTCACGTTGATAATTTCCAGGACCGAGTTCAGCGGGACTGCGTAAATCCGCTCGTTTACGCGGATGATCAGTGCCCGGATGATCGCCAGGGTGATCGGCAGGGTGATGGTGAACTTGGCGCCCTTCCCTTCCTCGGAATATACGTCGATCATCCCGCTGAGATTTGCAATATTGGTCTTGACCACGTCGAGCCCCACGCCGCGTCCGGAGATTTCACTCACCTCCTTGCTGGTCGAGAAACCCGGCAGGAAGAGCAGGTTCAACAAGTCGCGTTGGGTCATGTCGGCAAGGTGGTCTTTCTCGACGATGCCCTTCTTCAATGCGGTTTCCTTGATACGGTCGATGACCAGCCCGCGCCCGTCGTCGGCGATCTCAATCACCACATGGTTGCCCTTCTGGAAGGCACTGATGGCAACCTGCCCGGCAGCCGGTTTCCCCTGGGAAGTCCGCTCCGAGGGACTCTCGACGCCGTGATCGATCGCGTTGCGCAGGATGTGCATCAGGGGATCGGCCAGATCCTCCACGATCAGCTTGTCCAGCTCGGTGTCCGCCCCGCTGATCTGCAGTTCGATTTCCTTGCCGGACGAGCGGGAGATCTTGCGAACCATACGGGACAACTTCTCGAAATTCTGTCCCAGGGGCACCATGCGAACTTCCATGATTCCGCCCTGAAGCTCGTCCAGTTTTCTCTCGAAATTCCTGGATTCCTTGAATAAATCAACAGCAAGGCCGGTGAAGCCTTGTTCGGCTTTCAACTGTTCCGAGATGGCCTGCATGGCTGTGCGCACCAGCACCAGCTCACCCACTATATTCATGAGGCTGTCCAGTTTCTG
>Ga0272442_10007032_pt1 | contig 14642 bp, 11 predicted proteins | sample SSMForm2O_FD_200262 | JGI IMG/M metagenome (GOLD analysis project Ga0272442, IMG submission 200262) | Marine sediment archaeal communities from Little Sippewissett salt marsh, Falmouth, MA, United States - SSM-Form-2O | ecosystem: Environmental > Aquatic > Marine > Wetlands > Sediment ...
GGGATGTCGTCTCGCGTCGCAACACAGAGAACGTTGGGGTCCTCGAGCGCAATCGCCGGATCGATCCGAAGCACACGCGCATGCGCGTGCGGACTGCGAACAACCGCTGCGTGGAGCATCCCGGGGAAGGCGAGGTCGTCCGCGAACCTCGCCTCGCCCCGTACCTTGTCCACTGCGTCGGGACGTGGAACCGCGGCCCCGATCAGCGTCGCTCGTTCCGTCACGCTAGAGTCGGCCCCCCATGGTCAGCGTCATGATTGCCTTCTGCGTATGAAGGCGGTTCTCGGCCTGATCATACATCCACGACAAGTCGTTATCACAGACCTCGATGTCGGCCTCGAAACCGCGATCCACCGGCATGCATTGCAGCAGGTAGCCGGGGTTACAGAGCTTCTTCTGACGATCGGCAGTGTAGCGCCAGTCTTCGTACTTCTGCGCGATCTTCAGTTCCTCGTCCTTGCCGATGTCGTACCGCCTGCCGGTGAACCAGTTACGCGGGAAGACGACGGTCGCCCCATCGAGCGCCTTGTCGAGATCGTGCGAGATCTCGAACGACCCACCTGACGCGCTCGCCAGGTCGCGGCACTGCTGCATGACGTCCGGGTCGAGATCGAACTCCGGTGGGTTGGCGACGACGACGTCCATCCCGTACATCGACGAAATCAACGCGGTTCCCTGCACTGAGCACCGCCCCCGGATCCACGGTGAGTACGCCCACGTAACGACGATCTTCTTGCCCTTGACGTCGCCGTCGAGCTTCTCGTGCATCGTGTGGATGTCGGTCAGCGACTGGCACGGATGGTTGACGTCCGACGCCATGTTAATGACCGGGACCTCGGCCTCTTCGCCGAACCGGCGCATGATCTCGTCGCCTTGTCCGTAGTGGTCGATCTGGTCGTCGAGCAAGCGGATCCCGATCCCGTCGCAAAACCGCGCCATCGCCTTCGCCGTATCGCGGATCGATTCCCCCGCCCCTGGCTTCTCCTCGAGCGACAGCCGCATCGTCGAGGGATTGATGAACTGCGAATGGCCGCCGAGCTGCGTCATCGCCGTCTCAAACGACATTCGCGTTCGGGTCGATCCGGAGAAGAACATCATCGCGAAGGTCTTGTACTCGAGGTATGGGTGCGGCTTCCCACTGTAGTACAGGCCCTTCATCTGGTCGGTGACCTTCATCGCCAGATCGTATTCTTCCTTCGTCCAGTCGACCTCACTGATGAGGTCACGTCCCCTCAAATCGAACCAACTCATCGTTCCTCCTTGGTTGCGCGGGCGGGCCGAAGCCCGCGCCCGACGCGCCTAGCCCATGATCAGGGCCATCATCCCCTTCTGGCCGTGCAGTCGGTTTCCTGCCTCCTCGATGATCACGGAGTTGGGACCGTCGATGACCTCGTCGGTGACCTCCATGTCGCGGTCGGCCGGAAGGCAGTGCATGTAGATGGCGTCGTTCGTCATCGCCATCTTCTCTTGCGTGCAGATCCAGTCCTTGTTCGCTTCAAAGACCGCCTTGGCCTTGGCCTCGTCCATGATTCCGGAGCCATCTGTCGGCTGGACGGTCCACGCCTTCGGGTAGACGACGTCAGCGTCCCGGAACGACGCATCCATGTCGTGCGAGATTTCGAACGCGCCGCCGTGCTTCTTGGCCAGGTTCTCCGTCGCCTGCAGGACCTCCGGATCGAGGTCGAGCCCCTTCGGGTGCGCCAGGGTGACGTCCATCCCCATCATCGCGGCGGAGATGATCGCGCTCTGCGGCACAGCGAGCGGTTTGGCGACCGAGCCGGAGTACGCCCAGCTCATGACGAACTTCTTCCCTTGAAGGTTGTGGCCGAGCTTCTCCTGCATCGTCATCACGTCGGCCAACGCCTGACACGGATGGTACTTGTCGTCCTCCATGTTGATCACGGGGACCCGCGACCACTCGGCAAACTCCCGGATGATGCGATGCCCCTTCCCGTACTCCCAACCCGTCGGCTTGCCGTAAATGCGAATCGCGATCGCGTCCCCCATCTCGGCCAGCACCCGCGCAACGTCGGAGATACGCTCGGTCGAGTATGCAACTTCCTCGCCCTTCAGTGCCGGCGTGTAGACCGCGCCCGGCTGCAGGAAGTGCGCGTGTCCGCCAAGCTGCGTCATGCCCGCCTCGAACGAGTTCCGCGTCCGCAGACTCGTGTTGTAGAAGAGCATGTGCAGCGTCTCCCCCTCCAGCACACGGTGCGGCTCGCGACGAATCTTCTTCCGCTTCAGATCGTGTGCGGTGTCGAGCATCGCGTCGATCTCGTCGCGGGTGAAGTCCAGCCATGTCAGAAAATTCCGACCCCGTAGACTCGTATTGGCCATCGGTTCCTCCTACTTGCCTCGTGTAATTGCCGTTCCCGCTTTGCCTTCGAGTGCGTCGAACGCCTTGCCGAGCGAGGTGATGACCGCTCGGTCTCCGCCGGCCTCGATGAAGCGGATCGCGGCTCGAACCTTTGGCTCCATCGATCCCTTGGCGAAGTGGCCCTCGGCGTGATACTGCTTCGCTTCTGCGACGGTGATCGTATCCAGTCCCTTCTCCTCCGGCGTCTTGTAGTTCAGCTTGACCTGGTCGACGTCGGTCAACACCATGAAGATCGAAGCGTCGACATCGTTGGCGAGCCGCTCGCCGGCGAGATCCTTGTCGATCACGGCGTCGACGCCGATTAGCTTCCCGTCCTCTCGAACGACGGGGATCCCGCCGCCACCGGACGCGATGACGATCGACCGAGCCGCGATCAGCTGCCGGATGGCTTCTTTCTCGCCGATCTCGATCGGATTGGGCGACGGGACGACGCGACGCCATCCGCGACCGGCATCCTCCCGAACGTCATATCCCTTCTCCGATTCGAGCGCTTTCGCCTGTGCCTCGTCGTAGAACGGTCCGACCGGCTTGGTCGGATTGGTGAATGCGTCATCGCTCTTGTCGACGACTACTTGGGTGATCAACGTGACGATCGGAATGTCGCCCCGGCCCTTGGCCGCGAGGAGATTGTGCAGCGTCTGCTGCATCATGTAGCCGATCAATCCCTGGCTCTCGGCACCGCAGACATGCAGCGGCATCGCCGCGGCCACGTCCTTGGCCGTCTCGTTCTGCAACAGGATATTGCCGACCTGCGGCCCATTCCCGTGCGTCACGACGATCTTGTACTTGCCGGATTCGACCATCTGCACCAGTTGCTCGCCGGTCACTCGGACATTCTCCAACTGCTCTTCGTAGGTGCCGTTCTGTCCCGGCTGCAGGATCGCGTTCCCACCCAAGGCAACGACAACGACCTTCTTCTCTTCGCTCATCTGACCTCCTACCGCAGCTCAATTCTGCGGATACTTGATTCAATGCCCCAGGGCAGCCCTCGATAGAACGTCACGCGGATCCGGCCGTGAACCGCATGATGATCTCCATCGCTTCGTGGAGTGTGCTCAATTCAACGTACTCATCGGGCTGATGTGCCTGCTCGATGGCTCCGGGGCCGTAGATTATGACAGGGACCTCGAGCCGCGGCACGATCTCCACGGCGTCCGTGGAGTACGGGGCGATGTGCACATCAGCTGCTTGCTTCGTCACCTCGCCATGGATCTGAAGGAACCGCATGATGTCTGCATTCTCGTCATCGCTCACGATGCGTTCCTTGTCATTGAATACCCGGTACTCAAAGCGCGCCCCGTACATGTTGGCGCATGATGCACCGACGTCCTCAATGAGTGCTAGAACTCGATCACGCTCTTGACTCGACACGACACGCGAGTCAAGGCGAACCGTCGCTGTGTCTGGAACAACGTTGACCTGCCACCCACCGTCGAGCTGCCCGATGTTGAGCGACGTCCTCCCCAGACCCGAAAGCTCCGGGAACTGGCGACTCTGCTGATCCAGTTCGATGCAGAACGCCGCGGCGGGCAGGATCGCGTTGGTCCCCGCCTCGGGGATCGAACCGTGGCCGCCTTTCCCTCGGAACGTTGCCTCGACCCACAACTCGCCTTTCTGCCCGATGTACGCACTTCGGCCTGTCGGCTCGGCGATCAGTAGGAGCCGTGCATCGTCGATCAATCCGGAGGCCGCAACGGACGCCGCTCCACGGTATGCCCGCTCCTCGTCAGCCGTCAACGCGAGAACCAGGTCGTACAGTGGCATTACGCCCTGACGGACGATCTCCTTCGCCACCTGGAGGATGACTGCGACGCCGCTCTTCATGTCTGCGGCGCCAAGACCCCACAGCCTGTCGCCGTCGCGTTTCGGCGTGAACGGATCGGTCGAGGTCCACTTCTCTGGATCGGTGTCAACTGTATCCAGGTGCCCGCACAGCACGAAGCTGCCCTCGGACGCCCCAGGAATGCGCGCAACAAGCGAGTTCCGCCCCGGCTCAAGCGGAACACGCTGCGAGTCAACACCCAACTCAAGAAGATAGGACTCGATGAACTCGACCGCCCGGTCCTCTTCGCCCGGGGGGTTGACAGTCCGGATCTTGATCAGGGTCTCAAGCAACTCAACAATCTCCCGTCTCGCTTCGTCGCCGCATGCCCTCATCGATAACCCCCTCTACATGACACGCCGCAGCTTCGGGTCCAACCGGTCTCGCAACGCGTCGCCAATCAGATTGAAGGAGAGAACGGCAGTTGCCAGGAACAGACCTGGAAACAGAATGATCCACGGGGCACGGATAACGTAGGTTCTTCCCTCATTCATCATGCCCCCCCAACTGGCCACGTACGGAGGAATCCCGACGCCAAGGAAATTCAGCGCGGCCACTTCCATAATCGAGAACGCGAACGTAAATGTCGCCTGGACGATCACCGGTGACACCAGGTTCACCATGACGTGCCGGAGTAGGATACGCCTGGATGGCACCCCCAAGGCTCTCGCCGCCTCAATGAACGTCGCTTCACGGATAGACAGTGTTGCGCTGTAGACCACGCGAACCATCCGCGGAGCCCAGACGAGTCCGACCGCCAGAATGACGTTGACGATCCCCGGCTTTCCGAGAATCGCCATTAGCGCTAACGCGAGAATGATTGCTGGAAACGCCATAACTGCGTCGACAAGCCGCATGACGACCAATCCGAAGCGGTCGAAGAACCCTGCCAACATGCCAATAGGAAGCCCGACGCATAGCGCGAAGCCCGAGATTGAGATACCCAACAGTAGCGTGATCCGAGTTCCGGACAGGGCCCGGCTCAGGATGTCGCGGCCGAAGTGATCTGTCCCGAGCAGGTGGGTCTTGTTCGGCCCCTGGAGTCGATCGGTCATCCGGATTTCGTCGGCGTCGTACGGAGAAATGAGCGGCCCGGTCGCCGCAACGAGCAACAGACCGGCCAGGATGAGCAAGGCGATTCCCGTTGTACGCCGCCGCGTGGAGAACTGCCACAAGCTTGCGCCCATCGATCGTACCCATCCCCACCAGCTGGGCCGGCCACGTTTGCTCTGCACTACGTTCTCATTCATCTATCGATACCGAATCCTTGGGTCCAGTAAGGCGTATGACAGGTCTGTGGCGAAATTCACCAGCACGTACAGAACAGCGACGACCGCCATGATCCCCTGAATCACTGGGTAGTCCCGCTTCAGCACGGACTGCACGATCAGACTCCCGACGCCCGGCAAGGCGAAAACTGTCTCAGTGACCACTGCACCGGAGACGAGCGACGCGAACGTGAACGATACAACTGTGACAATTGGAATGGCCGCGTTGCGGAAGGCATGTTTCATGATCACGACTCGCCCGCGCAATCCCTTGGCCTTCGCTGTGGTGATGTAGTCCGCCTGGAGCACATCGAGCATGCTGGATCTAGTCGTTCGAGCGACGAGAGCCGCATTCACAAACCCGAGCGAGAAACCCGGCAGGATGAGACTTTTGAGGTTAGCAAGGTTCCCCGTCTCGCAGATCGATGTGAACCCCGAACTCGGAAGCCACCCCAACCGCCCGGCAAACAGCGCCATGAGCATCAGTCCCAACCAGAAGCTCGGGATGGCTGCTCCGGCAAGCGCGATGAGAAGCATCGCATTGTCCGTTAGTCCATTGGGGCGAATCGCGCCGAGGACACCCGCAGGGATCCCCAGTCCCACAACCACTAACAGGGCTGCCGCGCCGAGCCAGAGGCTTGTCTCGGCTCGCTGCGCGATGATTTCCAGCACTGGCTTTCGATGAAACAGGGATTCACCGAGGTTGCCATGAAGGAAGTTCGACAAGTAGCGCAAGAACTGCACGTAGATCGGTTGGTTTAGACCCCATGTCTCCCGCAGGAGCTCTATCTGCTCAGGCGTGGCATTCGCGCCAAGCATTACTGCGGCCGGATCGCCAGGGATCAGCTGCATCAAGACAAAGGTGATCGTAATCACGATAAACGTGCTCACGACCAGACCAAGACTACGGTGCAAGACGAACGTCAGCACACTGGATCGCCCTCCAAGATGCGCGTTTCCCCCAAGCCAGATGGCCCATTAGGCACCGAAAGGGCGTCCTCCGCCGTCAGGGCGGAGGACGCCTTGTTATCTCTCCAATCGAGAGTCTATGAGCGCCAAGTGTTCCAGAAGAACGGCGAAAGCATCGGAGGATTGTCGGGAGTGCCATACCCGCCACCGATTTCAGTTCGGATCAGATGCAGTTGGAACGCGTCTCCGAACTTGATCGCTGGGATCTGCTCGTACCACAGATCCATGATCTCCTGCCACTTCGCATAGCGTGTATCGAAGTCGGTGATACCGTTGAGCTCATTCCGCAGCACTTGGATTTCCGGCGTATCCCACCAGCCTGCGTAGTTCGGGTTGAGCATCAGCACAAGTGATGGGTCGGGCGTCGTGCTGTAGTAGGAAAAAGCAATCTCCCAAGCCGGATTGTCCGGATTGGCCTGGCTGTTCCGGATATCGAAGAACGTCGCCTTGTCGTATACCTGGAGATCGACTGTGAAGCCGGCGTTGCGCAGCTGATCCGTCACAACGAGCGCTTGGTTGTACTGCGCCGTCATATCCTGTGCAACGATGATCCGAATCGTCTCGCCGGCATAACCAGCATCTGCAGCCAACTGTGCTGCCAGGTCCGAATCGGCGGCGTCATACAGCCCCTCGCCCTCGCCTTCCGTGTACCACCGGATGCCAGGCGCGAAGTAGCTCGCGTTCAGGCTCCAGAACGTCGGATCGCCATATCCGGCAAGCATGATCGCTTCCATGTCGAGGGCTGTGATAATCGCCTGCTTCAGCGCGGAATTGGTCATGAGACCTGTGCGATTGTTCACCAGGGCAATCGGATAAATCGGCGGGTGGTCCGTGATAATCGGCAGGATGTCGTCATTCCCTTCGATGCTCACGTAGAGGTCATTGGGGATGTTCACCGCGTAATCGTACGTGCCGGATTCTACCCCGACAATGCGTGCGTTGTCCTCAGCGACGAAGAAGAACTGCAATTCGTCGAAGTAAGCAACCTTCTGCCCGGAGAACCCGCTTGCTGCTTCTGGCGACGACACGTACCCTGCGAACCGCTCAAGCAGGATATAGTCGCCCGCTTTCCATTCCACAAACCGGTACGGTCCTGTGCCAACAATGTCGGCAGGGGCAATCGGTTCTCCACCTGCGGATTCCGCCAATGCCTTCGGGTAGATGCTCGGACCGCCGTAGATGTTCGCGAGGTACGTTGTCATCGGGGCAAACGGTTCATCGAGCGTCATGCGGACAGTGTATTCATCCACTGCCTCGACGCTTGTCACGTGGCTCCATAGCGCCGCTGCTGTTAGTCCGTATTCGCCCCATCTCTTGAGCGAAGCAACAACATCCTCGGCCGTCATCTCCTCTCCGTTATGGAACAGCACGCCACGACGCAAGTAGAACGTGGCTATGGTACCGGTCTCGTCCAGCTCCCAACTCAGCGCTAGCATCGGCTTCGGTGCATAGTTCTCGTCAAATGCGAACAACCCTTCGAGCAAGTGTCGAGCCGGGATGCTCGCTGCAACACCCGAGTCAAGCACCATGTCCAGTTTTCCCGGTTCGGATGCCAACGCAACACGGAGCGTTCCTCCGTACATCGGCCCGTTGGCAGCCATCGCCAAACTTCCAAGAATACCAATCAGCAAGATCGCGAGAATCACCTGCTTCGCCATGCGCATCTCTACTCCCTCCTTGTTCAGTACTCCGTGCAATCTAGCGACTCACTCCATTGTCCGTTGCTGTGGAGGTTCCCCCTTTCTTAGGTTGTGATCCGGCCGAGCACAGGCGCGCGTCCATGTCATAAGGCGTGGAGCAGAGAGGCGATGCATCGTGCGATGGAAGCAGACCGTCGTGCTGTGAAATGCGGTCGGTTGGAGCGGCGGAGAATAGGATCGAACACTCGATCCGGTCTGGAACGGCCGGGCCCGAGACCGATTGGCTGTCGGGACGGCCCGTTCCTCTTCGACTGGTTGCTTCGCAGATGGCTTCACTCGGCAACACTTCCGTGATCCGTGGCAATAATCTGTATGATAGCTTGATCACCTGTCAGGCGCAACCGCTTCAGCCATTCGGAACCACAGAGGCCGCAAAATCCGCACCGTTTCCAAATACCCATGGGATGATGCGTTTGGCCAAGTCGTACGGCAGGGTAATCCAGAGCGATCCAACAGGATGATCGGGCCGCGTCCCGCGTCGGCATGCGACAACTTGAGAATCAGTCTGACAGCATGATAGTATTACAGATAGCACGCAGTCACAGCACACCGCGCCAGGAGGCACCGATGATCGACCTAACCGTCCATGAAGGCCAACTCGCCCGCACCGTCGAGCGCGCCCGCGAGCGCGGAATCATCGTTCCGACGTTCGCCCAGATGCGCGATCCCAGCCTGATCCCCGCTTCGATCGTTGAGCGTCTTCGCGACATCGGGCTGTGGGATCTTCACTCGCTCAATCTGTTTCGTATCACCTGGAAGAACGAACCAACCGCTCATGGCGGCGGCTTCGGCGGGGTCAATTACCTGGAGTTTCCGCCCGAGCTGACCGGCGTTCCCGCGCGGATTATCGCGCTTGTCGGCAAATGGTTCCCCACCGGGGCGCATAAGGTCGGGGCCACGTTCGGCTGTCTGGCTCCCCGTCTTGTAACGGGGCAGTTCGATCCCACGTTCCACAAGGCCGTCTGGCCGAGCACCGGAAACTACTGCCGCGGCGGGGCGTACGACGCCAACCTACTTGCGTGCGAGTCGATCGCGATTCTCCCGGAGGAGATGTCGAAGGAGCGCTTCGATTGGCTTGCGAAGGTCGCCGGCGAGGTCATCGCAACGCCGGGATGCGAATCGAACGTGTGGGAGATTTTCCAGAAGTGCAAGGAACTCCAAGCGACCCGTGACAACATCATGGTGTTCAATCAGTTCGACGAGTTCGGAAACCACCTCTGGCACTACGACGTCACCGGTCACGCCATGGAGGAGGTGCTCGACGCCGAACTCGAGGACGCAGAGTACGCCGGCGTCGTGCTCACATCCGGATCCTCGGGCACGATGGGGTGCGGTGACTACCTGAAAGAACGCTTCCCGCGTAGCAAACTCGTCGTCAGTGAAGCATTGCAGTGCCCGACGTTGCTCGAGAACGGGTTCGGCGGGCACCGCATCGAGGGAATCGGCGATAAGCACGTCCCATGGATCCACAACGTCCGCAACACCGACATGGTCGTGGCAATCGACGACGAAGACACGATGAGCCTCGTCCGACTGTTCAACGAGGACGAAGGACGTCGCCACCTTGAGTCCCAAGGCGTTCCAACGCAGCTGGTCGAGCAGCTCGACCTCCTCGGGATCTCGAGCATTGCGAACCTTCTGTCGGCGATCAAGTTCGCCAAGTACTACGAACTCGATGATTCGGACGTCGTTCTCACGGTCCTGACGGACTCGATGGAGCTCTACCAGAGCCGCGTCAAAGAGCTGCAAGACGCGCACGGGTCGTACAGCCGGACGGACGCCGCCGTCGACTATGAAGCGCATCTGCTGGGGATGAAGACCGACGCGATGCTCGAGTTGGGATACCGCGAGCGCAAGCGAATCCATAACCTGAAGTACTACACGTGGATCGAGCAGATGGGCCGCTCCGCCGAGGAACTCGACGCACAGTGGTACGATTTCCCCGGGTACTGGGACCGCATCCATCGGCTGGTCGACGACATCGACGGGCAAATCGTCGCGTTCAACGAGGAGTCGGGGCTGCTGGACACCTAGGAGCCCTAGGCCAAACGCGCAGTTGCCGGCCTACGGTACCAGTTCATATAGCGATTACGGTCCGAGCGGGGTAGAAACCGCCCCGCTCGCCGCTTCATAGACTATCCGGAGTCTCTTACGCCTCCCAGATCTCACGCATTCGCGTCCAGTGCTCAACCATCCGTGAGAAGGCCGTCTCCGCGTCGCCTTGTACGATCGCGTCGAGGATCTCTTTGTGCAGATCGACGACGTGGCTCAGATCGTGCTCGTTCTTCAGGTAATACTGACGCGTGAACTCCCGATAAACGCGCTGCTCCATCGTGTCGAGAAGCGGCTTGAGCGCCGCCGTCACAAGGCTGTTGCCCGCCGCGTTGGCGATCGCAACATGGAATTTCTTATCAGCGTCGATATATGACTCGTAGTCATCGTTCTCGGCATGCGTCCGCATCTCATCGAGGATGGTCCTGAGCGTCGCGACGATGCCGGGCAAGCGGTTCGCCGCAACGAGCGCGGCCACGGGCGGCTCCAGCGCTTGGCGCGCGTCCATCACATCCCGGCAACCGGCCTCGGTCTCGATCAGCAGGACCGTGTCCTCCTCTTCCGAGGAACTCGGGCACCGCAGCACGAAGTTGCCGCTTCCGGGTCTGGACTCGATGATCTCCATCGCCTGCAGCGCGCTGAGCGCCTCACGGATCGATGGCCGGCTGACGCCCATCTGCTCGGCCAACTCGAATTCTGAGGGGAGCTTGCTTCCGACAGGGTATTCGCCGTTCTTGATCGCCTCGACGACCTGCTCCGCGGCAATCGACGTCACTTTGCGGGGTCGAACCTTTTCGAACGCCATCGGTCCTCCTCAACATGCGAATGGGCCGCACGGGCACCAACCTGTATGATAGCCTGGCGGATTTTGAGCCGCAACGGACGGCCGAGGGAGGCTAGACCTCCCGAATCAGGAAGCGGCCTCGACCCCGATCCGCTCTTGGGGCTCCCTCTTCAACAATGACGTCTCCCCGCGAGATTGTGGTCTCCACACACCCTGCGACGCGCCATCCTTCATACGGGGAGAAGTCGGTATCCATGTGCAGATCGGCGGCCCTGATCTCCCACTGCACTTCCGGATCGAAGATCACGAGATCCGCGTCCGATCCAATGTCAAGCGCCCCCTTCTTGGGATACAAGCCATGGACGCGGGCCGGGCCTTCACAGAGCAAACGAGGGATGTCCGTCAGCTGAAGAATTCCTGCCGCGACGCCTTCCGAGTAGAGCAGCGGCAGCAGCGTTTCCACTCCCGGAAGCCCGTACGGTAAGTCGCTGTAGGAACCTCGCCACGCCTTCTGCTGCCGAGTGAATGGGCAGTGGTCGGTGGCTACGAAGTCGATCTCGCGTCGTCGAAGCCCGTCCCAGAGCACACGTTGGTCTTGTCTTGACCGCAGCGCCGGACTTGCGGCAAACAGGTGACCGTCCATGCGATCGTAGCTCTCGGCGCTTAGAACAAGATACTGAGGACACGTCTCCGCCGTCATTCGAACACCGTCCGCTCGAGCGTTCCGCACCGCGCTAAGTCCGAGAGCTGAGCTTACGTGCACGATGTGAACGCGACACTCGGTTTCCGCCGCAAGGCGGCCGACGTGCGAGATCGCTCGCTGCTCGCACAAATCCGGACGAGCCAACGCCAACGTTCCCATCCGTCCACGATCCTCTTCAGAGAGGCCCGCCTCGATCGATCGAATCAGCCCTTCATCTTCAGCGTGGACAAGCGCTTCCGCGCCCAGCTCCGCGATCAGAGAGAACGCGCGGCGCATCTCGGCTGGTGCCGTCCGCCGTCCGGAAGGCTCGTACGCAGTGTAGAACTTGAAGCTCGTCACGCCCCGCCGAACGGCCTCTCGGAATTGCCCGTCGTCTTCAGGATTCCAACCGATGACCTCGGCATGAAGCGCGACATCAATGACGGCGTCTTCGAGATCGTCGAGGCGCCGTTCGATGTCCTCGGGAATTGACGTCTCCCGCGATCCGACCGTGAAATCGATGATCGTCGTCACGCCGCCACAGGCTGCTGCAATCGTGCCGCTTTGGAAGTCATCACTCGATCGCGTCCCGGCCACCGGGAGAGCCATGTGGGTGTGGGCATCGATCGCTCCAGGGAAGACGAGCTTATCCGAGGCATCGATCGTCCTCCGGCCCTGGAGCCCCAAACCGACCGCGGCGATCCTCCCATTCTCAATTCCGACATCGCTGGAGATCGCAGACAGCGGCGTTACGACTGTCCCTCCGCGGATCACAAGTTCGTGCATTGGAAGGCGTAAACCTCCGTTCCCAATTGAGTTCTTGAAAACCTGCCAAGCAGCATGATAGCATTGCATGACCCGCCGCACAACGGCGGCGGCCGGGAGGATTCATGATCGATCTTGCAGTCAACGAAGCACAACTCAAGCGGTCCGCTCAGCGCGCCCACGAGCGCGGAATCATCATTCCGACGTTCGCCCAGATGCGCGATCCGTCGCTGATCCCTGCTCCGATCGTCGAGCGTCTCCGCGATGTGGGTCTCTGGGATCTCCATCCCTTGAACCTGTTCCGCATTACGTGGAAGAACCAGCCCACCGCTCATGGCGGCGGCTTCGCCGGGGTCAACTACTTGGAGTTTCCGCCCGAGCTGACCGGCGTTCCCGCGCGGATCATCGCGCTCGTCGGCAAATGGTTCCCCACTGGGGCGCACAAAGTCGGGGCTACATTCGGCTGCCTGGCACCCCGGCTCGTTACCGGGCAGTTCGATCCCACGTTCCACAAGGCTGTCTGGCCAAGCACGGGCAATTACTGCCGCGGCGGCGCGTACGACGCCAATCTGCTTGCGTGCGAGTCGATCGCGATCCTTCCGGAGGAGATGTCGAAGGAGCGCTTCGAGTGGCTTGCCAAGGTCGCCGGCGAGGTCATTGCGACGCCGGGATGTGAATCGAACGTGTGGGAGATCTTCCAGAAGTGCAAGGAACTCCAAGCGACACGCGACAACGTAGTGATCTTCAATCAGTTCGATGAATTCGGGAACCACCTCTGGCACTACGATGTCACCGGCCATGCCATGGAAGAGGTACTCGACGCGGAACTCGATGGTGCGGAATACGCGGGCGTCGTGCTCACATCTGGATCCTCGGGCACGATGGGGTGCGGTGACTACCTGAAAGAACGCTTCCCGCGTAGCAAACTCGTCGTCAGTGAAGCATTGCAGTGCCCGACGTTGCTCGAGAACGGGTTCGGCGGGCACCGCATCGAGGGCATCGGCGATAAGCACGTTCCGTGGATCCACAACGTTCGCAACACCGACATGGTCGTGGCGATCGATGACGAAGACACGATGAGCCTCGTCCGGCTATTCAACGAGGACGAAGGACGTCGCCACCTCGAGTCTCGAGGCGTTCCGTCTGAGCTTGTCGGGCAGCTCGATCTGCTCGGGATCTCCAGCATCGCGAACCTTCTGTCGGCCATCAAGTTCGCCAAGTACTACGAACTCGATGGTTCGGACGTCGTTCTTACGGTCCTGACGGACTCGATGGAACTCTACCAGAGCCGCGTGAAGGAGCTGCACGAGGCTCACGGACCCTACAGCCGGACGGACGCCGCCGTCGACTATGAAGCGCATCTGCTCGGGTTGAAGACCGACGCGATGCTCGAGTTGGGATACCGCGAGCGCAAGCGGATCCACAATTTGAAGTACTACACGTGGATCGAGCAGATGGGGCGATCGGCCGAGGAACTCGACGCACAGTGGTACGATTTCCCCGGGTACTGGGACCGCATCCATCGGCTGGTCGACGACATCGACGAGAAGATCGAAGCCTTCAATGAACGCTCGGGGCTCCTCAAGGAGCTGACGAGCTGACGCCCGCCATGGAGCCACAACGAACCTCTCCGCTGAAGCATCTGCTGGATCGGATCCTCGCGCAGGTGGAAGGCAAGGAAACGATTCGTCCGATCCTTCTGATCGGCGGGATCGGCTCCGGGAAGACGGCCACGGGCCTACGGCTTCTCTCTCTCCTGCGGCAGTCGGGCCTCCACGTGGGTGGCTTCCTCGCGCCACGCAGGATGGAAGGGAACGAGACCATCGGCTATTCCCTGATCGATCTCGCCTCGGACACCACGCATCCGTTTGCCGGGCTCGAACCGGGAGGCGTGGCCGCAGGGCGCTTCTACCTGTCAGAAGAAGGACTGCAGATCGCCGAGCACGCGGCAGCCGCGGCACTCGACACGACGTCGGTCGTGATCATCGATGAGGTCGGCCGTCTCGAGCTCGGCGGTGCGGGGCACGCACGTGCCGTCCGACGTTCACTCGCCTCGAACATCGTTCCCATTCTGCTTGTCAGGGACGAGCTCCTAAGTGAGGTCATCCGGGCGTTTGACATTGAGGATCCGATCGTCTTCGACGTCCGAAATGCCTTCGACGCAAGTGTGGCGAGCCCTGCTGGCGAGCGGACCTTCTGGGAGATCGTCGACTCACTCCCGTA
>Ga0272442_10007033_pt1 | contig 14642 bp, 10 predicted proteins | sample SSMForm2O_FD_200262 | JGI IMG/M metagenome (GOLD analysis project Ga0272442, IMG submission 200262) | Marine sediment archaeal communities from Little Sippewissett salt marsh, Falmouth, MA, United States - SSM-Form-2O | ecosystem: Environmental > Aquatic > Marine > Wetlands > Sediment ...
CTGCTATGGATAATAGCTTATCACCACGTGGTAGAACGTTCTGATTATATTCGTGCAGGATGGAAAAGTCTATTAGGTTTCTCATAGATTAAAATATAGTAATAATAGTATATAAACCAAACCATTGATTAGGTTTTTCGAAATCCTCTGCTGATATTCCCCAGTAGCGAATTTTCCCTTCCTGTACCCACCTAACCGCTTACTACTGCGAAGTTAAACACTATGGTTGATGCTTCATCAAATCCAAATCTCATTAAAATTTGGAGCTTATATACTTTCATGGGATAAGTTCGGAGAGGCTTTTTACCCAGAAATATTTTTAAACTCAGGTACATATATAGTTCCTGGTTACTTTGTCTTAAAGGCTAATTTGGTAATGAGGGTGCTTTCATGAAAGGGACCAAATCGGGAAGGATTGCCCTGGTGACGGTGTTGAGTCTTTGTGGTCTAGTTGCGTTGTCGCTGTTCTATTCGCAAGTTTACTCGCCGGAAAATGCGTCTCAACCTCTCGCCCACGAATGTCAAGAATCACTCTCCACCCCAGTCTACTGGCCCACAGAAGGCTGGAATATCAGCACTCCTGAAGAGCAAGGCATAGACTCCGCCATACTAGCAAAAGGGCTCCAGGCCATTCGGGACGAGAACATCCACATTCATAGCTTGCTTGTAATCCGCAACGGTTCAGTCGTTCTGGATGCCTATTTCTACCCCTACGACGGCAAGACTCCTCATGAACTCGCTTCAGTTACCAAGAGCGTGATGACCACCCTGATAGCCATCGCCGCTGATCGGGGCAAATTGCAGCTAGACCAGCCCATGGTTTCTTTCTTCCCCAACCGCACCATCGCCAACCGCGATTCAATGAAAGAACGTATCGCTGTAAAGCATTTGGCCGGAATGTCCTCAGGCTTGGACTCGGTGGGGCTTGAAAATGATGAGGGTACCCTCCACGATATGCAAGAAAGCCAAGACTGGGTCCAATTCGCCATTGATCGGAGGGTGGTCAGCGAACCGGGAACCCATTTTGTTTACGATAGTCCTGGGATGCATTTACTCTCCGCCATCTTAGAGGAGGCTACGGGCACGACGGCGCTTGAGTTCGGTCGTGAAAACCTGTTTGAGCCCCTCGGCATTAGAGAAGTGATCTGGCCTGTCGACCCCCAGGGCTTCAATTACGGGTGGGGTGACCTATACTTATATCCCCACGATGCCGCCAAAATCGGTTACCTCTGGCTCAACAATGGTGTATGGGACGGCGAACAGATCGTATCTCGCGAGTGGGTGGAAGATTCGGTCAAGCCGCAGATCAAGACGGACGGGGACGACTATTACGGCTATGGCTGGTGGGTCTATACAAGTGATAACCTGGTGGATTACTCAGCAGTCGGTCGTGGTGGGCAGTACATCAAAGTAATTCCATACTTGGATCTCGTGATAGTGGCGACAGGAGGAGGCTTCGATTATGATGAGATAGAGCCCTTAATAACTCCTGCTCTGGTCAATCCAGACAACCCTCTGCCAGCGAATCCCGATGGTGTCGCCAAGCTAAATACCACACTTAGAGCGATCGCACATGCACCTGAGCCTGAGCCAGCCCCTTCCCTTCCAGATACAGCGGGAAAGATTTCTGGCAAGACTTTCGTCTTCGAGCCGAACCCATTACAGCTTAAGACCCTTCGTTTGAGTTTCAACAACTCGGACGAGGCAGGCATTCTCATCACCTTCGCCGACGATCAGAGTCAGCGTTCGGGTAGTGTGGGACTAGATGGTGTTTATCGCATGTCCCCAGGACAGAACAACTTTCCTGCAGGATATCGGGGCTGCTGGGTAGATAATCAAAACTTCGTCGTCGAGGTAGAAGAGATCGCAAACATAGAAGCCTATACTGTAAGGCTGCGCTTTGTGGATGATCGGGTTATGGTTGAGGCTAAAGAAAGGACGCATGAAGCTGTTATAAAGTTCGGGGGTAGGCAGCAGGATTAAATAAAGTCTCGGTTTTTGATGAGCGCTCTCGAACTCACCTCTACTTCGCCTTTGTAGACCACTGCGCCGAACTCGATGGCCTCTTCCACTACAGCGAGGTCTTTCATCAGGAAGATCCGCTTTTTGGCCGTCTCTATAAATGCCACCGAGTTTTTCAGAACGTGAGCGTACTTGCTGAACTTATCCGACTTAACGACTTAGTCCTTCAGATCTTCGATGGGATAGGCGTCAAGCCCGTTAACGTTCGAGGAGCTTGAGAGCCTGGTTCCTCTCACCCACAGACTTGAACTCGAACCCATACGTTTCGCGATTGTAGTGATCTGAAAGCAGCCTGAATAGCTCCTTGTTATCATCGAAGAAGTAGCTTGAAGACCCAGAGCTTACCGATTTTGAAGACATTGATGCACTTTCGTCTCTCGACGACATCGAAAGTGCTCGGCACCATGCATGTAGTTCGCAGTTTCGGGATTGAAATTACTTGCGCAAAGGGTTTGCTGAATACTTTCGCCCCACCCGTCCTGTAGCCTTACCTCCATTGGAGCGATAACAACCGGTTATGGAACTCGAACTTCAGTCTCCTCTCACTCTCACCTCCACCTCCTTCAACGTCCTCATAGGACAGGAGGAGATGCTGGTAGATTCGCTAAACTACAACTTGAAGGAGCTTCAGCGCCTTCAAGTCCTCTATATTAGCGGGAACTATTCGCGCATCCTCGACAAGCTCGACCGCCGTTTCACCGAACTGGACATTCGCCGAGCCTTCACTGCTTACCAGCTTATGACCATCTTAAAAGAGGCATATCAGACTCTGATCATATTCGAGCACGATCCCAGCCTCTTCAAAGATGCATCCGAGATGGCAGAATATATCGGTCAAGCCCTCAAAGAATCATCGAACGGCTCATCCGTGCTCCTGTACTCGCCCTGGACTGATCGCCATCTTGAGGAGATATCCAAGTTCGCTGACCGGGTCTTCGTCTTTAACGAGGTGCACAAGTACGTCTACAAGCGCGCTTCGAAGAAACCAAAGGCAGGTCCCAGAGGACAAAGAACCCTGGAGATGTTCTGATGGGCAGAACCTTTCAGAGCGTCCGGGTGGGGTCTCAGGAGGTGGCTCAACGGTGGCTGAAAGCATCCTGAGCATTGAGCAAAGAAGATCAGATATATGGTCAGAGGCTGGCTGAGATGGTCAAGATCCACTCCAGCGAGGCATTCTACGCCCTCGATGACCCCCTTGAGGCAGCGATATTCTCCGTCCTGATAGAGCTTCTTAAGGATAGGGACAAGGAAAGGAACGTGGATGTGGATCTTTTGATTCGTACCACCGAGGATCTGTGGAGCTTTGGGATCGATCGATAAGCTCATTCAAGCCTTTCACCTTCAGGTACTCGCCCTATTTCTACCTTCATCTCGAAGATCCACGCTCAATGTGAGATGATTGAAGGTCTGGAGAGCTGGTTCAAGATGGAGGAAGTGCAGCTTTCGATACAATTTACGGTAGGCTCGATGAATACGAGATCTGGGCACCGAGAGACGTTGCCCTGAAGATCGAAAAACAGACTCGGCTTCAGGCCCAGCTCGGCCACACATACCTGAAGACGACCTCGGTCTACTTAAAGCGGACATCAACCTCCAGCAGAAGAGTTATGAGGGTTTCGAAGTTTAACAAGTAAGCAAGAAGGATAGCGAATTAGCCTCGGAGAACATGTCTGCAGCTTCCTGGTAAGATGAACTTGAAATGATTTAGATACAAAATATTGAATTTGGGACGCAGTAAAAGCGCCCCTATCATTTATCTGAATAGGTCCATGAAATTATAGAACTCCTCTGGATCTGCTCCACCTATTTCGACTCCTCCGCTGGCTACTGCTTCCTCAGGGTCGAGCTTACCTAAAACCAGGTTCTTCCAGGTCAGCGAGTCTGTGAGGATGGTGAACTTTGGATATCCGGCAAGCTCCTCCTGTACCTCCACGATCCCCCTTCGGACACATAAGGCATATTCACCTGATATGGGATCATCCGATAGTTCGAGGTCAACGACGTATTCCTCATCCAAAGCCTTGGTAGCGTTAAGGCTCACAGCCATGCATCTGAATATGGTCTCCATGGGCATGTAGAAGACTATATTTTCGTCCAATAGGCTGAAGCCTTTTTCTAAGGGGATATTTATCTGGCCTGTCTCTTCGAGATATTCGGAGAGGAGGTAGTTTCTCACCTGAGCGTTCGAGGACTCTTCAGCGAGAGAGAGCAGTGCCGAGTTCTTTACCTCCCGAGCTTCACCGTTCTTCGGATCGAGGAGGAGGACGTAATCGGAGAATATCAGAGCCCATTTCATGTTGCCCTCATCCAGAGCCGTCTTTGCTTTGACCTCAAGCTCGTCGATACCACCGGCCAGGTAAGCCATCTTCTCCGCCTCTTCGGTGGGAGAGGTCGGGAAGATGTCTCTGCTCTTGCCGGTGAACCATCCCATATATTGCTGGAAGATCTGGAATATGTCCCGGTCCACCTCGCCGAAGTACTCCTTCAGATTCGGATCGTTGGCGAGATGTGGCGGCAGCTCGATCTCCTCGATGATCTCGCCAGGGGTCAGCCCCTGATTCATGTATCGGACCGTCTGGTCGTGGACATATTGGAGTGCATCGCGGGCGTTGGTGAGAGTACGGCTGACATTATCGGCGCCGACGATCGGTCCTCCGCCGCTGTGGATCAAAACCAGGTATTCGGCGTTGAGTTTCCTCATACTGTCTATGCTGTCTATGTAGTTCAAAGGATCGCGATGAGAGGCGCCGCGAAGCGTATTGATGGCTGGGAACGACTTGTAGAAGTTGCCTATCTGAACTATCACCTTCTTGTCGGGCAGCCAGACGTAGATTATGTCTGACGTCTCACCGGGAGCATGAACCAGGGTGAGATTAACCCCGGCAATGTTCGTCTCCAGTTCGTCTCCGACGGTCAGGGTGGGCGGCAAGTAGCCCGACGGGCCTGGGACTGAGAAGGGGAAGATTCCTCCGTTTACAAAGTAGCCCGGATCTTTCTGGTACGGTATACCCGCATACTTCACTGCCCTGTACACCTTAATCGGAAAGATCTGGCTACATAATGCAGCCGTGCCAAAGAGATTCGTCTCAAAGCTCTCATGAGCTACGATCTCTGAGTCATTCTCCGCAAAGACACTGGTTCCCTCCATGTGGCAGTCGTGGTAATGGGTGTAGATGATGGCCTTGACAGGCTTTTTGGAGAAGATATCGTCCAGATACTCATTGTAAGCAGCTTTGACCATCTCTGCGGATGTCGTGCTCTCGCCGGGATCGACGATGATGAGCCCGTCGGTCCCCTCTATCAAAACGGGGTTGGAGCGACCGTAGCCAACGGCGACATAAACCCCATCCGTCACGTTATATAAGGTTGGAGGCACCCAACTCTCTGTGAGGGCGACGAGATCGGGGTTGGCTGGAACTGCCTCAGGCTCAAAGGCTGATGCAGACGACAACCAGAAAAATAACAATAAGATTATCGCCTTGGAATATTTCTCACTTTCCATGTTTCTCACCTCGTTTTCGTCATAGCTTGCCTTATTAAATTGCTCCCCTTTGCACGAATATAAGCAGATTTCAGCTCTGATGATTGTCCTTTTTCGGCGGACGCTAGGTTACCCTACATCCTGTTGTTATTAAGGAAGTTAGGAGATCTAATAAGACAATAATTAGGTATGATATATGTAGCATTTTAAAAACCTTTTGATGCGTTCCGGGGATCTCCTTCTAATGTGGCGATGATTATGCTTGGAGTAAGCCCCTCCCCCTTGGCCGATTCTATAGACCGAGCAGCTTCACTTCCTTTTACCCTTCCATCATAGTGAACTACAACCTATCTCCGAGACATTGGATGGAGCCAAAAGGAGAGGATTCTCAAGTAGCGTCAGCGAGCCTCTGCTGGATCTTAGGCTTGAGACCAAGAAGCTGAAGAAGGCCGATCCCAAGTGCAAAGGTCTTGATTCGGTCCTGAAGTGGATGCTGGTAACCTGTTTTGGATACATTGGCTACAGAACGCCAAGTTTGGGTGGATCGAGGTCCATGAGTCCATCACCTCCATTTCAAGAGAGTTGCTGATCAAGACCAAGCAGATCGCAAACCAGACGCTGTGAGTCTTAACCTCATCGATCTTCTTCCTGATCCATCCTTCAGCATCTTCTAAATGAAGATCTCTAAGGCCTGTCTCATATCTCGGCTGGACTAGTTCGATAACGAAATCATGCAACAACGGCCCTTGCAGCATGATAGAACAGAATACGATCTGGACTCTCAGACGGAAATCCTCCTTGCATTAGACCGAACCTTGTTCTACTCCCGAATAGGTGATGTAACGATGTCGTATATTTGCCAACCCACCTAGAAGAGAATCTCAACGTACGAAAAGGCTTCTTGACCCTGCTTTTTCTTCGGGCACACAAGCACCTGGATTGAAACTGGGACTCCTACCCTAAAGAGTCATTCGGAATTAACTTATATCAAGAAAATTATACACGCCGTTATGTTGGCCAAACTGATATCATCAATGGCTTTTTTAGTCGTAGTCTTATCGATCTCAGCCTCTGGACTTGAGTCGGAGGACCTCGAAGCTACAGGTGGCTTAAATGAGACTGATCTTCCTGAAGTGTCACAGGAGATGAAGGAATTTGCGGACCTGGCTCTCACCTATGTCCAGGAGAATGGCAAGGAGAGGGCCTTGGAAGAGTTCAATAACGAAGGCGGTCAATTCGTTGTGGGAGAGGAGCGCTATATCTTTGCCTTCGGATTTGATGGAACCCGTCTCGCTCACCCCTTCAGACTGGAGGAGGTGGGAGAAAATCAGATCGATCTCCGGGACGAAAATGGACTGCTCCTCGTGAGAAACTTTAATGCCCTTGCATCGAATGGCGGAGGTTTCGCATATTATGTCAGACCCGATGCTCAGCATAATAACACACCCGAGCTGAAGCTGAGCTACATCGCCAAGGTCGACGACGATTGGTTGCTTGGAACTGGCACGTGGCTATCGGACATACCGGCAGTATTCAGCGCAGAGCCTCGTCTCTCTCTCGTAACGCTGGTCGATAGGGCAGTCGCTTACGCCCAGGCGAATGGCAAGGAGAAAGCCCTGGAGGAATTCAACAACAAGAACGGAAGCTTCGTGGACGGTGATTACTACATCTTCGCCTACGACTTCAACGGGACGGTATTGGCACTTCCCTTCCAACCAGAACTGGTGGGAAAGGACCGATCGAATGAACGGGATATTTACGGGGCACTTTACGTCCGTGATGTCCTGAATGTGGTTAAGGAGGATGGGAGCGGTCTTTTCTACTACACCTACCCAGAACCCGAGAACGACATGACACCAACCATCAAGCTGAGTTATGTGAGAGCTGTGGATGACACCTGGTGGCTGGGTTCTGGGATCTATATAAAAGAGGCTGAGCAAGCCGAGGACGGTACATCCTCGTCTCATCAACCACCTTCATCGGAGGAAGAGCTTGTTGCCTTTGTCGAGTCTGCGGCGTCCTACGCACGAGTCTATGGCAAAGATATTGCGACGAGGGATTTCATGGACTTGAACGGGCCATTTGTGAGAGAAGAGGTCTACATGTTCGCCGCAGACTTCAATGGTACCAGCCTTGCTCTTCCCTACCTGCCCTCAGCGGTAGGAACCAACCGCCTCGACCTTCAGAACTCCCAGGGAGTCTACGTCAACCGGGAGATGAGGTCGATCGCCCTAAATGGGAGCGGAGTCTTCGATTATGTCTGGACTAATCCCATCACCAACCAGACCGAGCCGAAGACGAGCTATGTGACCAAGGTCGATAATGAATGGTGGCTAGGGGCCGGGATCTATCTCGGCGATGAGGAGACTGCCTCCACTTGAAATGAGGACGCGGCGCATGATATTCAGTCCCCATCATCGGCATCTATGGGGACTGAAGATTTCTTTTCGCGGTTGTAGAGGAAGATGGTGGTACGCCTTGAATTGATTGATATTATCCAAGATACAAATGCTACCTACTGCACAGATATCAGAATGCTAATCAGAATGCTATATATAGCCAAATATATTTTTTACCTCAGCTTTAATTTATAACTTCCCTCTATATAAGAGCGAACTTGTCCAATTTTCCCGCTCCTCCTGGCCCTTCGAAAAAGATTGCGGGAGTGCGGGGGAAGGGATTCGAACCCTTGAACTCCTGCGAGAATAGATCTTGAGTCTATCACCGTTGACCTGGCTTGGTTACCCCCGCGCTAATCGAAATGGGTCACGCAGGTCCAGTGGTAGTATCCGAGGATGCCCGTCCCGGTCACCTCGTCGAACTCCTGGAGGAGCCGGCCGCAGATCGCGCACCTCTCTCCTTCCGGGACCTCGATCTCCGAGTCGTCGCAGATCACCACTATGACCATGACCGGATATATCGCCTCTCGTTTTAAAGGTTTTGCCGTCGTCTAATTATTGCCCACCAATTATCGCCCATCTCGCCCTCCGGATCGATAGGTACATAACGGCCTATGGCGGCATAGTTACTCCCTGTAAATGAGGTGTCAATCGTTGAAAATAATCGGTCTTGAAGACCAGGAGGTTGAGGCCTCCCTCCGAAGCGCTGGCCTTGGCCTATCGGTTTCTGAGGCGCGCTCCATCGCCGAGGTTCTGGGAAGAGACCCCACCGTCCCGGAGCTCTTTAACTACGATACCATGTGGAGCGAGCACTGCTCTTACAAGAGCAGCCGCGCCACCCTGAACGAGTTTCTCTGCACCACCGGCCCCAACGTCGTCCAGGGTCCCGAAGAGGACGCCGGGATTGTGGCCATCGACGACGAGTGGTGCGTGGTGATCGCTCACGAAAGCCACAACCACCCCAGCCAGATACTGCCCAACGAAGGCGCAGCCACCGGGATCGGTGGGATCGTAAGAGACGTCAACTGCATGGGCGCAAAAGTCGTCGCCACCGCCGACCCCCTCCGGTTCGGCGACCCCTTCGGCGAGGACAAAAACCACGTCCGCTGGGTGGCAGAGGGCGTCGTCGACGGGATCTGGCAGTACGGAAACGCTCTCGGGGTTCCCATCATCGCCGGGGACGTCGTCTTTGACGAGAGCTTCGATACCAACTGTCTGGTGAACGTCGTCGCCGTCGGCGTCGTCAAGAGGGGCGAGATCATCAAGAGCCGTGCCCCCGCGGGCGCAGGAGAGGGAGGCTACGACGTGATCTTGATCGGAAAGCCCACCGACTCCAGTGGCTTCGGTGGGGTCACCTTCGCCTCCGAGGAGCTGCGGGAGGAGGACGAGGAGGCGAACAGAGGCGCGATCCAGATCCCCGACCCCTTCCTCAAGAACGTCCTCTTCAAGGCCAACGAGGCCCTGTTCAAGCTCACCCGCGAGGAGGGGATCACCATCGGGTTCAAGGACCTGGGTGGCGGCGGGTTCACCTGCGCCTCCTCGGAGATGGGAGCCAGCGCTGGATACGGGATGGAACTGGACCTCGACAGGCTTCACAAGGCGAGCGAGGATCTACCGCCAGAGGTGGTGGCCTGCGCCGAGACCCAGGAACGGTTCATGCTCATCTGCCCTCCGGAGCTAACCGCCCGGGCCCTCAAGATCTACAACCAGGACTGGGACCTTCCCAATGTATACGAGGGTGCCAGAGCCTCCGCCGTGGGGAAGGTGACGACAAACGGCAGGTACATCACCCGCTACAAGGGCGAGGTGACCTGCGACATCTCTATCGAGCACCTGACCAAAGGAATCCGCTACGCGAGAGAGGAGAAGCCTCGGAAGATCAGCCTGACCGAGCCGGTCATCACCCCGCCCGAGGACCTCACCGACGCCCTGCTCAAGGTCCTGGCTTCGCCCAACGTCTCCTCAAGAGAGCACGTCTATCGCTACTACGACACCGAGGTTCAGGGCAACTCGGTCATACGGCCCGGGGAGGCAGACGCCGGCCTCATAGCACCGGTCCGGGGCGAGAAGTTCGGCATCGCCCTCTCGGTGGATGCAAACCCCTTCTACGGCAGAATCAGCCCCTATTGGGCCGGGGCGACGGCCGTCGCCGAGGCGATGAGAAACGTAGCCGCCATCGGCGCGTATCCTGCCACCCTCACCGACTGCCTCAACTTCGGAAACCCCGAGAAGCCCGAGGCCTTCTGGGAGTTTAGGGAGTGCGTTCGTGGGCTCGCCGACGCCGCAAAAGCCCTCTGGCTGAAGGGGTACGAGGACACCCCCGTCCCCATTGTCTCCGGGAACGTCAGCTTCTACAACGAGTCCCCCGAGGGAACGGTGGATCCCTCTCCGATCATCGCCTGCGTCGGCCTCATCGAAGACGTCAGGGATGCGGTGACCATGAACCTCAAGAGGGCAGGAGATTCCATCTACCTCATCGGGCCGCGGTTCGACGAGCTGGGAGGGTCTGAGTACTATCGGACGGTATACGGAGTCATCGGTAAAAATGTGCCAGTTGTCAGGTTCGATCTGGAGAGGAATATGATCTACGCGGTCATCGACTCTATCGCCGAAAAGCTCGTCGTCTCGGCTCACGACATCTCTAATGGGGGCCTGGGTGCGACCGCAGCCGAGATGGCCCTTGCTGGCAGGGGCGACCTGGGGATGAAGCTTGACCTCGACTCGGTGGGATCAGATCTTTCCGCCGATCGATTGGTCTTCAGTGAGTCCTCTGGTTTCCTCCTGGAGTGCGAAGAGGGTGCAGAAGAGGATCTCGAAAAGCTTCTTGAAAGCTACGGTTTAGCGATCATGAAGCTGGGGAAGGTGACCAGTTTGTCAGAGATCGTGATGGCCCACGGAGGCAAGACCGTCCTCCGGATGGACCTCTCGACGGCGAAGAAGGCCTGGACTGGAGGCCTCACGGAGGCGATGAGATGAAGATAGCAGTGGTCCAGTTTCCGGGAACAAACTGCGAGCATGAGACCCTGGTGGCTGCCAGGAGCGCAGGGCTATCCGGCGAGATATTCAGGTGGAACCGGCCCGCAGAGGAGCTCTCCGACTTCGACGGGTACATAATTCCCGGCGGCTTCTCCTACCAGGACAGGCTCCGGGCCGGGGCCATCGCCTCCAAAGAGCCGGTGATGGACGCCCTCCGGGAGGAGGCGGAGCGTGGAAAGCCGATCATCGGGATCTGCAACGGCTTCCAGATCCTGGTGGAGTCGGGCCTACTTCCTGGCCTGGGCGGGGTGAATGTTGCCCTGGCTCAGAACGTGATGGTCTCGAAGGGAGAGATTGTTAGGAGAGGGTTTTACTGCGCCTGGACGACCCTTCGCCATGAGGCGCCGTCGGAGAGGTGCAGCGGAAGCTTCCTTCTGGATAAAGGCGATCTCGTCCGGATGCCTCTGGCTCATGCCGAGGGAAACCTGGTCACCGCCGACGAGAAACTGATGGAGAGGCTGAACGAGGAGAACCAGGTCGTATTTCGGTACTGTGACGAGCGTGGGCGTGTGGAGGACGAGTTTCCGGTGAACATCAACGGAAGCCGCGAGAGCATAGCCGGGATCTGCAACCCCGAGGGGAACGTCCTGGGATTGATGCCTCACCCCGAGAGGTCGTCCTTCGCCTGGCAGCTCCCTCCGACGGACTCTGGCAAATGCGCTGGCGATATGAACGCTGCAGGGCCCGGGAGAAGGATATTCGAGTCGATGAAGCGGTACATCGAGGTGAGAGGATGTTGATCAACCTTCGGGTCTGGCTGAAGATACCGGACGCAGAAGCAGTCACAGTCAAAAACACTCTCCGCCGCAGGATGGGCTACGAGTCTGTTCTGGAAGAGCTGGGCAAAGAGAGGCTCTGGTCCATCGAGGTCGACGATTCCGTTCAGGATCCCGGAGACCTGGCGAGAAGACTGGCTCGAGAGCTGGTGAACGAGAACAAGGAGAGCTACCTCGCCTCCGTCGACTCGGTAGAGTTCGAGGATGGTTACGTCCCCGTCAGGGTGGGGCTTTCCATCGAGGACGGCGAGGCCATCTCCACCCAAAACCGGCTCCGAAACCGGCTAGGCTTCGATATGGTAAGAGGGGTCGAGCGGTCCGTCGTCTGGAAGCTGGCCCTCAAATCCCCGGAGCCGGAGAAGACGGCAGAGGAGATCGCCGAGAGGCTCCTGATAAACCCTCACAAGGACTTTTATGAGATCATGACCTGAAAGGGAGGATGATGACCTCCTACATCCAGCACCCTCTGCTGAAGGAGAAGGCCGTGGAGAGGCGGATGTTCCAGCTGGAGCTGGCATCCTCCGCCCTCCAGCGCTCCACCCTGGTGGTCCTGCCGACGGGCTTGGGAAAGACCGTCGTCGCCCTGATGGTCCTTCTCGCGCGGCTCGACCGGGGCAAAGTCCTCTTCATGGCGCCCACAAGGCCTCTGGTGGAGCAGCACGCCTCTTTTCTGGAGAACGTTCTTCTTGACAGCTCCATCGTCGTCTCCTTCACCGGCGAGATATCGCCTGAGCGGAGAAAGGAGATGTGGGAGGAGGCGAGGGTAATCGTCTCCACGCCCCAGGTGGTGGAAAACGATCTCCTCTCCCGGAGAATATCCCTCCGGAACGTCTCCTGCATCATCTTTGACGAGGCTCACCGGGCCGTCGGAAACTACGCCTACGTCTACATAGCAGAACGGTACCAGCGGGAGGGAGATGATAGGCTGGTCCTGGGGATCACCGCCAGCCCCGGAAGCAGCCTGGAGCGGATCGAGGAGGTATGCTCGAATATTGGGGCCGTTAGGGTGGAGACGAAGACCGAGGCGGACCCCGACGTCTCTCCTTTCGTCCACGAGAAGGAGATTGAGGTGGTGAAGGTGACCGTCCCCGCGGACATCCTGAGGCTGCGATCTCTTCTGGAAGAGGTCCTTGAAGAGCGGGGAGAGGCCCTGGACCATCTCGGCGGAGTCGAGGGATTTCGGACCCCCAGGAGGATGGACAGGACATCGAAGAAGGAGCTTCTCGACCTTCAGAAGAAGCTCCGAGGATCGATCGCCAGAAACCCGTCGCCTAGCCTCTACCAGGCGGTCTCGGTCCTGGCGGAGGTCTTGAAGCTGAAGCACGCCGTGGAGCTCGCCGAGACTCAAGGAGTCGACTCCCTCGGCCGGTACCTGGAGCGGCTCGATTCAGAGGCCTCGTCCAAGAGCGGGAGCAAGGCCGCGAAGAGGATCGTGGAAGACCCTCGGGTGAAGGAGGCGGTCGCAGACCTGGCGAGGATGGACGTGGACCATCCGAAGCTTCTAGCGGTGAAGGACCTGGTAGAGGAGCAGCTCCGGGCCAAGACCGATTCAAGGATCATGGTCTTCACCAACTACCGGGATACGGCCAGCTCCGTCCTCGAATTTCTCCAGGATTCCGGAGACGAGATCATCAGGCCGGTCCGGTTCGTCGGCCAGTCCAGCCGGGTCGCCGATGAGGGGCTGAGCCAGAAGAAGCAGGCCGAGATTCTCCAGAAGTTTCGGGACGGCGAGTTCAACGTCCTCATCGCCACCTCCGTCGGCGAGGAGGGGATCGACATCCCGGCGACGGACATGGTACTCTTCTACGAGCCGGTCCCAAGCGAGATCAGGTCGATCCAGAGGAAGGGGAGGACGGGCAGGGCGAGGGCCGGTAGGGTCGTCGTCCTGGTGGCCAAGGGGACGAGGGATGAGGCTTACCGCTGGATCAGCGACCGCAAAGAGAAGAACATGCGCCAGCAGATCCGGGAGATGAGCTGGCCGGACCGGAGGGAGGTGGGCGCTCCAGCCGGCAGGGGCGCAAGGCAGCTGGAGATCGGCGAGGTGGGCACCGCCGCGGCGAACGAGCCTCCGGCCTTCCTCGACCGGCCCGAGGAGGACGAGGCCTCCGCCCTGGTGGCCGTCGACCCGAGAGAGAGGAGCCTTGCTCGGATGCTGGAGTCGATGGGGGTGGGGGTGACCCTGAAGGTTCTGGAGGTCGGCGACTACGTCGTCAGCGACCGGGTCGCCATTGAGAGGAAGACCGCCAACGACTTCATCGACTCGCTCATCGACCCGGGCCGTAACCTCTTCGGCCAGGTCAGAGACCTGGCCCGGACCTACGACAGGCCTATCCTGATTTTGGAGGGAAGAGACCTCTACGCCCGCCAGGTCCACCCCAACGCCATTCGGGGGGCCCTGGCGTCCATAGCCGTCGACTTCGGCGTCTCCATCATCCCCACCGCTGACGAGGACGAGACCGTCTCGGTGATCGCAGCGATCGCGAGGCGCGAGCAGCAGGCCGGGGGCGGCAGCCCCCAGGCCCACGGCAAGAAGACCCACCGGACCCTCAAAGAGCAGCAGGAGTATCTGGTCTCCTCCATCCCCGGCGTAGGAAACGCGGTGGCGAAAAACCTCCTCCGCCACTTCGGGTCCGTCGAGAGGGTCTTTGCGGCCACCGAGGAGGAGCTGAAGGCGGTCGACCTGGTGGGACCGAAGACCGCCGAGAGGATCCGGGAGCTGGTGGGCGGGGAGTATAAAGGGTGAAGTTCTTCCAGAATGAAAATAGAGGATTTCGATTAACCTCCGGTCTAGCGCGCCCATTTAAAGAGGACTTCGATTATCCTGCAATTGGCATTCTGTGAAGGACTTTACCTCAACATTTTCGATCTGAACGTTCCCTATGTCGTTTTTCCCTCCAAATTACGACCAATTTTTGCAGTTCTGTCCTC
>Ga0272442_10007034_pt1 | contig 14639 bp, 20 predicted proteins | sample SSMForm2O_FD_200262 | JGI IMG/M metagenome (GOLD analysis project Ga0272442, IMG submission 200262) | Marine sediment archaeal communities from Little Sippewissett salt marsh, Falmouth, MA, United States - SSM-Form-2O | ecosystem: Environmental > Aquatic > Marine > Wetlands > Sediment ...
GGGGCCGGCGATCATCATCGCCGCCTCGGGCATGTGTGAGGGAGGCCGGATCCTGCACCATCTGCGCAATCACCTCGGGAATCCGAGTACCACCGTCCTGTTCGTGGGCTACCAGGCGCAGCACACGCTTGGGCGGCGCCTGGTCGAGGGAAACCGGGAGGTCAGGGTGCTGGGCGCGCCGGTCGAGGTTCGAGCCCGGATTGAGCGGGCCGACGCGTACAGTGCCCACGCCGATCGCACGGGACTGTTGGGGTGGGCGGAAGCGGTGCGAGACCGGGGTCAGGTGCTACGCTATTTCCTCGTGCATGGCGAGCAGGACAGTGCTGAGGCCCTGGCAGAGGATCTGCGTTCAGCGGGGACGGCCGAAGTCGAGGTGCCCGAGCGGGGCAGAGCGTTCGAACTGACCTGAACGCGACGGCGCTTCAGGAACCGTCCGAAGCCCATTCCTCGAGGTTGGCGCTGATCAACGCCACTGCCTCGTCCACCGTGTCCACGCAGAACGGAATTTCCAGATCGTCGGGGTCCGCGAGGTTGCCTTCCTCCGAGAGCCAGTGCTTCCGGCCCCACTCCACCAACTCCGGCCACATGCTTCCCACCATGATCAGGGGCCGCCTCTTCAGGTGACCGACCTGGACGAGCTGCCAGACCATCAGGGCCTCCAGCGTAGTGCCGATGCCGCCTCGCATGACCACGAAGGCGCTGGACAGCTGCACGAAATGGTGCAGACGCGAGAAGAAGGTTCCGTGGTGGTACAGCTTCTCGACGAATGGATTGGGGGCCTGCTCGTGTGGGAGCTCGACGTTGAGTCCGATGGAATAGGTGCGGTTGGACACGTCACCGAGGAGCTCGCCCTCGTTCGCCGCCTGCATGAGCCCGGGACCACCGCCCGTGATGATGTCACACCCCATCGCGGCCAGTTCCTGGGCCAGCCGGCGGACCTCGAGGTACAGTTCGTCGCCCGCGTGCATGCGGGACGAACCGAAGATGGTCACCCGGTAGTACGTCGGTCGAGGAGGCATGACGGCGGCCAGGCCATCGACCACGCCCCACAGCTCGCGAAGCGACTTGTGCATCGCCTTGTACATCTGGCGCGAGGCCTCGGGCGACAGGGCCTCGGTCTCGATGCGCAGAGCCTGCGGTCGCTGTGGGTCTTCGTTTCCGTCGATTTCCGTCATTCTCGTCTTCCCTCAGGTTTGCGGTGCGTGGGAAGGTACGCCGGATTCGACCTGGCCTCCAGAGCGGCTGAGGATGGAGAGAAAGGCTCCGTTCTCTCCGCGGCCCACGATCTCGACGTTCCACCCGGCGCGGCCGGCGATGACCGACAGGGTGTCGGGATCCACGTACAGCTGGCTGAACGGGTCGCCTCGCAGGCCTCCAAACTCGAGCTGGAACTGGACCTCGCCCACGTATCGGCCGTCCTCTCGCAGAGCCAGCCGCATTCCACCCTCTGATCGCCAGCCGGTGGCGAAGCGTCGCATGTCCGTGGAGTCGGCGATGATCCGACCACCCGGGGCAACGAGTCGATCCACCACCGTGAAGAAGCGCTCCAGTCCCGCCAGCGTTTCCGGGAGTCCCCAGCCGTTCATCAACATCAACACCGTGTCCCACTGGCCGGGGGGCGGAGCGAAGACGCTACCCGTCCTGGCGTCGGTCACCTCCCGCCGGTGCAGCAGGTCCACGAGCTCAGGCAGAAGCTCGACCGCACACACGGGATGTCCGCGCTCCTGCAGCACCAGGGCGTGGCACCCGGCTCCGGCGCCCAGGTCGAGCACCCCGCCCACGCACATGTCCAGGGCCAGACGCTCGAGGGGAGGTAACTCCTCCTCACCACGGAAGAACCAGCGTGCCGGGAGCGAATCGGTGTCGCCCAGGTCGTCGACGACGAGGATGCTCGCGTCCCGCTGGCCCCGCTCGAAGGCGAGCAGCGCGAGGGCGTGGGGTTCCCAGCAGGCCCGAACCCCGGCCGTTACCTCCTGCTCTCGATGGCCTTCGGTCATGTCGTCACCGTTCTCGTCTCAGTCAGACCGCCGCAGGTGCAGCAGCGGGTGCAGCCCCGGCCGCGTCGCCTTACTATCAGGTCCTACCCATTCGAGGAGGCCAGCGTGGATCTCGACTGCCCGTTCTGCGATCCTCCCGCCGATCGGATCTGGATCGGCCGCGATCTGACGATCGCCACGCCTGACATGTACCCCGCAGCCGACGGTCACACACTGGTCCTGCCGCGCCGCCACGTCCAGAGCGTGTTCGACCTCGAGGGGGATGAGTGGGATGAGTTGTGGGATCTGCTCGCGACGGTGCGAGAAGAACTCTCCGCGATGCACCGGCCCGACGGATTCACGGTCGGCATCAACGACGGTCTCGCGGCCGGTCAGACGATCTCCCACGCGCACGTGCACGTGATTCCCCGCCACCTTGGGGACGTCGCGGATCCGACGGGAGGCCTGCGCGGAATCTTGCCTCACAAGGCGAGGTACTGGGAGGGCTGAGTCCGGGCCCGGCGCAGGTCGCCCCGGGCCCGGTGATCCGCCGGGTTCAGCTGGGAGGGAAGTCCTTCAGCAGTTTGCTCACCGCGTCCTGGATCAGCTGCACCCGCTGCTCCGGCGAGTTCATTTCGTCGATCGTGTCGGTCGCGCTCCCACGCCACACGAGCTCGTTCTTCTCCCGATCGATCACGTCCAGGATCAGCGTGCCCTCGGTATAGGTGCGAACGGTGGTGGTCGTCATCCCGCCACCCCAGTATCCGCCCCACCAGCCCCCGGCCCCGTAGCCGTAGGTGTCGTACTGCTGCTGATCCTGCATCCCGGTGTGGTAGGCCAGGATGACGTCAGAGGTGTACTCGTCGGCCTTGCTGAACCCCTTGCCATCGAGATCGCTTTCCACGGCAGCCTTCATGCGGCGCAGCATGATCTCGCTGACGCCACCGTCAAGTCCCTGGTCCATCCACGCGTAGGTCGAGAGAGAGCTGAAATCGTAGGTCTCATCCCAATCGGAGGTCGTGGAGATCCCTGAGCAGCCCGCCGCCGCGAGCGCCAGTCCGAAAACCGTGAACCATTTTCCCATCGTGCTCTCCCGCCGTAGGTAAGTGCGACTCCGAACCCCAGTCTACTCCCTCTCAGACAGGGCAACAACACCTGCCTGTGTGGCGCGAATTCCGGGAACCCGGCGAAGGTACGAAAGTGTCTTGTGACATAGTTCACGTGTCTATATCATGCGGAGTTATCCTCACTGATCCTCGGCTCGAGGAGTGGCCTATGAGACGGGTTTACTCCCTGTACAGCACCTCGGTCGGCAAGAAGTACACGATGGCTGTATCGGGTGCGATCTTCGTGGTGTTCGTGATCGTACACATGTTCGGCAACCTCAAGGTCTATCTCGGACCTGAGGCCTTCAACCACTACGCGGAAGGGTTGCGCGAGTTCGGCGCGCCGTTCCTGGGCTACGAGTGGTTCCTGTGGGTCTTCCGAGTGGGCCTCCTCGCCTTTCTGCTGATCCACACGGTGGCCGCGTGGCAGACGTCCAGGCAGAGTTGGGCCGCGCGGGGACAGAAATACAAGAAGCAGGATAAGCTCGTGTTCCACTACGCTTCGCGCACCATGCGCTGGGGTGGGGTGGCCCTCCTGCTGTTCGTCGTATACCACATCCTGCACCTGACGACGGGGACGCTGCACCCGGACTTCATCCCCGGGGACGCGTACCACAACTTCGTCACCGGTTTCCGCTCCCTGCCGGTCGTCGCCGTGTACTTCGCGGCCATGATCGCGCTGGGCCTGCACCTCTACCATGGGATCTGGAGCGCGTTTCAGACCATGGGCCTGGATGGACCCCGCATGAAGAAATGGCGCGAGCCGGCGGCTCTCGGCGTGGCCCTCCTGGTGGTGCTCGTCAACCTGTCATTCCCGGTGGCCGTCTTCACCGGGATTCTCCAGTAGAAGGGAGGGAGACATGGAGCTGCGCTCGAAGGTCCCCTCCGGTCCGATCGACCAGAAGTGGACGAAGCACAAGTTCGACATGAAGCTGGTGAACCCGGCGAACAAGAGGAAGTACCACGTGATCGTCGTGGGATCCGGCCTCGCCGGCGCCTCGGCTAGCGCTACGCTTGCGGAGCTCGGCTATCAGGTGAGCTGCTTCACCTACCATGACAGCCCGCGGCGCGCGCACAGCATCGCGGCCCAGGGCGGGATCAACGCGGCGAAGAACTATCAGGGAGATGGCGATAGTATCTTCCGGTTGTTCTATGACACCGTGAAGGGCGGTGACTTCAGGGCGCGCGAGGCCAACGTGTATCGACTGGCCGAGGTCTCCAACGAGATCATCGATCAGTGTGTCGCGCAGGGCATCCCCTTCGCCCGCGAATACGGCGGGTTGCTGGACAATCGTTCGTTCGGTGGAGCCCAGGTCTCGCGGACATTCTACGCACGCGGGCAGACGGGCCAGCAGTTGCTGCTCGGCGCCTATCAAGCCCTTATGAAAGAGGTTCATAAGGGGCAGGTTAAGTTATATAATCAGTGTGAGATGCTGGATATCATCCTGGTGGACGGGCAGGCGCGAGGTATCGTGACCCGACACCTGGTCACCGGGAAGATCGAGGTCCACCTGGCCGACGCGGTGGCCCTCGGCACAGGCGGTTACTCGAACGCGTTCTACCTGTCCACGAACGCCATGTACTGCAACGTCACCGCGGCGTGGCGGGCGTACCGGCGTGGGGCTGGATTCGCCAACCCGTGCTACACTCAGATTCATCCGACCTGCATTCCGGTGGCGGGAGACTACCAGTCGAAGCTGACGCTGATGAGCGAGTCGCTGCGCAACGACGGTCGCATCTGGGTGTCGAAGCAGGTGGACGACGACCGGGCCGCCGGGGACATCCCCGAGGACGAGCGCGACTACTACCTGGAGCGCATGTATCCGGCGTTCGGAAACCTGGTGCCGCGGGACCTGGCGTCACGGCGTGCCAAGGACATGTGTGACCAGGGGAAGGGTGTCGGATCCACCAGGCTCGGAGTGTACCTGGATTTCGAGGACGCCATCCAGCGCCTCGGGGCCGACGTGATCGAGGCCCGGTACGGAAACCTGTTCGAGATGTACGAGCGCATCACGGGTGAGGATCCCTACAAGGTTCCCATGCGCATCTACCCGGCGCCACACTACACGATGGGCGGCCTTTGGGTGGACTACAATCTCATGACCACGGTTCCGGGCCTGTACGCGATCGGGGAAGCGAACTTCTCGGATCACGGGGCCAACCGGCTTGGCGCGAGCGCACTCATGCAGGGCGTTGCGGACGGGTACTTCGTCCTTCCGTACACGATCGCCGACTACCTGGCGCAGGCGAAGCTGGATCCTGTGGCCGAGGACAACGCGGAGGTGAGGGGCACGCTGGAGGAGGTCGAGTCGCGGATCGGTCGACTGCTGGCTCTCGACGGCAACCGCACGATCAACTCCTTCCACAAGGAGCTTGGCCGGATCGTGTGGGACAACTGCGGCATGGGACGCAATGCCACCGGGCTGAAGGAAGCCCTGGAGAAGATCCCGGTTCTCAGGCAGGAGTTCTGGGAGAACGCTAAGGTCGTGGGCGACGGAGAGTCGATCAACCAGACGCTCGAGCGCGCCGGACGTGTGGCCGACTTTCTGGAGCTGGCCGAGGTCATGTGCCTCGACGCGCTGGTTCGCGAAGAATCGTGCGGAGGGCATTTCCGGGACGAGCACCAGACGCCGGAAGGTGAGGCCCGGCGCGACGACGAGAACTTCATGCACGTGACCGTGTGGGAGTACGCCGGCGCGGACACGGCACCTCGCGAGCACAGGGAGCCCCTCGAGTTCGAAAACGTTCCTCCCACGCAGAGGAGCTACAAGTAATGAAACTCAAACTTCACGTATGGCGGCAGGCCAGCGCGTCTGCCAGGGGTGGGTTCGTCACATACGAGGCGGACGCCAGCGAGCACATGTCCTTCCTCGAGATGCTGGACGTGGTGAACGAGGAGCTCGAGTCGAAGGGCGAGGATCCGATCGCGTTCGACAGCGATTGTCGCGAGGGAATCTGCGGCACCTGCGGGATGGTCATCAACGGCCGGCCGCACGGGCCCTGGAAGCGCACTACCGTATGTCAGCTCCACATGCGGGAGTACAGCGATGGCGACGAGATATGGATCGAGCCATGGCGTGCGGACGGATTCCCGGTGCAGAAGGACCTGTTCGTGGACCGGTCCGCCTTCGATCGGATCGTGGCAGCGGGTGGCTACATCAGCGTCCGGACCGGAAGCGCCCCGGATGCCAACGCGATCCCGGTAGTTCAGGTGGACGCCGAGAAGTCCATGGACGCGGCTTCCTGCATCGGGTGCGGCGCTTGCGTAGCGGCCTGCCCGAATGCCTCGGCCATGCTGTTCACTTCGGCCAAGGCGGCCCACCTCAATCTGTTGCCGCAGGGGCAGCCGGAGCGCTACGGCAGGGTCCTCGACATGATCCTGACCATGGAGGCGGAGAGCTTCGGCACGTGCACGAATCACGGCGCGTGCGAGAACGCCTGTCCTAAGGAGATCAAGATCGATGTAATCGCGATGCTCAATCGCGACTACATGAAGGCGCTTCTCAAGGCGAGTTGAGTCTCCGGGGCGACGGACCGTGACGCTGGCGTACGTCGCCCTCGGCGGGGCCCTGGGGGCTCTCGCCCGGTACGGCATCAGCGGGTGGGTGTACGACCGGATGGGAGAGAGTTTCCCCTGGGGTACGCTCGTCGTGAACCTGGTTGGCTGCCTGGCGCTCGGCCTGGTGATCCGGTGGCTCCAGGTCTCGGCTGTCTCTCCGGAAGTCCGCCCCTTCCTGACGATAGGAGTCCTGGGGGCATTCACCACGTTCAGCACGTTCAGCTACGAGACCGTGGCGCTCCTGCAGGAAGGGCAGTGGCTTCGCGCCGGCCTGTACATGGGCGGGAGCGTCGTGCTGGGACTGATCGCGATGGTGGCCGGGATGGCGCTGGCCACTGCGTTTGCACGCGCGGGAGGAGCCGCATGAAGACGTTCGAGGGTGACCGCACTCTGATGCGAATCTTCATCGGGGAAGGGGACCGCTGCACCGACGGTTCCTACAAGGGGATGCCGCTGTATCAAGCGCTCCTGCAGATGTTCCGTGAACATGGCTGCGCCGGCGCTTCCGTGGTGCAGGGGATCGCGGGCTTCGGGGCCAGCGCACGGATTCACACGGGCAGCTTGCTGCGGCTTTCCATGGACCTGCCGATCATCGTCGAGGTGGTGGACACGGAAGAGAAGATCCAGGAAGTCCTTCCCCTGATGGACCGGATGATTGCTGGTGGCCTGGTGACGCTGGAGAAGGCGCACGTGGTCCTGTATCGCGCGGACTCGACGAAGTCGGAGGGCTCGGCCCCATGAGCTTCTGCGAAACTCAGCAGGCCAGGATCGCGCCCCTGTGGGACCGGATGCTCACCCATCCGTTCCTCCTGCAGACCCGGGACGGGACCATCCCTCACGAGACGTTCGCCTCGTGGATGAGGCAGGACTACCTGTTCGTCGAGGCGGCGATCCCGTTCCTCGCCGCGTTGATCCCCAAGGGCCCCGCCAGTCACTGGGAGCCCATGACTCAGGCGATCGGCGCGCTGATACGGGAACTGAGGCTGTTCGAGGAGCGAGCGGACGCGGTGGGAGTCGAGATCAGGGGCTCCCAGCCCTCCTTCACCACGCACGCCTACATCCAGTTCCTGCTGGCGACGGCGCAGAACGCGTCGTACGAGGAGGCCTACACCGTACTGTACGCGGCCGAGAGCGCTTATCACGACTCCTGGAAGATGGTCCGCGACGGACTGGATCGTTCTTCGCCGTGGTGGCCCTTCGTCGAGAATTGGGCCGGACCGCAGTTCGCCGCGTACGTGTCCTACCTTGAAGTCGAACTGGACAAGCTGGCAGCCGAGGCCGGCCCCGATCGCCTTCATCGAATGGTCGAGGCCTTCGAGACCACCGTGCGCTACGAGGTCGCATTCTGGGAGATGGCGATGACCGGCGAGGGTTGGCCGGGAATTCCATCCGCCGACCCGGCGCTGTCCATAGGGCGCGAGGGGAAACGGTGAGCTTCACGGACGAGCTGTACGAGTCGGCCATAGACCTCTGGGATGCGCAGGCGGCCCACCCGTTCGTGCGGGGAATCGCGGACGGCACGCTGGATCCGGCGGTATTCGAACGCTGGGTGCGCCAGGACTACCTGTATCTCGCGGAGTTCGCCCGCGTGTTCGCGTGGGCGGCGGCTCGGGCGGATCGGCTGGAATCGATGGGGTGGTACGCCGCGGCTCTGCACCTCACCCTGAACACCGAGATGGGGCTCCATCGGGAGTACGCGGCCCGTTTCGGGATCAGCGTCTCGGACCTGGAGCGGGAGACCATGTGGCCCACGACCAGGGCCTATACCGACTTTCTCGTCCGTACGGCGGCTGATGGGGATCTGGCGGACCTCGTTGCGGCCCTCCTCCCCTGCGCCTGGGGCTACGTCCACATCGCCCAGAAGATGGCCGCCGGCGAGCGCCCCGCGGACCAGCGCTATTCCGACTGGATCGAGCAGTACTCGTCTGATGAATTCAGGCTGGCCGCGGAGTGGCTGCGCTCTGAGATGGATCGACTGGCCGACGGATCGTCCGCGGCGAAGCGCGACCGGCTGATGCACCTGTTCGTACTTTCGAGCCGCTACGAATGGCAGTTCTGGGAGATGTGCTGGAACGGTGAGGCGTGGTTGCCCTGAAACGGGAAGGGCACATGGCGGGCAGGGGCGACGCCCCGCGTCGCCGCACCCTACCCGCCACGTGTCCCGGATTCACTGCGCCAATCGAATGACCAGGTCCGCCGCCACCTGTCGGAATACCGCACGCAGGTCCTCCGCCGAAGGGGCGAAGTACGTCCTGCCGCTCGGCTGATCGGAACTCACCTTTCCATGCTCGTTGGCCAGGGTGGCCAGGTAGTCCATGTCCGGGCGGGCCAGCTCCGAGGACGCGAAGGGGTTGCCGAGTCCGATCGTGTAGACGTAGGCGCCTTCGCCGCGTATCCGGTTTGCGGCGGCGAGGCCCATGTCCCTGGCGATCTTTCGACCGACCACTCCGTGCGGCGGGTGGCCCGCCTCCGTCCATACCTTGCAGTTGACTACGTCCCGGCACGCGTCGTCCTTGGGCCTCAGCCATCGGTCCATCGGAATCGAGTTCGGGTTGTCCCAATAACCCCGCACCACGTTCTTCGCCGTCGCGGCGACCGCCAGGATGCGATGCTCTCCCCCAATCGTCCCCCGGAAGGCCGTGGGTCGACCGTCGGTGAAGAACACGACCACCTTCACGGCCCGCTCCCGCGTATTTTCGCCGACGATCTGGTCGTATGCGAGTTGCAGGCCTTCCGCCGTGTTGGTCCAGCCCACAGGCGCCATGTGGTCCACCTGGTTCTTCGCGGCGGTCCTGAAGGGAGCCTGGAGCGGGAGGCGCGTGTCGCCACGGGTGCCGAAAGACACGAGCGCCAGCTGGTCCAGATCGTCACTGAAGTAGTCCACGAAGTCGCGTGCCGCGTCCTGCAGATCGTCCCACGCGCCGGCACTGCCCAGGGAACCGGACTGATCGATCACGAGAACCAGGTCGACGGGAGGCACGACGGCCGTGGCGCTGGATCCGACATTCACCGACCGGCGTCCGATAAGACGCATGAGCGATGTGCGCATGGGTCGCGTCGCCGCCACCGTCACCGTGTTGTCGCCGTCCGGCGTGCGCCCGAAGGTCACGTGGATGGAAGTCAGGGCATCGTCGCCCGATACGCCGTTCGCGAGGGCCACGGCCAGGGCCTCCCTGCGGGCCGAAGCTTCGCCCGTTCTCAGAGCCCGGGCGCCCGCGAGGACGCCGGCGTCGACCGCGCGCGACAGCTCGGACCTGGCGATGAACGCCCGACCGGAATCCAGTGCCAGGCCGGCCATGCCGAGAAGAATGACCATACCGCCGGCAACGATCACAATGACCGCTCCGGTCTCACTGCGCAGTTGCATCATCAAACCGCTCAGCAGCTGACGAAGTCTGGCAGCTGGAGATACTTGAACGCGCATGACGCCTCCTTTCGGACCTTGTGAGCCTATCGGCGGCCTAGAAGACCGCCCGCTCGTAAATGGGGTCTGGAAGGGCGCTCTTGAAGAGGCGCGCGAACGGGGTAATGGGCCGATAGTGGTAGAAGATCTCCACTACGTAGTGGGTGTTTCCCGCTTCGAGTCCGTAGGACGCGAACGAAACCGGGCTGGTCCCCCGGGCCCCGAGCCGGCTCTGCTCCAGGAATCCGGGTGATGCCACCTGGTCCAGGATCTCGAGTCCGTCGGTTCGGACCCCGATCCGGGAGACGACCGATCCACCGCGCTCTCCGAGGTGGATGTCGCTGCCGCTCACATCGACGACGGTGAGCACGGTGTCCAGGCTCGTGCCGCGCGAGGCGATGTTGGCCGCCTCCCGGCTGAGCCTCGACAGCGAATGCGATACAGCCAGCGCGTTCCCGATCTCGAGCATTCCGAGGAAGAGGAACAGCATCAGGGGGAGTACCATCGCGAACTCAGCTACCGCCTGTCCGCTGGAATCCCGAAGTCGGCGCCTACCGGATGAATGGTTCATTCTTCATCGCCGTTCGAACAGTGAAATCGACCGGTGGGAGGACATCTTCCAATCCCGGCAGGAAATAGCGGTACGTGAAAGAGACGCTGACGGTCACGAGTTCCTCGGGCCCACCGCCGTCCGACGGATTGACCACGATCGAGTCGGCGATTGCCAGCGGCCCGACGTTCTCCCGGATGACCTGGCGGATCGACTCGACACGAGCGATGGGTTCGCCGGTGTCGGGGTCGGTGCGGGTCTGTCCGGTGACCGCGTATCGCGCCGCTTCCGCCACGGCGTGCCGCGCCGTCAGATGGGAGAGCCCCAGGCGGCCGAACTCGAAGATTCCGAAGATGAGGGAGGCGATGAGAGGCAGGACCAGGGCGAATTCAACCAGACCCGAGCCGTGGTTCCCGCGCAACAATCGACCTGTTGCACCGCCGCGATATGTGGCGCGCATGCGCGCCTTCGAACTGCCGGCCCCGGGTCTCGCCCGAAGCCGATTCTTCCACATTGCCATCGTCGACCTCCAATAGCCCCGCCTATTGCAGATCCGAGCGACTGGCCCGGTATAACTCGAAAAGGGCTTTGAGAATAGGAGTTTGTGGAGAAAATGTCAACTACCGGCCTCCGCGAACGGGGAGTGCAGGCAAGCCGGTGCGGATCGGAAGATGGCGCCCTGATGTGTGGAGAACTGCCCGGGAACGAAGCGCCCAGGAGGGCCGGAGTCGGGAGCCGAACGGTGTTGCGTCACATCCACACCACGGAGATCCGCGGTCGCCGTCAGCCCCCGGGTCGCTCGATGAGCACCTGTGTCCAGCGGTCGCGGAACACGCCGAGTCCCTGGTGCGTGAAGATGCAGTTCTCGAGGTTCGCGCGATGGGGCGGACTGTTCATCCACAGCTCGATGACGATTTCGGGTCCCCGCACCGTGAGGGCGATGTTCTCGGCGATCGAACCGCGCCAGTTGACTCCACCGGCCAGAAGTCGATGGGACAGGTCGGTCCCCTCCGGGGTCAGGTGGTCGAAGTAGTCCCGGGTGGCCATGTCCCTGCTATGGTCTTCGGCGACCCTGGCGGTTGGCTCGTGCCACCCCAGCGCCTCGCAGCCGGCGGCCCGGCGATGTTCATTCACCAGTTCGTGCAGTTCTGAGAGAGCCAGCGAGACACCGGCGTCGTCGGCCGGCTGGGCAGCAGAGGGCGAGGGAAGAAGGAGCCCGAAGGTGACGAGCAACGCGACAGGACCCATGCCCGGGCCTGGCGTTGTCCTGCGTCTGGCGGGTCCGGTGGGTGTTGCCATGAAACCTCTTACCCACGGGCCCGGCAAAGGTGGCGCTGCGAGTGAGGCGGCTCGCCGATGCACGAAAGCCCCGGCCTGCTGGCCAGGGCCCTCGCTTTCGTCACGGCCGGCGGGCCGGGCTTGTCACGACCACTCGATCCGCATCCACACCCCACACCCGATCACCCGAGCCCGCCGACGGTCACGGCGGTGAGCTTCAAACCGCCGCTTCAGTGAGTGAGACCCCTGAACCGGCGATAGGGTTGGCTCGGTCCTCTTCTCCGACGACTCGGCCATCGAACAGGTTGATGGTGCGCTCGGCGTAAGCGGAGTAGCGGGGGTCGTGCGTCACCATCAGGATGGTGGACCCTTCGCCGTGCAGCTCCTTCAGGAGGTCCATGACCGCCTCGCCGTTCGTCGAGTCGAGGTTCCCCGTCGGCTCGTCGGCCAGGAGGATCAGGGGATCACCGACCACGGCACGCGCCGCCGCGACCCTCTGCTGCTGACCACCGGAGAGTTGCGAGGGATAGTGATCCATGCGGTGGCCCATGCCCACTCGCTCCAGGGCGCGATGAACCCTTTCCTTGCGCTCGGCGGCCGCCATGCCGCGATACGTGAGCGGCAGTTCGACGTTCTCGTACACCGTGAGATCGCCGATCAGGTTGAAGGCCTGGAAGATGAACCCGATGTGCCGGTTCCGTACCCGGGCCCGCTCGGAGGCGGTCAGGTTCGCGACAGGCTCGCCGTCCAGCCAGTAGCTGCCCTCGGTGGGGGTATCGAGCAGGCCGATCAGAGACAGCAAGGTCGACTTGCCGCACCCGGAGGGGCCCATCACCTCGGCGAATTCGCCGTCACGAATCTCCAGGTGAATGTCCGCCAGGGCATGCGTCTCCATCTCATCCGTGAAGAAGAGCTTCTGCACGCCTTCCAACCGGATCAACGGCGTCCCATTCTCCATCTTCCGCCCCCGTGTTCGTCGTCCTCGTCCATGCGTCGCTGCCGGCAGGATCGTCCCGCAGCACTTTCAGGCCTCACGCGTTAGACGCCCCCTGTACCCAAAGGGTTGAGCGGCCTGTGCGATCCCTGTGAACATGCCGTACGTGGAGACGGCCCAAACGGTTTCAGGTCCGGGTTCGGATTCGTGCGCGGGATGCTCCGTCCCTCTATCTTGACCGGGATCGATTTCGTACCCGCAGTCAAAGGCAATCGAATGTCGAAAATTTTTGGACTTCTCGCGGCCGTCAGCCTTGCCTGGCCCGCAGCGGCCGCAGGGCAGGACTCCGGCCCACTCGAAGTGGGTGTCGAAGCACCCGATTTCGAGCTCGAGGGCGCGAGTCGCTCCGGCGTGCTACCGGAACCGGTGCGGCTGAGCGATTTTCGCGGAAAGACGGTCGTCATCGCCTTCTTCTACCGTGTTCGGACGCCTGGCTGAACGATTCAAATGGAAGCGTACCGTGATCAGTACGCACGTCTGTTTGGAGAAGGTGGAGACGTCGTTCTTCTGGCTGTGAACAGTGACACTGCCGAGGAGCAGGCGGCGTGGGCTCGCGACGGGGAGTTTCCGTTCCTGTTCGCCAGCGATCCGGCGAACGAGGTGGGCAGGCTCTACGGCGCCGCCCGCAGCCGCAACGTGTTCATCGTCGATCCGGAAGGCCGGATCGCATGGCGAGCCATCCCGTTCCGGGAGGTTGATCCAACGGCATACGAGGAACTCGGCGCCGCGATCGAGGAAATCGCCGGCGAGCGCTAGCCCGCCGGCCTGGAACCCAGGACTCCGCGAATCGCCGCGTCGACGTCCTGGTCCCGGCCGATTCCGGTGTAGGCGACCCTGCCGTCCGCGTCGAGGATGACGATGTAGGAGGTCGCGGGTGTCTCGAACGCGCGGACCGCCTCGCCGCGGCTGTCCCACAACGTCGGGTACGGAACCGGGTAATCTTCCAGGTGGCTCCGAACACGCCGTTCTGACTGGCCCACGGCTACGGCGATCGCGAAGAAGTCCACCTGGTCTCCGTAGCGCGCGTGCGCTTCCAGCATGTCGGGATGAAGATCCTCGCAGTTCTCGCACCACGTCGCCCAGAACTCCAGCAGCACCGGTCGGCTGCCAAGATGGTCCGACAGGTCGACTTCTCCCCCCTGTACGTCCGGCAGCGTCGGTCCCGCCGGGACGGCGCCCCGTTCGATCCCGATGCGGGTTTCCTGCGCGATCAGCGGGGCCGTGGGGGCGGCACCCACACCAAGCAGGAGCACTGCGGCAATGAAACGATGCACGGCAGACATGTAGGTATCCCTCACCATACGAGCCAGGCCTGGTAAACGTAGTATGCCGACATCGCGAGCATCAGAGCGCCAGCGATCCTCTTGACCCACGTCGTCCAGGCGCCGGCCTTTGGTAGCCGGTTCGCAGCGCCGGCCGATACGCCTACCACGAACAGCAGGGCGGTCATTCCGAGCGAGAACACGAAGAGGTAGGCGAAGCCCAGCCAGGCGTTTCCCGTCGTGGAAACCCACGTGAGGACTGCCGCAAAAGCGGGAGCACCGCACGGCGCGGCGACCAGACCCGAGGTAGCCCCCAACAGAAAGACGGCCGGGTAGGAGCCTCCACCCAGGCCACCCGCCCACTCCACCAGGCGACGAGGTGCAGGCACCGGCAGCACGTCCAGCATAGCGAGGCCGAACAGGGCCAGCATGAGGGCGATCAGGAGTCTGGCCCACACGCTTGAAGCGATGCTCCCAAAAAGCTGTCCAGACAGACCGGCTATGAGGCCGG
>Ga0272442_10007035_pt1 | contig 14638 bp, 12 predicted proteins | sample SSMForm2O_FD_200262 | JGI IMG/M metagenome (GOLD analysis project Ga0272442, IMG submission 200262) | Marine sediment archaeal communities from Little Sippewissett salt marsh, Falmouth, MA, United States - SSM-Form-2O | ecosystem: Environmental > Aquatic > Marine > Wetlands > Sediment ...
ATTTCTGTCTCCTGTAAGCCCCCGGATTTTTATCGTCCCGGGCAGTAACACTACCGGGTACCCCTGTAGTGTTACTGCCATGGGAATCCTTCTTCTTACAGGTGACAACTATCCTGACACGGGGGGCCTCTTGTGCTTACCGGCACAAAAGAGTATCTGTCACCTCATTAATAGTTAAAAAAATAATAGAATATGAATACTGATAAAAATCGGCTAAAAAAATTCCTGCTGTTTGTCCCCCTTGTTTCCTGCCTGGCTACTGTCATACTTATTGAATTATTGCTTTCTCTTTTTTATCCGGTACCATTTTCAATTGAATGGAATATGTTTTTTGTTCCTGATCCTTATACCGGCTACCGGCTGAAAGCCGATAGCGTGGGTTATTTTCACAACAAAATACCCGCAGTGGTCAACAGCCACGGGTGCCGTGATGATGAATTTACCGAGACCAAACGCGATGATGTTTTTCGCATTCTTGTTCTCGGGGATTCTTTTACTGTCGGTGAAAATGTGGCCCTGGAGGCGGCCTATCCCCAGGTTTTAGAAAAGCTCTTAAACACACATGCAAAGAAAAAAGTAGAAGTTATAAACGCGGGGGTGAGCGGCTGGGGGCCGTTTCATTACGCCCAGTATTATGAACATTACGGCAGGAAATTTGGTCCGGATATGGTTGTAGTAGGCTTTTTTGTGGGTAACGATGCCTATGACAACGCAACCAGAGTCCGGCAGCTGGACACGGCCGTTATGGGAAGACGCATCCGGCGGGAGGCCATTTCAGACAGACGTATCCGTTTAAAGCTGTTTTTCTATGAGCGGTCACATATCGTCAGGCTGCTTTTAAATAAAGGCCCGGTGGTGCGGAATTTTACCAGGAAAAACTGTGAAGACTTTTCACAACAGCATATCCATATTCAGCGTTCCAGAATCTGGAACCATCTAAAGCGCAGTGATGATCTTTATAATCTGGCTGAAAACAGTGCCGATCAAATTTCACGGATTAAAGCATCAGCAGACAGTGACGGTGCTGCGCTGCTGGTTGTGCTGATTCCTGATGAGAACCAGATAAACCCTTCACTTCAGGAAATTCTTATACCGGAGGAGGAACGGGATTTGTATGATTTTACCATGCCCCAGACCATGATGGTTGAGATGTTCAGCCGGAGAGATATTACAGCAATCGACCTGCTGCCCTATTTTTGGGCTGATCCGCGCTGTTTATACATGAGCGATACGCATTGGAATCCGGACGGACATGCGCTGGCGGCAACGGTGATCGCCCGGGAAATCGGCGGTATTGCCGGAAGGTGAGAAAATGTATACCATATGCGGGCGGTAACCCGGGCCAGGCATATATCTTCGGCAATGTCCCTGCGTTACACTGGCCGACCCACGTCCGGGTAGTATTGTCTGCAAAAGCCCATACCCCAAGCTGGTCGCTGGCTCCCGCAGCATTGCGGGAGATGCAAAGGAAACCCAACCGCCGGGGTGGCCCTTTGTTTTTACGGCCTCTGGCCGCAGGGCAAAGACGGCCTCTCCGGGGTCTGTTCTTTACTTAGCGACTTAGCTGAAACCAGATCTTTACAGCAAATGCCGATGGTGAGGTTGTATCCCGGCAAAACAGCCCTGGCATAATACTCACATACTTCATCATTAACCGTTCGCCGAACATCACAACATGTGTAAACACAGGTGCCGACATTGAGCCCATCACAGGTGGTATTGCTCCTCTTCATTTTCTCTGCTCCTTTACTACTACGGGTTTCACCTCAGGTTTGCGACCCTCTTAGATGTACCAGAGTTTGAAGAAATTGCATATAGGTGAAACTACGTATTTTTTGGGCATAGAAACACGTATTTCGGGAATTCGTGCTTATGTAAAGGTGCTTTCACGGCCCGGGACTTTACCGGTAACCTTTTATTATCCGATGATCAGCAGGGCCGCATATGGAACCACATTAAAGATCAGGAAGAAGATTTTAAAGACCCCGAGGAAACAGTAAATGATCACGTTGAAGATCTCCCGGGGAATGGGAAACCATTTTTTCTGTGTGCGATATACCACATCCGGGGCAAAGACGCAAAATACTGTCCACAGAACCAAAATGCCGGCATTTATTATTGTGCACCACATGAAGAAGGTCCTGACTGTCTGCATCTCCATAGTGTTCCTCCTTGTTGTATGCCACCGACGTACATGGAAATGTCCGGTGTATTATGACAGGTGACGTCCCTGTAACGCGCTTGAACATGATGTGCAACAATTTTCTTGTATTTTCATATAACACAGGCCGGGCGGCTCCGGCTCGTGTCCTGAAACAGCGGTTTAAGTGCAGCAAAAACGTCACCCCCTGTGTCTGCCGTGTTACCTATTGCCCGAATAGTAATTAAAAATTCCCACGTATTAACTGAAAAAGGAAATAATATTCACGCAAGTCAGCGCACGGCCAATGTCGACAGGCAGAGTGAACGGATGCGGATCGAAGGGCAGTGGTGAAGGTTCAATTATTCTTAGGCACTTTTAGCAACCGCGGTGGTTTCTTTACTGCCGGTTTGCAGACCCGGCAAACAACGCTTTTTCTTGGTCAGCAGCTGGAGAGTAGACAGCAGGGCTGAGATTGAGAACGGTTTTTCAAGTACCGCGTCAAAATCACCGGAATCAAGCAGCCAGGGTGTTCCTGAAATGCCGATAACCGGTGTGAGCGGTTTAGCAGAATCACGAATATAATGGGCGACGTTAGTACCATTCATGCCGGGCATACATATATCCGTTATGACGGCATCATAACAACCTTTGTCAAATGCTGCTGTCCCTTCTGTGCCGTTAGAACTGGTTTCAACGTCGTAACCATGTGGTATTAAGGCACATTTGAGCATGGCTGAAATGCCTTTATCATCATCAATAATGAGTACGTGCAGCATAGGACAACCTTTGCTCAAATATTTTTTCAATTTACAAAATTTATTATTATTTTATACGAATATATAACAAATTGGAAAAATAATGTCAACCAAATATAGTGTTAATTTTTGAGTTCTTACATTATTAACACAATATATTGATACTCATATCGCCCCTTCCCGGGTCCGCTGTGGTACCTAATCAAGACCGGTTACCCGTAGCCTTGCGGTAAAAAACAGCACAAAGAGTTTGTCGCCGTACGTAACCGGACCTGTACAGACCGGCGGTTTATCCTTGCTTTTTCTGGGAAAGAATTGTGTCAACAGCCATATAGAATGCGTCAATAACATGCTTTTGATACTTGCCCACCGGCACGCCGTTATAGATTACATGAGTATTTTCCTGCTTGAATTCCATGACAAAGGGTTTTGACCAGTCAGGATAGTCAAACGGCTTATAGGTGTTATAGTCATCAAACCCCTCATAGTTTTTTAACGCATGATAGAACATGGAATCGGTATTTTCCGCAAAAAACTCTATGGGGAGCCCGATGGCATAATCAAAGCCGTCATGTATCGCGTCCCAGTATGCTTCGTTGGTGGAAAGGTATTTATGGTCAGGATCATAGACATGGCTGGCAAACTCATCCTGGCAGATGACTGCCTTTGTTCGGCCGAACGTATATTTTGTCAAAAGCTCTTTAACCTCTTCAAAAAGCCTGTCGCGATAGACAGGGGCAAGCTCAAGCCAGGCCTCCCATTGAAATATCTCCCAGGGCATCCCATGGACGGTGACCGCCACGAAGACATCAGACCCTTCAGGGACGGTGTCCAGGCGGTCTTGTAACATTTCCAGATAGGCCCGGCGCAGCGGCTTGTACTGCCCCATTGGCGGGGCCATGATAACCTTGATCTTTTTCCCGGGATGATCATGCTCCCACTGTTCGATATATTCAAAGCAGTGATAGAAGGAGGAATTAAACTCCTCAAAGTGTGAGTAGATTCCCATGGGCGCGGCAAGAACGATGGTGTCACATCCCGCATCGAGAAGCTCATGGAGCTTTTTTTCCATTCGCTTATAATACAGGCTGCTTTCAGCCCGCCATTCAATGTCACCGTATTTTTCTTCTATCCGGGCCATGGTGCCGTTAATGACGTCAAAGGAACCTTTCCAGTGAGGTATCTTTTTCTGTTTTATCCCTTTGTCATAGTACCACACCCGTGCTTTGTTAATGAGTTTACCGGTGAGCGTCGGCATGCCGCCCTTACCTCCTTTAAACACAAACGATCCGATATCTTTGTGGATTCTTTTTGAGGGCGGGCGCCATTCCACCTCCCCCTTTTTGTATTTTTCAATATAGGACTCACCATCTGTATAGCGGTCGCTGCCCGAAGGGTCAACAAGCCTGGTGGGAACAAATTCCTCGGTCTCGAGATACTTGTCGGGGTCCATGAGCGATATCCCTGTATCCATCATGGCCAAAAGCTGAAACGGCCAGGGAATTATATTTTTTGTTATTTTGTTGAAAATATTAACAAAAAAGACCTCATCAAGCGTCTCGGGCATTATAAGACCGGTTACAAACACACCGACCTTTCCTTCGGGGACCGTATCCTGGGTCTTATAGGTCTCGTAATAATCAGGCGTTATCCGGCGGTTTTTATACTTTGCCAGCCCCCAGAAACCGGCAACAATAATTGCTATAATCAATAAGAAAATTTTAAGTACTTTTAGAATTTTCATGCAGTTGCTCCCTTATAGTTGATTTTCTGTCATGTTATGTCCGTTTGCTGTAATGTGCTGTAAAATGCGGCAATAAAGATACTGCTTGCCTGAATGGGGAAGTATAAAAAATCTTCACGTGCGGGTCAATGGAAAAAAAGCACCCAATGCTAAGGAAATAAAAAAGGCACCCGGAATTGCTCAACGTGCCTTTTACTGCTTTGGTGGAGATGGTTGAATCAACAAAATAATGCACTACAGGTAGTTGCATAAGCCAGGGGTGTAACAGGTGACAGTAACGACCATAACGTGACAGCAGAAGGCAGCCCATACGCAACCAATAAAACCACAGGTTCTGATCCTGACCTTCAGTGTTTGAAGGGTAAAAAATAAAGATTGCCGGAAGCAGGTGTCAGTTTTCCTTGATCATCAACGAAAAGAACGGTTTCGTTACCGGTTGGAACAGCAGCGGCCGTTTCTTTGTCCTTTTGTGCATTTTTTCAATGCCCCCGGCAAAGGCATCTCCGGTTTTTATTCTTCATTGCTTCTTTCCAGGAGATAATGTTCCAATCACCGTGATTGAGAAAAGCCGGACTACTCACGGCGGGGTTTCAGCTGGGGATAGAGGGCATAAAAAACCAGACAGCCTTCTTGCGTAGTATAATGGACCCGGCTGCCCTGTTCAATCAGCACCACATCTCCCTTTTGAGCGGTAAAGCTCTCCTCCCCAAAGCTGTAGTCAAGAGAGCCCTCTAGGAAAAGATTGACCTCTTCATATTCCGTGGAAAGCTCCCGGTCATATCCCGGCTTTAATTCCAGATAACCGGCGGTCATGTACTGACTGACGGGTTTGTCGACGGCCTTTGTTACCATCGCCATATCACTGACCGTGCGGGTAAGATCCGAGGGTTTTAAATCCATTGCCGCTTGTTTGGGGATCCGGTGACATGCCATGACACAAACCTCCTTCATCATCTTTTAGATTTGATAATTTGATGTAACAAGAACGTGTTTAAAACGTGAAAAGTATATGCCTGGCAGGATAGTCTGTCAATACACCATCGCACAAGATATAAACGCCGGCCGGTTTTATAAAAACAGGGTCACCGGATGTGCCCTGAATGCCTGATGGCAGGGTGGTGAAGGTGATGAAAATTAAAAAAATTGTTGCCAGTCAAACAATTTAATGTTTTAATGTACTACTGCTACCGACCAAACCAAAACGCACGTTATACTCAATCAAAAAATTTTTTGGAACGTAACTTCTTTAGCCTTATCGACAACAAGTGCATATTTTTTACGGTAACTGTTTGTAAAAAATTAAAAACTGCAAACAGAAGGTCAGGCTCATGAACGATATTGTCCAAGCAATGGAAGCATTTCTCCCTGTAACGATTACCGCCATATGTTTACATGGTGAGATGACGACTGGTTGCGACCCCGTTGCTTCCGGCGACAACAGTGCCCCTCTTTATACACTGCCCCGTGTTCATAAGCGCGTCTAACCGGGCTTGGGCCATGCGGCACGTATGTGTCCAACAAGAATAGAGTATTCATTAAGAATGGGTATGGCTATGCATGGTATTACAAAATACATTTTCATAGTAGTCTCGCTGGTAAACACACTTTGTTTTGCACATTATTGTGTTGCTGAGGAATTCAGTGATTTTGCAGAGTTGAATATTGAAAATATCCTCGCAACAGAGATCATAAGTGCCTCCGGCGTACAGGAGAAACTGTATAGCGCACCGAATGCTGTATATGTAGTTACCGCAGAAGACATAAAAAAGTCCGGAGCAGTGGACCTGCCTGACCTTTTTAGAATGGTGCCGGGTGTTGATGTCGTAAACATTTATGGAAATTCCTACGGTGTTTCAGCACGGGGGTTTAATGAACGATTTGCTCAGAGAATGCTGGTTTGCATAGATGGGCGAAGTATATACACGGAATTTTTCGGCGGCGTTTTTTGGGAAAACGAAGAGGTTTTTCTTGAGGATATTAAAAGAATAGAGGTCATAAGGGGCCCCGGGGCCTCTATTTGGGGTGCAAATTCAGTTAACGGAGTAATCAATATTATCACCAAAGACCCCGAAGAGGACCAGGGCTTTCTAGTAACCACCAAAGTCGGCACGAAAGATTTTAGAGAAGGTGTTGCCAGATATAGCGGCACGGTGTCAGATACGTTCAGTGTCAAAATGACCGGCGGATACCGGGAGGATGAGGGCACCCGGGGCGTTAATGATTTCAGGCGTGTTTCCAAAATCAACGGCAATCTTAAATATACATTGGCACCCAATTCGATCGTGAATGTATTTGCCGGTGCAAATGAATCAGATATCGGACTGGATGTTACAAAATACACAACACGCACCGATGCTGCGCTCAGGTCTAATCATCAAATGCTGCGGTGGGATGTGGAATTTGAGAATGGTTCAGACCTGAAATTACAGGGATTCAGAAGTTATCACCAAATCAACACCGACGACAAGGTGTTTAAATATGATGAAGAAAAATATGACCTGGGGCTGCAGTATTCATTTTATCTAAAAAACAGCATTTTAATTATATCAGGCGTGAATTATAGAAATACAAAAGTTGATTCGACATATTTAGCTTCATCTGGAAAGCATAATTATTTAAAAGGATTTTTCACGCAGGGAGATATTACGTTAGGTGAAAGCCTGAAACTGGTGGCGGGGCTGCGATACGAGAAAAATTCTTTTACCGGCTGGGACTGGTCGCCGCGGGTATGTATGTTATATAGCCCGAACGACTTGAATCATTTTCGGGTTTCCGTATCACGGGCGTACAGAACACCTTCCTTTGTCGAGGATGATTTTCGTGTGATTCAGAACCTGAATATCGGGAATGTGTCTGTTCCTTTGGGACTCGTACACGGCAACACACATCTTAAACCGGAACGCATGACTGCTTTTGAATTCGGATATAAAACATTTCTTTTCAAGAAATTATCTTTAGACATTGAATTGTATTACAACGAAATTGATGACGTGATTGAAAACAGCATTATCCGTACAACGTGGCCATTGATCATTACCTGGGAGAATGATTTCAATGCCATTGCTAAAGGCCTGGATATTGCTGTTAATCTGCCGGTGTGCTCCTGGTGGAGTATGAACGCAAATTATAGTTTTCAGGAAGTTGAATATAAAAGAGTCAATGAAGATGTTGCCGGCACGCCGAAACATAAAGTCAATATCGGTTCTTATATGTGTTTTAAAAACGGATTTTCAGTTAATGCTGTTGTGCATTATGTTGATAATACAAAATGGAGCGGAATGACAGGGCAATCCAAAGCTGATGATTACATCCGATTAGATGTCAAGGTTTCAAAAAAGTTTATAAACGACAGTTTGGAACTTTCCCTTGTCGGCCAAAACCTGACAGATACCCTGCACGTGGAAACCTCTGATGTGTCAAGTGAGTATGAAGCAGACCGATTGATTTACGGCCAGATAACCTGTTATTTTAAGTAGGCACCGGTTTAAATTTTATGTTTATACATCATACACAGAGCGCCCGATACCACCATACCATAGCAGCAACAGGTTTGATTGTTGTGATAATGGTTTTGAAATTATTACAACCTGCTGCATGTTCGGCCGATGCCGATCACCTGCCCCCTGAAATCAGAGCAAAATTATTATTGACCGCCCTGGCGTATAATAAAAGCCTGCCCGCAACCACCCCTGCCGGAATTGTTATCGGGGCTGTCGCTTTTTACGGCGATCGGCGTTCAAAAGAAAAGGCCGCACAGTCCATTACCGCTCTTGGAACATTCAAAGATAAGAAAATCAACGGACTGAGTTTTAAGGCAGTACTGATGGAATATACTGAAAATACTGCCTTTGAACGGGCAGTTCAGGAACAATCAGTTGATGTGCTGATTATCACGGCCGGCCCTCCGGACGGCATGCTGGAAATATCCCGCACAGCAAAAGCAGAGAAAGTATTAACCATTGCGTATGACAATGAACACTTAACAGAATACAGACTGTCAATGTGTATTGGACTGAAAAATAAAAGACCCAAAATATTTTTAAACCTGTCTTCCGCCAAGGCGGAACATGCAGATTTTAACGCAAAATTTTTACGGGTTGTTGAGCTGGTAGAGTAAGCACATAATCAGCAGGGGCTTTCCTCTATAAAGGGGCGTTACATGATGATGGTATACAACAAGCTGAGCATCAAAAATAAGCTGGTTTTCACCTTCAGTTTCTTTGCCGTTGTTATCGGCCTGTTTGTTTTTGTTTTTTTTCCGTATCAGCAGAACAAGCAAATTGTGCAGGAGTCCAGAGATAATGCAATTACTATCTGCCAGATGACAGCCGACAATTTGGCTGTAGGCCTACAGTTTGGTGATAACGCTACTACACATGAAGTCTTGAGCATTCTGAAAAACAACCGCAATTTTCGTTATGCCGTTGTTACGGATTCCGACGGGAACGTGTTTGTGGAGATCAATCAGCCGGATTTTCTCAAGGACGCTGTGCATTACAGGCAGTATGATCATACCGGCATAACATACCTCAAGCAAGGTGATAATGCAATTACTGCCGTTCCTATACATGCAGGCAATAACATAGTCGGTCAATTACACGTTGGTTTTTCTTTACGGGAAATACAAAACAAAATGTATAGAAATACTGCTGTGGCATTGTGTATAAGCCTGCTCCTGATCGTCGTTTTGATAGGAATTGCAATTTTTGTCAGCGGTGTTATTACCAAACCGATTAACAAGGTGATTGAGACGTCCCGAAAGATTTCAAACGGCGATTTTACCAATTACGTCTCTGTGGAATCGGAAGATGAGGTGGGCGAGCTGGCGCATGCTTTTAATACAATGAATAAAAAGCTTGCAGCCACAATACAAGAAATAGAGCTGTCCGAGGAACGGTATCGCCTGCATTTTGAGAATATTAGAGATGTAATTGTTTCGTTTAATGCACATAATGTCATTCAGGATATTTCTCCCTCGGTCAAGAGTTTTCTGGGGTATGCCCCGGAAGAGATCATTGGTAAGAACATTGAAGCAGTTAATATTCTTTCCCCGCCCTCGATGAAAAAGCTGCTTGAGCGGGGCAGCGACCTGCTCAAGGGAGGGACGGGCTCACCCGCGGAGTATGAGTTTGTCACTAAAAACGGCGAGACCAAATGGGGAGAAGTGAGCAGTACACCACTAATCAAAAAAGGAGCAGTCAATACGGTAATATCCATCGTTCGGGATGTGAGCGAACGAAAGCGGTATGAAAATGCTCTGAAAAAAGCAAAGATGGATGCAGAGTATGCAAATGAAGCCAAGAGTAATTTTCTTGCCAACATGAGCCATGAGATCAGAACGCCGATGAACGGCATTATCGGATTTACCGAAATATTACTGGACACGCAGTTAAGTGAGGAACAGGCAGATTATACACATACAATCAAACAAAGCGGTGAAGCATTACTGTCCCTTGTAAATGACATTCTCGATTTTAGTAAAATTGAAGCGGGGAAAATCGAAATTGACGACGTTGATTTCGATTTTGAACTTTTGGCCTATGACGTTTGTGAACTCATTCGGCCGCGTTTACATAAAGGTGAAGTAAATGTACTGTGCAGGGTTGCAGATGACTTCCCGACAACCATCAAGGCGGACCCGACACGATTGCGTCAGGTGCTGATCAACCTTATGGGCAATGCTGCAAAATTCACCAAGCACGGTGAAATAGAACTATCCGTAGACACGGACCAGTCAAAAGACGACAGTTCGTTGTTGCATGTAAAAGTTAGAGATACCGGAATCGGAATACCACCGTCTAAAGTTGCGACCATCTTTGATTTGTTTCAACAGGCTGACACGTCAACCACCCGCGAATATGGAGGAACAGGACTCGGACTTTCAATATGTTTGAAGCTTGCCCATTTGATGGGGGGCGACGTTTGGGTTGAGAGTGAAGAGGGGGTGGGAAGCACCTTCCATTTTACCGCCTGGGTGAAGCATACAACCGGCCGCAAGGGTAAACGGGTAATCCCTGTGGAACTTTCCGGGAAAAGGGTGCTGGTTGCGGATGACAATCAAACCAACCTTAAAATTTTAGAGAATATTCTTCACAAGGCCGGGATGAACGTTATTGCATGCTCAAACGGGCTGGATGTACTTGAAGTTTTACAAAATTGTGACTCGACTCCGGTCGACATCGTTATCCTTGATATCATGATGCCGGAAATGACCGGTTACAAAGCGGCCAGAGAGATTCGATCCCGTTTTGCCAGAACCATACCGTTAATTGCATTTTCATCCTCGCTGGAAGATAGTGCCAGTAAATGTTCAGAAGTAGGTTTTGACGGTTTTCTCCCAAAGCCGATAAACAGGATTAAACTGTTAAAAATGATGGCACGGTTATTGGGGGCCTCACAAGATGAACAGCACCACAACGCTGCCCTGATAACGCAACATTCAATGCGAGAAGAAGAAAAACAGTCGATTTCAATACTGTTGGCTGAGGACAATCCGGTGAACCAGAAATTAGTTGTTAAGATGCTGGAAAAGGCCGGTTACCGCATTGACGTCGCCGGCAACGGCAGGGAGGCGGTTGATAAATATGCCGAAACACCGAATGCATTCGACATAATATTAATGGATGTGCAGATGCCCCAAATGAATGGTTTAGACGCCACGAGGCTTCTTCGAGAGAAAGGGTATAACGATGTTCCTATTATTGCCATGACGGCAAACGCGATGAAAGGAGACAGGGAGAAGTGCTTAGGAGCCGGCATGAATGATTACATTGCCAAGCCGATTAAACGGGATCTGGTTTTTGCAATCGTTAACAAATGGGTTATGGAAAAAGTATGACAACGGAGCTTTCCACTGAAAAGCAAACAAGATCCTTGTTATTGACGATGATACAGGTATGCAGGAATCTGCGCGCAATGACGACGGTCTTTCTGCCGATATAATCTCATGGTAGCTCTGTAGCACCGAACGTCCTTACGGCCGCATATATGAAGGCCCATCCCCTGTCAGGAACGCCACGTTCTTCTTTGACTGAGCACTTTTTAGAGTTCTTCAAGGCCAAGCGCAGCTAATTTTTCAGTGCCTATGCGGGCGTCAGGCAGCCAGCCGCGGACGCGGTAATAGTTGTTTACCAGTTCTCTGACCCGAGGGGTATGGTCTGCAAACGGGCTGCCCGTCCGCTTCAGGGTGGTGAAGCGTTCATGCAGGCTGTCGCTTGCAGGATCATAGCCGCATTTGAGGTTTATCAGGTGTTTAAGATTGTATATCACCTCGCCCGTGTGCAGCAGTGAAGCAAAGTCGCGGTCCATTCCCGTGCCGAGCGAAAACCACTCGGCGAGTTTTTGCGGTGGTATGCCTTTATAATCGTCCGGTGAATTACACTGGGCCGAAGCGTCACCGGAGTAGCCGCAAATAATCAGGGAATTGATCAGGCTGACGGCATCCTGGCCGGCAGCCACCCTCTCGGCCGTACCTTCAACGGCAAACTGCAGTTTCTGCTGGATCTCGGGAGGCTGCTGTGCCAGGGCAAAGTCAACGCCTTCAAGGTGGCAGCCGCCCCGGTTGCCGGTTGCATAGGAGAGGGCAAAAAAGGCATTGGCCCGGGGATCATGGGCCGGTATTTCCAGCCCTTTGGTCTCGATGGCAAAACGTTCGGCACCGCGGCCGATCCGGCGTGCGGCCTCCCGCACACCTTCGGCAAGCACGGCTCCGAAACCCTCCCGGGCGCAAATTTTTTCCAGCATTGCAAGCAGTGCCCGGCCGTTGCCGAAGCGCAGCTCTATACCATCGGTGTCCTGCACGGTCAGCAGGCCTTCCTCAAAACATTCCATGGCAAAGGCAATAACGCCCCCGGCCGAAATGCAGTCGATGCCGTGATGGTTACAGAGGGTATATGCCTGCTGAACCAGCGGCATGTCCGTCATGCCGCATTGTGACCCGAGGGGTGCCAGGGATTCCCAGTGCAGCAGGCGCCCCTGCGGGCCGGTAAACGATTCGACGCAGCTGGTCACGCAGCCGGCGCAGTGATAGGCGCTGCTGTGAAAAACATGCCCTTCCAAATCGTTGAAAACAGCCTCTTTAAACCCCTCCAGGCGGTTGTCGCGCCAGTTGTTAACGGCATTGCGGCCATTGTCGATGAAGTATCCGTAAATGTGCTGGGCTTTTTTTAAACGGTGGGCGGGATCGTTGATAATTTCCGGCATGTATTTTTTAATTGTCTTGTGCAGCCGGTCCTGGGCGGCAAGCCTGACCGGCCGGCTGCCGTTTACGGCGATGGCCTTGAGGTTCTTTGAGCCCATCAGTGCCCCGAATCCGCAACGGCCGGCCGCGCGCGCCGCGAGTCCGTCGTGCAGGACGCAGGCAAAACGCACCTGGTTTTCGCCGGCCTTTCCTATGGCGGCAACCGACATTCGTGCTTCATATCTGTTTTGCAGTTGTTCTGAAAGTGTGAACGTGTCCATGCCGGCAAACTCGCCGGCATCCTCGATGGATACCCGCCCATCAGCTATGTGCAGATAGACGAGGTGGTCGGATTTGCCGGTAATAGAGATGCCGTCATACCCGGCCCGTTTCAGCTGTCGGGCAAACGTACCGCCGGTATAGGACTCGCCCCACACGCCGGTCAGGGGTGACAGCCCGGCAACGCAGTGCTTTCCGCTCCAGGGAATAATCGATCCGGACAGCGGACCGGTCATAAAGACCAGCGGATTGCCTGTCGCAAGGGGATCGCGCCAGTTGTGAACGCTGTCGGCAACCAGCTTTGCCGCCGCACCCCCGCCGCCGATATATTTTTCAGCCAGGGCGTCGCTCAGCTCGGTGGCAACGATTGTGCGGTTGGTTAAATCAACGCTGAGGAGCTTTCCTGTGTAGCCGCTATAGTTCATTGTGCAACCCTTTTTTTTGATATTTGATAAGAATCTGCTTTTTGACAGGACAAGTATAGGCCGGTTGCAATAGTATGTCAACAGGGTGGGGGAAGGGGTGGGGAAGTATACAAGAGAACCTGCCTGAATATATAAATCAATCAAGCGGTATTCCTCTTATACGTAAAAAATGTATATTTTGTGCTGCCAGATGGGCAGTGTTTTTTTAAGGAAATAGAAGCGTCCGAAAACGTCAGAATGCCTTTAATTGCAGTGATGGAGATTATGGAATTTTTTCCTTACATGAATCAGGCTTACCAGGGCAGGGCATATAACATGACCGGGGTGTAGTAAAACCATTGATAAAGGCCTTTTATTGTTGTATTATCATGCAACCCAAATGAGATATACTATGCATATGAAAAAAATTACCACGATCAAAAAATTTTTCGGAAAGTATGATTTTTCCGGTGTGACTTTGGGATTTTTAGTCGCTCATTCAGCAAGCAAATTCATTGAATCCATCATTAACGGCTTTGTTATGGCTTTCTTTCAACCGTTACTGGGAGATGTTCACTGGCGTGATGATGTAATAACCCTGGGGGTTTTTTCTTTTAAATGGGGTGAGATATTTTCAACCGGATTACACTTTACAATTATCTTGCTTATAGTCGTCTTCATGATTAAGGTTCTGCAGTATGATGAAGAACAACAACAAGAATAAGTAGGATCTGTAGTTATAACGGTGAGATATCGACGGGTTCAGTTCTATGAGCCTGAATTTAAAAAACAACGCGGTCCATACCTTCGGCAATCCAACGATTCCTAAAGCGGCGATCGAACATGCGCAGTCCGGCAAATTAAATCTCTGAACAATATTCACGAATAGATCACCGGTGTATAAACCGAAAAGCAAAGCCGGACCCAAACCGCAGGCAGTTAAATTGTGTCAATGACAAAGGAAAAATTGGTTGAAATCCTGAAGGTGCTGCTTGACACCGATGAGTCTAGCCCGAATTATTCATTAAAAGTTCTTTAAAAAACAAAAGGCATCTGATAAAGTGTTGTTATCCCTAACAAAAACCACTTCAAACAGGTGCCTTTTATGGAAACAGTCTGCCACAAACAACTCCG
>Ga0272442_10007037_pt1 | contig 14637 bp, 14 predicted proteins | sample SSMForm2O_FD_200262 | JGI IMG/M metagenome (GOLD analysis project Ga0272442, IMG submission 200262) | Marine sediment archaeal communities from Little Sippewissett salt marsh, Falmouth, MA, United States - SSM-Form-2O | ecosystem: Environmental > Aquatic > Marine > Wetlands > Sediment ...
CATGAGTACGATAACAATCGCTGTCGCGTCGGATCTGTCGGGATTTCCCCTGAAGAATGAGGTGGTCGCCCACCTGCGTGCCACGGAAGGCATAGAGGTAATGGACCTCGGGATCGAGTCGGAAGACAAGCCCAAACCCTACTGCGAGCAGGCCCCCCTGGTGGCGCGTGCCATTCAGCAGGGCAGGGCGGACCGGGGCATCCTCATCTGCGGCACCGGCCAGGGCATGGCCATTGTGGCCAATAAATTCAAGGGTATCTACGCCTGTGTCGTCACCGACACCTTTTCGGCGGAACGTTCCCGGATCATCAACAATGCCAATGTGATTACCATGGGCGGCTGGATCACGGCCCCCTTTTTCGGCAAGGAGATGGTCGATGCCTGGCTAGGTGTCGGTTTTACCGAAAAGATGGAATTCAAGGCCGATTTTCTCACCAATGCCTTCCATCAGGTACAGGCACTGGAAGAGGAAAACTTCAAGGCATAAGAATAGACGAATCGGTGAAAAGCCATTTTCGAGCGGATTTGAGCATTTCGGGAAATAGATTATTGCGGTGATTGGCGTTAAGAAAATCTATCTGTTTGAGTGCGCCAGCACGAGTTTTAGATTTTTAGCCAAGCGCCGGAATCATCCCCGAAATGGTCATCAAGCGAGGAAATGAGGCTTTTGCCGGATCATCACCATAGACAGGTTTCACACAGTGACGCCCGGGTAGAGGGGATGGCCCCATACCCGGGCGTTCTTGGTTTCTGTGCCGGAGTTTGTGCTCCCGTTACCGGCCCTGGCCGAGCCGTGCATAGTCGGGGATGGGATCACCGATGAGTGGCATGGCGTAGTCGATAAAGGCCTGGGTGACGCCATTCCCCCTTTCGTTGATGAAGTCCGGGGGAAGAAATTTCTCCACGTTGGCCACCCGTTCCAGGGGAATCTGCCCGGCCCTGCACTCGTAGCGTGGTCCCGGTGCGCGATCGAGGGTCACCATCACATCGGAGATACCGTCGGCGAAGAGCCGTATCGACTCCCGGCCAACCATGAATGCCTCCTCTGCGTCCGTCGATGAGGCGACACTGGCCATGGACCGCTGTATGGTCCCGGGGCGGTTACAGCGTGCCTTCAACCCCAGGCGGGCCGCCAAGAGGTTGCACAGGTAGACGCCGGGCCCCGTACCGAAGGATATGGCCGTGTGACCGAAGGCATCCACCCGGGCATCGCGGGCCCCGATAAATTCACCGCCCCTGTCGCGCACCCCTTCACTGAGTGCCACGTAGACATAGCCGAGCCGGTCATGAACCGACTTCACGTCCTGGAGAAACTGTTCCTCGTCGAACACCCCTTCCGGCATGTAGATCAGGTGCGGTGCATCGGCATCGCAACGCTTCCCCAGCACACTGGACCCGACGAGCCACCCCGTATGCCGTCCCATGATCTCGAAGATGGCCACATCCTCGAAGGTCTGCATCGCCTCGAGGTCACGTCCCGATTCCACCGTCGACAGTGCGACGAAGCGGGCGGCGCTTCCGTATCCTGGGCAGTGGTCCGTTTCGGGCAGATCATTGTCGATCGTCTTGGGCACACCGATGGCCTGCATCTCATAGCCCCGCTCCCGCGTGAGGTGAGAGATCTTGTGGCAGGTGTCCATGCTGTCATTGCCCCCGATGTAGACAAAATATCTGATATCGTACTCGGCAAAGAGCGCGAGGAGCCGTTCATATTCTTCGTCTTTCGTCAGTTGATGCCGGCAGCTCCCCAGAACGGACGCCGGCGTATACATCAGCCTGTCCATGAGACCGGCGGGTTCGTCGGTGAGATCGAGGAGTTCACCCTTCAGTGCCCCCTCAATGCCCTGTTTCATCCCGTAGACCCGTCCGATCTGCGACACCTTCCTTACTTCACTGAGGACGCCGGCCAGGCTGGCGTTGATCACGGGAGTGGGCCCTCCCGACTGGCCTATTAAGATATTGCCTTTTTTGTTCATCACTGTGCATACTCCTTCATTACTGTCCGGTTATCCTGTCTAGAGCAGATCCCCGTATCCCCGGGCGAAGAATTCCAGTTTGTCCTTGACCATGGCGGCCACGGCACCTTTACAGGCCTGGGGGACACCAACCATATCGTAGGCCGATACGTTCTTTTCATGGGTTTCGATAAAGGCGCCGATAAAGGTCGTCTTGACTTCCGTCCCGATGTTGATCTTTTTGATGCCGATGTCGACACCGCGGGCGAACTGTTCCAGTGTCAGGCCCGTTCCCCCGTGCAGCACCAGCGGCACGTCTCCGGCGATGTCCCTGATGGCGGTGAGACGCTCGAAGTCCAGCTTGGGTTCTCCCTTGTAGAGACCGTGTGCATTGCCGATGGAGACGGCAAGGGCATCGACGGATGTCTTGCTGAGAAATTCCTCCACATGGGCGGGATCGGTCATCTTCGCCTTCTTTGCCTCTTCGCCGTCTTCGATGCCCGCCAGGGCGCCCAGTTCGGCCTCCACGGAGACACCCAGCGACTGGGCCGCCTCGGTGACCTTGTTGGTAATGGCGATATTCTCTTCCAGGGGCAGGTGAGAGCCATCGATCATGACGGCGCTGAATCCCAGTTTCATGGCCTTCATGCACGTGGCGTAATCCTTGGCATGGTCCAGGAAGACGCAGACGGGAACCCCTGCCTCCCCGGCAAGCTGGACCATGATCTGACCGACATAGTCGTTGCCCGGCTGATTGAGGGGGGGCTGGCCGATCATGAGTATGACGGGAAGATTCGATTCCTCCGCCCCCTGTACAATGCCCTGAGCGGTGAAGAGGTCATAGGTGCTGAACGCCCCCACCGCACCGTCGTGTTCCTTCAATATGTCTTTGAGTGTAACGAGTGCCATAGTATCTTCTCTCTCTGTGAGTGATTTGTTTATACGCGATCCCGCCGGGAACCGGCCGTGGGGGGCGTCGCATGACAGTGCCCCCGCCCTTTGTTTCCGCCTCGTGACGGCACACGGATGTCCCCGGGATCGAACCCTGTACCCTGTTGCCTATTATAGGGAATGGAATCACAGTGTCAACAGAATTCATGGCCCGCCGGTAACTCTCATGCCTTGACAGGTGCCGGCCCCTTTGGCATAGTGGTATCCCCGTGCACCCTGGAGGTGATCAATGCTGAAGACCTGCAGGTATGGCACTGAGAGACAGTCGAGGTGACTCATGAACAGACCAGTACAGTCGACGGAACTATGTGACGGGTTTCGTGTCGAAGTCGATGCGTCCGGGGAGCGGGGTGATATCGTCCTCCACCTATGAGAAGCGTGCCCCCCGGTTCATCGGGACCTGAGCGACGTCACTCTTCCCGGCCTGACGGGACACCCTGCAGGCTGTGACAGCACTTCCCCCGATTGCTCCGTCGATGCACGGGATTCCCCCTGTTCACCGATGGGGTGTGTCGCCCCTGTCCGTCCCCTTTCTGTTGGTGTCTTCGTAGAGTGCCCGCCGGGACGCCGGCATGGATCGAAGCACCCTTCGCGCCTCTTCCGGGGAGAGGGCGGTGAGGCTGCCGTCGTCGTGCTGTATGACGACACCGGACCGGGTCAGCATGGCATAGCGGGCCTCCCGTTCTTTCCTGTCGGGACAGCAGACCAGCTGACAGTTGGCGCAGGACACACGCAGTTTGTCATCGGTAAAGAAGAAGTATCTGCCCCCTGCCGCCGCGGGCCACTGGCGGTGGGCCTCCTGCATGCCTTCGTGAGCCGCGGCGAGGTCGTCATCGGCGTCAGGGACGGCACAGCGGCCGGGAGACCAGGTGGACCACTTTCCCGATTGGTGGAGGCCCGTATAGCCGCTGCAGACGAGATCGCACCGGCCGTAGTGACGACGCTTTGAGTAGGATACCGTATGGCCCCCCAGTGACAGTGACGTCTCCTCCCGGCGACTCATGAATCGGGCGACGCAGGATGCCATGCAGAGTCCGCAGTGGTCACAGTAATTCTCTCCCGGTGGCAGGGGGTCCGTCGCGACGAGGGGGGCGGCGGTGACGGTGGTACCGAGAATGACGGCGGCGCCCTCCTTCACTGTCAGGAGGTTGCCCGACAGCCCCAGGTGTCCCACACCGGACCTGACCGCCACATAGCGGTGGGAGATATCGGGATAATAGGAATCTGCAATATACTCCGATCCAGCGGAGGGCCTGAAGACGTTGTTTGCGGCCACCGGTACGGAGGGGAACCCCCGCTGCCTGAGGTACTGGGCCAGGTGGAGGGCGATACCGCTGGCCAGCACATTGGCCCGGATGAAGGCCCCTTCCAGTGCGAGGCGGTCCTGTTTCATCAGATAGGGGACGATGGGTCCCTCATCGATTGCCACGGCGAAGCTGACGGCGGACTGCGCCCCGGGGAGGACATAGGTCAGGTCCGTCGACGGCGGACCTCCCGCCAGCGTCTCGACCGTGGCGATTCCCGACGCACAGGCACCTTCGATGATGACAAACTCCTGTACGATGCGACTCAGTTTTTCCACACCCCATACCTCCTTCACCGGTGAGACCGGTCATGCCGGCACAGAACTGTGACAGGCGGGATCCTGTCAGGACCTCACCGATGCCCGGCATACCGATATAGGCCCTTTGTATCAGATGTTTCGATTTGAGCAAGGATAATCTGTCCCGCCGGGAGTCGTCCTGTCCCTCTCATCGCCTTCAGCCATGACCGCCACGGCATGTCGTCACGTGGGAGATGAGGGGCAGCGTCACCGAACCGGACCTGTGCTTACCAGAGAAATGGATGGAGGATCGCCGTTGCGGCAATGATGATAAGGAGCCCTACGGTTAGACGCCGGAGTTGTTTCCTCGGTATGCGATCACCGATCCAGAGACCGGCAACAGTCCCCAGAAGGGCCATGGGCATATAGATCAGGCCCAGCAGGGCCGCCGTGAGGACGCCGGTGCCGAATTGATGGAAGAGCAGGAAGACCTGAAAGGGGATAGAAGCAAAGATAGTCGCAGTAATGGCCCCCCGAATCTGCCGGTTCGACCACTTGTGTGCCATGACCCACAAAACGACAAAGGGACCGCCCATGGCGACAATGCCGCTGACAAACCCGTAGAGGAAAAAGGCGATCATACCCCACAGTGGATGCACACTGTCACGCGGCTGCACACTGAAGACAGACTGAATGATCAGTATCGCCAGGAGGACGCCGCCGGTGATCTGCTTGATCGTCGATCGATCCAGTCCCTCGATGTGGTACAGTGTCCATACGCCCAGTTGCAGCGCAATGATACCGGTGACGATACAGGGAAAGAGTCCTTTCCAGTCCACATATCTGCGGTGATGATACACGGACAGGGAGGTCTGTATGAAACCGCTGGTGGCCATCAGTGAAATAACGCCGGGCACGGGGAGGTCGGTGAGAAAGAGGAGGAGCGGAAAGGCCAGGAGGCCATACCCGAATCCGACGGCACTCTGAACGATGCTGCTGCTGGCAATGACCAACCCTATGTATATGAGATGGCGGTAATCGAAACCGCCGATAAAGATCTCTTCAAAACCGGACACATCGGTATCCTTCCCTCATCGGTCAAAGATCATCGGGGGCACACCCTCGCAGGGAACCCCATGGAGACACGGTGCGATGCCATACCATCGCAGGGGTCATGACAGCGACAGCACGGACAGGACATCCCTGACATGACACCCGTTATATGCAGGGGGTACTACTATGCCGGTGCGTGCCGCCGGCAGACAATGTACGTCATGGCGCCTGAACATATCACCGCTCCGGGCTGTTCATAAATCGCGGCGACGGAAAAGGCAAGCACAAAACACTTAGCGGCCCTTCTTTTCATAGCTTCGCCCCGGCTTGCTCTTGTAGCGGGCGGCCGTCTCTCGTCTCGCCGCCTGCATCCGAAGGGGGGGAAGCCCCTGCAGTATGAGGCCGAGATCGTCTATGACCATATCGCCGATACGGTAAAAGGCATCCCGCACGCCGGCCGTGCGGTGGGCAGACAGGAGGAGCCCCTCCACATCACGCAGGGGATCATCGGCGGGGACGGGTTCTTCGGGGAAGACGTCCGTTGCCGCCACGAAGTGGCCCTCCCGTACAAAGCGCACAAAGACGGGGAAATCGACGACGGCGGCCCTGCTCATGAGGAGGACGGCGCTCCCCTTCGGGATCAGTGAAAATTCCCGCTCGCCGATGAATCCCTCGTTCTCCGCAGTCACCGCGGCGAGGATGAAGATGACACGCGATTGTCTCAGGAGGTCATCGAGAGCGACGGGTTCGCAGTGGTGCTCCCTGATGAACCCATCGGGGAGCCAGGGATCGAATACCCTGATGTGACACCGGAAGGGGGCCAGAAGGGGCAGCAGTGCCCGTGCCAGGTTTCCAAAACCGATAAGGCCCACGGGAGAACCGCTGAGGGAGAAGCCCTCCCGATTCCCCTCCAGACCGTACTGCTCACGCCCTTGGCGAAATGCGCGATCGGAGAAGGTAATCCTCCGTGCAAGGTCGAGGGCAAAGGCGAGGGCGCACTCGGCCACGGGCCGGGCAAAGGCGGGCGCCGCCGCCAGGACATGTATGCCCCTTCTGAAACAGATATCGTAGTCCACCGTGGGCAGGAAATTCCCCTCCACGTTGAGTATGGCCTTCAGGTGCGGGGCCCGATCCAGACGCCCGGCGGGCAGGTCCGTCTGTCCTATGACGGCCACCGTCTCGGGGAGATAGGTATCGACCATATCTCCCGGCATGCGTCCCCCTTCGTGGCCGACCACACGGCCCATGGCCTGCAGCCGCTCCCACTGGCCCTCGCGAAATATCAACTCTCTCGATCGCGGGTAGGGATCGAAGAGAATCACCGGTTCCGTCATGTCGTCTCCTCCCCCAGCAGAAAGGCCTCTTGAAATCTCTTGTTCTGGCCCCTGAAGTAGAGGCGGTATTCCGTCTTGGGAAAGATACCCACACCCTCCTTCTTCGCCTCGAGCCATATACGATAAAAATTATGCCCTGAAAAGACGAATTCTCCCTTTTCATCGGTCGTTGTCTTCATGCGGGGTTCGGCCACGAAGAGCGTCTTTTCGAAGAGTGTCACCGTGGCGCCCGCCACGGGCCTGTTATCGGCCGACACGACGCGTCCCGCGATGATGCCGTCATCGTGAAAGGCGATGAAGATATTCCAGACCAGGGCGATCAGTGCGATAATGCCGAAGGTGATACTGTATCGATTGCAGAGCAGCGTCTTTAGCATGGTTCTCCCCTATCCCTTCGCTGCACCTGAAATAAGGCCCGCGATAAACTGCCTCTGTGCCAGGAGGAAGATGATCAGACCGGGGACCAGGACGAGGACACAGAAGGCATAGAGGGCGCCCGTCGTGTCTTCCAGGACAGTGAGGAATCGCGAGAGCCCCAGGGGGAGCGTCTGCATGGCCTGATCGCGTATGATGACGAGGGGCCAGAGGAAATTGTTCCATGACCATATGAAGGCAAGGATGACATTCGTCGCGATGGCCGATTGTGACAGGGGGACCATGATGCGAAAGATGATCTTCCAGTCGGGCACGCCGTCTATGCGGGCGGCATCGATGAGCGAGGGGGGCACGGCATCGAAACTGGCCTTGAAGACGAAGATACAGACGATGGTGGAACAGAGGGGGAGGGCCATGCCGAAGTGCGTGTTCAGGAGGCCCAGTTCCTTCGTAATGAGGTAGGCCGGGATGATGGTCACCTGGAAGGGGATCATCATGCAGCTGAGAAAGAGGAGGATGAGGGACTTCTTCCCCACGAAATCGCGCGTCAGGGCGTAGCCCGCCATGGCGTTGAGAAAGACATTGGCGGCCACAACCATGGCGGAAACGAAGACGCTGTTTATCAGGTACCGGAAGAAGGGGATGGAATACCAGACATCGACATAGTAAAAGAGATGGGGATCCTCGGGGAGGATTGCCGGCGGATAGGTGAATATGTTTTCCCCCGTCAGGCTGGTCTTCAATACCCAGTAAAAGGGTATGAGCATGAGGATGCTGACGAAGAACAGTATCAGGTGTATGGGCCATCGTGGATAGCGGTGCATGTCTCCTCCTATGTCCCCTCGTCGACGGCGCCCGCCTCGCCGCCGGACATCCGGTTGGCGATCCAGGCAAGGCACACGAAGAAGAGGAAGTTTACGATCGTCAGGGCGGCGGCATAGTCGAACTTGGACAGCTTGAAGGCCACCAGATAGATATAGGTAATGAGGAGCTCCGTGGCGTGGCTGGGACCTCCCTGTGTCATGACGTAGACGAGATCGAAATTGGTAAAGGAATTGATGATGCCGATGACGAAACAGAGAAAGAGCGACGGTTTCAGCAGGGGGAAGGTGATCCTGCGAAAGCGCTGCCACGTGCTGGCGCCGTCGATGGCCGCCGCCTCGTAGAGGCTGGGCGGGATGTTCTGCAGTCCCGTCAGGAGTATGATCATATAAAAGCCGATGACCTGCCAGATGGACGCCACAATGACGGCGGGCAGGGCAAAATCAAAACTCTCCAGGAAGGGTATGCCTTCGTCGATGATACCGAATGTCATGAGGATGTAGTTGATGAGGCCCACCTTTTCGTTGTAGAGCCACTGCCAGATGATGCCGGCGGCCACGGTCATGACTGGATAGGACATGAAGACGATGGTACGGTAGATACCCCGGCCGCGGATCTGCGTGTTGACGAGGAGGGCGATGACGAGGGCGAGGGCGATACCGATGGGGGCGCTCCCCATAAAGATCAGCGTATTCCACAGGCTCTGCCAGAAGGTGTCATCGTAGAAGAGCATCTCCTGATAGTGATAGAGACCGGCAAACTCGCTCGGCTTATAGGGGGACCAGAACTGAAAGGAGAGGACACCGTTCCATATGAGGGGGATGATGCGGTAGAGCGCAAATATGGCGAGAGAGGGTGCAAGAAAGAACCATATGAGCACCAGTTCCCGTGTACGCTTCTTCTTGATCGAGAATCTCATCGCGGAAGACCCTTTTCCCCGGCGGCAGGAAACGCCGGAGGAGATCTTCGATCCCCTCGACGTTGCCTGCACCGGTCACTTCGTACCCGCTGTCCCCGTGGCAGTGGTTCACCACGAGACAACGTGATCTGTTACCTGCTCCTGAGGACGCGGTTGACCTTTTTCTCTGCCGCTGCCAGGGCGTCCTTTGCACTCTTGCGGCCCAGAAGGGCGTCCTGGAGCGCGGGGTAGAAGGCCTCCTTGATCTGGGCGTCCTTTGCAACGGGCCAGTTCCCCGTCAGTTTGTCAAAATGCTCCAGTTGTGTCTTCAGTACGGGAACGACTGCCGGGATATTCTTCTCAAAGTATGCAAAGAGTCTGGCGTTGGTCTCCCTGTCGCCCGTCAGGTTGTTCGTTCCCAGACCCATTTCATAGGCACCGTCTCCGCTGGTGGCAATCTTGGCAAAATCCCAGGCAACATCGGGATACTTGCAGGCCTTTGAAATCAGGAGGGCATGTGAATTGGGCGTCGACCAGTTGCCCGGCACGTGGGCGGCACCGACGGTCTTTTCATCCATCCATTTCCCCTTGCCCTTCATCCAGAGAAAGGCGGGCGCATGGGCCTGGAGCATGCCGATATTGCCGGCGGCGAAGGCGCTGTTGGGCTCCACCCACCTCCCCGTCCAGCTGATCTTGTTGATGTGACCGGCCTTGGTCGCCTGGGCGAGACGATCGAGCATCGTCACCGCCTGGGGTGTGTTGAAGGCCGCCTGTGTGAGATCGGGCGTCAGGAGTTCGACGCCGTTCATGGCGAAGAGGGGCCAGTACAACCAGTCGAAGTTGAGCGTCATGAATCCCGACTTCTCTCCCTTTGTCATCTTTGCCGCATAGGCGAGGAGTTCGTCAAAGGTGGCGGGAGGTCCGGAAAGGCCGGCCTCCTTGAAGAGGTTCTTGTTATAGAAGAGGAGGGTCTTGCTGATGTAGAAGGGGAGGCCGTAGTTCTTCCCGTCAAAGACCCAGTTCTGAAGGATTTCGGGATAGATCCTGGACGTGTATTCCCTGTCCTTTTTCAGATAGGGGGTCAGATCGACGAGGCCGCCCTGGGAGGCATATTCGAGCCACAGGCCGCCCTGAATGTCCACGATATCGGGGGGCGTACCGGCCACCACCTGTGTCTGATAGTAGGTGCTCCACTCGGAACCCTTCTTGTCGAGGCGTTCCACCTCGAAATCGGGATGGATCTTCTCGAATGCGGCAACCCATTTATTGAAACCGTCCTGAAAGTAGGAGATGTTCCAGGTCAGGACGCTGATCTTTTTCTCTGCCAGCGCCGTTCCCCCGCCCAGGACAAGAAGTGCCCCTACTATGATTGCCACTGCCAACGTTAATCTTGTACTCCTTTTCATCTTCATTACCTCCTTCTGTGTTAGCCGCGGCAGGTCAATCACGTGCCACGGGCTTACCAAGCAAAGGATTGTTAAAACTGTAGAGCGATCTCCCTTCCTTCCTCCACGGACCGCTCCGCTTCGAGACAGAGAATGATTCGTTTCCGTGCCTCTTCCCCTGAAACGATGGGGCGCCGTTCCCTGAAGGCCGTGACGACCCGTTTCAGTTCCTCTTCCAGTTCGAAGAGTTCTCCCGAAGGGGGAATCTCTATGATTTGACACTCTGCCTGCCCCTTCCGCTGGACCTTCAGTTCGAAGGTGGGATGGAGTGTGCGATCCATGGCTCCCGACCACCACGTACGAATCGATCCCTCCGTCCCCACTATCTCCATTACCTGGTGGTGCTGAAAACCGGCAAGTGTCTGCGTCACGATCCCATAGAGATGACCGGGCCATCTCACCAGGGCGGAAAAGTTGTCATACATGCCGTGCCGGCGGCCCTTCGAAGTACCCACGGCGAGAACGGACTGCGGATCTCCCCATTGTTCGAAATACCACATGAGGGAATCGAAGAAATGGACCGGTTCCTCCAGTGTCCACGATCCCACCTGCGATGCCTCGTAGCGCCAGCCCCCCGATCCCGGACGGTAGGGATGCCGAAAGAGGCTCACCAGGGCATAGAGGGGCATCCCGATGTCGCCGCCTGCGATGATATCCTTGAGCCTTCCCCACTGCGTCGAAAGGCGGAACTCGTGTCCCACGGTGAGTATGCGATTCCTTGTTTTCGCCGCCTCAATGAGGCGGTCACACTCCTCGACGGTGAGGGCCATCGGCTTTTCAAGGAGGAGGTCCTTCCCCGCCTCCAGGACGGCGACACCGATCTCGCAATGACGGTGGTTGGGTACCACCACATCCACGGCATCGATATCGGCCCGCTCCAGCAGTGAGTGATAGTTTGTATAGACGGGAACGTCCGGGAAATCCTTCGTCGCGGCGGCTGCCGTCTCTTTCGTATTGACGGCGATCCCCGCAAGTTCCGCCCCGGGAGTCTTCACGATCGACTGTGCGTGGTGTCTCCCCCAGAGGCCGTAGCCGATTAATCCGAATTTCATGTTTTGTACCTCCCCATAACGATCATCTGTTTGTCCGACTGTCTCTTTCCATCGGCACGAAGGCTATCTCAGTGCCGGTTCGGGCAGTTCCCCCACATAGTCGGCAATGACAAAACGCACGTCGCCATGCCCCTGAAGGAGCGAGGCGGGGACGGCCGCCGTCACGGGACCATGGAGTATCTTTCGAACCATGGCCGATTGCCAGTGGCGGTTCATATAGATACGGACCCTGCGGCTTTCCAGTATCTCCTTCATGCCGACGGTAGCGGCATAGGGGGGTATGCGCTCCACGTTTCCCCGCGCGGCGGTCACCGCATTGATGAGACGCGTCTCCCTCGACAACGGGACGACCCGTGTCGGCAGCGCCCGGAACTCATCGAGGGCGATCCCTTCACCGGGCTCGGGGGGATCATTAAAGGCGACATGACCCGTAATCCCGATGCCCCCGAAGCAGCAGTCACAGCCGCCGTATGCCTCGATGGCCCTCGGTACGGCCTCCATGTCCCCGGGATCGGGAAAGATGCGCTGCGACAACGGCGGGGCCAGACGGGGATCGAGGAGATCATAGAAATGGTCCTGCATGTGCCTCCGGAAGCTGAGGGGATCGGTGAGGGGAATAAAATCCTTCCCATCGGGCGTCAGATATTCATCCATGTTGATGACCACGAGATCCTCCAGGCTGATCCCTTCCCGGTTACACCGTTCGGCTGCCAGGTCAAACTGCCCCACCGGTCCCACGGGGACGATGAAGACGACCTTCTCGCGTCCCGCCTCCCTGGCCGTCTCATACTCCCCGATAAGATCGTCGGCAAAACGGGCAATGATCGCGTCGTCATCGGCCAGCACGTCAAGCGCTATGGGAGAACCCTTTCCCAGGTCTCCCTTGGGTATTGTCAATGGTTCCATCATAGGCAAGCCTCCCTCATACAAGGAGATATGGTGCTAAATTATCTGTTCCGTCGCGGAATCGAAGAGGTGCATCTTGCGCATGTCAACAGTCAGGTGCAGCATATCTCCCGGGCGAAAATCCAGAAGCGGTTGCAGGGACGCAACAACTTCTGTCCCGCCGATTTCAAAAAAGTAGAGCGTACTCGATCCCAGGGGTTCTATGACATGTATGGTAGGTTCAATGCTTCCCAGTGTTTCGGTGGAGGTGTGTTCGTCGTCGTGGAAACCGAAATATTCCGGCCTGATACCCAGGATTACATCCTTTCCGATATGGGACATATATCGCTGGGAATATTCCTTTGGGATGGGTAAGACAATCCCGTTTGTCAAACGTAACTGCTGTTCATCTCCCGCCCGGTCCAGCCGGCAGGGGATGAAGTTCATGGTGGGGGCGCCGATAAAGCCGGCAACAAACATGGATGCCGGGTGGTTGTACACCGCATCGGGTGTTCCGATCTGTTCGATGTATCCATCCTTCATGACCACGATGCGTTCTGCCAGTGTCATGGCCTCCACCTGATCGTGCGTCACATAGATGACCGTGGTGGCCACTGTCTGGTGCAATTTTTTTATCTCCGTCCGCATCTGGGTGCGGAGCTTGGCGTCCAGATTTGAAAGGGGTTCGTCGAAGAGGAAGACATTGGGATGGCGCACGATGGCCCTCCCCATGGCAACACGCTGCCGCTGTCCGCCTGAGAGCTGTTTCGGTTTTCTGTCAAGGAATTCTTCTATATTCAGTATCCTGGCCGCCGAATCGACGCGCTCCTTTATTTCGTCGGCCGGCACCTTCTGCATCTCCAGACCAAAGGACATGTTGCGAAATACGTTGAGATGGGGATAGAGCGCATAGTCCTGGAAGACCATGGCGATGTCGCGATCCTTGGGGGCCAGTTCGTTGATGACCCTGTCTCCTATGGAGATCTCCCCCTTCGTGATATCCTCGAGGCCGGCGATCATGCGCAGGATCGTACTCTTCCCGCAACCCGAGGGGCCTACCAGGACGACAAACTCGTTGTGCTCGATATCGAGATCGATACCGCAGACAACCTCGTTGTCGCCGAATCTCTTGACGACCCTTGCAAGAGATACACCGGCCATGACCCGCAGTGCCTCCTTCAGCAAAAATTCTATCGAAAAAATATTCTACATCATTGTTTCTCGTCGATCAATATCAAATTGACCGTCGGCACATTATCGTCTCTGCATGAACCGCCCCGCCGCACACAGCGGGGTATCTGTCAAGGTAGTGAATGCCCCACGGGACGGGTACTGCCCCCATGGCGATACAAGCGAGGGGTGTCTGTTTACCACAGAAAGGGATGGAGGATCGCCGTTGCGGCAATGATGATAAGGAGTCCTGCCGCAATACGCCGGAGACGCTTCCTGGGTATCCGGTCGCCGATCCAGAGACCTGCAGAGGTCCCCAGAAGGGCCGTGGGCATGAAGAGCAATCCCCACAGGGCCGCCGTGATGATGCCGCTGCCGAACTGGTGGAAGAGGAGAAAGACCTGAAAGGGGATGATGGTGCTGAGAGAGGCGGCCATGTGCCCCCGGATCTGCTGGTTTGACCACCTATGTGCCATGATCCACAGGACGACGAAGGGACCTCCCATGGAGGCAATGCCCATGACAAAACCGAAGAGAAAGAAGGCGGCAACGCCCCACAGGGCAGGGACCCGGTCGCGGGGCCCTACACTGAAGACATACTGAACAATGAGAATGGCAAGGAGCACGGCGCCGGCGATCTGCTTGATCGTCGAACGATCGAGCCCCTCGATGGCATGCAGCGTCCAGACGCCCAGTTGCAGCGAGATGATGGCGATGACCAGGAAGGGAAGGAGTCTTCTGCTGTCTATGGCGCTGCGGTGATGGTAGACGGACAGGGAGGTCTGTATGAAAGCGGTGGAACCCACCAGCGCAACAACACTGGACACGGGCAGGTCGGTGAGAAAAAGGAGGAGCGGGAAGGCGAGGAGGGCGTAGCCGAATCCGACGGCGGCCTGCAGGAGACTGCTGCCGGCAATAACCAGCCCTATGGATATAAGATAGTAGTAGGAACAACCACCGATACACACTCCTTCAAAACCGGACATCGTCATCCTTTCCATGGGGGGTCAATCAGGGGACACATCTCCTGGGGGTTCATCTGCAGACTTCGGTCATACCTCTATCGATGGCCTCCATGTTGCATGCCACCTGATCGGCAGGAAGCCGTGCTTTCAGTGCCTCCTGAAAATCTCTCCCTTCGACGGGAAGACGGC
>Ga0272442_10007038_pt1 | contig 14635 bp, 26 predicted proteins | sample SSMForm2O_FD_200262 | JGI IMG/M metagenome (GOLD analysis project Ga0272442, IMG submission 200262) | Marine sediment archaeal communities from Little Sippewissett salt marsh, Falmouth, MA, United States - SSM-Form-2O | ecosystem: Environmental > Aquatic > Marine > Wetlands > Sediment ...
CACCCACATTACACTTCTCTATTAATTGTTGGTTTCGGTCTTGCTTTTTTCTTTTATTCGCTTGCCGCACTCCTCATTGCAATAATTGCTATACCTATCATGATTTGGAGTATTTTTGATGAAGAAAAATTATTAATAAAACAATATGGAGATTCTTACAAACAATTTATGAAAAAAACACCTTGGCGAATAATTCCCTATGTTTTTTAATTAATTTATAAATAAATCAGCAGTAATGTTTATATATGATATCTATTATGCCATATTTCCTGGTTCATACCAGACATCCATCGGGCAATTCAATAATGAATCCCGGTATCAAACGTCATTAAAATTTTTTGACTGTTTGTGAAATGTCACGGTTGAACACAAATGGATCAGAGACAATTCGCATAAAAATAATTTACAGAGAGTGTATGTTATGCCAGAAAGACATCATCCAAGAAGAGGATCTATGGGCTTTTCGCCACGAAAGAGAGCGAAAGCTGAAACGCCACATATTAAAAGTTGGCCAGAAGGATCTGACAAACCGAAAATTCAAGGTTTTTTAGGTTATAAAGCTGGAATGACCCATGCTTTTATTGTAGACTATCGACCAACTTCTACTACGTCAGGTAGAGAAGTAATGATGCCTGTTTCAGTTGTTGAAACACCTCCAATAAAAATTGCAGCTGTTAGGGCCTATAAAAAAACAATGTATGGGCTTCAAACAATAAGTGAGATATGGGCAGATAAGCTTGATCCAGAGTTATCAAAAAGGCTTCCACTTAGTAAAAAACAAAAAAAGAAAAACTGGGATTTTGCAAAAGATGCTGACGAAATACGTGTAATAGTATATACTCAGCCAAAGCTTGTAACTAGCATCCCAAAGAAAACGCCGGAGATTAGAGAGTTCAGAATTAGCGGTGGAAGTATCGAAGATCAGATTAAATATGCTAAAGAAATCCTTGGAAAAGAGTTAAAAATTAATGACGCAGTAAATGAGGGAGATATGCTTGATACAATTGCTGTTACAAAAGGCAAAGGTTTCCAAGGTCATGTAAAAAGATGGGGCGTAAAGCTTTTAACTCATAAGAATTCAAAGCATCGAAGGATGATAGGAACCGCTGGTTCTTGGCATCCAAATTGGATTCAAGCAACTGTTCCTCAAGCAGGGCAAATGGGTTATCATCAAAGAACTGAGTATAACAAACGTGTTTTGAAAGTCGGTGAAAAAGGCGATGAAATTACACCTGCCGGTGGTTTTCCACATTATGGCGCTGTCAGAAATTCATACATTCTTATACACGGTTCAATACCTGGACCAACTAAAAGATTGATAAGTATGCGTGATGCAGTTAGATATCAACGTGGTGTTGAAGTTAAAAAACCAGAGATAAGCTACATTTCAACAACTAGTAAGCAGGGGGTATAATGAATGGTCAAAGTAAATGTCTATAAAACTGATGGTTCTTCAACAGAAAAAATTGATCTACCGGAAGTTTTTGAAACAGCCTATCGCCCAGATGTCATACGTAAATCATTCAATGTTCTTCATTCAAATAAACGCCAACCATATGGCGCTGATCCTTTTGCAGGAACAAAACATGCTACAGCATCAGTTGGAAAAGGCAGAGGACAATCACGTGTCCCAAGACTCACTCAAGGACGAACAGCAGCACTTGCACCATGTGTAGTTGGTGGACGACGTGCACACCCTCCAAAAGCAGAAAGAGTTTGGAAAGAAAAAATGAATAAGAAAGAAAAAATTCTTGCAAAGAACTCAGCACTTGCTGCAACTGCTGACAAAGAAATTGTCGCAAAAAGAGGACATAAGTTTGATGAAAAAGTAACTTTACCAATTGTTGTTGATGATAAGTTTGATTCTATAAAAAAGACTAAAGATATGATAACATCTCTTGATAAAATAGGTATTTATGATGATGTTTTAAGAGCTACTAATGGAAAACACATCCGCGCAGGTAAGGGAAAAACAAGAGGAAGGAAATATAAAACTCCAAAATCAATTTTGATAGTAACTACAAAAGATGACATTGGAAAAAGCGCCAGAAATCTCACAGGACTAGATGTCATTAAAACAAATCAAATCAACATTGAGCATTTAGCACCTGGTGGAGATGCAGGAAGACTTACTATTTTTACAATATCTGCTTTGAAAGAAATGGGAGGTGATAAATAATGGATCCATATGATATTATTTTTCACCCTTTCGTAACTGAGAAAACTATGAATTTTATGGAAAGAAACAATGCCTTGGAATTTGTAGTTAAAAGAGACGCAGATAAAAACACTATTAAGAAGGCTATTGAAACAATGTTTGAAGTAAAAGTTCAAGACGTTAATACAAGGATTACAAAAAAAGGCAAACATGCAATTGTAACATTCACTCCTGAATTCAAAGCTGAAGATATTGGAATGAGGATTGGTATATTCTAGAGGTGAATAGATATGGGTAAGAGATTAATCCAGCAAAGAAGGGGAAGAACACAGAGCAAATTCAATGCTCCCTCTCATAGGTTCAAAGGGAAAGTTAAATATTCCCAAGATCCAAATGTTAAAGAAGGAATAGTTGAAGATATTGTTCATGATCCTGGTAGAACAGCCCCTCTTGCACGTGTTAAATTAAATGATAATTCAAAAACTCTAATTTTAGCATCTGAAGGAACAAAAGTAGGAGATAATATTAAATTTACAGATAACAAAAATGAGATAGATCTAGGAAACGTACTACCAATCGGCATAATTCCTGAAGGTGCGCCAATATATAATATTGAACTTTCACCAGGTGACGGAGGAAAACTAGTTCGAGCTGGTGGAAATAATGCAACAGTTGTATCTCATGACAAAAAAAGAACGGTCATCCAACTTCCATCTGGTCAGTTTAAAACCCTTGATTCCTCATGCAGAGGAACAATTGGAGTTATAGCAGGTGGCGGTAGAAAAGACAAACCGTTTTTAAAAGCTGGTAAAAAACATTATGCATACCGAACACGAGGTAAACAATACCCTATTGTTCGTGGTGTTGCAATGTGTGCTGTTGCTCATCCACATGGTGGTGGAGGTCACCAGCATGTTGGTGGACCAAGTACTGTTAAACGTAGTGCACCACCAGGTAGAAAAGTTGGTAGTATTGCCGCTAAAAGAACTGGGAGGAAGTAGATAAATGGCAAGTAAAAAAGGTTTCAAAAGCTCTGCAAGAAGTAGAAGGAAGGCAAAACGTAAGAAGATTGAGATTAAAAAGAAAGAATTTGCTTTTCATGGTTATTCAATAGAAGAATTACAGAAACTTTCAATTGACGAAGTATTACCACTTCTTCCATCACGTATGAGACGATCTTTAAAAAGAGGTCTTACCGCTAAGCAAGATAAACTTTTAAAGGACATTGAAAAAGCCAAACCTGGCGATAACATTAGGACTCATTGTAGAGACATGGTCATACTTCCAAGTTTTATAGGTCATACCATTAATATTCACAACGGTAAAGAATTTCAACGAGTTGATATAGAACCAGATATGATTGGTCATTATCTTGGTGAGTTTGCATTAACTCGATCAAAGGTTAAACATACTGGACCTGGAGTAGGTGCTACTAGGTCGTCTAAATTTATGCCATTGAAGTGATGAAATATGAAATATTCAACTGATGTAGATCCAGACAAAACTGCAAAAGCCTATGGATATGAACTTCATTGTTCAAGAAAAGATTCCATGAATTTAGCTCATGCTATTAGAGGAATGAAAACAGAAGATGCAAAGAAATATCTTCAAGAGATAATTGATCTCAAACGTCCTCTACCTGCAGTATTTCATAATAAAAAAAGAGCGCATCAAAAAGCAATTGGGCCTGGAAGTTTTCCACAAAAGGCAGCCAAATATATGCTTAAAACTTTGGAAAATGCAGAGAATAATGCTGAATACAAAGGATTTGATCCAGAGAATATGAAAATTGTTAATATTTCAACTTATGGCGGCAGGATAGTTAGAGGTATTATGCCTCGAGCGCATGGAAGAGCTACAGATAAGAATACTAAAACAACAAATATTGAAATAATTCTTGAAGAGGTAGAATAATGTCGGGTGAACGTAAATTTATAAGAGAAAATACGAATCGACTACTTATCAAAGAGTTTTTAATCGAAAGAATTGAAGGAGCCGGTTTTGGTGGGATGACTATCCAAAGGACACCTATGGGGACAAGAATAAATATTCTTGTAGAACGTCCTGGTATGGTTATTGGTAAAGGTGGCTCAAAAATTAAAGAGCTAACTGCAGCTATTAAAGAAAACTTCAATGTCGAAAACCCTCAAATAGAAATTGAAGAAGCAGGCGGTAGAGCCTCACTTAATGCTCAAATAATGGCAGAAAAACTTGGTGAAGCATTACAAAGAGGATGGCATTTCAGACGAGCAGGACATTCTACAATTAGGAGGATTATGGATGCAGGAGCAAAAGGTTGCCAGATTACAATTGCAGGAAAACTTACAGGTGCAAGACATAGAACAGAAAAATTTACACAAGGTCATGTAAAATACTGTGGAGAAACAGCAAAAGAAGTAATGGATATTGGATATGCTGTTGCAAAACTCAAGGCAGGAGTGCTAGGTGTCAAAATTAGAATTATGAAACCTGGCACAAAGTTACCTGATGAAATTAAAATTCATTTTGATGAACCTAAAAAAGACAAAAAGGCTGTTGAAGAAAAACCAAAGAAAGAAGAAGCTAAAGAAAAGACAAAAACAGATATCAAAAAACTCGGTCAAATGCAAGGAATTGGCCCATCTGTAATTAAGAAATTTGAAAAAGCAGGAATCAAAACCCTCGAAGAACTTTACGAAATGGATGTCGATGATCTAGGTGCAGTCAAAGGTATTGGTGGAAAAACAGCTGAAAATATTGTAAAGAATTTGAAAAAACTACTTGAAGAGGTTGCATAAAATGGTTCTTAATGCTAAAGAGATTAGAAGTTTCACACCAGAAGAAAGGCGTGAAAAATTAAATGAGTTGAAAAGTGAACTAATGCATGAAAGAGGCGTTGCTGCAATGGGTGGTTCACCACCATCTCCTGGGAAAATCAGACAGCTCAGGATGACTATTGCAAAACTTCTTACAATCATGCGGGAGGAAGGAGAACAATAAATGAGCGGAATATGCGAAGTATGTGGTCTGCCTAAAGAAATCTGCGTCTGTGAAGACATTGCACGTGAACAGCAGAAAATCACAATTTCAGTCGATAAAAGACGTTATGGGAAAATGATGACCATTGTAGATGGAATCGACGCCCATGATCTTGATATGGACTCTTTGATTACAAAGCTGAAATCAAAATGTGCATGTGGCGGAACAATAAAAGACAGCAAGATTGAATTGCAAGGCGATCACAGAACAAAAGTTAAAGAAACGCTTGAAAAAATGGGATTTATGGTTGAAGTAATATAAAGCAAACATCTCAACCAAGCACCTCATGCAATCAATAATCCCATAGAGAGGGTTATATATGAATAAAGAAAAACTTGCAAGAGAAGAACTCATAGGATTGCATGTAAAAATCATAGAGTGCGATGATCCCACGTGGATCGGAAGATCTGGGCTCATAGTCAATGAGACAAAAAATACCTTCCTCATTGAAATTAACGGTCAAGAAAAGACGATTGCAAAAAAAACTGCAATCTTCGAATTTGACTATAATACTGAAAAAATAACAATATATGGCAAAAAAATAGAATATAGACCTGAAAATAGAATTAAAAAAGTAAGGTGAACAACTTGACAGAAAAAAAAGTAGAAGCAAGAAACATAGGCTTAAATGTTAAAGCTCCAGCTGAAAGCTGTGAGGATAACAATTGTCCATTTCATGGAACACTACCTGTTAGAGGACAAGTTATAAAAGGTATTGTATCTTCAGCTAAGATGAGAGATTCAATTATTGTTGAAAGAGAATACAGTCGTTATGTTCCAAAATATGAAAGATATGAAAAAAGAACATCTAAATATTCTGCACATTGCCCTCCATGTATAAAAGTAAAAGCTGGAGATCAGGTAAGAATTGCAGAGTGCAGACCATTGTCTAAGACTGTTTCATTTGTAACTATTGAAAAATTATGAAGGTGAATGAATTATGAAAGGTATCGCTGGTAGAACAATGAGAGGCCTTCCCGTAGGCGCTCGTCTTGAATGTATTGATAATACTGGTGCAAAAGTAGTAGAGATCGTCATGACTCCTAAGCTTAAGGGAACCCATAGACGGTATCCAAAAGCAGGAGTAGGTGACATGGTAATTATCAGTGTCAAAAAGGGAGCAGTTGATATGAGAAGGCAGTTGTTAAAAGCTGTTATCGTCCGTCAAAAGCGTCCATTTAGACGATCTGATGGGACCATGGTACAATTTGAAGATAATGCAGCAGTTATTGTTACAGAGACAGGTGAGACAAAAGGATCCATGATTAAAGGACCAGTTGCTGTTGAAGCAGCAGAGCGATATCCAAAGATTGCTTCAAATGCATCAATTATTGTGTGAGTGATATTAATATGAAATCTATAAAACCTAACAAGCAAAGAAAAGAGTTATACAATGCTCCTCAACATGCTAAAAGAAAAGAAATAGCTTCTCATTTAGAAGAAAACTTACTTTTAAAATATGATAAAAGAGCAGTATCTGTCATCAAGGGCGATACTGTGATTGTTATGCGAGGTAGTTTTAAGGGACATGAAGACAAAGTCGCAAAAGTAAATGTAAAAAAGAGAAGTCTTGAAATCGAAGGCATAACAATGTCTAAAGCAGACGGAAACAAAATCGCTAAACCAATACATCCAAGTAATGTCATGATTACAAAATTAAATCTTACTGATAAATGGCGAAGGAAAAAACTCGAAAGAGGACTTTCTGAAGAAACCAAGAAAGAAATTGAAAAAGAAGCTGAAAAACAAATCATAGAAGCAGAAGAAGAAAAGAAGAAAGCAGAGGCAGAGGCAAAAGCACTTGAAGAAGCAGAAGAGCAAGCAGAGATGGAAGAAGATAAAGAGACAAAAGAAGAAATCAAAGAGGAAAAGCCTGTCGAAAAACCAAAGCCTAAAACAGAGAAAAAAGAAGAAACAGAAAAACCTAAAGAAAAAGATACAAAGAAGGCACCTGCAAAAAAACCATCAGCCAAGAAACCTGCTGCTAAAAAAGCACCCGCAAAAAAGAAGGCTCCTGCAAAAACTACAAAGAAAGAGGAGGAAAAATAAATGAGTAAACATCTTAAAAGATTAAATGCACCAAGAACACTGAAGATTCATAGGAAAGAAAAAACTTGGACTGTGAGATCATCACCAGGTCCACATCCACTTGATGAATCAATACCATTAGGTCTAATTTTACGAGATTATCTTGAATTAGTAGATACTCGAAGAGAGGCTAAAAGAGTAATATCAAATGGCGATGTTTTAGTAGATGGTGTAATAAGAAAAGATAATAAGTTTCCTTGTGGACTTATGGATGTAATATCGATTCCTAAGATGAAAAAAGATTTTAGAGTTTTATTTGATCGAAGAGGAAAACTAACACTTGTCCCAATAGCTTCAAACGATGCAACATGGAAACTCTGCCGTGTTGAAAATAAAACAATTATGAAAGGAAAACAAATACAACTTAATCTACATGATGGTCAAAATAAAATAATTAAAACAGATGAATACAAAACTGGAGACGTCTTAAAAATTTCTTTTAAAGATAAAAAAATTGATGATACGTTTAAATTTGACAAAGGAACAGTTTCAATGATTATAGGTGGAAGCCACATAGGCGAAGTGGCAAGCATTGAGGATATTGAAATCATTACCTCATCAAAACCTAACCTTACTAAAATGAAAGGACAAACTTCGTTTTCAACACTTCAAGAGTATGTATTTCCAATTGGAAAAAACAAACCAATTATTGATTTACCTGAGGTGAAAATACAATGAGCCCAGCAAAAAAGACAACAACTAAAAAAACTAGTGCTAAACCAAAGCCAAAAACAACAAAAGCAGATAAAGAAGAAAAAAAGATAGTTAAAACAAAAACTGAAGAAACAAAACCCAAGGTAAAAAAACAAGTAAAGGCAAAAAAATCAAATATGAGCCCGGAAGAAAAACAAGCATTGTTTTCACCAAAAATTGAGAAAATAACAGTAAATATCGGAGTGGGGGAAGCAGGTGAACGGCTTAAAAAAGCAGAATCTGTACTTAATAGTATCACGGGACATAAGCCCATAGATACACTTTCTAAAACCACCAATAAAGACTGGGGCCTTAGGAAAAGAATGCCTATAGGCTGCAAAGTAACACTTCGTGGAAAAGATGCAGATGATTTCTTAAAAGAAGCACTTTCAACCAGGGAAAACAAGATAGCAGATTATGCTTTTGATGAAGAGGGAAACCTTGCATTTGGAATACCTGATCACACACTTTTCAAAACACAAAAATATGACCCGAAAATCGGCATATTTGGAATGGATATCTGTATCACAATGAGAAAAGATGGATACAGAATTAAACGCAGGAGAATTGCAACACATAAAATACCACATAGACATCGAGTGAAAAAAGATGAATCAATGAAATTTTTCACTGATACATTTAATGTGGAGGTAGTATAGAATGAAGATAAAAGAAAAGAAAAAAACCTATGGACGAAACAAAGGATGCGAAAGATGCGGTCGTAAAAGAGGCCTCATACGAGCCTATGGATTACATTTATGCAGGCAATGTTTCAGAGAGAAAGCAGAAGAATTAGGTTTTAAGAAATTTTCTTAGAGGAGGCTTAAAAATATGTTAAACGATCCACTGGCAAATGCATTATCCCTTATGAAAAATGCTGAAATAAAAGGTAAAGGAACATGTCAAATACAGCCTTCATCAAAACTAATTGGTGGTGTTCTAAACCTCCTAAAAGAAAAGGGATACATTAGCGAATTTGAACATATAGATGATGGAAAAGCAGGAATATTCCAAGTAAAACTTAAAGGTAACATCAACAACTGTGGCGTTATAAAACCACGTTATCCAATTAAAAGAGATGAGCTTGATAAATGGGAAGCACGATACTTGCCAGCTCAACACTTTGGCATGCTTATTATAACAACGACAAAGGGAATTGTATCACAGGATGAAGCTAAGAAAAATGGAATCGGAGGTAAACTTTTAGCATATGTTTACTAGAGGTGAAAAACAATGATACCTGAAGTAAAAGAACAAATCAAAATGCCTGAAGGAGTTACCGCTTCACTTGATAATAATCAATTAAAGATCAAAGGCGAAAAAGGAGAACTTGCAAGAACTTTTTCACATCCAAAAATTGACATGAAACTAAATGGAGATGTTGTTGAGATTACTAGTAAAAATGTTCGAAGAAAAGATAAAGCCCTTATTGGAACATTTGTCGCACATATTAACAATATGGCTAAAGGTGTGACAGAAGGTTTTGAATATAAAATGAAAACCGTTTTCTCACATTTTCCAATAAAAACATCAGTTGAAAACAATGAGTTTGTTATTCAAAATTTCCTTGGCGAGCGATCACCTAGAAAAGCAAAAATACTTGAAGGAGTAACAGTCGAAGCGAAAGGTGAAGACGTAACAGTTACAGGTGTGGATAAGGAAAAAGTTGGTCAAACAGTTGCAAACATAGAAAGAGCTACAAGAGTCAAAAAGCGAGATATACGAGTTTTTCAAGATGGGGTTTATCGTATCAGTAAAGGGGGTAACTAGTCATGGCAGAAGATGACATTAAAAAAGATGCTAAGGAGACCAAGAAAACTGTGAAAACTCAAGAATCAAAGAAAGAAGAAAAACCAAAAACAGCTACAAAAGCAAAGACTGTAGCCGCAAAAAAGACAAGCACTAAGAAACCTGCCACTAAAAAGACAGCGACAAAAAAACCAGCAGCTAAAAAGAAGACTCCTGTAAAAACTACAAAGCCAAAAACTGAAAAACCTGAAGTTAAAGAAGAAAAACCAAAAACAGAAGAAAAGAAAGCACCTGCAAAAGCTGAAGAAGATAAAAAAGAAGAAGTCGAAGAATACAAAGTTAAGAAAAAACCAGAGCTTAGTAAAGAATTAAAAAGTAAGCTTCAAACAAGGAAACAGATTAAAAAACGTACCCCTGAGTTCTTACGTGAGGAATGGTTCCGATATAAACGTGTTCCAAAGAACTGGCGTAGGCCTGATGGTATAACATCAAAGATGCGAATTAACCTAAAATATAGACCCAGTAAGGTAAGAATCGGTTTTAGAGGTCCTAAAGAAACACGTGGTTTGCATCCTTCTGGTTTTGAAGAAGTAATTGTATATAATGTTAATGATTTAGAAGCAGTTAATCCAAAGACACAGGCTGCTAGAATTGGTAGCTCAGTTGGAACAAAGAAACGAATGGAACTTGAAAAGAAAGCTGAAAAACTTGAGGTTAGAATACTTAACATGTGAGGGTGATAAAAATGACTGATTTAAGAAACCAGAGAAGAATGGCAGCATCACTACTCAAATGCGGAGTACATCGTGTATGGATGGATCAAGATAGACTTGAAGAGGTTGCAAAAGCAGTTACAAAAGATGATATTAGAGTTTTAATCAATGGTGGAGCAATAAAAAGCAGACAGGCAAAAGGTATATCAAGTGGACGTAAGAAATACGTTGCAAAGCAGAAAGAAAAAGGACGAAGAAGAGGGCATGGCTCAAGGAAAGGTGCTAAATTCGCACGTTTACCAAAGAAAGAAAGATGGATAAAAACTATTCGCCCGATTAGAACGTATCTAAAGACATTACGTGATGATAAAAAAATTGATAAGACAACCTATCGAATGTATTATCGCAAAGCAAAAGGTGGCGAATTTAGAAACCGTAACCACTTGCAGACACATCTTATTTCTGATGGAATAATTAAGAAAGAGGAGGCAAAACAATGAAACAAGGACCAAGATATCACGTTAAACCAAGACGAAGACGTGAAGGAAGAACAGATTATAGGAAAAGACTTAACCTCTTAAGATCCAGAAAGGTAAGAATGGTTGTTAGAAAATCGCTTAAAAATACACAAATTCAATTTATTGAGTATAAAGAAAGTGGAGACAGCATTATTGCATCTGCTAAGTCAAACGAGCTTAGCAAATACAACTGGAAGCATTCAACATCAACAACACCAGCGGCTTATTTAACAGGGCTTCTTGCCGGTAAAAGAGCATCTGATAAAGGAATTAGCGAATGTGTTCTTGATATTGGAAGGCAACAGTCTGTAACTGGCTCAAAACTTTTTGCAAGTCTGAAAGGAGTGCTAGATGCAGGTATTGATTGTCCGCATAATGAAGAAAAAATTCCAAAAGAGGATAGACTTATGGGAAAACATCTTGATAAAGATATAACACCCGCTGTGAATGATGTTAAAAGTAAAATTATTGGGGGTAAATAATGGCAGCAACAAGAGGTAAACGAAGAGGTAGTAGACCACCAATGAAAAGAGAACCTAAACCAGTTGAATGGGATCCAGTTACTAAACTAGGTAAACTCGTACGCAGTGGCCAAATAAAAACAATGAGCGAGGTTTTAAGCTCAGGGCTCCCAATTAGAGAACCAGAAATAATAGATGTTTTAATCCCTGAAATCAGCGATGAAGTAATTGATGTTAACATGGTTCAACGTATGACTGACTCTGGTCGTAGAGTAAAATTCGTAATTAGTGTTGCGGTAGGCAACAATGATGGATTTGTGGGTTTTGGACAAGCCAAAGGAAAAGAGGTAGGATCAAGTATTAGAAAAGCCATTGAAAACGCTAAACTTAATCTTATTGAGATTAGAAGAGGCTGCGGATCATGGGAATGCGGATGTAAAAAAGCGCATACTGTACCATTTGCAATTACTGGAAAAAGCGGTAGTGTTCAGATAACTTTAAAACCTGCTCCGCAAGGAATTGGTCTTGCAACAGGTAATGTTGCTAAAAAAATATTGACACTTGCTGGCGTTCAAGATTGCTGGGCATTTACCGAAGGAAAAACAAAAACAACTGTAAATTACGCTAAAGCAGTATTTAATGCACTTGAACAAAATGCTGAAATGCGAATTATGAAAGATGAGATTAGTAAAATTGGTATTATATCTGGAAGCATAGGCATTAAAGAAGAAAAACCTACTATGCAAACACAACCACCAGCAGAGCCAAAATCAGTTGATGAAAAAAAGACAAAAGACAAAGATGAAGCAAAACAAGAAGAGAAAAAAGAAGAACCACCTAAAGAGGGAAAAACAGAGGAACAACCCGCTGAAACAGAAAAAAAACCTGTAGAAGAAACAAAGCAAAAAGAAAAAACAGAAGACACACCAACTGATGAACCACCCAAAAATGAAAACCCTGCTGAAGCAGAAAAAGTAACTATAGAAAAACCTAAAGACGAACCAGAAGAGACAAAGAAGGAGGAAGCATAAAAATGACATACGCAGCAATCAGAGTTAGAGGAATAGTTAATGTGAAACCAGATATCAAAAAAACACTTGAGTTACTTAATCTTACAAGAGCAAATCATTGTGTAATACTTGATGAGAATAAAAGTACAAAAGGCATGTTACAAGTCGCAAAGGATTACATAACCTGGGGTGAAATCGAGAAAGATGTTTTAACAAAACTGATAACATCTAGAGGAAAACTTGAAGGAGATAAAGAAATAACCAACGATTACATCAAATCAGCAACATCTTATGAAAATATTGAAAAACTCTCAGCAGCAATACTTGAAGATAAAATAAAATACAAAGAAATTCCAAATATTAAACCAATATTTAGACTTAATCCACCTAAAAATGGTTATGAAGGCATTAAAAGAGCTTATGTAAATAAAGGGGCTCTTGGCTACCGAAAAAAAGAGATAAATAAACTTATAGAGAGGATGATATAAAAATAGTTGAATATTCCAAAAGACTTTTATATATAGGGTGATTTATTAAAGAACAGAAGAGGGGCGTAGTATGGAAGAAACGCTGTATAATATCGAAATACACAAGGGTAATGAAGGCTATCTCGGAAAGCTTTTTTCCGATGTAGATGGAGTAAAAGAATTCAAAAACGAATACCTTGATCAACTACTTAGAGACATAACAATTGACATGCAGCTAGCACTTGAAGAATTCTCAAATCGCACTGCTGATTTCACAGATGGACCTGAAACTGTTGTAAGACGATAATTACTTAAGGGATAGCTTTTTAAATGTTGCGGGTATTTGGTGCTCTTACTGTTCTATAAGATATGGTGAATAGATTGACATATACAAGATTTGAAAAAGCACGAATCGTTGGCGCACGAGCCTTACAAATATCTATGGGAGCTCCAACGCTAATAAAAGTTCCAAAAGATGTAATTTCACCTATTGATATTGCTATGCTTGAGTATAAAGCAGATGCAATTCCAATTACAGTTAAACGAGTTGAAGATAATTAATTGAGGATTATTATATGGCAGAAGAAAAACAAAAAGACGCACCAAAAGAAGAATCAGGTATGACAATTCCTGAAGAAACATATATGACATCGGGTGCTCATATTGGAACAAGGCAAAAAACTGCAAACATTAAAGATTTTATCTATAAAGTTAGAAACGATGGACTTTACATAATCGATGTAAAAAAAACAGATAAACGCATTAACACAGCTGCTAAGTTTCTAGCTAAATACGATCCTAAAAACGTCTTAATTGTATCAGTACGTCAATATGGTCAGAAACCAATCACAATGCTATCAGAACATACTGGGATACAGGTTCTTGATGGAAGATTCAGACCAGGGACACTTACAAATCCTACTTCAAAAGGTTTCATCGAACCTGAGCTTTTAATTGTTACAGACCCACTTGCAGACCTGCAAGCATTGCATGAGGCAAAAAACATAGGAATACCTGTTGTTGGTCTATGTGATACAAACAATGAAACAAAGTATCTTGATTTAGTTATTCCAACAAATAATAAGGGACGTAGGGCTCTTGCACTTGTTTATTGGCTTCTTACCAGAGCTATTTTAAAAGAGCAAGGTAAGATAAAAAATCTTGATGATTTTAAACCGCAAGTTGAAGATTTTGAAGCTGAAATTTAAAAACATGATTTTTTATACGGATGCATGATATCGCAAGATTAAAGGAGACATAGTTTGCAAGTTATAGTAAATGATAATATCATACTAGTTGGAACAGCCCATATATCTAAAGACAGTGTTAAAGAGGTAAAAGAGGTTATAGAAAAATACAAACCTGATATTGTCGCAGTTGAACTATGTAAAAGGCGATATGAAGCCATTACAAAAAAGGATAAATGGGAAAGCACTCCTGTTACAAATCTTTTGAAATCCAATCAAGCATATCTAATGCTTGCTCAGACTTTTTTGTCATCCATTCAGCGAAAACTTGGCAAAGAATATGGTGTTGAACCAGGTTCTGAAATGATTGCTGCTATGGATGAGGCAAAAAAGCATGACTTAGATGTCGCACTTGTAGATCGTGATATATCTATAACTCTTAAACGTGCCTGGAAAAAAATGGGAATACGTGAAAAATTCAGACTTACTTGGGAGTTTCTAAAAGCAATGCTTGGCTATGACGAGGAAGAGCTCGAAGAGCTTGACCTTAAAAAACTCATGGACCAAGATGTA
>Ga0272442_10007039_pt1 | contig 14634 bp, 10 predicted proteins | sample SSMForm2O_FD_200262 | JGI IMG/M metagenome (GOLD analysis project Ga0272442, IMG submission 200262) | Marine sediment archaeal communities from Little Sippewissett salt marsh, Falmouth, MA, United States - SSM-Form-2O | ecosystem: Environmental > Aquatic > Marine > Wetlands > Sediment ...
AGCAATTTTAAGCAGCTTCCCTGACAAAGGTAGTCTTTCCAGTAAAACAGCTGCGAATCCCAATGCCGCAAAGAGAACATAGATGAACCATAAATCAGCAATCCAGGCCGGAATGGCACCAAGTGCGAGGCCAATAAAGCCAACAAGAAAACCTCGTTCAATTCGATCCAGAGGTATGCTTTCATAGAATCCCGCAATCAGGCCAAGGACGCCACCGATGAGAAGTGAAATTCCCACAGCTGAAATACCCACTCGCAGCGAATTCCACCCGCCATGGGCAACACGTCGAAAGATGTCGCGGCCGAGTTTATCCGTACCGAATGGGTGTACGGAAGGGATTTCTTCGGTAGTAATGAAAGTAGGAGGCTTGAGTTTGAGTGAATAATCCAGATCGATCTTCGGATCATACTCCCAGAAGAAGTGGGAGAGAACAGCAAGCAGCACAAAGACAACCACAATTACTAACCCCAGCATGGCGGTACGGCTGGCAATCATCCGGCGCCAGGCATCGAGCCAGAGCGAGCGGTGTTCTCGTACAGCGAAATCCGTTACTTCAATATCTTCAAAATTTCGTTCTGTCATACCGTCCTCATTCATACTTGATCCTTGGATCCAGATAGGCATAGGAGAGATCAACCAGCAGATTGATAAATACGAATACTATGGCGATTATGAGCGTACCTCCCTGGACGATAGGGTAGTCCCGGGCAAGGATGGCATCATAAACCCATTTTCCGATACCTGGCCAGGAGAAGATTGTTTCTGTCAGAACGGCGCCGGCAAGCAAATTGCCCGTCTGAAGGCCGATAATGGTAATAACGGGGAGCATGGCATTCTTGAGTGCATGACGGAACAGCACAACTCGCTCGGACAAGCCCTTGGCATGGGCTGTACGGATATAATCTTCCTGGAGTGTATCGAGCATACTGGAGCGTGTCATGCGTGCGATAATTGCCATTGGAATGGTGGCCAGTGCAATGGTAGGCATGACCAGGTGTTTGGCAGCATCATAAAACGCTTCAAGATTGCCGCGTATAAGCGTATCGACCAGGAGTAAATGGGTAATGGGTTCGATATCGAATGAAATAGACAGCCGGGCACCGCTGGGCAGCCACTGAAGGAAAACAGCAAAGAGGATAATTTCCATCAGGCCCAGCCAGAAAATCGGCATGGAAACACCGATCAATGAACCGACCATGCTGACGTTGTCCAGGGCCGAGTTACGACGTGCGGCTGATGCAATGCCCACCGGCACACCGATAAGTATCGCTAGAATCATGGAAGTTAAGGCCAACTCTACGGTAGCGGGAAAACGTAAAGCAAGAGTCTCAGCGACCGGGATACGGCGGTGGATTGATTCACCCAGGTCGCCTTGAAAAAGCCTGCCCAGGAAGCGGATATACTGGCTGTCGAAGAAGCTGGCAAAGTCGCCTTCCTGAAGCGCATTTCTGTCCAGGAAGAGGGGGCGGTTGAGGCCAAGCTGTTCGCGGATGCGTTCAACATTTTCCTCAGCTGCATGTTCTCCCAGCATGGCCACGGCGGGGTCTCCTGGAATCAGCCTGGTAAACATAAAAATAACAAATGTTACACCCAATAAAGTCGGGATTAATGAGATCACTCTGCGAAGTATATATCTTAGCAAGGGTACGCTCCCTTCAAGGAAAAACAGGGGGCGGATGGGCTCCGCCCCCATTTTGGTACTCTTTCACCTGATGTTGGGAGAACACCGCAAGGTGTTCAACTTTCAACAGGTTTACTCGGCGATAACAGTACCTTCGAAGTAGTCAGCGCCGACTGGCTGCGGTACGTAGCCGCTGATCTTTGAGGAGAACAGCAGCGGTGTGTTGTTATGAGCAACCCACAGACGGGCAACATCGTCATGCAGCAGTTGTTCAACCTGCATGTAGATGGCTTCGCGTGCAGCCTGGTCAGGTGTAATCGCAGCTTCGTAAAGCAGTGTTGCAACTTCCTGGTTTGCGTACCAGCCCTCACGTGCATCGGGCTCTTTAACCTCGTCAGCCGATGAAAGGCCGCCGAAGAAGTAGTTGTGGAAGTTGTCGGGATCGCCGTTGTCGCCGCCCCAGCCAAGCATGTACAGGCCGGGGAGCTGGCCTTCACGGCGCAGGCCGAGATAGGTTGCCCAGTCGCCAGCCAGTTCAAGGGTGGCATTGATGCCGGCGCGAGCGAGGTCAGCAGCCATCGCCTCACCAATTTCCTTCGGGCTTGGGTAGTAGAAGCGGGTTACAGGCATGTAGAATAGCTTGAGCGGGATTTTCTCGCCTTCAGCGTAAACAACATTGCCTTCTGCGTCGGTGATGTCAAACGCAATGGTAACTTCGCTCAGGCCATCGGGGAAACCGGCCTGTTCCAGAAGGTCCATGGACATTTCTGGGTCATACACCCAGTCTTCAATGTCATCATTGTGGCCCCAGACAAGCGGAGGCAGGAAGTTGGAAGCAACTTCACCATAGGCACCAAGGAAGTTTTCTACAAGCCCTTCGCGATTGATGGCATGGGCAACTGCTTCACGGACCAGCGGGTCCTGGAATTCGACGGTCTGGTACGGGTAGGCCAGGTAGCCGGTGTTCAACGCCGGGCGGGCCAAAACGTACAGATCAGGATCTTCTTCTGCGGTAATAATATCTTCAGAAACTGCCTGCTCGAGAGCGTGGATATCGCCGGCTTTCAGCGCCAGGAAGCGGGCTGAGTCATCAGCAATTACACGGAACAGGATTTCGTCAACAGTGGGCGCGCCGCCCCAGTAGTCTGTATTTGCTTCTACCAGAATATGGTCACCCTCAACCCATTCTACGAATTTGAATGGGCCGGTGCCGACACAACCAACTTCGGGCAAACCATAGGATTCACCGGCAGCTTCAATTGCGGCGGGGCTGGAGATGGCGAACATGTCCATAGCCAGGTTGGCCAGGAATGGAGCCAGAGGGGCGCCAAGAACGAATTTGACTGTGTAGTCGTCAATCTTTTCTACTGACGTAATCACACTGTCGTCATCAAAGCCGAACCACATGTACTCATAATATTCGAATACTTGACTCTCGAAGTGGTACGGATTATCTGAAAACTTCCAGCGATCAAAGTTGAAGATGACCGCATCTGCGTTGAAGTCTGTGCCGTCGTGGAATTTGACGCCTTCACGCAGCGAGCAGGTCCATTCAGTGCTTTCCTCATTGGCTGTACATTCGGTTGCCAGAGCCGGGATTGGTGTGGTTGAGCCGGGTTCGTACTGGTACAGCGGCTCAAGACACTGACCGGTTACACGGAAGGATTCACCGTCGGTGACGATAGCGGGATCCAACTGAACGGAGTCACCGCCGCGGCCGAAGATGAAGGTGCTCTTTTCTTCTTCCATCGGTTCTTCTGCAGCAGGTTCTTCTGCAGCAGGTTCTTCTGCGGCAGGCTCTTCAGCTGCCGGCTCCTCTGCCGGGGCTTCAGTAGTTCCGCCGCCGCAGGCTGCCAGTGCCATGCTGGCTACGAGCAATAGAGACAAGAATATCCATAGGGTATGGCGTTTCACAACTCTCCTCCTTAAATATTAGTTAAACGGAAATCGGGATCTTGTGGACTTTCTCCGGCACCACCTCCTCTTCCTTTCCAGGAATACTAATTTTCTTGATGAAAGGTTCAGGTATAGACCTGGTAAAAAAGCTGTCTATCTCCAGGTTTGTCCCTTAATATCAGTTCATGCCTATACAATGATATCCGCAGCAGGTTACCCTTCTACGGTTGTAAGGCAATACTTTTTCTACCGACTTAATTGTTTGAATCCCCTCATTTTGGAGTTTTGAGGGTAAGACTTACCTTTGGCCAAGAATACCGGCGAGTATAGTGCTTCAATAAAATCCTGTCAACCATCCGGTTTTTTTCATTATAGTATAAGAATCGCTACTTTATATACATCGTTTTTAAGTTTCGCAGGGTTTTTCAAGGAAAGAAAATGTGCATTTCGAGTAATCTCATTCCAGAAAAGTAGTCCCTGTTGTTGTCGATCATGCTGTGGTGGAATAAAATGAATCATAAAATATCACAGGAGCAGCCCCATGCAGCGATTTCCCTACGGTAAAACGTTTCTTGTCGGTTTCGGCTTTTTCGGCATCAGTGTTATCTGGCCTCTGTTCAACAGCCTGATACCACCCATGCTCGAAGACCTCGGGCTCTCTGCTGTTGTAATAGGGTTCATTCTTACCTGGGATAACATCCTCAATATGTTTCTGCAGCCGTGGGTGGGTGAACTTTCAGACCGGACCCGCACACGCCTGGGCCGCAGGAAACCCTGGCTGATTGCCGGAGCGCCGATTGCAGCTCTGTTCTTTATCCTGGTGCCTTTTGCCCGCTCCAGTGTGCTTTGGATCGCATTGGCAATCCTGGGCACCAACGTCGGCATGGCGCTGTTCCGTTCTCCGACGATCGCGTATCTGGGGGACCTTTTCAAGCCGGAAGATCGCAGCAAGGCCAACGGTGTGATTAACCTGATGGGTGGATTGGGGGGTGCCGTTGCGCTCTTTGGAGGTGGTGCGTTGTACCGCATGGGCGTTCCTCTTCCATTTATTGTCGGTGCCGGGATCCTGCTGGGCGCAGTGCTTCTCGTTGTGCTTGCTGTGAAGGAACCGCCTCTGCCCGATGAAAAAGAATCTACAGGAGAAGAAGTCAGGGATAAGAAAGCCGGCTTGTGGCAGACGCTGAAGGAGCTTTTTGTTTCCAGCGACCGCAGCGGGCTCTACCTGCTCCTTGCGATATTTGCCTGGTTTATCGGCTGGAATGCCATGGAGGCTTTTTTTACCATCTACGCACGAAATGTTCATGGCATCGATGAAGGAACCGGCACACAGATGCTTACTGCATTCGCAGCCACGCTGATACTGTTTTCCATCCCCAGCGGTATCATCGCCACGCGCTTCGGGCGAAAACCAACTATCATCACAGGACTTGTGGGTATGACAACAGGGCTTCTGGTCGGATTTTTTGTTTCCCGGCAGATAGTACTGCTGGTTCTGCTTGCAGCAATGGGCACGTTCTGGGCGTTGATCAATATCAATTCGCTGCCAATGGTGTATGACCTCGGTGGAGAGGAGAATATTGGTGCCCTGACAGGCCTGTATTATTTCGCTTCTTCTGCGGCAGCTATTACCGGGCCAATTGTGGGCGGCCTTGTTATCGACCTGACAGGACACCGGTCGCTGTTTGTCTTCAGCGCTGCAGCCATGCTGCTGGCAATTTTCTGTATGAACCGGATCAAAACCGTTGGGGGAAATATAAAGCAGCCTGCCTGAAAACTCACAGGACGATTCGGCAAGGTCTGGATTCCCTTGTTGTTCAAAGGATGTTCAGAGATGTGTCTGCTGCAGGTTTGTTTACTGCAGCAGATCTTTTTACTCTACGGTTCGATGACAGTCCCCGGCAGGATGGATGAATTCTTGGCAATTACCACGACACCATCGCGCACGAAGTAGTTATCTGCATCGAGTTCTGTTCCTGCAGGGAACGGCTGTATGCGGACATTTTCTCCGATGCGTGCATTCTTGTCGATAATAGCGCCGTGAATAATGGAACCCTTGCCTATGCCCAGCGGGATTCCGTGCTTGTTTTCCCAGGGCCGGGTTTTCGGTTCGTAATAATCTGACCCCATGACGATACTATCTTCAAGAATGACATCTTCGCCGATCATGGAGCGAATGCCTATGACAGTGTTGCGAATGAATTTTCCCTTTACATGGCAGCCTTCTGCAAGCAGCACCTGATCGAGCTGGACATCGAAAACCCTCGAACCGGGTAAAAAGCGCGGCCGTGTGTAGATTGGATGATTGGGGTCATAAAGGTTAAATGGGGGCTTTGCTCTGGCGAGCATCAAATTTGATTCATAGAAGGATCGGATGGTTCCGATATCTTCCCAATATCCTTCAAAAGGATAGCCGTAGATCTTGTGGGTTTCCATTGCCTGCGGGATAACATCGTGGCCGAAGTCTTCCAGCTCCTCATTTTCAAGCAATTCGAATAGGGTGTCGGAATTGAAGACATAGATGCCCATCGATCCCATATAGGGCTGGTCAGGATTCTGCGGCAAGGCGAAAGGAGCCAGCTCCTCATTGGTCTGTGGTTTTTCAATAAAATCCACGATATTTCCATCTTCGGCGAATTTTAATATTCCAAAGCGGGATGCGTCTGCTTCCGTGACCGGCTTAACAGCCATGGTGATATCAGCTTCCTGTTCAAGATGATATCTGAGCAGTTTCGCATAATTCATGCGGTAGAGATGGTCTCCTGCAAGTACCAATACGATATCAGCACCTGTAACGCGGATTTCATACAATTGTTTACGGACAGCATCGGCAGTCCCCTGATACCATTCGACATTGGTGTTCGTCTGGGATGCAGCCAGAATTTGTACCCAGCCCGGAGTGAAATTATCAAAATGATAGGTTTGAGTAATATGCCGGTGCAGGGAGAAGGAATTGAACTGGGTCAGAACAGCGATTTTGTTGATGCCGGAGTTCAGGCAGTTGCTGAGTGGTATATCGATCAGCCGGTATTTACCTGCAATAGGGACGGCAGGTTTGGCTCTGAGTTTCGTCAACGGCCACAGACGAGTACCCCGGCCGCCGCCAAGTATGACGCCCAGGATGTTCTTGTCTCTCATGAATCCTCCTTGTATGTGTACGAATCGGATCCAGTATGCTGCCTGTCTCACCGCTGTGAGAAGGTCTTGCTCATATTCCTATTGTAGATTTAATTTATTATGAAAGCGATATTTAGAGGATGTAAATTCGGCCTTTTTGTCTGCTCTAAATAAATGTGGATCAGTTTTATACGCTCTGCGAAGTATTGTGCCGGAAATTTATTTCAGAACGGTAAGAATATATATCCCCATAGCGGAAAAGGATCCCAGCACAGTAGCAGAAAAATTGACGATATCATTGTTCAGCCATTTCCATCCATGATGGAATGTTGTTTGTGTACCGCAGGTATGTGTTGGAGTATGTTCGGTTGTCTTTCTGCAGTTTGGACACCAGTACATCGCCTGAACCAGGGCGCCAAGCAGGCTGTCAAACAACGCTCCGACAAAACCGCCAGCTGTAACTGCAAGTACAACCAGCCAGTCGTGTAGAAAAGGAACCGTTACAAGGCCGATCAAAGCGCTTCCCATCAATGATGATATTGTTCCTGGAAGTGTTATCCCGCCGGAGGTGCCTGCAGGCACAGGTTCCCAGCTTGTGATCAGCCTTGCTTTCTTTTTTGCCAGAATGCCTAATTCAGTCGCCCAGGTGTCGGCATTTGCTGCAGCAAGCGCGCCGGCAACACCCGCTGCCCAGACAGGTGATGCAGTTAAGCCGTAGAGCAATGCAAATACGGCTGCGATCAAACCGTTTGCCAGGACCTGGCCTCGATCGCGCTGCCCGCCTTTCGAAAACAAAACAGCGATCTGTTTCTTCTTTTCGCCGCCGAAGTGAGACAGCGCCGAAGCTGAAACAAAGAAGGTGATCATGGCTGCGGCTGCGAACAATCCTCCACCGCCAAATGTCAGGGTGCCAATACCAAAGGCTGCTGCCTGGCCATCTCTTGATAATGATTTTGACCGGTATGCGGCACTGGAAATGAAAAACGCAGCTACGGTACCCAGCAGCCATTGGATTGCTGTCACTGTTCACCTCTACTATGTGGATAACTTCTGTATAACCTGTGGATAACTTCTTAAAAACCGGGGAAAGTTATCCTGCAGCTGTGGAAAGCATGTTGATAACCGCTCCCCAGAGCAGCAGCCCTGGAAGAACAGCTGCTCCCCACAGCACATAACTGAGTAACGGGTCCTCTTTCCGATGGTAGAACCAGGTACCGAGAATAAAATTCAACATCCAGAGCAAGCCTCCTGCCAGCGGGAGAAGGAGCAGCCTGTTTGCCGGAGCGACCATCTCTACTCTTCCTGCTGGATCGAAACTGAATGGGACTGCATCAGGAAGGCCGGCGCTTCCAATAATCAGGAAAAAAAGCAGCAAAAGATTGATAACCAGGCCGGAAGGCAGAAGCCAGCGGGCGAATCTGTCGCTAAAAAGAACAGCAGCCAGAAAAACCGGACGAACGGAAAGCGGCCTGATTCGCTGCAGCGCACCCTGATGGGTAAAACCGCGATAGGTTTTCAAGAAGCCGTCTGCATCCGCAGGAGTAATAACAAGGTTGAGATCTTTGCCGATAATAAGAAGGGCATTCTCCAGACTGCCGGCTGTAAAGAATTCCACTGCCTGGCCGCTTTCCTGATCTGTAAAAGACCTGGTAAGGCCAAGGATTGCTGCCCAACCGTCGGCTTTTTCTGGCAGGTCTTCCACATTGGAAATGTTTTGTATCCTGGAAAGGGGAATATGCTCCTCAACTAGTCCCCATTTCAGGTAGAAACCGTTGCGATCCAGCGCATACTGAGCGGTCAACAACCCAAACAACCGATAGGTGATAATACTTGCAAGCGGCAGCCCGAACAGCGGCAGCAGAATCCAGAGGAGCAGCAGGGGGGATAATTCGGAATTGTTCAGACGAACTATTCCAAAGATGCTGAGTCCCAATGTCAGCAGCAGTGTAAATATCCCTGTGCTTATTTCACGTGCATGAGGTGGTGTAAATAGCTTCATGCTTCCCTTTTTGATTAATACATCAGACCGGCTGGCGAATTCGTCACTTGCTTCAGCCTGAATTATCAGAGGTACACGGCCTGGTTCCAGTGTTCATAACTGGCCAGTTTTCCTCGAAGAGCCCGGTCGTAGAGATCGCGCAGCTGTGCAGTATATTCTCCCATTGAGCCAGTTCCAACAGGACGGTGGTCTACATGGGTAATTGCTGCAAGCTGGACTGCGGTACCGGTTAAAAAGGCTTCATCGCAGACATAGACCTCCGTGCGATCAATAGTCCTTTCAATGATCTCAAGGCCCAATTCACTGCTTGCCAGCGCCATAATACTTCTTCGAGTAATTCCTTCCAGAATATTATCGCTGACGGGCGGTGTGATGAGCTTCCCGTTTCGGATCATGAAAAAGTTTTCAGCGCTTCCTTCGGAGACATGGCCATCCTGGTTCAGAACCAGGGCTTCATCGAATCCGGCGTAGAACGCATCGGATTTTATCAATGCCGAGTTCACATATGCGCCGGTAAGTTTCCCTCGAGGTGGAATAGCGTTATCACTGACTCTCCGCCATGATGAGAAGGTGACATGTGTAGCGCTGTCATTCTGAATGTAGCGGGTGAAAGGGATCGCAAAAATTGTAATCTCGTCGCGCAAATCGTGCAGGCGAACGCCGATTGCTTCCTCTGCTTTATAATACAGCGGGCGGATATAGCAATCTTCCTTGTAACCTTCTTTCCGGAGGAGTTCTATGGTGATTTCAACAAGCTCCTCGGGCTCCATATTGATTGTAGAGCGAAGGATACGGGCAGAATTCAGGAACCGCTTGTAGTGATCGAGGGGGCGAAATACGAACAGCTGCTTTCTATCCTCATTCCAATACCCTCGAATACCGGCAAATGCCCCGGTACCGTAATTCAAGGCATGGGTCATTACACCGATCCTGGCTTGCGAATATGGAACGATCTTTCCTTCGAAGTATGCATAGTTTGGCAGAGACACGATAAAGTCCTCCTTGGCGAAAGTGCCTTCCCATTATATTCGCCGGAATAAAAGCTGATCAAGGTTGAAAGCCATATTTCCAGGCTTTTTTACTGAATTGGAGGCAAGGAGAGGCCCGAATCATGAGAAAAAACCGGACATTCATCATTTTTTGCTATAAAAAGGGAAAGGGATTGAATAAAGCAGGCAGGCCTGGTTTTCACCAGGCCTGCTTCCTCAGAGGTGGCGGTTCTGAGTAAAAGTTTTATGCTTCGCGGAATTCGCCTTCCACAACATCACCTTCGTCCTGGCCTTCAGGTGCTGAGCCGCCGTCATCAGATGCTTCGGAAGATTCCTGTGCGTACATCTGCTGACTCAGGGCATAGCTGGCCTGCTGCACTTCCTCTGTAAGCTTCTTGATGTTTTCAGTATCGTCTGTTTTCAGGGCGTCACGCAGCTTGCTGATCGAAGATTCGATGCGCTCTTTATCAGCGTCCGGAATTTTATCGCCCAGTTCCTTCATTGCTTTTTCTGTCTGGTAGGCGATACTGTCTCCAGCATTTCGGGCGTCAGCCAAATCCTTGAATTTTTGATCTTCAGATTCATGCCTCTTTGATTCCTGCACCATTTCTTCAACGTCGTCTTTGGAAAGGTTGGTGGAGGCCGTAATGGTAACCTTCTGTTCTTTTCCGGTTGCCTTGTCTTTGGCCGTAACATTGAGGATACCGTTGGCATCGATGTCGAAAGCAACCTCAATCTGAGGAATACCTCGAGGTGCGGGGGGAATCCCCTCCAGCCGGAAACGGCCGAGTGTGTTATTGTCGGCTGCGCGAGAACGCTCACCCTGAAGCACATGGATGTCCACGGCTGTCTGGCTGTCTTCGGCTGTTGAAAAGATTTCCGATTTCCGGATCGGGATGGTTGTGTTGCGCTCGATCAGTACGGTCATCACGCTTCCGAGTGTTTCCACACCGAGGGAGAGTGGAGTAACATCGAGCAGAAGTACGTCTTTTACTTCACCTGCAAGAACACCACCCTGGATGGCAGCACCAACTGCAACAACTTCATCCGGATTTACACCCTTGTGGGGCTCTTTCGTGGTAATTTCGCGGACCAGTTCCTGAACCATGGGCATACGTGTCGCCCCGCCGACCAGAACAACCTGATCCACCTTGTCCACCGACGTATTGGCATCTTTGATTACTTCAAAGAATGGTTTCCTGATACGTTCGACAAGATCTTCAGAAAGCTGTTCGAATTTAGACCGGGTTAATTTAATCTGCATATGTTTGGGCCCGGACGCATCAGCTGTAATGAAGGGGAGGTTGAGTTCGGATTCGTTTACCGAAGAGAGTTCTATTTTTGCTTTTTCTGCTGCTTCTCGCAGGCGCTGAAGTGCCTGGCGGTCCGTGCGCAGATCGATCCCGTATTCCTTTTTGAATTCATCGGCTGCCCAGTTGACGATTTTCTGGTCCCAATCGTCACCGCCGAGGTGTGTATCACCGTTGGTAGCTTTTACTTCTACCACACCATCACCAACATCCAGCAGGCTGACGTCAAATGTGCCGCCGCCCAGGTCGAAGACGAGGATGGTTTCGTTCACGTTCTTGTCAAGCCCATAGGCAAGAGCTGCTGCGGTGGGCTCGTTGATAATACGAAGCACTTCGAGTCCGGCGATCTTGCCGGCGTCTTTGGTCGCCTGGCGCTGTGAGTCATTGAAATATGCAGGAACAGTGATCACAGCCTGGGTGACCGTTTCTCCAAGATAGGCTTCAGCATCATTCTTCAATTTTCCCAGCACCATGGCTGAGATCTCCTGTGGTGTATACTCACGGTCGTTCACCGGGATCTTCACGCGTGCGTCATTGCTGGGCCCTTCAACGACGTTAAAGGACACCATACCGCGTTCACCTTCAACTTCATCATAGCGGCGCCCCATAAATCGTTTTATCGAATACACTGTGTTTTCCGAGTTAACAACAGCCTGCCTTTTCGCAGTCTGCCCGACAAGCCGTTCGCCGTTCTTGCTGAATGCCACAACCGACGGGCAAAGCCGTCCGCCTTCTGCAGTCGGGATGACAGTAGGATCGCCACCCTCCATTACGGCAACGACACTGTTGGTCGTTCCAAGGTCAATACCAATAATTTTTGCCATTTCAGCCACCTCTTATGGTTGTTGTATTTATCTGAACTCGCAGGAGTCCTGTAAGCCCGTACTTTATCCTAATGGAAGGATGCAAGAAATTTGTTAACAGAAAATTGGAAATAAGTTGGAGTACTTTTTTTTATGTGCGCTTTGTTGGTTTGGTTCTTCCGGCAGAAAACCTGTTCCTGTACTGGAGTGCGGCAATGAGAATCAGGAATTGAAAACCGGCCAGGATAATTGTAGAGAACTGTTCGTAATAAAAAATCAGTATGTTGCCTATGGTCAGGCTGAGCAGAAGTCCGTAGTATGCCAGAGTTATTGCACGCCGATCTTTCCTTAAAATAAGGAAGAGTACGGATGCAAGGAAAAGCAAACCGGAAGATGTTTGAATACCTGTCTGGATAAGGAAGCCATAGAGGCTGTTAATTCCCGCAACCGGTTTGTAGTTAACCAGTTGAAGCAGCATGGATTCCAGCGCTTCGGGTTGGAGAGTGCCTATTGAAAAACGAATCAGGTTGTGAACGGATGAGGCCGCAAGTATCAGCAGGCTGATAATAAGCAGCCAGCGAAAACGCGAGTGTGTCAACCAGCGCTCCTGCAGCTTTTCGAGAGATTGGAGAAAACGTTCTACAGTACCCGGATTTTCAGGAGCAAGTTCCACAGCAGGCGATTCCAGGTAAGCAAGCAGAGTCTCTGCAAGCTGCAGGAGAGCCGGATCGTGCTCTGCCCGAATCAGTTGGTTGAGTCTGCGTTTTATATCCAGCAGCTCAGCTTCCTGTAGATCTGAATCAAGAAGCTCTGAAATTTGATCCAGCACCCTGTAGAGTTCTGCCCGGGATTTGTGAGGCCTGGGTTTGCGGACTTGAAGATAGATAAGAAGTGTGATCAGAAAAAAGGAGTAAACAATCGGGGCGGCAGCCGGGAAAAAATAGTCGTTGCTTGTGGTGATGAATTTTCCGACCTCATCAATAAAAAGGCCCATCCCGGCGCCACCAAGAGCTGCACCAGCAAGGAGCGCCCAGCGATTTGACAGGATAAGAAGAATCAGACAAGCGATAAAAAGCAGGAGCCCACCCCACAGGACATGAGCAATATGCAGGTCGCCGCTCCCAAGTGTGGGATAGCCGGTCAGCTCAAGGAAAAGTCGGGTACCAGCAACTGAGGCAGCAAAGGTGAGCAGGAGGACCAGGATATAACTGTGTGCACGCTCCCGCATGACTGGTGTGGTGATTCTGTTGATCCAGCGTCTCATGAAGGCTCCTCCAATTCTTCTGAAGGCGCAGGGATAAATAACAGGATAATAGCAAGGAGAGAAAGAACAGCACCGAAAAGGAATGGTGCGCCCGGCCCCCAACCTGTCCATCTACCTGCTCCCTGCCAGAGTATGCCCGCTGCCAGACTGGCGGGGAATGCCATGATGCCTACAGCAGCATTGAACACCCCATAGGCTGTCCCGCGCAGGTTGGAAGGTACAAGGTCGGCCACGAAGGCTTTTGCTGTGCCCTCTGTCAGGCCGTAGTACAGCCCGTATACAGCCATAAGGGCCCAGGTATGGGCGCCGGTTCTTGCGAAGGCAAATCCAAGGTAAACCAGCGCATAAACCGCCCAGCCTGCGGCTAGAAGTGTTTTTCTGCCGATTCTATCAGAAAGCGCGCCAGCCGGGCTTGAGGCGGCAGCATATACGATGTTGAATGTGATCATCATGCCGAGTATCCCGCTTACGTTTAATCCGGCATTCTCTGCCCGCAAGATAAGAAACGCATCAGAGGAATTTCCGAGTGTGAATACAACGACTACCAGAAGGAACCAGCGGAAGGATTTGGGGAGTCCCGCAAGGCTAAATCCGGGGGCTTGTCTTTGTTCTGTAACTTCTGTTTCTACTGATGTAAGGACCAGTGTCAGGACAGCGAGGGCAGCGGGTATCAGGCTTAGAAGTACGACTGTTTGAAAGATTTCACGGCCAAAAGACAAGGTTTTTTTCTCTGCCGCCAGCACTACCAAAAGCGCGATCCCCAATCCAATCACTGCACCGGCGGTATCGCCAGCGCGGTGCAGGCCGAAAGCAAGTCCACGCCGTTTCTTTGTGACACTGTCCGCAAGGAGTGCATCGCGCGGCGCTGTGCGAATTCCCTTCCCTATACGGTCTGCTAACCGGAAAGCCATCACCCAGCTCCATGCGGCGGCAAAATACAGAACAGGTTTGGCCAATGTGGAAACCCCATAACCCAACACTGCCAGAGGTTTCCGCATCTTCATCCTGTCGGATATCCACCCGGAGAAAAGTTTCAGGAGGCTGGCTGTTGCTTCGGCTATTCCTTCTATCATACCGATAATGCTTGTTCGCACGCCGAGGACAGAATAAAGGAAAAGGGGCAGAAGGTTGAGGATCATTTCGCTTGAAATGTCATTGAAGAAGCTGGTCAATGTAACCGACCAGACATTTCGATGGAGCTTTTGGTTGAGTTTCTTTTGTTCCATAGTTAATTCCCCGATTTTTTCTCTGCGGGCATCTGCAAGCTTCTATTATTATCCGAGAAGTGAATACTTCCCACTTTTTAGAATAACCGGTTGGTGAAAGTGCAGGTGGTTTTTTATTCCAGGCGGCCAGAATCGTTCTCAGAGCATGTGGGCAGCTCAGGTACCGAGGACACCCTCCAGTTTCAACAGGAAAGCCTTTGTAGGGATACCTTTTCCGGCGGAGTAGCCTCGAAGCCCGTCATCATGGGCAAGGACGCGATGACAGGGGATTACAACGGGAACGGGATTGTGGGCAAGTGCCTGGCCTACAGCTCGTGCGGCCTTTGGTGTTCCGATTTTGTGGGCCAGTTCGCCATATGTGATTGTGGTTCCATACGGGATTTCAGCCGCAGCAAGCAGCACTTTTTCACGG
>Ga0272442_10007040_pt1 | contig 14632 bp, 10 predicted proteins | sample SSMForm2O_FD_200262 | JGI IMG/M metagenome (GOLD analysis project Ga0272442, IMG submission 200262) | Marine sediment archaeal communities from Little Sippewissett salt marsh, Falmouth, MA, United States - SSM-Form-2O | ecosystem: Environmental > Aquatic > Marine > Wetlands > Sediment ...
CATAATCTTATTTTCATTCTGTTCTATCTGGTAATTTAAGCTCTTAAAATTATTCGGATTGTACCTTATCTTAAATGGAGAATTAGTATGTTAGTTAAAAGAAAAAGTGGTATTCTGTTACATATAACATCTCTTCCTGGTAAATTCGGAATCGGAGGATTGGGCAGGGAAGCTTACGAGTTCGTTGATTTTCTCAGTGAAGCAGGACAAAAAATCTGGCAGATCTTACCAACAGGTCCTACAGGATATGGAGATTCTCCCTATCAGACATTTTCTGCATTTGCCGGTAATCCTTGGTTGATAGATCCTCAATCCCTGGTAGCCCTCGGTTTAATTTCTCGTAACGATAAAGCAGAAATGGAACTTGAGCCTGAAACCAGCAGGATAGATTATGGCAAGATCATTGCAATTAAAAACAATATCTTGCGTAATGCCTGGCAGAATTTTACTCCCGATAATGATTATAAAATATTCAGAGAAAAAAACTCTTTCTGGTTGGACGATTTCAGCCTTTTTATGTCTATCAAGCAACATTTCGGTGGGACATCATGGCTGGATTGGGAGAAGGATATCAAATTAGCGAAATCAGAAACAGTAAAGCGTTACAGAGATCTATTAAAAAAAGACATAGAATATTATAATTTCCAGCAATATATATTTTTCAAACAGTGGTTCGAACTGAAGAAATATGCTGAGAGCAAATCAATATCCGTTATGGGTGATCTCACAATTTTTGTAGCAATGGACAGCTCTGATGTCTGGTCTGATAATAAACTATTTCTGTTCGACGATAAACAGTTTCCTTTGCTTGTTGCTGGTGTTCCCCCAGATTATTTCAGTGAGACCGGTCAACTTTGGGGTAATCCCATATACAATTGGGATAATATGGTCGAAAGTGATTTCAAATGGTGGGTGCAGCGGATGAGACTTTCTCTGGAAATGTTTGAGCTTTTAAGGGTAGATCACTTTCGGGGATTTGCCGGTTACTGGGCAATTCCTTTCGGAGAAAAAACAGCGGTAAAGGGAAACTGGTTATCCGCACCAGGCATGAAACTCTTCTCCAAGCTTCAAAATGAGTTTACCAAATTACCTATTATCGCTGAAGATCTGGGTGTTATAACCGATGATGTAATTGAGCTTAGAGACAAGTTTAATCTTCCCGGTATGAAGGTTCTTCAATTCGCTTTCGATTCCGGGATGGATAATCCCTTCCTCCCTCATAATTATAAAGAAAACTTCGCTGTTTACACGGGAACTCACGACAATGATACTTGTCGTAGCTGGTTTGAGAAACTAGATCCCGGCAGGAAAAATTTTGTCCGAAAATATATTGGATGCAATTTGGAAAATGTTTCCTGGAAGATGATCGAAACAGCTTGGAAATCTCCTGCCAATCTGGCTATTGCACCTATGCAGGATTTTCTTAATCTCGATAGTTCTGCAAGGATGAACACTCCCGGGAAAACAGGAGGTAACTGGCAATGGAAATTAACCAGCGGTCAATTGGATTCTGAATTAGCTCGCCGGATAAAAAGAATTACTACCAAATACTTGAGATAAACTTAACAGCCTTTTTCTAAAAATATAAAAAAAACAGGCAGCTATTGAATAAGCTGCCTGCATAAAATACAAATTACTGCTAGAAATCGTATCTAAGCGAGATCTGATAGGAAAGAGCATTGGTCTCGCCACTGATTATATAGGGTGAATCAAAGAAAATACCTTCGTCGATGTAAGCATCGAGGGTCAAATTCTTGAAATGAAATCCCAATCCCATGTAATAATTGAACGTGTCGTTATATTCAGTAGTTTCTATATCTTCATCACGATAATAATTAGAATCAATTTTTCTATAATCTATCTCGAAGATTTGTGCAGCTCCTGCTCTAACGGTTAACCAAGAATAGAGTTTGGATTCAAATCCAGCAAAAAATCCTGGTAAAGTAGTTGTTTTATACTCATTTTTGTATTTATCTGTGTATGTAGTATCTTCATAAACTGTTTTATACTTATATTCATAAGTTGATGATGATAATCCAAAAACTCTGACACCTGCTAGAATTAAACTTGTCTCATTGATATGATACTGCATACCAAGATCTAAATTAATTTGTGTTTCTGACTCAGTAGTTTCTGATTTTTCTGTTGGGTATATTGTTCCAGATGTATCTGACTCGGTATAAGTTGCATCTACCGAGCGAGGTTTACCGTAAAATCCTACTTTAGGAACAAAGGTAAAATCACCCATCTCCATAAAATATCTGACATCAATACCATAGGCAGTACCAGAAGATTCCACTTTATCAGACTCTTTATACAATGAATCTTTGTAACTCTCTTCCCAATCCAGTCCTGAAGTTGCAAAATTTACTCCTACATCTAAAACATCGTTGGAAGCACCTAATCCCAGTCCAAAATAAGACAGAGATTCATCATGTTTGTCTAATCCATTATAAGGTTCTTTTAGATATTTATCAAAAGCAATTGTCCCGATGAATCCAAAATCAAAATCAGCTATGTTTTTACCAAACATCAAAGAAAAATTCTTGTCCAGATCCACAAATAAGTCCCTTGTTTCCATTAAAGCAAGTGTTTCGGCAATATTTACTCGATTTAAATAAAAACCAACAGTCATATCTTTAACAGGAAGCAATCCATATAAGCTGTAGTCTTCATCTTCATTCTTGCAACGCATTTCTACAACCAGATTTTTCGTGTATGTAGAAATAAGACCTGGATAACGGGTAATATTAGCAATATCCCTTCTGAACATGCTGGCTGGGCCAATACTGTTATTGCTTGCTTCAGTAGCAAGCAAACTACTAAGTAACAACATAGAAATAAATAAAATAAAAATTCGTTTCATATTAACTAACCTCCTTAAACTTGTAAAGACAATGATATAGTTGATATAATTTTTGTAAATATAAAAATTATTTATTAAAATTATTTTTGTCTGTCTTAATAAGTTTTAGGAAGAAACCATTATATAACCATTATCAGTTAGAGGGATAAAATATATAGAGCTAATCTGTCTTAAGAACGAGCATTTAAGGAAATACTACGGACATTTTGCGCTGTCTATATAGTCATAAGAATCTAAAATTTTGTAGGATTAAATAAAAATACCGTAAAGCAAGATTTTTTTTTTGATGATAAAGAAAGAATCGAATAAATGTCTGAGCTTTATTCACTTTTTTAATGGATAGGTAGTGTTGGATTAAAGGTATCTGGGTTCTGGCATCAAATATTTAAAAAAACTATATTATTGGTTTTCCAGTAAAACAGGAGAGATTTTATTTGAAAAAACTTAATTAAACATAAAAGATCACTTCTTAGATTAGTATGTGTTAATAATTTCTTTCAATAAATAAAGCAAATCTGATTCCTGCAGAAAATCTATTATGTGATTGAACAGAATCATCATATTTATAACAAAAAATATTTATAGTAAAAATTGATATTAACACCAAAAGAAATATTCCTCTTGCGAATGTAATAAATTTTCAGAAGGCTATTTACGAAATTAAAAAAACATCTAGTTTCTTAAAAAATAAACAATACTTGTAAAAAGCTGTTTTCGAAATTTCATAATATCAATCAAAAAAAAGCACATCGGAGTAAGAATGTCTAATTTTTTTATTGATATCAAGAATACATTTCATTAAATTGCTCTTATTTATAAAGGAGAGAATTATTGAATCCAAATCAGAATATTATCAAATCAACAGTAAAAAAGCATAATATTATCTTAAAATACCAACCACTTACTGCTGGTGATCATGAAGTTTTTATCGCTGGTAGTTTCAACCAATTTAATCCCCAAAAAGATAAGTTCAGTGAGAAAAATGGGATTTATGAAATCTCTCTCTCATTACCCGAAGGTAAATATCAATACAAATTTGTAGTAGATGGGTTATGGGTAATTGATGAAAAAGCTGAAGAATACTGTGCAGACGGTTTTGGAGGGCAGAATTCCATTTTTTACGCAGGTGATCCTAACGATGTGAATAATTTTAAAAAGATACCAATAATATGCAATCATAAATCTCCGGACGCAAGAATATACATTGCTGGTAATTTCAACAACTGGAACACTGATAGTGACAGACTTGCCTATCTGGGAAATGATACTTATGGGATAACTCTCCTGCTTAGAAGCGGAGAATACAAATTTAAATTATTAATTAATGATAAATGGACAACCTGTCCTTATTCAGACGGTGAAATAGCTGATGGTTTCGGGGGATTGAATTCTATAATCAAAGTCGATGAACGATTCGAAAAATATACTGGTTGTGAAGATGAGATCTTTTATTTCGGCCTTAACCCCCACGAATTGGATGAAATAATCAATCCCTTGGAAGAAGATCTGGTCGAAATCAAATTGAAAGCATACCATAAAAACGTCTTGGAGATCAATCTAATCCAAGCTGAAAAAACTTACATCTTCGAAAAAATATATACTTATAATGATTTTGACTATTTCCAATTGACACTCAATCGAAATCATCTGCCCGTTTCCAGTCAGTTCTTTTTTGTATTCAAAGCTTCCCAACAATTATTAAAGCTTTATGATGACGGTTTCTTCCCTGAGAATGAATCTGGGACCAAATTCAAATTGAATTGGGATGAATTAAGTCCTTTTCTCACTCCCCAATGGGTTAAGGAAGGCATCATCTATCAGATCTTCCCCGATAGGTTCTGCAACGGAAATCCCCGATTGAATCAGAATTTCAAGGAATGGTACTACAAAGGGAAAAATCAGCTACCTGAATCAGGCAAGATCGAAGATCATGAGGAATTCTATCATTTCGTCGAGGACTGGTATGATATTGAGGGACTGAGAAAGAGTTCGTTTCGGAATGACGGTAAACCTGATGTATATTCATTTTATGGAGGTGATCTGGCTGGAATAAAGCAGAAGCTTAATTATCTTCAAGATCTTGGTATTACAATAATCTACTTTAATCCCCTCTTCGAAGCCTGTTCCAATCATAAATATGATGCTATGGATTATAAGAAGATCGATCCTCACTTCGGAACTAATGAAGAGTTCAAAATATTTACCCGAGAATGCCATCAACGAGGTATCAGGATAATTCTTGATGTCGCCTTCAACCATATGGGTAATACTTCTCAACCTTTTCAGGATGCCCTTAAAAAGGGTAATGATTCCCATTATTTTCACTGGTTCGAATGGAAAAAATGGCCACTACCCAAGTCAGGTGATTATAAACCTTCTGATTACTATAGCTGCTGGTGGGGATTCGGTAATATGCCAGAGCTGGACTACGATCTGAGTCGTAATAGTAAGGATGAGAATGCCCTCACAGAATTGAATAAAGCCAAACCTAACTGGGATGTGATCTATTACATCTTGAGTGTTGCCGAATTCTGGCTTCTGGAAATGGGAATTGACGGTTTCAGGCTTGATGTTCCTAACGAAGTACCTTTCTGGTTCTGGAAACTTTTTCGAAATAAAGTTAAAAACATTAAACCTGATGCATACATTGTTGCTGAGATCTGGCATAATGCTTCCCAATGGGTTAACAACGATTACTGTGATGCCGTTATGAATTACGCTTTTTTCAAGGATCCTGTGATCCGTTTTTTCAATCTACGCAAATCAAAAGCTAATGATTTTGTTGATGATATCAGAGCTGGATTACTAACCTATCCAAGGCAAGCAAGCCAGGTAATGATGAACCTTCTGGACAGCCACGATACTTATCGCTTTTTGGAAATCGCTGATAACGACTATCAAAAGCTTAAATTGGCAGTACTATTCCAAATGACTTTCATCGGTACTCCCCATATCTGGTATGGAGATGAGATCGGGATGAGAGGTTCTTTTGATCCTGACTGTAGGCGTCCTTTCAACTGGAAATACGAACAGGATAATAAAAAAATAGAGCTAAGAGATTTTTATCGCAAATTAATCAGGATCAGAAAAAAGAATAAGGTTCTGATTTATGGCACATTTAAGCCAATTTATACCAAAGGTATGATCCTGGTATATGAGAGAAGTCATAACGATGTTATCATCTGGGTTGTGATCAACAACAGTAATAAAAAAGCGAACATCGAGATCCCTGTTCCTAGGAATTGCAAACAGACTAAATTGAAGAGTCTTTTGGATAACAAAGAGATTTGCTTTCCTGAAAAAAACCTGAAATTAAATATTCTTCCTTATAACGGTTATATCTACAAGTTTTCATAAAGAAAGGATGAAGAACTATCTTCATCCTTCCATCTTTTAATGCAAAGTAATCAATTCAAAAAGACTAAAGCTACCCAAGTTCAACAATTAATTTGGGGATAACCTTCTTTATCTTGAGTTTGGCAAGAGCCTGATTACCATCACCACTGAGAATGACGACCAGAATAGCATTAACTGGGGCATTAATCCCGGTACTTGCCATTAGTATGACCCCATTGGGAGTAACGATCTGCATCTCATTTGTCGATTCCAGTCCGATATTACCAGAAGCTTCATTAGCTGATCTAAGAATATCAGTAAAGGTGGCACCGATCACAGCCAGATCAATTTTTTTTGATTCCGACAGAGTATCAAGTATCTCACCGGTAAAATCCAAAATACCGGCAGCCTGAAAACCATTTATATCTTTGAATTCTTCTAATAAATCTCTCAATGCCATTAAATCCTCCTTAATTATTTATCCAAGTTCATTAATGATCTCAGGCACAACTTTTTTCATCGTCATCCTGGTTAAAGCCTGGTTTCCATCTTCACGTAGAATGACTATCATGATCGCATTAACGGGAGCATTTACCCCTGTACAGGACATAATAATAACTCCCTTGGGCGTAACTATAGTCATCTCATTAGCTTCTTCCAGGCCAATTTTACTGGCAGCTTCGCTAGCATTCCTGAAAATATCTGTAAATGTTGCCCCAACCATGGCTAAATCCATACCTTCGCTTTCAGAAGCAGATACCAGGATATCACCAGTGGAATCGAGGATGCCAGCCGCTATAAAACCTTTAATACTACTAAATTTGCCAAGCAAATCTTCTAATGCCATATATCCTCCTCGCTAAACTAAAACCTTATTTAATTTCTATGGTTTTAATTAATTTAGGCATTAATTTCCTAATTGCTATTTTAGTCAATGCCATATTTCCTTCTGAATCAAGTAAAACAAAAATATAAGGCTTATCAACCTCTTCCCAGGCGAGACTTTCGATCAAGATGGAACCATTGGAACCCGCTAAATTAATTTCCTGAGGTTTTTTAAATTTCATGCTGTCAGTTAAAAGTTTGATCTTATCCATGATCTTTCTCAATTCAATGCTGATCGTATCAGGTGCCCATTTTTCGATCTCTGAAGCTGTTACCTCCAGTGATCCCGCTGGTGATAAAATACCTGTAGCCAGAAAACCTTTCACAGAATAAAGTTCTGTTAGGATCTCTGTAGCTTTATCTTTATCAATTTTAAATTCTTTCTTATGTGAATCTACTTTAGTTTCTTCTCTCTTGCTGCTTTGTTTTCTATCCTTTTTTTCTGGTTCAGGTTCAATTTCGGGTTCGGTTTCGGTCTTAATTTCTGCCTGTTCTTTAACTTCTGATTCTCTAGTCTTCTGTTTCTCCTGGTTAGTTTTGTTTCCTTTAGTTTCCTTGCTTTCTTCTTCCGAATCAGGAGTTTTTTCTTGATCCTCTTCCGATCTTATATCTTGAGTTTCTTCTTCCAATGGTTCCTGTTTCTCTGGTTCGGGTTCAAGCTCTTCAACCTCAGACCTTTTATCTTCCTGGACAAAACTTTCTTCTTCATCTTCCCCACGTAATTCCTGAAAGGTCTTACTTTCTGTAAGGGAGCTAGTGATCAGAGAAAGGATTTTCAGATTCTCAATTTCTCCTTTATTATATGCATTCATTATCAATAGCCAGTAATCCTTTATCTCTTCTGTGAAATAGTCATTCTGATCCGGATGGAACTTCTTAGCCAAGCTTCTATATAACCTCTTGAGTTCCGTAGATTTTTCATTTGGTGGCAAGGCAGATCTTTTTAATAATTTGGATGAATCGATCGTTCCAAAACCGTGTAGAGCTTTGATTGATTTCTTTAAAATATGAACGAGAGAAACCTTTATCGAATCATCGACATTATTACAAGTTGGTTCAAGTAGAATTATGGGATTCTTCCAGCCTAAGAGTTCATATATTGCATCTTCCCCGGTATTTCTCTCTGTTTCAGCTCCGATCAATTTTCCATATAAAAAATAGATCCTACCTACCCGTTCTCCGAATTTCAAATATACGGTATAGGTAAGTTTGGAAGTTGTAATAAGCTGCATTATTGAGGTTACTGAAATGCTGGAGTAAACTTCCTTTTCTGGATTAAGAAGTTTAACGATTAATACTTCCATAACACTTTTTTTGATCGCTTCGATACTGAAGGGTCTTTCTATATAATGAGATATGCCGTCCTGATCTAAAACCTTATTCATTGAGATGGGGGCAATATCCGTCATAACAATTATTGGTGTATTGGGAAAATGTCCGTTCATATAAACAATCAACTCAAGACCATTGATCTTTGGCATCTTAAGATCGGTAATTACAATGTCAATCGGATATTGACCGAGTGTTTTTATTGCCTGTTGACCATTGGTAGCCTTATAGACTTCCAGTTCAAAAAAACCTTCGGGAATGGAATGTCCTAATCGATCCAGAAAAGAGACATTGTCATTGAGGACTAAGCGTTCAGAAATTGTATTTAGAAATAGATCATCATTTTTCACGACCAATATATTCTGCATAATCTAATCTAGATTCCTTCCTATTTAACCATAAAGACTCGAATTAAATCAATACACAAATATTCTTTTCTTATTTATTTTATATTTATATGGTTAATGGGTCAAGAAAAAAAATTGACCGTTTTATTTACTGCCCGATATTGATCCTTGTTATATTTATGATATGAGAGAAAGATGGAAGAAAAAAAACAGATACTCATAGTTGAAGATGAAAGAATAATTGCTAAAGATATTCAGGTTAAATTGGAATATTTGGGCTTTTCGGTAACAGATATTGTTGGATCTGGTGAAGAAGCAATAGAGATATCAGCCAGCAAAAAACCTGACCTGATACTGATGGATATTAATTTGGAAGGTGAAATCGATGGTATCGAAGCTGCTGCCATAATTCACAAATCAAACATTATTCCTGTAATCTACCTGACTTCCTATTCTGATGATGCTACCCTACAACGTGCAAAAATAACCAATCCTTTGGGTTACATAAATAAACCCTTTAATGAAAAGGAATTACATACCTCGATCGAACTCGCTTTTTACAAGTATGATATTGATCTAAAACTTCAAGAAAGTGAAAAAAAATATCGCAGTTTGTTTGAAAATGCACAGGTAGGAATAGTAAGATTTTCCATTCAAAACAACGAGATCTTGGAAGTAAACAGCAAATTCATAGAAATATTCGGTTATAAGAATAGGAAAACCGTCCTCGGGAAAAAAATGAGTGATTTTTTTTACTTTTCCAAGGAATATCGGCAAATCAAAGCTAAAATTTCCGAACTGGGATTTCTTAATCAGTATGAATTAAGAATGAAAAAAGCAGACGGATCTCTGATCTGGATTGACGGATCTTCCTGGACCAGAGAAAAAGAGCTTGTTATTGAATCTGTATTAATGGATATTTCAGAAAAGAAACAGATTGAGGAAAAGTTAATACAATCCCAGAAAATGGAAACTGTCGGACAGATAGCAGCCGGGATAGCTCACGAGATCAATACTCCCCTTGCTGTAGTATCAACAAGACTTGAAATCTTACATGATGATATCGAAAAATATCATCCTGAATCGGTAAAACAAATTAACATCATAAACAAAAATATCTACAGAATTTCTAATATCATTGAGAAACTTTTAGGCTTTTCGCGCTTTCCCCAAGACCAGAAATCCTTAATAAACATCAATTCCCTACTTCAGGAAGTACTGTTGTTCGTTAATACAAAATCAAGAAAAATGGGTATAGAGATCAAGCTTAATCTCCTTTCGGATCTACCATCTATCAACTATTATCAGAATAAACTGGAACAGGTTTTTTTAAACGTTTTGATGAATGCTATCGATGCCATGCCTACCGGTGGAAAAATTACCATCTCCACTTCTATTATGACCAGGGCCGATTCTCATTCCGAGATCGAGATCAAATTTATAGATGATGGTGTCGGTATGGATGAAATATCCAGAGAGAGAATTTTTGATCCCTTTTATACCACTAAACCATCTGGTAAAGGAACAGGACTGGGAATGTATATATCCTACGGGATCATTAAAGAACTAAATGGCGAAATTCTAGTAAAAAGCAATAAGAATCAAGGTACAGAAATTAGGATAATTTTACCTTTGGAAGAGGAGTAATAAAATGCATAGAAACTTCAGAATCCTGATTGTGGATGATGAAAAAGATATGAGAGACAGCCTGCGAGATCTTTTGACTAGAGATGAATATCAGGTTGATGTCTCTTCCAATGGTGATGAGGCTTTAAGACTTTATAAAAATAAAACATACGACTTAGTTATATCTGATATTATCATGCCTGAAATGGATGGTATTGCTTTGTTAAAAAAACTAAAAGATTTTGATCAGGAAGCTTCGGTAATCCTGATCACAGGTTATTCTTCTATTCAGGGAGCTATTTCTGCGATCAAGCTGGGAGCTGAGGACTATTTCACTAAACCCTTCAAAGCAATTGAAATTAAAAAAGTTATCAGAAGAATCTACGACAACAAGTACCTTAGTAAAAGAACCGAACAGCTAACACAAGGGATTTTGAGAAGTGAATTTTCTGAGATCATTGGAAATTCGAAGGTGATTAGAGACTTGAAGGAAGAAATCAACACGGTTGCTGATTCTGAAGTATCCGTATTAGTAACCGGTGAAAGCGGAACCGGCAAGGAACTTGTCGCTAGAGCAATTCATCAAGCCAGCTCCAGAAAGGACAGACCCTTTGTACCTATTAATTGTGCTGCCGTACCAAACGATCTTTTGGAAAGTGAGTTCTTCGGTCACGAAAAAGGAGCTTTTTCCGGAGCTTTAAAAAGAAAATACGGCATCTTTGAAGTAGCCGATACCGGCACTCTCTTCTTGGATGAGATCGGAGAAATGCCCCTGCATTTACAATCGAAATTACTAAGGACTGTAGAAACCAAAAAAATCAGGCGCATAGGAGGTACGGATGAAATAGATATAGATATCAGGATCCTGTGTTCTACCAACAGAGATCTGAAACAAGAGATAAAAAAAGGAAATTTCAGAGAAGATCTCTATTTTAGACTGGCTACCTTTAACATCCACATTGCACCCCTCAAAGCCAGGAGAGAAGATATTCCCATTCTGATCGATAATTTTGTTAGAAAAAAAAGAATAAAAAAATTGGAGATATCAATTGAAACAGAGAATTTCCTTTATAATTATAATTGGCCGGGAAATGTCAGGGAATTGGAAAATGTTCTGGAAAGACTTATTCTGATCGCAAAAGGAAATCTCATCATACCTGATCATCTTCCAATAGAGATCCGAAATCAAGATCAGGAAAACACATCGTTCATTGAACAAATTACTCGAATAGAAAAAGATATCGAACCTCTTGAAAACATTGAAAAAAAATATATCATAAAAGCTTATAAACATTACCATGGGAATAAAGCAAAAACAGCGAAAAAATTAGGAATCGGTTTAAAAACCCTCTACCGTAAACTAGAAAAATATCAGATCGAGTCATGATTTGTCATATTTATCCACTTGTTAAGTAAATAACCTGTCATATTGACAGATTCATAAAACAATCATTAATTAATTTTGATCCAATTCAATATATTACAGCATCTTAGAGATTATATGTCCCTGGCATAGAATTTGCACATTTAGCTTCCGAATTCTCTCAAGGGGATTGACTATGATCGAATTTCTGTTTGTCGGTGATAATGAAAATTTATTCCAGTATTTGCGACTTAAAGATCAACATCTCAAATATATCGTTTCAAATTATCCCGATCTTAAAAGTGCCTTAAAGCATCTAAACGCAGCAAGATCATGTATTATGTTCATAGATAATGACTACACGCAGGAAATATCCTGCTATTTCATATCAGTAGCTCGGAAATTGAATCGGAAACTGCATATCATAGTGCTTACTGGTGATGATTCCCTGAACAATATTAGGGACATTAAAGAGAAAAGTATCAATGATATCATGCTCAAACCTTTGGATAAGGATAGATTTGAACTGGTAATAAACAAAGCTATCCTGAAAGTATCCTGAGAATTTCTCCTTAATTGGCACAAACGGGTGAATTTAATTCACCTGTTTTTTTTACAATTTGATTTGACACTAATCATAATTCTATTATTTGTTTAAAACAAACCTTTCAAAGGGGGAAAAGAATGAGAAAAACTCTATTTTTTTTATTTTTAGGGGCAATGATCCTCATAGTTAACACTCTCATGGCAGCCGAACTTTACTGGAGTGGCGAATATAGGTTCAGGACAACCTATAATAACAGTTACGTGAATGACTACGAACAGTCTCTGCGTACTTCAAAACCTATCAACTGGGCAGATATGAGAATAAGGTTGAACACCGAAGCTCAATTCAGCGATTATATAACAATGACTACTCAGTTTGAATTAAAAAACATTGTTTTCGGTTCATCTTCGCTTGGTGGTGGTATGGGAACAGACGGGCGTCATAATCTCGTAACCCGTCATGCTTATCTAACTGCAGATCTGAATGCCCTTCCTGTTGTTGTTAAAATCGGGTTGATGAAATTTCTCGATCAAGCTCACGGATTAATAATTGACGACGACGCCGCTGGAATGGTACTCTCACCAAAACAACTTAAAGAATTAAGCTTAGGTTTAATCGTCTGGTACGATTATTGGGATAATCCTCAGGAAAGTAATAACGACACCAACATCTATTTCGCACAATTCACCAAAGAGTGGCAGGATCAGATGATAAGTATTGGCTCCTTTTATGAATATGATCGTTACAGGAGATACGATGCTACTCCCACTGATGATGGTTCTCCAACTTATGAATTTTACGGATACTTGTCTGGTTGTAAAAGTTTCGGAGGATTGAAACTTGATCTGGCTATGATCTATAATAAAGGGCACGACTGGAGGGATAGACAGCATAGCGGTTATGCAATCAGTTTTAAACCGAAGTTCACCTTCAAGAGATTCACTCTGGAATCGATCATTTTATACCTGTCGGCTGAAGATGATTCCGATGTATATGTGGAAGACGAAGAACAAGGCCTCGATTATTCCAGAAAATACGTAGATATTGATTATTACGTGGCAATATCTCCATATTACGAAAACGGTCTGGAACTATTTGGATTGGGGATAAATGACCATGCTAACGTTGAGGAAATAATGCTCTACATCGATCTCGGTTTCTATGGTCAGATTAACTACGTTGGTAAACTCAGTTACGAATTCAACGATAATATTTCCACCTGGTTCACAGCAGGTTTTATATCCAGAATGGCTGAAAAATATATCGGGGATGATGAAAACGGTGACCCCGAATTCCTGCGCCAGGGTATAGCAACCGAATATGACCTGGGAATATCCGTTGATCTTGCAAATAACCTCAACTGGAAACTGGTAGGCGTTTACGCTATACCCAACGAAGATTATTTTGCCAGGAACAATAAGGAATATTATGCTTTCAGTACAGCTCTGACCTACAAATTTTAATTCCGGAGGTGCAAGATGAAATTCATGAAAATATATCTTACGATCCTTCATCTGGTATTGCTTTCAGCACTATTGGCATCTCCCGGATATCTGGTTTTGTCCGGTGGTGCCCTAAAAGGTAACAATGCGGAAATCTATGGTAAAATAATCGAGCTGGCCAGCGAAGATATCGATGGAGATGGGGAACTTGATTACGAATCGGCCAGAATTGGTATAATAACTGCTTCTTCATCTGATCCTTTCTATGCTGAGGACAACGGAGCATATTATGTAAGCAGGTTTGCCCAACACGGGGGTTATGCAGAGTGGATACCAATTTACTATGATCCTGCCTATCCTACTGTGGAATACGACCCTGATCCTCATGGAGAAATCGAAGCCTATTACTGGGAAATGACCAGTAATGCCCAAGTTCTGGCCCAAATCAGTACGATGACAGGATTCTTCTTCGGAGGAGGTGATCAATCCAGATATATCAGAGTTTTCTTCGATAATGATCATAATGAATCACCAGCCTTGGCCATGATCAGAGAAAAATTGAATCAACAAGGGGCAGTTGTAGCAGGTACCAGCGCCGGGACGGCTATCCAAGCTGGAGGTAATACCGAAAAGATAGTCACATCGGACTGGAACTTATATCAATATGTCCAACCGGAACCCGGTCTTCCCAATGGATTTGTTAATGCTGTATTCATTGATAGCCAAAACAGAATCTGGATGGGAACTGATGAGGGAGTTGCAGTGTTATCTGGCAATATCTGGATTGAATACAACGAGGATAACTCAGGTTTGATAGGTGGTTTTTCCACTGTTTACGATATTGCAGAGGATATCGACGGCTCTATCTGGTTTTCCACCTTTGGAGGTATT